>WBZR01001298.1_pt1 | contig 32096 bp, 24 predicted proteins | sample 5204231 | NCBI WGS metagenome assembly WBZR01 (sample SAMN12412403, study PRJNA552823) | activated sludge metagenome | isolation source: activated sludge from anammox sidestream of wastewater treatment plant... | place: USA: Virginia | collected 2017-08 | reverse complement strand
GACTAAAGCGATTCCCGTGGTCGTGGTGACCACCTCCGAGCAGGATCAGGACGTAGTGGAAAGTTATAAACTGGGCGCCAACAGCTACATCGTCAAACCGGTCAGCTTCGAGAAATTCGTCCGAGCGGTTTCCGAGCTGGGGTTTTATTGGATGCTGTTGAATAAACCGCCGCGCTGAAGCAATGTGAGCGACAAGAGGTCGCGGCATCTGCGCCAGATTCGATTGAGTCGCAGCGACACGAGGTACCAGTCGTGAAAAAAGAGCTTCGCATTTTGATCCTGGAGGATGTGGCCGCCCACGCGGAATTGATGGAGCGTGAGTTGCGGAAAGCCGGGATGGACTTCTCCGCCAGACGCGTGGCGACCAAAGAAACCTTTCTCGCCGCGCTCGGCGATTTCAGCCCCGATCTGATTCTGGCCGACTATTCGCTGCCCTCGTTCGATGGCGTCGCGGCGTTGTCAATCGCCAGGGAGCAATGCCCCGCTGTGCCCTTCATTTTTGTTTCCGGGGCAATCGGCGAGGAGTTGGCGATTGACACTCTCAAGCAAGGCGCCACCGATTATGTTCTCAAACAGCGGCTGTCCCGGCTCGCGCCCGCCGCGCGGCGGGCCTTGCGCGAAGCCGAAGACCGCTGCGCCCGCCAGCAAGCGGAGGCGGCGCTGCGCCAGGCGCACGACGAGTTGGAAATCCGATATGAAGAGATCGCCGCGCTCAAAGCCCAACTCGAACAGGAGAACTTCTACCTCCAGGAAGAGATCAGGACCGAACATAACTTTGAAGAGATTGTCGGAGGGAGCGCGGCGGTCAGAAAAGCGTTGCAAGCCGTCGAGACAGTCGCCCCGACCGGCGCCACCGTGCTCATCCTGGGCGAGACCGGGACGGGTAAGGAGTTGATTGCGCGAGCCGTGCATAATCTCAGCCCGCAGAAAGACAAGCCGCTGGTGAAAGTGAATTGCGCCGCGCTGGCCGCCACGCTGATCGAAAGCGAGTTGTTCGGCCACGAGAAGGGAGCGTTCACGGGCGCCATCTCGCGCAAGATCGGTCGCTTCGAGTTGGCCAACGGAGGAACCATTTTTCTGGACGAGATCGGCGAATTGCCGTTGGAACTGCAAGCCAAGCTGCTCCGGGTTCTTCAGGAAGGGGAGTTCGAGCGCGTCGGCGGCTCGCAGACGATCAAAGTCTCCGTCCGCGTCATCGCCGCGACCAATCGCAATCTCACTGAGGCGGTGAAGGCCGGCAGCTTCAGATCGGACCTGTTTTACCGCCTGAACGTCTTCCCGCTGACCTTGCCGCCGCTGCGCGAGCGCCGCGAAGACATCCCGCTGCTGGTCAGTCATTTCTTGAGCCGCTTCGCCAGGAAGCTAGGCAAACCGCTGGAGCGATTGTCGAAGGAGTCAATGGATCGTCTGACGCGTTACGACTGGCCGGGCAACGTGCGGGAACTTGTGAGCGTGATCGAGCGTGCGGCAATCCTGGCGCGCTCGCCCGTCGTTCACGTCGAAGACTCTCTCGACCTGCGGCTTCGAGCGGCGGCGGACAATACCGGCCTGGAAAAGCTCGAAGACCTGGAGCGCGCCCACATCATCCGCGTCCTTGAAGAGACCAACTGGATGATTGACGGGCAGCGGGGCGCCGCCCTCATCCTGGGCATTCATCCCAATACCTTACGTTCCCGCATGCAGAAGCTGGGCATCAGGAAGCTGAGCAGCGCGGCGAGTGTTATCAAATGATTGGTGGTTGAGTTGGAGCGCCAGCGCCAGGCTTGCCTGAAATCGGCGCTCCGTAATTCAGACCGCTCCGCATCAGCAGAAGGAACCAGACCGCAAGACTCACTGCGATGAACGCGGCTGACATTCTGTTCAGTTGCGGCAGCCCGTGGGCCAAATTGGATCAAGATTGTTATCAGCGGTTTGGTGGCGGAGCGGTTGATTCGCGGATTCGCAGTTCGGCTTTGAGGACGACGGGCGAATTGATCGGCGCCTCCGATTGATCGCCGGAGCCGGTGAGCTTGCCGAGCAGCATCCTCATCGCCTGCCGGCCGATCTCGTATGTCGGCTGGGCGACAGTTGTCAGTCTGGGGCTGAAGTTCGCCGCCCACTCAAAATCATCAAAGCCGAGAATGCTGACTTGATCGGGGCAGGGGACGCGCAACTCGCTGACGGCGCGCATCAATCCGAGCGTCATTTTGTTGTTGCAGGCAAGAATGGCGGTCGGCGGCTCGGACAACCGCAACAACTCCAGGCCGCCGCGGTAGCCACTCTCGATCTGAAAATCGCCGCGATAGAAATATTCTTCGCGCACCGGCAGACGCTCCTCCTGCATAGCCTTGCGAAAGCCTTCGATGCGGTCAATGCCGTTGGAGAGGCGCAGTTCTCCGGCAATGATGGCGATGCGCGTGTGCCCCAACTCGATGAGGTGGCGCGTCGCGTCGTAAGCCCCGCCGACGTTGTCCGACACCACGGCTCCGCGTGTGAAGCCGATGGGCACACGATCAATGAAGACGAGCGGGAAGCGGCGGCGAATCAGGCCGTCGTAGGCGGACGATGAATCGGCGCAGGCCAGCACAACGCCGTCCACGCGCCGCGAAAACAGCGTGCTCAATTGATTTTGCTCTCGCTGCGAATCCTCGCCGGTATTACACAAAATCAGCGAGTAACCGTTCTGAAGAGCCTCGGTTTCAGCGCCCTGCACTACTTCCGTGAAAAAAGGATTGGTGATGTCAGGCACGACCATGCCGATGACGTGCGTCCGCCCGACCTTCAGACTGCGCGCGATGTGGTCGGGGTGATAATCGAGCGCTTCCATCGCTTCCCGCACGCGCCGCGTCAATTCGGCGCTCACGCCGCTTTTCCCGTTGACGACCGCCGAAACCGTCGCCACCGAAACGTTCGCCAGCCGCGCAACATCCACCATCGTGCGAGATTTGCTACCTTCACTCATAAGACCTCAATCAACGCCGGATTTGCAGTCTGAAAATACAGGCGATGAGCGCAAATTGCAACGATCTCAGAGTTTTTGTCAAACTGTCTGAAACGTTTCAATGAATTCCCTTCCGCCAGATGAAAACCAGGGCCGCTTCATCAGGCAGACCCTGAGCAGGCTGTAAAAATAGCGGTTTTTTTTTCACCGAAACGGCCCGACTCTCTTGACATTGAAATTTGATGAGCGTATGAAACGTTTCAAAAAATAGATTGCCCGCAGAGGCAAACCATTCTACCGAGGCTTAAATTTGCTGGGATTCTTAATTGGCTGATTTTTCTAAACGTTTCAAGGCGCAGTGAGCCTGGGCGACGCTGATATGTCTTTTATCCTCGAAGCGCGCAATATCGGCAAAAGTTTTCCGGGCGTCGTGGCGCTCGATGGGGTGAGTCTGGGCGTGCGCGCGGGCGTGACGCATGCCGTTGTCGGCGAGAACGGGGCTGGAAAATCAACGCTGATGAAGATTCTCTCCGGCGTCTACCAACCGGACGCGGGCGAGTTGCTGCTGGACGGGAAGCCGGTCGTGTTCGATTCGCCGCGCGCGGCTGAAGCGGCTGGCGTCGCCATCATTCATCAGGAATTGAACCTCGTGCCCGCGCTCTCGGTCGCTGAAAACATCTTTCTCGGGCGCGAGGCGACGCGCTTCGGTTTCGTTGATCGCCGCCGGATGGAGAGCGCAGCGGCGGCGCTGCTCGACCGATTGGGGCACGCGCTCGACCCGCGACAGGACGTGGGCAGCCTGAAAGTCAGCGACCGGCAGATAGTTGAAATCGCCAAGGCTCTTTCGCTCAACGCGCGAGCGCTGATTATGGACGAGCCGACGACGGCTCTCGCGGCGGACGATGTGGAGAGGCTCTTCGGCATCATTCGCACGCTGACGGCTGCGGGCGCGGGCGTCGTCTACATCTCGCACAAGATGGACGAACTCTTCCGCATCGCCGACGAGTTCACGGTTCTGCGCGACGGCAAATTGATCGGTCATCGCGCGGCGAACGAAACATCTCCCGGCGAACTCGTGCGGATGATGGTCGGGCGCGAAGTCGCTTACGCGCGGACGGAGAGCGACGGGCGGCGAGGCGCCGAACTGCTGCGCGTTGAGAATCTCGGTTCGCGAGAAGTTGACGCGCGCGGGCGCCGGAGGTTGTCCGGGATCAGCTTCAGTTTGCGCGCGGGCGAAACGTTGGGCGTCGCGGGGTTGATGGGCGCGGGCCGCACGGAACTGCTGGAAAGTTTGTTCGGCGCGCGCGAGACGAGCGCCGATTCGCGCGTCGCGCTGAATGGAGAAACGCTGGCGATCAATGATCCGCGCCGGGCGATCAAGGCTGGCCTGGCGTTCGTTTCGGAAGACCGCAAGGCGCAGGGGTTGGCGCTCGGCATGGATGTCCGCAGCAACATCACGCTCGCGCACCTGAAGCGATTTTCGCGCTTCGGCTTCATTCAATCGGCGCGCGAAGAAGAAGCGGCGAGCGAGTACGTCACACGGCTCGGCATCAAGACGCCGGACACGCGCGCGGCGGCGGCGAATCTGAGCGGCGGCAATCAGCAGAAGATCGTGCTGGCGAAATGGCTGTTGGCGGCGCCGCGCGTGTTGCTGCTCGACGAGCCGACGAAGGGCATAGACATCAATGGCAAGACCGAAATTTATCGTTTGATTGAAGAACTCGCCGCCAGCGGCATCGGCGTCATTCTGGTTTCGTCGGAATTGCCCGAACTGCTGGCGCTGAGCGACCGCATCATCGTCCTGCGCGAAGGACGATTGGCGGGAACGCTCGACCGATCCGAAGCAACAGAGGAACGCATCATTGAGTTGGCGACTATCACGGACGAAGCGGCGCGCGCCGTCGCTTAAAAAACACGCGGGAAAGCTCGGCGAACGGCGCATCGGGCGCTTCAAGCTGAAACGACTGCAAGCCTTTCTGGGCTTGATCGTCGTCTTCGCGCTCGCGTGCGCCTTCTCGCCGGTGCGACAGGGCGAGATCATCTTTCTGGATTTCGGCAACCTGACCGACATCCTGCGGCAGGTTTCCGAGAAGGGCATCATCGCCGTCGGGATGACGTTCGTGATTCTGGCGGGCGGCATTGATCTTTCGGTCGGCTCGGCGCTCGCGCTGGCGGCGACGCTCACTTCGGTGATGCTGATGCGCGGCGGTTACGGCGCGCCGGAGACGATCGTCGTCGCGCTCATCGCCGGTTTGCTCATCGGCGTCGTCAACGCCGTGGTCATCACGAAAGGGCGGATTCAATCGTTCGTCGTGACGCTGGCGATGATGTCAGCCGCGCGCGGGCTGGCGCGGCTGGTGTCGGGCGGCTCCGGCGTCGAGATCGGTTACGGCGCGGGCGGCGCGCCGCAGAGCTTCGCATTGATCGGCGGCAAAATCGGCGCGCTCGTGCCCGTTCCGGCGTTGATCTTTCTGGCGACGGTCGCCGCCGCGTGGGTCGCGCTGAACAAGACGCGCTTCGGGCGCTACGTTCACGCGGTGGGCAGCAACGAGACGGCGAGCCGGTTGTCGGGCGTCAACGTCAACGCGGTCAAGCTCGGCGTCTTCTCGATTTGCAGTCTGCTGGCCGCGCTGGCCGGGATCATCCACTGCGCGCAGCTTGAGCAGGGCAATCCGAATGACGGAGTGGCTTACGAACTCGACGCGATTGCGGCGGTCGTCATCGGCGGCACGTCGCTCGCGGGCGGCGTGGGAACGGTCGTGGGAACGCTCGCCGGCACGCTGATTATAGGCATCATCAACAACATTCTTGGTCTCAACAACATTGACGCCAATCTGCAATTGATCTTCAAAGGGATCATCATCGTTGGCGCGGTATTGCTGCAACGCAGAGACTGAGAATGCCGTAACCAATGTCCTTTGACATTTTTCTGTCCCACATTTTTCTGTTGGACTGATCCTTAACAGGAAAATGTGGGACAGAAAAATACAAGAAAACTTTGTTGACGCTGTACTGCGTTTCAGGGAAATAAGCTGACCATGAAAACAAGCATGATCATAAAGGAGCCGGTTCGGCGGCTCCCAGGGATAAGTGTTGCCATTTTCACCGTCGCGCTGGCGCTGTTGGCCGTCGCGTGCAATCGCGGCGGCGATGCGCAGGGCAAGTTCGTCATCGGCTTCTCGCAGGCCAACAAGGCCGAACCGTGGCGAACGTGGATGGACGATTCGTTGATGAAAGAAGCGGCCAAGCATCCGAAGCTGGAGATTCGCTACGCCGACGCGCAGCAGGACAACAGCAAGCAGGTGGCCGATGTCGAGAACTTTCTGCGACAGCGCGTTGACCTGCTGATCATCTCGCCGAACGAGGCCAGGCCGCTGACCGGCATTGTCAAACGAGTTTACGAGAGCGGCATCCCGGTCATCGTGCTCGACCGCAGTATCGAGGGCGACACCTACACGACTTTCATCGGCGCCGACAACCGCGAGATTGGCCGTGCGGCGGGCGATTATGCGGCGCAATTGCTCGGCAGCAAAGGCAGCGTCGTCGAGATCAAAGGTTTGCCCGGCTCGACGCCCGCGATTGACCGCAGCGAGGGTTTCCACGAAGCGATTGCAAAATTCCCCGGAATCAAAATCGTCGCCGATCCGGTGGCCGATTGGCTGCGCGACAAGGGGCGCGAACAGGCTGAAGCCGCGCTGCGCGCCAACGAGAAGGTGGATTTGATTTACGGCCACAACGACCCGATGGCGATGGGCGCGTACCTGGCGGCGACGGCGATGAACCGCGCCGCAGGTTTGAAGATCATTGGCATTGACGGCTTGCCCGGCGCTGAAGGCGGCGCGAAAGCCGTCGCGGACGGCAAGCTCGACGCGACGTTCCTTTACCCGAACTGCGGTCGAGAAGCCATCGAAACGGCGGTCAAAATCCTGAACAAAGAACAGACGCCGAAAAAGATCACGCTGCCGACGGCGCGCATCACGCGCGAGAACGCCGCGCAGTACATCAACCCATAGCGCACAAAAAAATAGGAGGACATGATGAGAACCAGCAGACTCATAGCAGTTCCATTGTTACTGCTCGCTTCCGTCCTGATGTCGCCGGCCTTCGGTCAGAGCGACAGAGGCGCGATCAAAGGATTGGTCACGGACCAGCAAGGCGCAGTCGTGTCTGGCGCAACCGTGACTTTAGCCAATCCCGCCACCGGCGCGCGCGTCAGCGTGACGACGGACAGTTCCGGGAACTTTCTCTTTCCGGCGCTGGTCGTGGGCGGCTATCAACTCACCGCCGAGCGCACGGGGTTCAAGAAATTCAGCCAGCCCGACGTGCAGGTCGAGGTCGGGCGCACGACGACGCTGACCATCGCGCTTGCGCCGGGCGACGTGAACGAAACAATCACTGTGACGGAACAAGCGCTCGCGCTCGACACGGCGACCTCCGACACGGGCACGTCCGTGACGCGGCGGCAGATCCTCGACCTGCCGGTGCCGCTCACCGGGAGCATGCGCAACCCGCTCAATTTCGTCATCCTGACGCCGGGCGTGAGCGGCTCGGTTCCGGGCGCGAATCCCGACTTGCGCCTCAACATCAGCGGCACGCCGGCCACGTCGGCTGAAGTCTACGTGGACGGCATCCCCGTTTCCGACACCAACGCCTCGGGCGACGTCTCGACCAACCACCCGGCGCTCGAAGCCGTCGGCGAATTCAAGATCAGCAACAACAGCTACTCCGCCGAGTACGGCCTGGCGAGCGGCATCATCTCGTTCACGCTGCGTTCCGGGACGAATCAGTTTCACGGCAGCCTCTTCGAGTTTCTGCAGAACGATCATCTCAACGCCTTCGACTTTCCGACCAAGACGACCGCCGCGTTCAAAGGAACACAGCCGGTCAAAGCGCCGCTCAAACAGAACGAGTACGGCTTTACGCTCGGCGGCCCGGTCTGGCTGCCGAAGAAAGTCTTCGGGCCGCTCGGCTACGACGGGCGCGAGCGCACGTTCTTCTTCACCAGTTACACCGGCTTCAAATTCCGGCCCAGCTCCAACAACCCGAACCTGACGACGTTCCCGAACCGGTTCCGGCAGGGCGATTTCTCGCAGTTGCTCGGCGCGCAGGTGACCGTGCCCAACCCGCTCAACGCGGCGGAGCGGCTGCCCGTGTTCGACGCGGCGGGCCGTCCCGTCATGGCAGGCGCCATCTACGACCCAACGCGCTCGCGCACCGTCACGGGACCGGATGGCAAGCAGTATCAAATCCGCGATCCGTTTGCGGGCAATCTCATCCCCGCGGGCTATGCCGGTCTGAGCGCCGCGGCGCGGAGAATTTTGCAGGACTTCCCGCAGGCCACATCGGACGCGCTCTTCAACAACTTTTTCCGCACGACCAGCTCGAAGACCGATCAGGAGCGGTTCGTCGCCAAGATTGATCAAATACTCAGTTCGCGGCAGACGCTTTCGGGGAGCTACTCGATGGGGGGCAGTCTGAGGAGCGACAACGGCCTGCTCAATCTGCTCAACGCGGTGCAGAATGACGCGCCGTCGCTCCAGATACGCCTCGCCCACACCTTCACCATCTCGCCGACGCTCATCAACAGCTTCTCGTTCGGCTTCCTGCGCGACCGCTTTACCACCGGCCCCGTCGTTCCGGGGCCGTCGCTCGACACGCTCGGATTGCGCGGCATCACGCTGCCGCCGGGCGCGGCGTATCCGATCATCACGATTCGCAACCAGAACGGTATCGGCGCAGGCTCATTCTCGCGCGTGACGCAAAACCGCTTTCTCGCCAGCGACGTGGTGACCTGGAGCCGGGGCGACCACTCATTCAAATTCGGCGGCGACCTGCGGCGGCTCCAGCGCAATGAGGCCGCCAACAACTCCGGCTCGTTCGTCTTCGAGCCGACGCAGACGGGATTGAACGGCACGGGCTTCGTCAACACCGCTCAGGGGCCGCGGGCGGTCTCCATCCCGGCGGGCAGCACTGGCAGCTCGGCGGCCAGCTTCCTGTTCGGCGCGGTGGACTTCTCGCGCTTCGATCTGGGCTTTACGACCGCCGGCTACCGCTGGCTGACGGCGAGCGGCTTCGTGCAGGACGACTGGAAAGCTACACGCAACCTGACGCTCAATCTGGGCTTCCGCTACGACCTGTCAATCCCGCGCACCGAAGTTCTTGGGCGAGTCTCGACCATGGATCGCAACCTGCCGAATCCGGCGGCGGGCGGTCTCAAGGGCGCGTTCACGTTTTACGGCGATGGGCCGGGGCGCAACGGCAAGCCGCGCATCGGCGAGATTGACTATTCGGGCTTCCAGCCGCGCCTCGGACTGGCCTACTCGCCCGAATCCGACAGCGGCGTTATGAAGGCGCTCTTCGGGCAAGGGCGCTCGGTCATCCGCGCCAGCTTCGCCATCACGCGACCGCTCGGCAACGACAACCTGACCAACGGCATTTCGGGCGGCCTCTACGCCGCCGGCTTCAACGGCGTGGCGACAGTCAATCGCCCCGGCGACGCGCTCGGTTCGCCGGCCTACTTCTGGGATCAACCCTATCCCGGCTTCAAACCGCCGCCGGCGATTGATGCGACGCTCTTTACCGGCAACGCCAACCCGCCACTGCTCGAACCTGAAATCGGCAAGCTGCCGACACAGATCAACTGGGCCTTCGAGATTCAACGGACGCTGCCGGGCAATTTCCTCTTCAGCGCCGGCTACGTCGGCACGCACATCTATCACCTCGGCGTCTGGCGCAAACCGAACCAGGTTCCGCGCGCGGCGGCCGAGCGGTTCCGCGCGGCGGCCGCCGCCGCCGGACTCCCGCTGAACGAGTTCCTGAACCTGCACATCACCGACCCGAAAGTGGCGGGATCGGGATTGCAACCGCCCTTCCCGGACTTCGTCCGGTTGTTCGGCCCGGGCGCGACGGTGGCGCAATCGCTCAGGCCCTTCCCGCAGTACGGCAACATTGACAACCTGCAACAGCCCGTCGGCAGCACGTCCTACAACGGCCTGCTGACGAAATTGCAAAAGCGCTTCTCGAACAACCTGACGCTGCTGCTCTCCTACACGTTCTCGAAGACCATCGGCGACATAGACTCGTTCCAGGGAGCGTTGGCAGGCGCGCAGAACGCCATCTTCGCCCGGTCGTTCCAGCAGGACTATTACGACAACCGGGGCGAACGCTCGGTGACCAGTTCGGACATTCCGCACGTGCTCGCGCTGAGCTACACCTACGAGTTGCCGATCGGCCCCGGCAAGCGTTTGCTCAACAAACGCGGCGTGGCCGGTAAAATCGCGGGCGGCTGGCAGGTGAGCGCGATTCATCTTTACCAGAGCGGCCGCCCGCTCTTCCTGGAGTATCAGGCGTTCGGCGCGAACAATCCGTTCCGGGCCAACGACGGCTTCAGCTTCCGCCCGAACGTCGTGCCGGGCAAACCGCTCGTTAACCCGGCTTACGACCGGCGCTGCGCGGGGCCGCTGGCCGCGACAGCCGGACGATTGCCCTGCCAGTTTTACATCAACCCCGAAGCCTTCGTCGCGCCGCCGCCGGGCGAGTTCGGTAACGCGCCGAAGTTCTTCTCCAACCTCCGGGCGCAGAACTACTACAACGAGGACATTTCGATCTCGAAGCGGACCGCGATCACCGAGCGGGTCGTGATCAACTTCCAGGCGAACTTCTTCAACGCCTTCAATCGCGTCGTGCTCGGCACAGGCGGGGCGCCGACCACAATCTTCAACCTCGCGCCGAAGGACCTGAGTCAGACATCGCTTGCTGGCAGCAGCACGCCGTTCGGCATCCTGACTTCGCAGCAGAACGGCGCGCGACGCATCCAGTTCGGATTGAAATTGGAGTTCTGATGAATTGCCACAGAGCCACAGAGACACAGAGGCAGAGAGATAGGAAGATGAAAACACAACTTGGAAAGTTAGTAGGGAGGCCCCGAGAACAGGTCCGACATCTGTTTCTCTTCCTCTACTTCTCTGTGTCTCTGTGTCTCTGTGGCAAAGCTTTTGCTCAGAACACCGACAGCCTCTGGGTTCGCCCGAAGGACGCCGGCAGATCGTTGATCTGGGGACGCAGGGACGGCCTCGTCTTCGGCCTTCCGTCGCCGGGCGGGATGCGAGGCCCGCGCGGGCTGATTCGCGTCGGCGTTATCGGCAAAAACGGCGCGGCGGAGTTGATCAATTTCATCGCCGTCGAGCCGGTCGTCAAAGGCTTCGGCTCTCGCTTCAGCCGCATGGCCTTCAGCGAACTCGAAATGAGCGAACTGGACGCCGGAACGCGCGGCAAGCGGCTCTGGACGGCGACGCCACAGGGCGAGTTGACGACGCTGCCCGCCAAACCGAAACCCATCGAGCGGCTGAGCGTGCGGATTGAAGTCGAGCCGTTCACCGCCAACCGCGCTCACGTCTACGTCGTCGCCAGCGTCTACAGCGACCGCCCGCGCGAGCTTGAATTGACCGTGCATCATCACGACGACAGCGCGCCGATTGAAGAGTTGACTCTGACGGCGACTATGGGCAATTACGAGCGGGTGCGTTATCTTTGGCTGAAAGACCGCGTCGTTGACAGCCGCGAATTGTACGCCGGTTACAGCGGCGACGCCTTCATTGACAAGGAGAATTACCCGCGCGACGAGATGCTGACGTATGGCGACGGCGACGCGCTCGCGCTTGTCACTACCAACGAGGACGACCCGTCGAGCGTTGCTGTCGTCGCGCGGCCCTCGTGGACGTATCGCTCGATCAAGCTCACGCAGTATTGGCGCGTTCCGGCCTGGCATATCCAGCCCGATTTGCGAGTCAAGGTCAACGGACGGCGCGTCTACTGGGCTTCGACGACGCCGATACCGGGCGGGCTGGCGTTTGAAAATTTCGAACTGCGCCAGCGTTACGTTCCGGGTCAGGCGTTCGTCTTCGGCCTGACTCCGAAACAGCCGTGGGAGTTCGAGCCGGGCATTCCGAGACTGGCTGCGCGGCCCAAATAAGGCAGGGCTTTTGCCGATAACTAAAACCTACAACCGACCACCTAATACCTATAAACCTTTCCTTCGAACCATCACTTGATTGAATCTTCGAAGGAAAAATTTATAGGTCGTGGGCTGTAGGTCTTGGGTTTTAGGTCCTCCTTGATAACTTTGCAAAAGCTCTGCGCAAATTCTACCAGGAATGTCATGACCAAAAATCTTCCCGAAAGATTTCGACTGCTTGGCTGCTGTTGCGTAGCCGTCCTGCTCGCGTCATTCGTGATGGGCGTGATCGCGCAGGATGATCAAAGCCGGATCGCGCGGCACGCCGAAGCCGCGCAGCAGGCTCAGCGCGCGGGCGACTTCGCCACGGCCATCCGTGAGTTCACGATTCTCGCGCGACTGCTTCCCGAAGTGGCCGAGGTTCACAGCAATCTGGGCGTGGCCTATTACTTCAACAAACAGCGCCGCGAAGCTCTGGTCTCCTTCGAGAAGGCGCTCAAGCTCAAACCGGATCTGGTCGCGGCATTGATTTTTTCCGGGATCGTGAATTACGAATTGTCGCGGCCCGCGCAAGCGGCGAAGTTGCTGGAACGCGCCGTTGAACTGAGTCCGGCCGATCCGCTGGCGCAAACCTGGCTCGCCCACAGTTACGCCGCGCAATCTCGACTTCGAGAAGCCGCGGATCATTTTCTGATAGCGTCCGAGCGTTCGCCGAACGATGTGGATATTTGGTACGGGTTGGGGCGCGTCTATCTGGAGCTTGGGCGGCAGGAAGTCAAACGGCTCAACGAGACCGCTCCCGACGGAGCGCGCATTCTCCAACTGGCTGGCGATATGTGGCTCCTGCGAGGCGAGCGGGGGCACGCGCTGGCGCTCTATCAGGAGGCTTTGAAACGCCGGCCCGATCTCGTCGAAATCCGGCAAATAGTCGGAAGGTTACTCGGCCAGCAAGAGAATTCGGAAGCCTCTTCGCCTGCATCTGCTATCGGCGCACCCTCTTCTTCAGAAGATGCGCATTACCTGGCCGCCACGGATTTCCGCGAGCGCGCGCAGCGAGCCTTTGAGCGCATCTCGGCGCTCGGCGCCAACTCTTACCGCGCGCATCAAGTCCTGGCCGAATCGCTTCAGGCTCAAGAGCGCGTGGATGAAGCCCTCGTTGAGTATCGCGCGGCGTTGAAATTGAAGCCTGATCTTGCGGGCGTTCATCTGGCCATCGGGAATCTGTTGATGAGTCAGGGGCTGGCGGCGGAGGCGTTGGAAGAATACCGCGCGGAGTTATCGTTGCGGCCTGATGACGCGGAGATTCATTATCGCGCGGCGCGCGCATTGATTGTCCTGGGCAAAGGAGAAGAAGCCGAAGCCGCGCTCAATCGGGCGCTGGCCGCAGGTGGCGCGCCCGCCGCGACGCACAGAGAGCTTGGGCGGATTTACCTCGGTCGCGGCCAGGCGGCCAAAGCCGTCCAATCGCTTTCAACATATTTGGCGGCGAATGCGAACGACGCCTCCGCCCATTTTCTGATGATGCAGGCGTATCGGAGGCTGGGCGACGCGGCGGCTGCGGAACGTCACCAGGCGAAATTCAAAAGTTTGTCGGATGACGAAAAACGACGAGCTTCAATCCAGGAGGCGTTATCGCTGTTCAGCCGAGGCAAGAAGTCTGAGCAGTGAGACGACTGTCGAAGATGAAACGAACCCTTCACCTGATTTTAGCCTGCTGTCTGGCTGCCACATTTGCCATTGACGCTGCTCCGGCGCAAAACAATCCGCTCGTCAGCGCGGGAGACTTCATCAAAATCTACGACCCAAGCGTTGGCGAAGACGCCCGGTGGTACATCAATGACCACTGCTTCGCGCGCGGCAAGGATGGAGCGTGGCATATGTTCGGGATCACGCACGCCGAACCGGCAAAACCGCTCGATGAAAAACATTTCGCACACGCGACGGCGTCGAACTTGACGCAAACTCCGTGGAAGAAATTGCCTTTCGCTCTGAGCGCGGACGAAACGCGGCAGGAGACCATCCTCTGGGCGCCTCACGTGATTCTCTTCAACCGAACCTACTACATGTTTTATGTCGCCGGTGGAGCCGATCACACGAAATACAAGATCAACCTCGCCACGTCCTCAGACTTGAAGACGTGGAAGCGCCACGCGAAGAACCCGATGGTCGTTGACGGTTATGACGCGCGGGACCCGTTCATTCTGAGAGACAAAAACAGATGGATTATGTACCACACCGCGAACAGCGAGCCGGCGGGCGGCAATCACATTGTGGCGTACCGGATGAGTAAAGACCTGGTCAATTGGAGCGAGAGGAAGACCGCTTTCACCGATCCCACGTCGGGGACTTTTGGCGGGCCGACCGAATCGCCTTTCGTCGTGCGTCGCGGCGAATTTTATTACCTCTTCATCGGGCCGCGAGGCGGTTACGTCGGCACGGATGTTTTTCGTAGCAAAGACCCATTCCGCTGGACTCCGGCGGACAAGGTCGGGCATATCAAATCTCACGCGGCGGAGGTTGTGCGCGACGCGGATGGCCGCTGGTACGTGAGCCATTCGGGTTGGGGACAAGGGGGCTTGTATCTGGCGCCGCTTATCTGGAACGACGGTTTGGACGAAGCCGAAACGTCGCTGCCAATTCCAAAGTAAGACCGAAGCACAGGTCGCATAGATCAAAAGGAGAACTTGCGAATCATGAGATCAAAAGTTTTATTCATATTGGGGCTGCTGCTCTGCGCGCCTTTGCCAGGACTGGCGCAGGAAGGGCAGCACGACGGACTGGTCAATAATCTGAGCAATATCCATCGCATCTCCAACGCGAAGACGCGCTCGATCAGTCCTGAGAACTTCACGGGCGAGAAGGGCAAAGGCGGGATGGCGATTGAGGGCGTCGCCTCGTATGCGGCCCGCGATCTGGGACAGGGCTGGAAAGTAAATCCCTTCATCATCATCGAGCCGGGCAAGACTTTCACGCTCGCCGAGATCAATGGATCGGGCGCGATCCAGCACATCTGGATGACGCCGACCGGCAATTGGCGCTTCTCGATCATCAGGATGTACTGGGACGACGAGAAAGAGCCGTCGGTGGAAGCGCCCGTCGGCGACTTCTTCGCGATGGGCTGGGGCAAATACGCGCCTGTCGCTTCGATTCCGGTCGTTGTCAATCCGGGCAGCGCGTTCAATTCCTACTGGCCGATGCCATTCAGAAAGAAGGCGCGGATCACGATGGAGAATCTCGACGCGCAAGCGATGCGGCTTTACTACCAGATTGATTACGCGCTGACACAAACGCCTGCCGACGCGGCTTACTTCCACGCACAGTTCAGGCGCGTCAACCCGCTTCCTTACAAACAGGTCTACACCATCGTGGACAACGTCAAGGGAAAAGGCCATTACGTCGGCACTTACATGGCGTGGGGCGTAAACAACAACGGATGGTGGGGCGAGGGCGAGATCAAGTTTTACCTGGACGGCGACAAAGATTTCCCGACCATCAACGGCACCGGCACTGAAGATTACTTCGGCGGCTCTTACAATTTCGAGAACAAGGAGAAGAAGCTATACGAGGAGTACACCACGCCGTATCTGGGCTTGATTCAGGTCATCAAACCTGACGGGCTGTATCAGGCGCAGCAGCGGTTCGGCCTGTACCGCTGGCACATTCCCGATCCGGTGCGCTTCGATCAGGATTTGCGGGTCACGATTCAAGCGCTCGGCTGGCGCAGCGGCGGCAGGTATCTGCCGCTCAAGGACGACATCTCTTCGGTCGCTTTCTGGTATCAGACCGAGCCGCACGCCGCATTCCCGAAATTGCCGAGTAAGGACGAGTTGGAAGTGAACTGAAAATAGAGCTAATCGCGACCATGACAGAAAAGATATCAGCTCGACTCGCAGAGATTGTTGAAGCGTTACCGCTTCGCCCAGGCATGCGCGTCTTAGAGATAGGGTGCGGGCCGGGTGTGGCTGCACGCGCCGTGCTGAAGCGCCTCGGCAACGGACATGTCCTCGCGATTGATAGGTCGGCTAAGGCTATCGCCCTCGCAAAGTCGAGATCACGAGCCGAATTGGCTGGCCGACAATTGGAGTTTCGCCAAGTCGCCATTGAGGACTTTGTGTTGAACAAGGGGGAGAAGCTTTACGATCTTGCGTTCGCCGTTCGCGTCGGCGCACTGGACGGGCGGCGCCCGGAGGCTGGTCGAGTAGCCATTGAACGCGTTAGGGATGCATTAGTTGAAGGTGGTCGCCTCTTCATAGACGGCGGCAATCCACTCAAGGAGGTCACGCTTGACGTGGCTTAACTGAAACAGAGGAGAAACTTTCCATGCTATCTGTCACTACTCGCTTCTTCTTAATCTCTTTATGCCTGGCCGCGCTGGCCGTGGCGGACGTCCGCGCGCAAGGCAAAGATGAGCTTTCCCAACTGCCTTTCCTGAAGACTTACACGCAGGAGCGCATCTCGTCATACGACCGCACGGGCGCGAACGATGACGGCAACTGGAAGAACCCGATCAAGGCGGGCGAAACGCGGACAATCGGCGATGTTGCGGGGCCGGGCGTCATCACGCACATGTGGTTCACCATCGCCACGCCCGAACGCTACCACTTGAAGAAGATCGTGCTGCGGATGTACTGGGATGGCGACACGCTCCCGGCGGTCGAATCGCCCATCGGCGATTTCTTCGGCTTGGGCATGGGCGAATACTTTCTGTACGAGTCCGGCCCGCTCTCGGTCGGCTCGCAGAAGGCGCTGAATTGCTACTTCCCGATGCCGTTCCGCCGTTCGGCGCGCATCACGATTACCAACGAGGGGAGCCAGCCGATCTCGGCCTTCTATTACAACATTGACTGGCAGAAGCATCGCAGCCTGCCGGAAGATGTCGCCTACTTTTTCGCTGAATATCGTCAGGCGACGCCGACGCCCGGCTGGACGGCGGATTGGAAGTTGAATGGCGACAAGAAGGTGAATGACCATCCGAATCTGGATGGCGAGAAGAACTACGTGATCTTCGAGGCCGAAGGGCGCGGCCATTACGTCGGCGTGACTCACAACATTCTGCAGAACCAGGGCGATTGGTGGGGCGAGGGCGACGAGATGATCTTCATTGACGACAAGACGAAGCCCTACATCACCGGGACTGGTTCGGAGGATTACTACCTGGGCGCGTGGTGTTACGGCAATTGCGGCATCTCGCCGTTCGGTTCGACCTATCCGACGTTCGCTTACAAGAACTACGGCAACCCGGTGAACGGAGGCGACAATCGAGGGGCGAAATGGATGGTCTACCGCTTCCACCTTGACTCGCCGATCCCGTTCCAGCGGTCTTTCAAGATGACAATCGAGCACGGCCACGCCAACCACCGCTCGGACAACTTCTCGACGGTGGCTTACTGGTATCAGCAGGGTTCGCACAAACTGCGCAAGCCGCTTCCACCGGTAGATGAGCGCATCCCGCGCATGATCAACGTCGAAGGGCCGACTGTAGGCAAGCCGTAAGCAATCGCGCCAGTCGTAAATTCAAAGCGCCGCCCGCCATACAGAAGATATGTTTGGCGGGCGGCGCTTTATCAGCTTACGCCGTCTTGAGCGTTTCGCGAATGAGCATGGCCAGGTCTTTCGCGCCTGCGATGCCGGGCACATCCTTCGCGTTTTGCGCGTTGATGAGCGTCTTCAACACATCGGCGCCGTCCGCGGCCAGCGCCGAAGCGCGGGCAAACATCGAGACCCGCGCGCCGACGATGCTCGAAGGCGACGAGCATCCTTGATGCAATCTTTATGATCTGTTTACGACTTCCTTATGGCTTTGCTGCTACATTTTCCGCAGCGCGTATCTCGACACGAATGGTCAATTGGCGTCCCCGTTCGGTGTAACAGATGGAGAGAAAGTTCATCATTGATCACCTGCTGCGGCCTCACTGGAAGGCGCTTAGTGTCGCGCTGGTAGCGGTGATCGCCCGGCGTCTCGCTGACCTGTTCGACACGTGGCCGATCAAGGAGATTTCAGCGGATTGAAATTATGGGTCAAGACAATTCTCGTTATCTCTGTCGTGCTGATCGCCGTCTTCGCCGTGATCGCCTATTTCACTGACCTGGCGACGGCCAGCCTGAGCGATCAGCAGGAACGGGAGCAAACCGAATTGCTAGCTGCGCAGGTAGCCGACACGGTCAGGTATCACGTCAAGCACGCGCAGCGCGGCGCGGGGCAGACGCTCGCCGAATCGCTCCTGCCGGAGTGGGCCGAAGTGCGGGAAGACGTTCAGGACACGATCATCAAAAGCAATCCGCAACTCGCCGAGGCGCGCGTCTTCTATCAAGCCGGGCCAGAGTTGTGGGAAGAAAAAGTCAAGCTGCCGGCCGGCGCCGGACCGCCTTCCACGCAGGATGCGCAAGCGGCCCGGCAGGCGGGGAAAAGCCCGACTGTAACCTCAGTGCGCGCGCAGGGGCAGCGCAGGCTGGTGACGGCGATGGCGCCGGTGATTCTGGGGCTGGACGGTCATGGCCCGGTTCAGATCGGCGCAGCCGAAGTCGTGTTGTCTTTCAACGAATCACAAAGTGTGGAGGCCAGGCTGCGTCGTTTAGTCTGGCCACTGATGGCGCTGGCGATCATCACGATCACGCTGATCGTCTACCTGCTCTTCCGTTTTCTGATCTCCAAACCGATTGACCGGCTGCTCGTGACGATGGAGAAGGCCGAGGCCGGAGACCTTGCCGCCGAAGTTCAGGTCGCGGCGCCGGACGAGATCGGGTTGCTCACTTCGCGGTTCAATCACATGCTGGGCCGCATCCGGCAGGTGACCGAAGAACTCGGCGAAGAGCGACGCTCGCTGAGCGAGCGCGTGCGCGGAGCGACGGCGGAGATCGAGGGGCGCAAACGGCAACTCGAAGTGGCGAACCGGCTGCTGTTCGAGATGCAGCGGCAATTGGCGCAACTCGAACGGCTGGCCGCCACGGGGCAATTGGCCGCGCAGTTCGCGCACGAGGTCGGCACGCCGCTCAACCTCATCTCCGGCCACGTCCAGGTGCTGCGCGCCCGCGCGAGCGACGCGCAAGCCCTCAAGCGCCTCAACGTGATCGCCGGTCAAATCAACCGCATCACCGGAATCGTCCGCTCGATGCTCGATCGAGCGCGCAACCCCAGGCCCCGGCTCGAATTCATTGACATCAACGCGCTGCTCACCGAGATTTTTGACGCGGCGAAACCGAGCTTGATGGCGCGCGGCGTCGAGTTGCGGACGGAGATGGCCGAGGGGTTGCCGCCTATCGAGGCTGCTCCCGATCAATTGCAGCAGGTCTTCCTCAACCTGATCAACAACGGCCTTGACGCGATGCCGGCGGGCGGCGCGCTCTCACTCTCGACGAAACGTGAAGCAAACGATTTGGTCATCGAGTTGGCGGACACCGGCGAAGGCATCGCCGAAGATCGAATCGAATTGATCTTTGACCCGTTCTTCACCACCAAACGCGAACGCGGGACCGGGCTTGGCCTGACGATCGTCAAACAGATCGTCGCCGAGCACGGGGGCCGGGTGGAGGTGGAAAGCGCGCCCGGACGCGGAACCTCGTTCCGCATCCGATTGCCGATCAGTACCGCAAGCGATAGCGAGCGTTGTTTGGGAGACACGCTCGCTACCGCTCGCGACAGCGGCTTGGAGAGCCTATGAAACGGATTCTGGTCATTGACGATGATTTCGAGACCTGCGATTTCCTGACCGATATTTTTTCGGAGGAAGGTTGGGACGCGGTCTTCAGCCAGACGGCGGAGGACGCGCGCGCGATGGTCGAGCAATCGCGCTTCGACCTGATCGTGAGCGACATCAATCTGGACGGTCTCGGCAAAGGCGCGAGCGGTGTGGCGCTGCTCAAGGAATTCAAGCGAATCTCGCCCGACTCCGAGATCATTCTGATCAGCGGCTTCGGCACGCTGGAGACGGCGGTCGAGGCGGCGCGCGAAGGAGCGTTCGATTACATCAGCAAGCCGTTCGATGTGAACGAAGTGATCGCCGCCGCGCGCCGGGCGCTCAAGAGTCACGACGGCGGGGAGACGGCGGCCATCCTGCTGCCCGATCCCGGCGGAGGATCGGGACTGGTCGGCCACAGCCAGAAAATGATCGAACTCTACAAACAGATCGCGGTCGTCGCGCCCGCCGGTTCGACCGTGCTCGTCACGGGCGAATCGGGCACAGGCAAGGAACTAGTCGCGCGGGCCATCCATCGCAACAGTCCCCGCGGCGACAAACCCTTCGTCGCGGTCAACTGCGGCGCGCTGGCCGAGACGCTGCTCGAATCGGAACTGTTCGGTCATACCAAGGGCAGCTTCACCGGCGCGGTCAGCGATAAGCGCGGGCTGTTCGAGGAGGCGCACGGCGGGACGATCCTGCTCGACGAAATCGGCGAAACCAGTCCGTCGCTGCAGGTCAAGCTGCTGCGCGTTTTGCAGGAAGGCGAGATTCGCCGCGTCGGAAGCTCCAGGGCCGTCCGCGTTGACGCCAGAACGCTTGCCGCGACCAACCGCGATCTGGAACAGGAAGTGAAGGAAGGGCGATTCCGGGAAGACCTCTACTATCGCCTCAATGTCGTCACGCTTCGGGTTCCGCCGCTGCGCGAGCGGCGCGACGACATCCCGCTGCTCGCCGCGCACATCATGAACAAGCCGCGCAAAATGCGCGCTCGCGCCGCTTCCATTTCCAAGGAAGCCCTGGCTATGCTCGAACAATACGATTGGCCCGGCAATGTGCGGGAGTTGGAAAATACTTTGGAGCACGCGGCGGTCTATGCGCGCGGCAGCGTGATCACGCCCGAAGACCTGCCCGAAAAGATCGTCAGGCGCAGCCGGGCGACCCGACGGGAGAATGAGCTTCGCGCGCCCTTCGAGGATTTTCCGACGCTGGACGAACTCGAGCGCCGTTATCTGGTCTATGTGCTGGAATCGTTCGGTGGAAGCCGCGCACGCGCGGCGGAGATGATGGGGATTGATCGTAGAACCGTGACTCGGATGATCGAGCGTTATGGTTTGCAAGCCGGTCACGAGTCTGAATCAACAACGCATTCAATGGCAGGGGAATGAAGGCAAAGGAATGAAATGGCTTTCCCTTGCCGCTATTCTCCTGCCACGCGCATAAAACTCGCTAGTCTTCCGCGCTCTTCTTGACGTCGTCAGCGAAGCGTTTCGTCAGATTTTCGACGGCCTTCTGAATGGTCTTGTCGGCCTTGTTGAAATCAATCGTCCGCGTGTCGTAGCCGCGCCAGACCAACTGGCCGGTCCTCGCGTCGGTCACGTCCATCACCAGCGTTGACTCCGAATAAGGAATCCGTACCAATCTGGTTTCTCTCCAGCCAGGGCCCCAGCCACGGCGATGCCAGCCCGGAAAACCGAGGTTTTCATAATACCTGTCCACCCGCTGTTTCGTGCCCAGGCGATAAGTGATCAGGAAATCCGCGCCTGCGCGGTCTGTCTTCTGAAAGCCCCGGCTCATGAACTGCTGTCGCAGATCATTGCGCACGCGCTCGGCCCAGAAACCGTTGCGGCCTGTCTGATCATTGGCGATGCCCGGCTGCGATTTGAAGTCCCAGGTCTTGAGCTTGGCCAGATTGTAGTGATGATTGTAATCCGATTTGGTTTCGGCCAATGCGACGCCGCCCAGCGTCAGAACCAAAACCAGCGTCAAAATGCCTGTGCGTTTCATAATCGTTCCTCCTTTGCGAATCAATCGTCAGCCTTTCTGAACCGTCAGATCGTTCTGCACGTGAAAAACGAACGGCACGCCATTGGCTTTCACGAAAGCCATATTGCTGTCAGTCTTGTTGTCCACCACACCCTTCAACGTGACATTGCCGTTCTTGACGACGATGTGAATGGACGGGACGGCTTGCAGGCCGTAGCGGTAGAGCGGCGAATTGAAGTTGAAGATCGCGCGCGCTACGTTGCGGCGGATTTTTGCGTCGGAGGGCGAGATCGGCAAGACCTCGATCTGATTGACGACCTTGTTGACTCCCTCAATCTTCCCGACCACATGCTCCGCGTCCGATTTCAACGTCGGGCGCACGACCTCTCCGCTCAGAATCACCGTGCCGTCAGGCTCCACCTGATACGACAACCAGTCGAACAAAGTGTAGTAAGGCAACATCACAAGTTCGTGCCGCACCTCTTTGACCAGATACGTTTGTTCCGAGGCCTGTGACGCTGTGAACGACGGCGCCACGTTGCCAGCCAACGCCATTGTGCTTGTGGCGAATGCGAAAGATAAGACCATCATTGTTGTCAGTATTTTCTGTTTCATAATTCAATCTCTCCTCTTCTTCGATTTTCGGGGGGCGCCTTATCTAATCGCAAGAGCCGTTCCAGACGCCGCAAGCCGACCGCCCGGCTCGCAAACAGGAAACTATCGGATAGGAAAATAAGGCCTTCCATTTTCCTGTCCGGCACTTTCCTGTTTTCTTTCGATTCTTCACTGGCGAATTGTTTGGGACAGATATGAATGACTCGGACAAAACTGTCGCAGTCTCTTCCTACCGGCGACCTCACGAACCAGGCCCCGTCTTCGCCCGACAGATCACCGCAGGAAAAGAGTTACGGCGTCCAGGCATAGTCCGGGCGAACCGGCACATCGGTTGCCAAACAGATTGTTGTCAGGCGCAAAGCCTGACGAACCGACACTGAGAGGAGGCGTGAGGTTATGAACTACTTTTCTTTCAACTGGCAATGGCTGACCCGGCGCGCCGTCGCGCGGTTGGCCGGAGCCGCAGTTTTGCTGATGGCGGCAGGCTCTATGAGCTTCGCCGATGATCCTGCGTTGCGCGTGGCGCGTGTCAGCCTGACTGAAGGCCAGGTCAGTTATCAACGAGCCGCTGATAACGACAACGGCTGGACAGGCGCGACGGTCAACACGCCGCTCAACGTCAACGACCAGGTGCAGACGGGCGCCGACGGACGCGCCGCGATTCAGCTCACGGGCCGCAACCTCGTGCGGCTCGACTACGACACCAACTTCAGGATCACTCAATTCAACACCGGAACGACGCAACTCGCCCTGCCCGCAGGCACGGCGACTTTTCGCATTGACAGTCTCGACCCGCGCCAGTTTCAGTTGACGAGCGCACAGGAAGCCGGCGACTGGGGAAATGTTTATTTCGAGATAGACACTCCCGCCGCCGCCGTCACGCTGCTGAAAGACGGAGTCTATCGCATCAACGTGCGGCAGGACGGAACGACCGAGGTGGAAACCTGGCGCGGCGAAGCGGAAGTCTACAATCAAAAACTCGGCGTCGTGAGCGTCAAGCAGGGCAGCGAGATGATTGTCGGAGCCGGCGCCGATTCTTACCGGATGGCGCGGGCCGCCGATAAAGACGAATGGGATCGCTGGAACGAAGGGTTGGACAGCGAACGGCTCTACACGCCCACCAGTTCCGTGAGCGCGCATTATGTGCCGGCCGGATTGCCTGGCGTTTACGATCTGGATGTCTACGGCGACTGGTGGTACGCGCAGGATTATGGCTACGTCTGGTCGCCGCGCGTGATCGCAACCGGCTGGGCGCCTTATCGCGTGGGCGCGTGGCGATGGGACCCGTTTTTCGGCTGGACGTGGATATCGTCCGAACCCTGGGGCTGGGCGCCTTACCACTATGGCCGCTGGGCTTTCTATTCGGGGAGATGGTGCTGGGTTCCGCGCGGAGGTTTCTCGGCTGGCGTCGCGTGGTCGTGGTCGCCCGCGCTGGTGACCTTTGTCGGTTTCGGCTCGCCCGGGGTTCACGTCGTTGGCCGCGACTGGATTGGCTGGGTACCGCTCGCGCCGGGTGAACGATTCGTCCGGCAGACAACCATCATCAACAACACGACGATCAATCGCACGACGATCAACCGGACAGTGACTGAATTGAGAAACTATTCGGCGCCGGGCGGACTGACCGGGATGAGCGGGCGCAGCTTCGCTGACCGGCGGGTGGTCGTCAACAACATCATTGCGCCGCCGAGGGATGTCAATCTCAACACGAATGTCCGGCTGATGGCGCCGCGCAGCGAAGATTTCAGGCCGCAGCGCGCTGTCGCGACGCGAATCTCTACAGCGGCGACCATGCCGGTTTCGCGCTTTGCCTCAAGGCCGGTGATCACACGCAATGCAGGCGTGACGCCGTCAATGCCGAATCAGGCTTTGCCCGCGCGAGGCCAGGCGATGCCGAGGCCGCCGGTCGAGATGAGGAATGAAGGGCCGGTCAATCGTCCCGAGCAGCAGAGAATCGAACCCGTCGCGCCGCCGCGCCAGATCGAACGCGGAAACGGCGCTGGAATTGAGCGTCACGAGACGCCGCCAACGATGGTCAGGCCGCCGCGGTTGCCAGAGGTAAATCGCCACGTGGAGTTGGCGCCTCCACGCGTCGAACCGCCTGCGGGCTTTCGGATGGAGCGTCCGGCGCCGATGCCCCCGCAGAGACGGCCAACCGGCGCAATCCGCCCCCCGCGCGAGCTTCGATTATTCAGGCGGTAAAGGAAACGAGTTATGAACAGGCTGTTACTCACAATCTGCATCATCCTGATCGCTTTTGTCCTGAGCTGCTTCTCGGTCTACCGGATGCATCTTCGACATTGCGGACTGGCGCCGCACAGCGACGCCAACGCCGCCATCGTCAAAAAGGACTGACAGGAGAGATTTCGATTGTGAATGAGAGTGTGGTGAAGCAGTTGGCCAGGACCAACTCCACAACTTTGAAAGCGGGCGAAAGGTAAGCTTCAACCCTCGCCGCAGTAAACAGTAGGAGAAGATATGAAAAAGCAAGCTTTGAAAGTTTTCGTCATTTCCGGTCTTTTCACCTTGCTGATGAGCGCTTCGGTTTACGCGCAATCCGATGGACGCGTCATCGCCGATATTCCTTTCGCGTTCGTGGCCGGGGAAAAGACGCTGCCGGCGGGCGAATACGAGATCAAACGAGGAATGCCCAACACCCCCGACGTGCTGCTGATCCGCAGCGAAGACAACAATCGCAACGCAATCTTCGTGGTGGCTGAGGAGGCTCAGGCCCGGCGGACGCCGGACAAAACGGAACTGGTCTTCAACCAGGTCGGTGACACGTATTTCCTATCGAAGATCTGGGTGGCCGGGGACGACATCGGACGCGAATTGCCGACAACGCACGCCGAGCGCGCGTTGGAGCAAGGCGAATCGCAGCATTTAACCAAAGCGGTGAAAGTGATACCGTGCCGCTGCAATTCGTAGTCGCTCTCGATTCGGACAGGTGAGCGATAGATCAAGGGGACAGGCAGCCTCGGATGGCGCTTGTCCCCTTTTTCAAAAAGGCAACGGTAATCGGCTGGCGCACGGATTATTGTCGAACATTGAAAGCGAGACGCTCAGCAGTCTCAAGAGTCGCATGGTTTTCCGCAGTAGAATCCCGCAATTCCCAAAAATCCCCTGCCGTCTCAGCCGGGGCGTGTTTTCCGCGTTCGCTCAAGTAATAGAGAATCGGCACGGTCATTCGAGACAGCAGCAGCGAGGCGATTTCTCCGGCCATCAGCGAAATCGCCAGTCCCTGAAAGATCGGGTCGAAGAGGATGACGAGCGATCCGACCGCGACCGCCGCCGCCGTCAGCATCATCGGGCGAAAGCGAGCCGCACCCGCGTCAATGACCGCCTCCGCGAGCGGCATTCCCTGTTTCAAGCGCAGCTCGACAAAATCCACCAGGATGATCGAATTGCGAACGACGATCCCCGCGCCCGCGATAAATCCGATCATCGAAGGCGCCGTGAAGAACGCGCCCATCAACGCATGCACGGGCAGAATGCCGATCAGCGAGAATGGAATCGCCGCCATAATCGTCAGCGGCGTTTTGAAGGACTGGAACCAGCCGACGACCAGGATGTAGATCAGCGCCAACACCGCCGCGAAGGCCAGCCCCAAGTCGCGGAAGACTTCGTAGGTGATGTGCCATTCGCCGTCCCACTTCATCGCGTATTTGTCAGCCAGAAACGGTTGCCGCGCGTAGTAAGGTTCCAGCGAATAACCTTCCGGCAGCTTCAGTTGTTCAATCGCCTCGTTCAATTTCAGAATCGCAGAGACCGGACTCTCTTCGCCGCCTGCGACATCGCCCGTCACATAAGTCACCGGCATCAGGTTCTTGTGGTAGATGCTTTTTTCGGCGACTCCCTCTTCGACGCGCACGAGTTCGCCGAGCGGGACGAGATTGCCTCGCTGTCCCATCACCTTGATCCGCTTGAGGTCATCCACGCTGGAGCGTTCGGCGCGCGTGAGTCGCAGCGTGATCTGCGCGTCCTCCTTTTCCTGCGGCTTTTCCTGCGGCTGGTGAAGCAGCCCGGTGTTCATCCCTTCGACCGCGATGCGCAGTGTGGCCGCGACCTGTTCCGCCAATACGCCATTTAACGCGGCTTTCTCTTTATCCACGACGAACCGGTATTTCGGCTGATCATCTTCGACGTAAGAATCCACATCCACCACGCCCGGCGTTCGGTCGAAGATGTCCCGAATCTGCCTGGCGATCTCGATCTGCCGCCCGTAATCAGGCCCGTAAATTTCCGCGACGAGCGTTTGCATCACTGGCGGCCCCGGAGGGACTTCGGCCACTTTCACCCGCGCGCCGTACTTCGCGGCGATCTGTTGAATCGCCGGACGCGCGCGCCTGGCGATGTCGTGACTCTGCAAGTCGCGTTCGTTTTTGCCCACGAGGTTGACCTGAATATCGGCGACATTGGGGCCGCGCCGCAGGAAGTAATGCCGCACCAGGCCATTGAAGTTGTAAGGCGAAGCCGTGCCCACGTACATCTGGTAATCGGTCACTTCGGGAACCGTCCGAATGTAATCGCCGATCTCGCGCGTGACGGCGGCGGTTTGTTCGAGCGGCGAGCCTTCGGGCATGTCTATGATGACCTGAAACTCGCTCTTGTTATCGAACGGCAGCATCTTCAATCGCACGAGTTTCAATGGCCCCAGCGACATCGAAGCGAGTAACAACAATACGACGCCGAGCAAAAAGCCGTAGCGCCATTTCGGCGAGCGAATGAGTTTGCCCATCACCACGCGATACAACTTCGTCACACGCCCTTCTTCGCCGCCTCCGTGATCGCGCCCGTCCATTTTCTTAAACAGACGCGCGCTCGCCCACGGCATGACTATGAAGGCTACGAGCAATGAAAAGATCATCGCCGCTGTCGCGCCGACCGGAATCGGCTTCATGTACGGCCCACCCAAACCGCCGACAAAAGCCATCGGCAGAATCGCCGCGATGACGGCGAAGGTGGCGAGGATCGTCGGATTGCCGACTTCGTCAACCGCCTCGACGATCACGTCGAGCGTCGAGCGGCCTTTGTTTTCGGGCAGACGGTAATGACGCGCGATGTTTTCGACGACGACGATGGCGTCGTCAACCAAAATTCCGATGGAAAAGATCAGCGCGAAGAGCGTGATCCGGTTGAGCGTGTAACCGTAGAAATAAAAGACCGCCAGTGTGAGCGCCAGCGTCACGGGAATCGCGGTCATGACGATGCCTGATTCGCGCAATCCGAGCGTCAGCCAGATCAACGCCGCCACGGAAAAGATGGCGATCATCATGTGCAGCAGCAGTCCGTTCGACTTTTCGCTCGCCGTCTCGCCGTAATTTCGCGTCGTGGTGATGGTCACTTCCGCAGGAATCAGATCGCCTTTGAGTCGCTCGATTTTTTTCAGAACTTTGTCGGCGATCTCAATCGCGTTCACGCCTTTGCGTTTGGCGATGGAGATTGTGACCGCCGGCTGGACGGATTGCGGATTGCGGATTGCGGATTGCGGATCGCGGCCCTTGGTTGTGGATGATTGCGGATTGCTGTGCTCGTGTTTACTTGCCACGTCGCCCAAGCCGAACATCACGTAATCAACAGGCTCTTCCGGGCCGTCATCGATCTTCGCCACATCGCGGAGGTAGACCGGGCGATCATTGAAGACGCCGATGACCACGGCGCCGATCTCTTCAGCGGATTGCAGAAACCCGCCGGTCTCGACCAGGAATTCGCGGTTGCCGGATGAAAACCCGCCCGATTGCGTCTGCCGATTCGATTGTTCCAGCGCGGGGACAATGGTCGCGGGCGCGACGTTGTACGCGGCCATGCGGACTTCATCCAGCAGAACGCGAATCCGCCGCCGCTCGCCGCCGATGATTTTCACTTCGGAGACATCGTTGATCTCTTTGATCTGATCGTGAACCTGCGCGGCGATGCGCCGCAATGTGAAATGGTCGTAGTGGTCGCTCGAAAGCGTCAACGCCAGTATCGGCACGTCGTCAATCGAGCGCGGCTTGACCAGCGGCTGCGACGCGCCCGGCGGAATCAGATCGAAATTCGACATCATCTTTTGGTTCAGGCGGACAATCGCGTCTTCCTCGTTCTGGCCGACGTAAAAACGAACTACCGCCATCGCCAGCCCCGGCGATGAAGTCGAATAGATGTACTCGACGCCCGGAACTTCCCAGAGCAATTTTTCCATCGGCCTGGTCACGCGCTCTTCGACTTCTTTCGCCGAAGCGCCGGGCATCTCGACGAAAACATCAATCATCGGCACGATGATCTGCGGCTCCTCTTCGCGCGGCAGCATCAGAACCGCGCCCAGGCCCAGCAGGATCGAGGCCACGACGATGAGCGACGTCAGCTTCGAGCCAATGAAGACGCGCGCGACTTTTCCGGTCAGTCCTGGTTTCGTCTTCATTGAACTTTCACTCCGTCTCTCAGATTCGCCGCGCCGTCAACCACGATGCGCTCGCCGTCACTTAAACCGGAGAGAGCTTCAACGTTTTCGCGGTAAATTTTGCCGGTTTTGACGAGGCGCAGACGGGCGACGCCTGCGTCGTCAACCACAAAAACACCGGTCAATTGGCCGCGCTGCGCCACTGCCTTCTGCGGAATCAGGATCGCCCGCCTCTGGCCGCTTGCGAAACGGGCGACGCCATACAGGCCAGAGCGCAACGACTGGCGCGCGGGCAGATCAATTTTCACCGTGTAACTGCGGCTCATCGGATCCGCGACGGGCGTGATCTCGGAGACGCCGCCTTCCAGGTCGTCTGCGCCGAGCGCGTCAATTCGCAGGCGCGCCCGCTCGCCCGTTCTGATTTTGCCGAGTTGTGATTCTTCGACGGCGACCTCCAGGCGATAACGCGAACTGTCTTCAATCGTCAGCAGCGGCGCGCCCGGCGTCGCCGTCGAACCGACCTCCGTATGCTTCGACACCACCACGCCGCTGATCGGAGAAGCGATGCGCGCATAGCTGACAAAGACCCGGGCGTTTGCGACCTCAGCTTTGGCCTGATCTATCCCGGCCAGCGCCTGCTGTCTCTTCGCCGCCTGCATTCGGGACGCGCCCGGGCAGTTTCGCGATGTTGGCTCGATTGACTGAACTATTGTATGTGGAGGTGCTGCGGCGTTACATGCGGCAACTTCGCTCCGGGCACACGGGCTGGCTGGCTGGCGTGAAGGACCCGGAGGTCGGTCGGGCGCTGAGATTGCTGCATGCCCGGCCTGAGCGTCACGGGCACGGCCTCTATTTTATCGTCCCACCTTGCGCCAATCGGCGAGAAACTGTTCGAGTCCCTTATCTGTAAGCGGGTGCTTGATGAGTTGCTCGATCACTTTGAAGGGCATTGTCGCCACATCGGCGCCGATGCGCGCCGCTTCGATGACGTGGATGGGATGGCGAATGCTGGCCGCGAGCGCTTCCCCCCTCAAACCGCGATATGGTCGCCCCGAGTTGAGGCTCTTCCTGCTACGATCAGTATGAGATTAAAGTTGACGAAAAGGCGGGGGCGCAAAAGCGTATAAACACTTGATGATCTCGGGTGTTAACAACTAAGCTGGAGAATGAGATGCTAAAGATTATTACGGTAATTGTGAATATACTCGCCTTGACCTCCTGCTCGTCGCAGCAAGTCGACCGGCAACCGGTTTCTCGACCCATACCTGTCGAGGCTGAAACCAAAGCGCCCGCGGAAGTGGATAGGAACCAGATCGTGGGGCAAACGATCTACGTTCCGATCTATTCGCACATCTATATCCGGGATAAAGGCCGGGTCATCAACCTGGCCGCGACGCTCAGCATCCGGAATACGGACGCGCAAAGTCCGATTCGCATCACCTCGGCGCGCTATTACGATACTAACGGCACGCTGGTTAGGGAGTATGTGAACGAACCACTCCGTCTGGCCCCCATGGCTTCAACCGACTTTGTAGTGGCAGAGGATGATACGAGCGGTGGAGTGGGCGCTAACTTTATTGTGGAGTGGGGAGCCAGCATCGAGGTGACGGCGCCTGTGGTCGAGGCGGTCATGATCAGCACGGCTTCCCAGCAGGGGATTTCATTCGTGAGCGCAGGCCGAGTCATTAAGGACCGCGCGTCTCGAACAGCGGGCAAGTGAAAGGGTGAATATCAGGGATACCGCACGACGGCTGGCCCTTTCTCCGGCAGCGGGATGAGCTCTGACTCGCCCGGCAGTGGCGCGAACCGACCCGCCTGCCGGTCTTACTTCGCCTGCTCGATCCGCTCCTTCGAACTCCAGATACAACGCACAGTGTCGCGTGCGATCAGCAGTTCTTCATCCGTCGGGATCACGTATGCGGCGAGCCGCGAGCCATCTCTGCTGATCAAGCCTTCGCGCCCGCCGGTATGCTCTCGATTTCTTTCCTCGTCAAGCTCCAACCCCATCCACGCAAGCCCGTCTGCGATGCCCGCCCGAACTTCCGCGGAGTTCTCGCCGATGCCGCCCGTAAACACTACCGCATCCGCTCCGCGCATCGCCGCCAGATACGCGCCGATATACTTGCGAGCGCGGTAACAGAAGATCTCAATCGCCAGCTTCGCGCGCCGGTCGTTATTCTCACGCGCTTCAGCCAGCAACTCGCGCATGTCGCTGGTCAAACCGGAGATGCCGATCAGACCCGATTGCTTGTTGAGCAAGGTTTCGACTTCCTGCGATGACAGCCCTTCTTTCATCGCGATGAAATCAACGATGGCCGGATCGAGGTCGCCCGAACGAGTGCCCATCACCAGTCCTTCGAGCGGAGTCAGCCCCATCGAAGTATCAATGGAATCGCCCGCGCGGATCGCGGCCGCCGAACACCCGTTGCCGAGATGAAGTGTGATGATGTTGGTCTCTTCGCGCTTGATGTTACGAAGCTGACGGTAGCGATAAGCCACGTAGCGATGCGAAGTGCCGTGAAAACCGTAGCGACGCAGCCGGCGCCGGCGATAGAGCTGGTAAGGCAGCGCATAAAGATAAGCGTGTTCGGGCAAGGTCTGATGAAATGCGGTGTCGAAAACAGCGACCTGCGGCAACCCGGCGCCGAAAAGTTCGCGCGAGGCCACGATGCCACGGATGTTTGCCGGATTGTGCAGCGGCGCGAGGTCAATGCAATCTTCAATGCCCCGCAGGACTTCATCGGTAATCAACACGGAGTGCATGAAGCGTTCGCCGCCGTGCACGACGCGATGGCCGACCGCTTGAATGTCGGCGATGCTACTGATTTCCTTTATCCCGGAGTCTTCTGACGAGGCCCAGCGGGCGATGAAGTCAACCGCCGCGCGTACGTCGCGCAACGACGAAGTTGACCTCTGCTGCGCTCCGCCTTCGGCTTGTAATGTAATGACGGCTTCGCCGCCGATGCGCTCGATGACGCCGCGCGCCAGCCGCCTGTCCGCGTTTTGCGCGATGAGGTCCGGATCGGTCGCGATCAATTGAAACTTGACCGTCGAGCTGCCGCAGTTAAGCACAAGGATATTCATCTCAATACGACCATTTCCAATCGCGTACCTCCGGCATGTCATCGCCGTGTTCGCGAATATAATGCTGGTGTTCCAGCCGCTTGTCGCGCATCAATTGTTTGACGTGCGCGCCAATTCGCTCGAGCTTTGGCGTGCGGTCAATCACGTCCATCACGAGATGAAAACGATCCAGATCGTTTAAGACGACCATATCGAAGGGAGTCGTCGTCGTACCCTCCTCCTTGTACCCGCGCACGTGCAGGTTCTCGTGATTTGTCCGCCGGTAAGTCAACCGGTGGATCAGCCACGGGTAACCGTGAAAGGCGAAGATGATCGGCTTGTCAGCGGTGAAAAGAGAATCGAAGTCCTTGTCAGACAGACCGTGCGGATGTTCGCTCTCGGGCTGAAGCGTCATCAGGTCGACGACGTTGACGACGCGAATCTTCAGTTCGGGGAAGCGCTGGCGGAGAATGTCCACGGCCGCAAGCGTCTCCAGCGTGGGCACGT
>WBZR01001294.1_pt1 | contig 32209 bp, 27 predicted proteins | sample 5204231 | NCBI WGS metagenome assembly WBZR01 (sample SAMN12412403, study PRJNA552823) | activated sludge metagenome | isolation source: activated sludge from anammox sidestream of wastewater treatment plant... | place: USA: Virginia | collected 2017-08 | reverse complement strand
CCGGCGTCGGCAACTCGCCAAACAGACTGCCCGTGGTGTCATCCATGCTGCATGCCCCGCGTCACGATGGGGGACATGATCCTCGATCCGGCGAGGCAGCAGGGAAAAATTCACAGGCTCTCAGCCCAGCCTCTCCCGAGGGGATAGGGAAAAAGGGCAGAGCCTGCCTGCGCCGCGCTAACCCATCACCCAGTGCAGATAGCCATCGATCAAGCCATCGCCGAACAGCATCTGCACCCAGCCAGCCGCGGCGAGATAGGGACCGAAGGGAATCGGCGTGGCGCGGTCGCGTCCCTGGAACGTGATCAGCAGCACGCCGACGATCGCACCGATCAACGAGGACATCAGCACCACCGGCAGGATCGCCTTCCAGCCACAGAACGCGCCGATCGCGGCGAGGAGCTTGAAGTCACCATGACCCATGCCTTCCTTGCCGGTCAGGAGCTTGAAGCCCCAGTACACGCTCCACAGCGAGAGATAGCCGACCGCAGCGCCCAGGATCGCCTCGGCCGGCGCAACGAACACCGACCCGAGACTCAGCAGCAGGCCGAACCACAGCAACGGCAAGGTCATCGAATCGGGCAGCAGCGTGGTGCGCGCATCGATGCCGCTCATCGCCACGAGAAAACCCGTCGCCACCAGCAGCGCACCGGACTGCACACTCAGACCGAAACGCCACACCACCACGGCAAACAGCACACCCGTCAGCGCTTCGACCAGCGGGTACTGCCAGGAAATCGGCACCTTGCAGCCACGGCACTTGCCGCCGAGCAGGAGGAAGCTCAGCAGCGGGATGTTCTCCCACGCTGCCAATTGATGCCCGCACTTCGGGCAGTGCGAGCGCTCCACGACGATGCCGGGCGGTGGCGAATCTGCCTCCACGGCACCTGCTGTTGTGGAAGCGGGTTTACTCGCGAAAGCACTCGCGACAGATCCATTCGCCTCGGCCACCTCATTCGCGGCTGAAGCCGCTCCCACAGAAGCCGTTCCTGCAACAACTGATCCTGCAACAGTCGCTCCTGCAACGGCCGATTCCCCGGCTGGAGCATCCGCCGCAGCGGCATCATCGAGCCCCAGGATCTCCCGGCTGTCCCGCTCCCACTGCCACTGCAGCCGCGCCGGCAGGCGCAGGATCACGACATTGAGGAAGCTTCCGACCAGAAGGCCGAACGCCCCGGCGATGGCGATGGCCAGCGCCGGGGTCAGCAGCAACAACTCAAGCACATCAAACCGTCATCGCGAGTTTGAAGATTGGCAGGTACATGCCGATCACCATGCCGCCCACCACGGTACCAATGAAAACCATGATCATCGGTTCGAGCATGCTGGAAAGCGCATCCACCGCGTTGTTGACTTCCTGCTCGTAGAACTCGGCCACCTTGATCAGCATGGTGTCGAGAGCACCCGCCTCCTCACCGATGGCAGCCATCTGGATCACCATGTGCGGGAATACATCGACTTGCCGCATCGCCGTGTTGAGCTGGTAGCCCACGGACACGTCATCGCGGATGCGCAGCACCGCTTTCTCGTACACGATGTTGCCGGTGGCGCCGGCGACGGTTTCGAGCGCCTCCACCAGGGGCACGCCGGCCTTGAAGGTCACCGCTAGAGTACGGGCGAAACGGGCAATGGAGGAGTTCCGCATCACATCCCCGATCACCGGCACCTTGAGGATGGCGCGATCGAGAAAGTGGGCGAACGACTTGGAACGTTTCTTGAGCTGGACCATGCCGACAATGCTGCCGACCACGACCAGCAACATGAACCACCACCAATCGACCATGAAATGGGAGGCTTTGACCAGCATCTGGGTGAAGGCGGGCAACTCCGCACCAAAGCCCTTGAACACCGCATCGAACTGCGGGATCACGAAGATCAGCAGGATCGAACTGACGATAACGGCCACCGCGACCACGATCGCCGGGTAGAACAGGGCCTTCTTGATCTTGCCCTTCAGCGTCTCGATGTTTTCCTTGTAGTTGGCAATCGTGTCGAGCACGGTGTCGAGCACGCCCGCGCCTTCGCCCGCCTTCACCAGGTTGAGGTAGAGCGAGTCGAACTGTATCGGATGCCTGCCCAGTGCCTCGTGCAAGGTGCTGCCACCTTCGACACTGGCGCGGATGTCATCCAGCATGTTCTTCATGCGCGGGTTCTTTTGCCCGCCGGCAATGATCTCGAAGGAACTCACCAGCGGCACGCCCGACTGCATCATCGTTGCCATCTGGCGACTGAAGATCGCGATGTCGCGGGCTGATACGGTCTTTCCTGCCGCGCCGAACAATGGCTTCGGCTTGGGCTTCACGGTCGTCGGCGTGATGCCCTGCTTGCGCAGTTCGGCCTTGAGCAGGCTGGCATTCTTGGAAAGGGTCTCCCCCTTCATCTTGGTGCCGCGCTTGTCGGTTCCCGTCCAGACGAAGGGCTGCAGCGGGTTCGGGTTGCGCGGTGCGGCCTTTACGGCGGCTCGTGTGGCTGACATGGCGGAAGTCCCCTCCGTCCTAGAAAATTTCCGATCCAAATGGAAGCCTTGCCCAACCCCTGCCGGGTGACGGCACCCGCCGCCTGCTTCACGGACGAAACATTACCACGCCAATCAGGTGTTTGGCGCACACCCATGACAATCGGGGTGAAAATTCCCGCGACCGGCTGCCCCACCGCAGTGCGTACGTCCAGGTCGACCCACGCATTCGGACCGAGAACTGCGCGTACCGCCGCCGCAGCCGAAAAGCCAAGCGCCCTGCTGCACCCGAGCCGACGAACATCCGGGCGGGCCCGTCCATTGGACACAAATTGTCACTCCTTGCCCCGCCACGCCCAACGTGCCGCCCCATCTTCCACCGTCACCACCACACACCCTGTAGCCATTCCTGTGTGCCGAAAAAAAGCAGGCATGGGAAGCCGAGATCATGAACGGGTGCCGGCCCGTACCATGCCTTCCGGATCCCGGAACAACAGCCCTCCAAGCTAAGCACTGCATTGCTTGTGGCGACCACGCACAGACTAGATACCCTCAGGATCACGCACCCAAGGAAACGCCAGAACGGACACCCTGACAATTGCGGGAGCAGCAGACCCGCACGCGCCGCTCGCACTTGGCACGATTGCTGCTACATTGAATGCGCCGATGCAACGTCTGGCCTCCCGGCCAAGGACGCAGGCGCAAGAAGCCAGCCCACGCATCGGATTGTGTTAGCTAACCGTGGTTCAACCATCCAGAAGGAAATTTCCCATGAAGATCATGCAGAAAGGCTTTACCCTGATCGAACTGATGATCGTGGTCGCGATCATCGCCATCCTCGCAGCCATCGCGCTGCCGGCGTATCAGGACTACACCATCCGTTCGCAGGTGTCGGAAGGCTCGGTGCTCGCCGACGGCGCCAAGACTGCCGTGGCCGAGTTCTACAGCAACTACGGCACCTTCCCCCCCAACAACACCTCGGCCGGCTTGGCATTGCCTGCAAGTATCCAGGGCAAATACGTCAAGACGGTCAATGCTACCGGTGGCAAAATCCTGGCGACCTTCAGCAAGGCATCTCCTCAGGAAGCACATTCGCGCATCGACACCAAGGTTCTGGCCTTCAGCCCGACCGACAACAATGGCACCGTCTCCTGGAACTGCCGTGCCGCGGCGGGCACCAACATTGACCCGAAGTATCTGCCGGCCGTGTGCCGCTGATCGAATCTTGTGTTGCAACGAGAAAAGGGCCGCGCCAGCGGCCCTTTTCTTTTTTGTCTTCCCACATCCGACCCATGTGAAACCACCGCTTTCGACAATCATCTTTGCCGCAATGGCCCTGGTTACCTGGCTGGCATACGCCCCCGGCCTGGACGGCTGGTTTCTGTTCGACGACCTGGTCAATCTGCCGGCATTGGGCGCCTATGGCCCGGTCGACAACTGGACAGCCTTCTGGCGTTACCTGACATCCGGCAACGCCGACCTGACCGGGCGCCCGCTGGCGCTACTGAGCTTTCTCATCGACGCCCGCGACTGGCCTGCCGATCCGTTGCCCTTCAAGCGCAGCAACCTGTTGCTGCACCTGGTGAACGGTGCCCTGCTGCTGGCGCTACTTCTGCAACTGGGGCGCATCCAGCGGGGCAGGCACGATCGAGTCGTATCGCTATCTGCCACTCTCGGCGCCGGGCTCTGGCTGCTGCATCCGCTGCTGGTCTCCACCACCTTGTACATCGTGCAGCGCGAGGCCATGCTGCCGGCCAGCTTCATCCTGCTCGGGATCCTCGGCTGGACCTCCGGTCGTGAACGCGCCACAAGTGGTCGTCGAGGCGGCGTCATGCTTGCCGGATCCTCCATCATCATCTGCACCCTGCTGGCCACCCTGAGCAAGGCCAATGGTGCCCTTCTGCCACTGCTCACGTGGCTCGTCGATGCCTTGCTGCTGGCCCCTCGCCTGCCACTGGTGATGGCCGCCCCCGGCGAACGATCCTTTCGACGCCTGCGGCAACTGGCGCTGATCCTGCCCAGTCTGGCCCTGCTGTCACTGCTGGCGGCTTATGCGATTCAAGGGCTTGTTCAGGGGATGCCGCCCTTCCGCCCATGGACGCTGGGCGAGCGCCTGCTGACCGAAGCACGCATCCTCGTCGAATATCTTGGCCTGCTGTGGCTCCCGCGCAGCTATTCGGCCGGCGTCTTCAATGATGCGATCACCACGTCCACCGGCCTGCTCTCGCCACCTTCGACCCTGTTTTCCATTTTCCTCCTCCTCGCGCTCGGGACGCTCGCCCATCGGCTTCGCCATCGCCAGCCGCTGATCGCCCTCGCACTCGGCTTCTTCTTTATTGGCCATCTGATCGAATCCACGGTCGTACCGCTGGAACTGTATTTCGAGCACCGCAATTACATACCGTCCCTATTCATGTTCTGGCCATTGTCTTGGTGGCTCGGCAAGGCCTGGCAGCGCGCAGCCTCCGGGCCAGTCATCCCCCTGCGCAGGGCACTGAGTATCGCCCTGCCGCTGCTGCTCGCCATCCTCACCTTCCAGCGCGCCAGTCTCTGGGGCAACGTGGATGAGCAAGGACTCCTCTGGGCAGCGCGCAATCCCGTATCGCCGCGCGCACAAGCCTGGGCTGCACAGATCGAAATGGAACGCGGACAGCCTGCACGGGCGCTTGCACGGCTGGAAGCCGCACTGGCAATGCACACGAACGAACTGCAGATTGCGATCAACGCTGCCGATGCGCAATGCGCACTGGAACCACTGCGTGACATCGACCGCAGCCGCATTGCATCGGCATTGCGGGAAGACCGTCGCCCCGGACGTTTGGCGCACACCTGGCTGAGCCGGAAGATCGGGACGCTCTCCAGCCCGGCCTCGAACTGCCGGGGCCTGGACAGCACCGCGATCTCGCACTGGCTCGACGCACTGGCAGGAAATCGACTCGTCGAGTTGGCTCCTGCACGTCAGCTCGACCTGTTGAACCTGCGTGGCCAGCTCGCCCTGGCCGATGGTGATGCGGCAGCCGCACTTGCATGGTTTGATCGTGCCATTGCTGCTCGCGCCGAGCCCGCATCGGCACTGAGTCAGTCCGTGCTTCTCGCACGTGCCGGTCATCCGGAAATGGGTCTGCAGCACCTCGCCTATTTCCGCACGCTTCCCGTGCCATCGTTGGACGAGAGCGGGATGCCCTGGATACACGCCAGGTTGCTGGCACGGCAGAATTACTGGGCAGAAGAAATCGCACGCCTTGAAGCACAATTGAGACGAGACGCCGCAGATGGCCCACGCTGACGTGACAGGAAGCCCCAAACGGCCCGACCTGCTACAGGCTTCACTGTCGCGCACGGCCACGGTCTGCGCACTCGGAGCCATGGCACTGACCGCGCTGCTGTACGGCCCAGGACTCAAGGGGAGCTTCATCTTCGACGACTTCCCCAATATCGTCGAAAACTCCGGCATCCAGGTTTCCAGCCTGGCCTTACGTGACTGGGCCGCGGCAGCCTGGGCCTCGCCGTCGAGTGAACTGCAACGCCCGTTGGCGTCGCTGAGCTTCGCTCTCAACCACTACTTCACCGGGCTCGCGCCGGCACCGATGAAGGCGACCAATCTCGTCATTCACCTGGTCAACGGTTTGCTGCTGTGGCTCCTGCTCCGACAAGTGCTCCCGTTCGACACTGCGCATCGATCCAACACGCGCACCGACGGGCTTGCACTCGCCGTCAGTGCCGCCTGGTTGCTCCACCCGATCAATCTCGACGCGGTGTTGTTCGTGGTGCAGCGCATGGAAAGCCTGGCCCAGTTCTTCGTGCTGCTGGGACTGCTCTTCTACCTCGCCGCGAGAAAACGTCAGATGAGTTCCAGGCCAGGCGCCGGCTGGCGCCTGTGGCTCGCCGTACCGCTGTGCTTGCTGTTCGGCGTCGCGGCGAAGGAATCCGCCGCACTGTTGCCCCTGTACGCGCTGGCGCTTGAATTCACCATCTTGCGTGGGGTGAGGCGCCCACGAACGTCGCTGTTGGTGTTTTATTGCCTGTTCCTCGTGCTCCCGGGCACCCTGGGCCTGTTCTGGATGCTGCCCAAGATCCTGCCGACCGAGGTTTGGGCGTTCCGCAACTTCACGCTCGTCCAACGCGTCCTGACCGAGCCTCGGGTACTGGTGGATTACGCCACCTGGACGCTGCTTCCGATACCCGACTTCTTCAGCTTCTATCATGACGACTACCGGATATCGACGGGTGTGTTCTCGCCCTGGACGACACTTCCAGCGGTGCTCGTGCTCGGAATCGCTGTCGCCGCGTCCTGGCGGTTGCGTGGCTCACGACCCCTGGTGGCACTCGGCCTTGCCTGGTTCATCTGCGCACACCTGCTCACGGCGACGATCTTCCCGCTGGAGCTGGCATTCAACCATCGCAACTATTTCGCATCGATCGGCTTGTTGCTGGCCGGTTTCGACCTGGTGTTACCCGGATCCATGACCGCCCAACTGGCACGATTGCGCCTGGCGGCGGTAGTGGCAACCGTCGCTCTCGCAGCGCTGTCGCTGGGCCTGCGTGCCCGCGTCTGGGGAGATCCTGTCCTGCTCGCGATGACAGAAGCCGCACAGCACCCGGCATCACCGCGTGCGACCTACGACCTCGGTCGCACCTATGTCCTGTTGAGTGGCTACCAAAGCGATTCGCCCAATCTGGCGCGAGCCGTTGCCTCACTCGAAACAGCGATGCGCGTACCCAATGCGAGCACGTTGCCGGAATCGGCCCTCATCATGGTCGCCTCACGCACGAATGCGCCGGTTGCCGCCGACTGGTGGTACAGCATGATCGAAAAGCTGTCGCATCGCGCGCCGACACCGGAGGACGCAGGGGCAATCAAATCCCTGACTCTGTGCCAGCGCGAAGGCCGTTGCGAACTTGATGACCCGCAGATGTTGAGGGTATATCTGGCGGCAATCTCGCATCCTCTGCCTGATCCAGCCGTGGTCTACAGCTATGCGATCTTCGCCCAGAACCGTCTGAACGACCCCGACCTGGCCCTGCGCCTTGCCCGGGATGCAGCACGCAGCAGTGACCTCCAATATCAAATCAACCTGGTCGAATTTCTGATCGCTCTGGGGCGCATCGACGAAGCACAAGTCGAGCTTGACCTGCTGCGCAGACGGGCACGGCCGGGCAGCATCGACATCGTGATCGACGACCTGAGCCGCCGCATCGCGGATCTGATGCGAGGCCCTGCGCAGGGTACCCGACACTGAGGCCTCGCCACGCTCCGCAAGGTCGCGCACAATCATCTCGTTAACCACGTTCCGTCAGACAAGGCTGATTCTCATGTCACGCTGGAAAGCCGCTTCCATCCATCTATCCATAAGCTGCGTGATCGCGACCCTCGCGGCGACACTCGTCTTTGTCATCTGGTATCCGGCGCCCTACAGCGACGCGGCCGGCGGCGACAAGTTGATCCTGGTGCTGCTCTGCGTCGATCTCACCATCGGCCCTCTGCTCACCCTGATCGTGTATCGCCATGGCAAGCGCGGCATGAAGTTCGATCTGGCGGTCATCGCGATGCTGCAACTGGGAGCGCTGAGCTATGGCCTGTCGGTGGTGGCACACGCACGCCCGGCCTTCATCGTCGCCGCGATCGATCGCTTGATGATCGTGTCGGCGGACGCGCTGGAGGATGTCGATCTCGCGGCAGCTCCGCAGCCAGCGTGGCAGCGCCGCTCCTGGTTCGGCCCGCAGCTGGTGGCAGCACCGCCGCCCGATGACATCGAGAGCCACAACGATCTGGCCTTCAGCGGCGGCGCAGGCAAGGACATCGAGCGCTTCCCGAAGTACTACGCGCCCTACAGCGAACACGTCGGCGAACTGCTTGCACGCTCGCGCACGATGGATGACGAAAACCGCTCGACGAGCGCCCGTGAAAACCTGGCGAGCTGGCTGGTGAAACACGGACGCAGCTCCAAGGACACCCGTTGGCTGCCCATCGTCGGGCGCGGTGGTGATTTCACTGCCATCATCGATGCCGAAGATGCCCGTATCCTCGACGTGCTGGCGATCGATCCATGGTAGCCGTTGCCGTCCATGACTGTGTTCACGCGATCCAGGGCCGGCTCGCACGCAACGCGTCAAGCCACATCCTTGACCTCATCGACGTGGCCACACCCAGGCAATGACTTTTTCCACACGATCTGAAATGAATCGGAATCTCCCTGCCGTGACGCACAAGCAAAGCATGGCCGCCTTTGCAATGGGCGTGATCTGCGTGCTGTGCATCGTGTTTCTGGTCTACCGCCCGGCACTGGACGCAGATTTCGTTTGGGACGACATGCTCAACTTCCAGGAACGCGCCTGGCTCTACCACGGCGATCTCTGGAAGCAGTACATCTTCACCGGCTTCAACGACTGGCAGTTCTACTTTCGCCCCTTGGGTGTAGCCCTGTTCGTGCTGCAAGCACGACTTTTCGATGGTGCGGCGATGCCGATGCATGCGGTCACCTTGGCCATGCAGCTTGTCAATGTCGCCCTTGTGATGCTGCTTGCGCGACAGATCGCCATACGCGATGGCTCGATCGGCATACCTGCACTGATATTTGCAGGACTTGCATTCGGCCTGCATCCGATGTTGGTGGAGACCGTGACATGGATCGGCTGCCAGTTTGACCAGTTGCAAGTGATGTCCGCCTTGCTCGGCCTGCTGATCACCTTGTGCATCCACAATCGCTGGTTGCGCGCAGTGGGCGTGTCCTTCTGCTTTCTGCTCGGGTCGGGGTTCAAGGAATCAGCTGCGGCCCTTCCCGCGATTGTGGCGCTGTTCGACTGGCTGTTTCGCACCGACCCTGCCGCATCCACGATGCAACGCCTGCGCTCGCTGCTCCGGGACAACTGGCCGAGCTACTTGTTGCTCCTGGTTGCCGGCCTTGCCTACCTCGCGCTGCGCAAGACCATGATGGGCAGTGTGGCGGGCGGCGCCACACTGTCGATGTTCATTCCTGACTGGACCCGGCTCGAATCCATCGCCTATGTCTATCTGAAATACTGGACCGTGATCCTTGGCGTCCCGACCGAACTGAATCCCTTGCATCCGGTTGCTGCGGTCAGTTTCGGTGAGAACGCATGGCTGTCCCTGCTGCGCATGTTCGGCGCTCTCGCCGTCGCCAGCCCGGGATTTCTGATCCTGTCCCGCCGCATTCCCGTCACGGGCGGCATCGTGGTCTCTGCAAGTCTTTACCTTGTCCTGGTGCTTGGCTTTTTCCCCGGCCACTTCGACGACAGCCTGTACCATGAACGCTATGCCATCGGCGCGATTGCCCTGACGGCCGCGCTGCTGCCATCGGCAGTTCACGAATGGAGCAGTTTGTTTCGCGTGGCAAACGTCCGTGCCCGCTGGCTTGCAGTTCTTGCAGTGGGGTGGATTGGTTTCGCAGTGATCAATGTGCGTGCGACCATCCCACTGTGGTCGGACAGCATTTCTCTCTGGCAATGGGCGGTGACAGCAAATCCGGACAACGGCATCGCGATGGGCAACTTGATCAGCGCCCACATCCGCGCCGGCAACCCGGACGCCGCGCGTACCCTGGTACAGCAGGCGCTGGCTCGCGATCTGGTTTGCGACTATTGCTACCTCAACGGCTTCTCCGTTGCCGTGTCCTCGGGCGACCTTGCCCTCGCCGAAATCACGCTTGCGCGAGTGCGTGACTCGGAGGCCATTCTTGCCGACCGCATTCTGGCCCAACACTACTGGGCAACGGTCGGCTTTCTCGAGTTGCGGCTCGGCAATCCGGAATCCGCCGAACAGGCACTGCGCAACGCGATCGCACTGGAGCCTATGGCGGCACTCGACCATCTGCGCCTCGCCGAAGCCCTGGCTGTCCAGGGCAAGGCAGATCAGGCTCGCCTGGAAGCAAAGCTTGCGATTCAACTGGCAAGCCCTGCAGAGGCTGAGCGGACCCGCTTGGCTGCGGATTACATCCTGTCCGGCGTGGCGGTGTTTTCCGAACCATTCCCGCCCATGCAGGGCGACAGTTCGGGCGATGCGCACGCTGATCCACGGTAAGTCAATGCCTGGGAAGATCAATCATGCCGGAATCTGGACTTTCCAGCAGCCATTGATCCGCTACCATGGCGCCACTCAACAACAGCCAGGACCCCGTACGATGGAAGCCCCCAAGCACCCACAGTGGCTGTTGCGATTCGGCCTGTTGCTGTTCGCGCTCTCAGGGTGTGCCGGCCTGATCTATCAATCCATCTGGTCGCATTATCTTGGGCTCTTCCTCGGACATGCCGCTTACGCGCAAAGCCTGGTTCTCGCGATTTTCATGGGCGGCATGGCGATCGGCGCGTGGCTGGCCAGTCGCTACAGCATTGGCTGGCGCAACCTGATCCGAATGTATGCCGCGATCGAACTCGCCATCGGCCTGGCGGGTGCCGCTTTCCATCCTGTCTTCGATCACTTTCTGGCATTTTCCCAAGACACCGCATTCCCGAGCTTGTCAAGCAGCCTTGCCGTACAGTCTTTCAAGTGGATTTCGGGCGCACTCTTGATCCTGCCGCAATCCATCCTGCTCGGAATGACGTTCCCATTGATGAGCAATGGTTTGATCCGTCGCGTGCCAGGTTGCGACGGTGCGACTCTGGGCGGCCTGTACTTCACCAACAGCATCGGTGCGGCACTTGGTGCGCTGATCGCGACCTTCATCCTGCTGCCGGCGATTGGCCTGCCAGGCGCGATGCGCGTGGGTGCAAGTCTCAATGTCCTCGTCGCCCTGGGTGCGTTCATTGCATCCCGTCGACACGAAGACAGCCTGCAACCCGCGTTGATGACGACGACCAAGGACCACGCGGGGATCGCCCGAGTACTTCTGGTCACGGCATTCTTCACTGGAGCCACGTCCTTCGTCTATGAAATTGGCTGGGTGCGCATGCTGAGCCTGGCGTTTGGCAGCACCGTGCATGCGTTTGAGCTGATGCTCGCCGCCTTCATCGGCGGACTTGCGTTCGGTGGCTTGTGGATACGCCGTCGCATCGACGCCTACGCCTCACCGATGCGCGTGGGCGGCTGGGTACAAATCCTGATGGGTCTGGCTGCTCTCGCAAGCCTGATGCTTTACGATCAGGCTTTCGACTGGGTGGCCTGGTTTCTCGAATCGCTGTCCAACACCGACGGCGCTTACGCGCTCTACAACACGGTCACTGCCGCCGTTTCCATGTTGATGATGGCGCCCGCAGCCTTCTTTGCCGGCATGACCCTCCCATTGTTCACCTTGGCATTGATGCGTGCAGGTGGTGGCGAAGCCGCAGTCGGACGAATTTATGCCGCCAACACCATCGGCGCAATCCTCGGCGTGTTCCTCGCCGTGCACATGCTGCTGCCAATGTTTGGACTGAAGCTTGCAATGAGCACGGCCGCGGCCGGCGATCTCGTGCTGGGTCTGATCCTGCTGCACCGTACCCGCAATCCCGCTCAAACTTTCGATGGCAGTTTCATCGGTGCTCTTGCCGGCTGCGCAGCAGCTTTTGCACTGGTGATCATCGGTGCACGCTTCGACCCTGCCGCAATGGCCGCTGGTGTGTATCGTTCCGGAATCGCCCGACTACCAGAAGAGTCCGGCACCAAGGTTCTTTTCTATCGCGACGGCAAGACCGCAAGCATCGCCATGCTGGATCTTGGCGCGGGCAATTACGCCATTTCGACCAACGGGAAAGTTGACGCCTCGATTGGCATGACGCCGGGAGGGCCGCCAGCAATCGACGAAATCACCATGGCACTGGCCGCGGCATTGCCGCTGTTGCACCATCCAGAACCCCGAACGGCTGCAGTGATCGGCTTCGGTTCCGGGCTCTCGACCCATACCCTGCTCGGCGACTCGCGCCTCGAGCGCGTCGACACGATCGAGATCGAGCCGACGATGATCGAAGCGGCAAGACTGTTCGGCGACCACGTCGAGCGTGCCTACACCGATCCTCGTTCGCACTTGGTCATCGAGGACGCGCGCACCTACTTTTCCGCAAACCACACGCGCTATGACCTGATCATGTCGGAACCCTCAAACCCGTGGGTTTCGGGTGTCGCAAGTCTCTTCAGTGGCGAGTTCTATTCATTCATTCCACGTCATCTGGCTCCCGGTGGCTTGTTCGTACAGTGGATCCAGCTCTACGAAATCGACGATGAACTGGTCGCGACCATCGTCAATGCCCTTGATCCACATTTTTCCGACTACCGGATCTACCGCGCGCACGATGCCGACATGGTGATCGTGGCACGCGCTGATGGAAATATCGAAGATATCCCGGACCATCCGGTCGTGCTCGACGAAATCGGCCCCGAGCTTGCCCGCCTCGGTGTCGGCACTCGCACTGAAATCCTCACCCACCAGATCGGAGACAAACGCTCACTGCGGCCTCTGTTCGGAACCTTGTCACCGCGCCGCAACTCCGACTATTACCCGATCCTGTCGCTTGAGGCACCGAGGACACGCTTCGAGAAACGTCGCGCCGACACCATCTACAATCTCGCGATGAGCGACCTGCCCTATCGGGAAATCCTCGCCGGCATTGTCACACCCCCGAGTGCAAGCGTGAATCCCGTTTCGGGCAACTATCAGAAACAACTCCAGCAGGCGACCCACCTTTCGGCGGCACTTCTGGACAACGACCACCTCGACACCAGGGCTCCATACGCGCAAAGCATTGCCTTCCTCCAGGAGGCAGTCGGCCGATGCAAGGCACATGACGACACCGACGTCATTGGCTCCCTGATCGATGCGGCATCTGTTTCGCTGCCATATCTGGATCATGCGATGCGGCAAAGAGTTTGGGCAGAGCAAGAGTGGATCCAGTGCGATCAACACTCTGAAACCGTGCGTCGCCTGCTCGACGTGATTGCCGCACTGGCTCGCGGGGATGGCGCCAGTCTGGAAGATGGCGCACTCGAACTCGCAGGAAGCGCCGACGTTACCATCGGCCTGGGCTCACGCGACTGGCTTTTCCGCGCCGCAACTCTTGGGGCTGTCATGCAGCGCGACTTCGCGGCAGTGGAATCAATGGAGCAGGGGCTCGGCCCGAGCATCCGTCCGGCCTCGTCGCTGAGCGATGCGTTACGACGCTGGGTGCGACAGTACGCGCTGGACCAGCGCTCGAACGCTGCCCAGTCGCTCCCAGCCGAACCAAATCCGTCGTGACCATCGTCACGGCCACGTCCATGCTCGCACGTTGAGGTAGACGTGGAGCGAGACGCATATCGCCAGATGCAGGAGCAGCAATCTTCCCACTGGTGGTTTGTCGCGAGGCGCAAAATACTGGGTTCAATCATGGAGCAGATGAACCTGCCGGCTGATGCGGAGATTCTTGAAGCAGGTTGCGGCCCCGGTGGGAACTTCGAGTTGCTGGCCGCACACGGGACACTATGTGCGTTCGACATGGATTCCGACACGGTTGCCTACTGCAATGAACGATTCGCCGTTGACTGCCGGGAGGGATCACTGCCGGATCAAAATCCTTTCCGGGACTCGCATCGCTTCGACCTCGTCGCGGCGCTTGACGTGCTCGAACATGTCGACGAGGACATTGCATCGCTGCATAGTCTAGCGTCGTGCCTCAAGCCTGGTGGTCGAATGCTCATCGCCGTTCCTGCCTACCAATGGCTCTTCTCGGCCCACGATCGTTTTCATCATCACAAGCGTCGCTACAATCTGCGCAGCCTTCGACGCGCAGCAACTGCAGCCGGACTCGAGATTGAAAAGACAAGCTATTACAACGCATTGTTGTTTCCCGTGATCGCCATCGCACGACTGTGGCAACGAATTCGTCAAGCGCCACCGCGTAACGACGCGACGATACTTAACCGTTTCTTGAACGGCATCCTCTCGCGCATATTCACCAGCGAGGTGCGGTTGCTGCGGCACATGCGATTGCCATTCGGCATCTCGCTCTACATGACCGCAATTCTCCCAAACGTGACCGAACACGACTGATGGATGCTCAAGTGGCAGTCATGTCGAACGCTGGGCAGCTATGCGAACCAATCCCGCGGCCCTGGACCAGCGCCGCCAGCCTTCAATCACTCTTCCAGAGAGCGCTTTTGTGCCAATGAGCAGCCAACCCGACCACGCAAAGACTTCGAGACGTGGCAGGATCATGTGCGGCGCAGAGCGGATTAGCCGACGAAGATTTATCACACTGGCCGGCGCGATCGCGGTCTTTGCACTTCTCCTGCGCCTACTTTACGTATTCACCGCGCACGTCGAACAACCGATTGCAGGCGACATCAACCAGTACGTACTGTATGCATGGAACCTCATCAACAACGGCACATTCTCTTCTTCGCTGCCTGACGGCAGCGAAGCGGTGCCAGACAACATCCGCGGTCCCGGCTACCCGATCATCATCGCGTTGTCCATGCTCTTGTCCGGCAACACGGATCTCCAGCTGAGCGAGATGCAGGGTGGATATCTGGCACTGCTTCCGGCCGAGATGACATGGGTGTACGGGGTTTACGTGCTGCAGGCATTTCTGGGTGCGTTGACCGTTGTGCTCGTCATCATCATTGCACGCCACTGGCTGAGCCGGACAACGGCTCTGTGCTGCGGACTCCTTGTCGCAGCATGGCCGCATCTGATTTCATTCTCCGGGGTCATGCTTTCCGAGACCGTATTTGGGTTTCTTCTCGTGCTGTCATTATGGTTGCTGCTGCTGGCGGAAGAGCATCGCAGATCCACGTTTGCCGCATTTGCCGGGCTCGCCCTTGCCGCGGCGTGGCTGGTAAACCCCGTCATCGCCATGTTCCCACTGCTCGCGGCAATTGCACTGTTGGTGCGCCGCAAGAAAAACATCGCGATTGCGATGCTTGCATGCTTCGCAATGGCACCCGCTGGCTGGGCATGGCGCAACGCAAGCGTGGGCAACCCGCAGGGCAGTTCCGAGCGCGCCATGCAGAATTTCGTTCAAGGTTCATGGCCGAAGTTTCTCAGCGCATTCAATGCGCGTCATACTCACCCGCTGGCGGCAGCCTATGTCCAGGCGGAGCAGGACGAGGAGCACGCTTTTCTCGACACCCTCAACACGGGGATCGATTCGATGTGGAAGAGAATGAAGGCACAACCAATGCAGTATGTGCTCTGGTATGCCGTTGAGAAGCCATTCCTGCTGTGGGATTGGAGGATACGACTGGGCTCGGGTGACGTGTACTTTCTCGTGACCACGGCATCCCCGTTTGAGAAAATCACGCTCCTGCGGTGGACCAAAGAGGGTTTCCGCATATGCAACCCGCTATTCTTCCTGCTCGGGGCCCTGGCGACACTGGTGATTGCGTGGCGGCTTGTGCGACACCCCCGCGCAACTCCATTTGCTCCCGGCATGGTCGCATTGCTTTTGACGTATCTTACCGCTGTGCATGTCGTGCTGCAGGCGGAGCCCAGGTATTCCATACCCTACCGTCCCGAGCAACTGCTCATGGTAATGAGCGCAGTGACATGGCTGTCAAGGAGGGTCATGGCGCTGAAAAGGAACTCCGACGAGTCGTACGACACCAACGATCCAATGACTATTCTCCCAGCACGTGACCACGATTGAAGTGTGCGCCTAGCCCACACACACGATCAGCCATCTGCGGGAACTCCGCCAGGGTCAAATGGCACCTTTCTTGCTTGAGAGTTTCCAACTCGGCTCACTCCACGGAGAGCATGATGAAAGAGACGCTCGGCGATGGATTCACTCTCATTGAACTGATGATCGTGGTGGCAATCATTGCCATCCTCGCTGCCTTGGCGATTCCTGCCTATCAGGACTACGTGATCCGGACTCAAGTCATCGAAGGCGCAACCTTGGCTTCCGGCGCCAAGGTTGCCATTGTCGAATACCACTCCGCCCGAACGGGCTGGCCGGTCAGCAACGCGTCTGCTGGCCTGGCTACGTCCACGAGCATCTCGGGAAAGTACGTCAAGAGCGTGGATGTGGGCACTCAACCAGGCCAGATCACGGTGCTGTTCGGCAATGAATCCCACCCGATTCTAGGTGGGAAGACTCTCGTCTTCTCGGCAAACGACAATGAGGGCAGCATTGATTGGGAGTGTCGAGGAAAGGGTACCATCGCCGGCAGGTACCTGCCGTCCACGTGCCGCAACTGATGACCTTTCCGCATGGGTCGCGAGCACGTGCGCGATGCCCGATATATCTACACTGGCACTCCCATGGCGTGTGTCTTCGAGCACATTGGATGAGACGATTCGCATCCGCATCACAGCCAGCCGTGGAACCTTCATCCCGATTTGCGAGATTCAATCTGAACAATTGCGCACGCATGCGTTACGATGACGCAGACTTGTTGCGACGGCCGACCACCTCATGAACACCAGCACCGAGCCCCCCTTCCTCATCTTCGGCTCGCCCTTGATCGAGCAGGAAGAAATCGACGAAGTACTTGCGTGCATGAAGTCCTCATGGCTCGGCACGGGCCCCCGCGTGGCTCGCTTTGAAGCGGACTTCGCTCACTACCACAGGCTTTCCAGTTCCCAGGTTGCGGCCGTCAACTCCTGCACAGCCGCATTGCACGTTTCAATGCTTGCGGCCGGCCTTGAGCCGGGCAGCGAGGTCATCACCACACCACTGACCTTCTGCGCGACCGTTAACACGATCATCCATGCTGGCTTGACGCCCGTTTTGGCAGACGTGGATCCGATCACTCAGAACATCGACCCTGCCGCAATCGAGGCCGCCGTGACTCCGCGCACCTCGGCCATCCTTCCGGTCCACTTCGCCGGACGCGCCTGCGACATGGATGGCATCATGGCAATTGCCGAAAAACATGGGCTTGCTGTCATCGAGGATTGTGCGCACGCCATCGAAACCGAATACCACGGCCGCAAGGCTGGGACTTTCGGCGACTTCGGCTGCTTCAGTTTCTATGCCACCAAGAACGTCGTGACCGGCGAAGGAGGCATGATCATTGGGCGTGACGAAACGCAAATTGCACGAGCCAAGGTTCTGGCGCTGCACGGCATGAGCAAGGACGCCTGGCACCGTTTCAGTGACAAGGGCTACAAGCACTACCAAGTCGTCGAATGTGGTTTCAAGTACAACATGATGGACCTGCAGGCTGCCATCGGCATCCATCAGCTCACACGCGTTGAACGCAACTGGAAGCGCCGTGAGCACGTATGGAATCAGTATCTGACCGGTCTGGCCGACCTGCCCATCGACCTGCCATCGCCAGTTGCGCCTGCCACTCGTCACGCCTACCATCTCTTCACGATTTCAATTGACGAAGCGAATGCCCTAATTTCGCGTGATGCGTATCTTGACGCAATGAACAGGCGGCGCATCGGTACCGGTGTGCACTATTTGTCGATACCGGAGCATCCCTATTACCAGCAACGCTACGGCTGGCATCCCGAGCAATGGCCACATGCCACACGCATCGGGCGTCAAACGGCGAGCCTGCCGCTCTCTCCCAAACTGTCCACGGCCGATGTCGAACGTGTGATTGACAGCACACGCGCCCTGCTGATGACAGCCTGACACATGCCCTCGACTCCGAATCAGCCCCCCGCCCCCACGGTTGCTGCGCCCGCGAGACACACCCGCTCTCGCCTGCGCCGCCTTTTCGGGGGGGGCGTGATGCTGGTCGCCTTGTCCTATCTGGCTGGCAATCTCCACGAGAACTGGCAATCCATCTCGGCGGCTTCACTCCAGATCCCGCCACAGAGTTTCGCGATGATCATCATCGGGGCAACCGGAACCTTGCTACTTGGTGCAATCTACCATGTGCTCCTTCTCGCGGATTTCGAAGACCATGGACTTCGTCCGAGCCGAGTTGCCTATGCTTATGCGCTTGGACAAATTGCACGCTACGTCCCTGGGAAGATCTTTGGTGTCCTCTACCAAGCCGAACTCCTGAGCGGCGGAACCAGACCGCGAAACGTGATTGCGGCACTTGTGGTGCAAACCGCACATGATTACGCATGGACATTTGCATTTTGCTGTCCGATCCTGATGGCGTTATGGCTGCACGACCCAGCACCTCTCCTTCTTCTTCCTGCCTTCTTGATCTTGCTGCATATTACTCATCGGAAAAGGTTGAGCCAGCGCATCCTGGCGTCGATTCCGCTTGCCATGCAATTCGTGCAACCACCCCGCGGAAAGAATCACCACGCATTGATCCAGACCTTGGTCCAGTCAACCGTTTGGATCCCTCTCGTGGCAGCGATCTGGATGGCTTTCGTACCAATACTTGGCGGACAAAGCAGCCTCATTGCCGCCTTGTTCTATCCGATCTCTGCGGTGCTCTCCCTGCTGGTCGTCGTCCTTCCCTCCGGCATGGTCATCCGCGAAGCCATCTTCCTGTGGCTCGGCGACATGAATGGACTTCCGCAGCAGGTCATGCTGCTCATCGCCGTGCTCGTTCGCATTTGTCTGACCCTGGGCGAGATTCTCACTGTCGTCATACTCGGCATCGTGGACTGGATGAAACAGCGTAAAAGGAATGTTCCGGCATGACGGACACGCCCAACGAGATTCGTGACGACTGGCGTCGTCGTCAACAACAACACGGCAACGCGCCACGCGCTGTCCTGATGAAGGGTCTGCACCCGGAACTAAACCAGCTCATTGATACCTGGCATCGAGACGTGCTGCGGATCATGCTGGCCAAGATTGCAACACGAGTTCGCAACCCGGTCGTGCTCGATGTCGGCTGCGGATACGGTCGCCTTGCGAATGAAGTCTCATCCGCGGGCCTCGCCCCCGTAGGTATCGACTTCACTCCGGGCTTCTGCGAAGCCTTCGCTGACACACACGGCATGGCCGTTTGTGGCGATCAACGCGCATTGCCATTTGCAGCAGGATCTTTCGCTGCCGTCTATCTGGTGACATCCCTGATGTATCTGGATTCTGACGCCATCTCCAAGGCCATTGCCGAAACCGATCGTTGCTTGGAAACCAACGGCCTGGTACTCGTTCTCGAGCCCAGCCTCGAGTTCAACGAAATGGTTCGCTACATGCTGCCACACAAACGAAGGGAAACCCTGGCGATGGCGGGTTTCAGTGTCGCGGATTTCAACTCCATGCTGCCGTCAAGCTGGGAGCCAGTTGCTGCAGGTCACTGCCGATGGTTGACTTTGCTACTCCCGCTACTGGCTCTGACCATCCGATGGCAACAGATCCATCGCTTCATCGCACGGCTCGCACGGCGCCTCGACCGCCCTCGACTCAATGGCCGTCACGCGCATGGGCGCATCTCGTTGTATCGTTGGATCATCTGCAGGAAGCTCGGATGAAGGGATATCAGGAAAATTTTTCGCTGCAACACCCGGAGATCTATTTCGGTGGCAGCGGTCGACCACAAAAAGCAGACAAGATGCTTCGCATTCTCCATGACGCGATCGACATCGACCCGGGCACTGCACACGCTCTTGACATTGGCTGCTCAACCGGCGCCATGAGTCGGCTCCTGGCTGAACACTTCGGCACGGTGACGGGTATCGATATTGACCAGCCCGCAATCGATCATGCGTCACGCACATATGGCACTGATCGCCTGCGCTTTCGTCACGGGGATGCAATGCAGACACTGCTGCCACCAAACTCCATCGATGTAGTGATCTGCGCACACGTCTATGAACATGTCCCGGATCCAAAACGAATGATGGATGAGATCGACCGCATCCTTCGACCTGGTGGAATCTGTTATTTTGCGGCCGAAAACCGCCTTGTCTGGCGTGAGGGGGACTATCGTCTACCCCTCCTTTCGGTGCTGCCGAAGTGGCTGGCTCATCATTACATCCGTCTTGCCGGTCGCGCCGACGAATATTACGAGACGCTCTTGACCTATTGGCAACTGAAGGACCTCACATCTGCCTTCATTCGTGAAGACTACACACGCCGCGTCGTCGTTGCGCCTGAGAGATTTGCCGCGACCGACATGATCCAACCAGGCTCGCTGCGCCAGAAACTGGCACTTGCCGTTCTTGATCACGCTTATTGGTTGTTCCCGGACTACCTGTGGATCCTGCGCAAGCGTCAGGCATGAGTCCGTGAATTGCGCAGGCGATCGAGACCGTCAGCCTCCGTCTCTTCACACAGACGAATCACGCGCTCCGCATCGGCGAAACCGACAAGCACGTTCGCACGTCCAAGTACTGCCGCAACGAAATTGTCGATCATTGTCTGACACGCGCCATCGTGGTTGTACACCGTCATTGGGTAACGCCGAAATCCGAAATCCGGATGGCTCATGAGTCGAACGCTCACCCAGTTCATTACCGCAGCCCAGACTCGCCATCCGAGCTCTATGGAACGCAAATAGACGTTGAACGCCAATGAAACGAGGATTCGAGGCAGGCGCAGAGAAACGACATTCAGGCTGACATGGGGCTGCCCAGAACGAAAGAATCCAGCACTGTGCTGGAAGCGACCACCACGAAACAAGATGCCATCGACATAGCTGCCCTGATCACCCAGCACGACCAGATCATTGTATTGTGGATAGATGCAGCAACTATTGACGTGTACCTTGGCTACCAAACCACTCGAAAACGTCAGGAGGCTGGTTGCTGACGTGTACTCTGCCGCTGACGTGTCGAAACCGATCCTGGCAAGGTGCGTTGAATGCTGCGCTGGTGCCGACCCGGCAAGATGCATGATCAAGTCCAACGGATGACAGCCGTGTCCGAATATCAGGCTCTGCCCATGCTTCATGCGCCAATCATCGTACATCGAACTGCGTTCGGTCATGTCGTGCCAGTAATTGGCCTCCATGTAGAATACCCGTCCGAGCACACCCGATTCGATCAAATCCTTGGCCCGCTCGAATGCAGGCGCATGGCGCATCTGATGATGCACGGCAAATACGAGGTTCGGGTGCGCCCGCAATTCACGTTCCAGAACTATTGCTTCAGCGTGACTCGCCACCATGGGCTTTTCGACCAGGACATGCTTGCCCGCCCGCATAGCGGCCAGTATTCCTTCCAAGTGAAGGTGATCCGGCGTGCAGATCGAGACTGCATCGACATGCGAGAGCAGATCCTGCAACGACGTGGCCACCTCGCACCCCGCATCGACCACGGCTTCCGCACGCACATCATAGCCAATGATCTTCCGTACTGCGGGGTTGCGCCGAAATCGCGCCACATGCGCGCGACCCGCACCACCCAGCCCGACAATGCCGATAGCCAGGCCAGATTGATCAACCATGTTTTTTCTCCGTGGCATCCAGCAGCGTCCTGGCGATTCGAGTCAGATCAAAAAGAGACGCATTGCGTTGAATGCCATCATGAAATATGGACGGCTTGAGTCGCGTGGCTTGGTCTATGGCCTCGGCGACGTGCTCGGCCGTTGGTGAACGGGCAAGAATCCCGCAAGGATCCTGCCCTCCGACAATTGCCCCCATGTCGCCAACAGGTGTTGCAACGACCGGGCGTCCTGCCTTCAGAGCATCTGAAAGAACCACCGGTATGCTCTCGATTCGGGAAGGGATGATCAGCCAATCAGTGTGTGCAATGGCTGAAAACGCTTCTTCTGACGAAAGAAACCCCTTTGTTCGAACTGGCCTTCCTTGTGCCTTCAGACTCGCAACTTGCGTGCTGACTTCGTGCTCCATGGAGCCGCCTCCCGCAATCACGACCTCGTCGATTCGGACCCACACATCCGCTTTCAGCAAATGCAGGGCTGCAAGCAGAATATCGACTCCCTTGTTCGGATGCCATCGTCCCAGGAACAGAAGACGCCAGGGCGGCTGCTCGCGCACCACAGCGGCCGACACCGACGGGCTTCGTCGCGTACTGGGCAAAAATTTGACCGAAACGCCACCAATTTCACTGGCATCACTGGCAAGTTGGTAACCATCTGCCCATGCGTTTTCTGCCCCTCTGATAACGCGCCTCAGGCCGGCTCGCAGTATCGGGATGCGACCGAGCGACCACACATCACTACCCAACATCCAGACGGAGTATGAAATACCCATTCGGCGCGCCGCGCGTCTCGCCCACTCGCCACTTGGCAACCCCCACAAGGCAATGATGTGAGTGGCATCTTCACCCACGGCATCTCGTACTGCCCTCATTCCAGCCACGAGGACTCGACCGATGTGAAGCAGGTCAAGCGGGTGCCACATTTTCAGGCTGGATAACGGCTTGTTCGGTGCAGAATAGCGATGAATCGCGACCCCGTTCTTCCAGTCGCCTCTTTCGGCAGCAAGCCCAGGAGCCACGACACGTACCCTCGCGTGCATGCTTAGTTCCTCGACCAGGTCGGCGACAAACGCGCCGGCCGCCTCGCTTCCATCATTCTTGACGGGAAACGATGTGGTAACGAGAACCAGAATCGGCTTGTTCATGGCTTGCGCACCTCCAGCAAGTACACCATCGCCATGTGATCCCAGGCTGGCCATAGATGCGAAGTGACCCAGGCACCCATGTTGATCGCGAAAACTGCAAGCGTTGCTGGAAAAATCAGAATCCATTTGCACCACGCATGTTGCGTGGCTACCCCGCCCGCAATCGCCAGACTGGCGAGAAGACCTGCGGTCCGAATTGCATCACCGTGGCCAATCAGGCTCTCAACTTTCAAGCCAGCACGTTCAACATCTCTCTCCAGGCCGTAGGCTGTGAAACGCTGGAAATCATGTGGCGCATCATGCAAAGGATAAATGAAAGGCATTGAAATCCATGCGCTTCCGCCCGCGCGAAGTACACGCTGGATCTCGTTCATCACACGTCCGGGATCGCGGACATGCTCAAGCACCTCGAAGCAGACGACACCATCGAAACAGTCATCGGTGAATGGCAGGCGAACGCCATCACCGAAGACCGTTGGCCTGCCGCGATAAATCTCGCGCCCGGTTGGCGGGTAGTCCAGAGCAATGTAAGAGGCATCATGTGACAGATGATCTTCGATCCAACGATCTGCCGATCCAATGTCAAGTATTCGACCCGTCGCCCGAGCAAGGCTGGACGGCAGAATCCGTGGGCCAAGCAACCACTGCGGGTGAAGCGGTGTTCGCGACAGGTATCTTGCCCAACTGCGCAATACACCCATGTTCAGTTGCCACGCTTGTACGTCAAATTCGTGATCTGCTCGGAAATCAAGCCGATCAGGAAGATGATCACCGCCGCACTGAACAGCAACACGCTCATGTTGGTGAGTCGATGTTGGGTACCGAAGGTGTAGCCGTACCAGCCCAGTGCGGTGAGGAAGAACGCGGCCGAGGTGGGGACGAACAGTTTCAACGGTGAATAAAGACTTGCGATCTTGAAGATGATGAGCAGGAAGCGCACGCCGTCCTTGAGCGGCCGGATGTGGCTGGCGGTGCCGATGCGGCGGGCGACATCGATGGGCACGTAGGCGACCGGGTAGGCGCTGCGGAAGAAGGCCATGGTGCAGGTGGTCGGGTAGGAAAAGCCGTTGGGCAGAAGGTGCAGGAACTCGCGAAACTTGTCGGCGCGCACGGCGCGGAAGCCGGAGGTGAGATCCTCGATGCGGTGGCCGGTCATCCAGCTCGCGATGCGGTTGTAGAAGCCATTGGCGAGGCCGCGCCCGACGCCGGCCTGACCCTTCCAGGCACGCGCGCCCACGGCCATGTCGTAGCCTTCGTCGAGCTTGGCGACGAGCCTTGGAATGTCCATCGGGTCGTGCTGGCCGTCAGCATCCATGAACACCAGGACATTGCCGCTGGCGGCGCGCGCGCCACGCTTGATCGCCGCGCCATTGCCCATGGAATATGGCGATGCGACGACCCATGCGCCGAACTCGGCGGCGATGCGTGCGGTGTCGTCAGTCGAGCCGTCGTCGACGACGATGATCTGCGCCTCGGGCAAGGACTTGCGCAGCACGGGCAGGGTCTTGGCGAGGCCGGTGGCTTCGTTCTTGGCCGGCAGAATGATGCTGAGGCGGTTCAAGCCGCGACTCCGGTGGATGGACGGGCTGATGGTAACGGCAATCGGGGTGTTGGTGCGCGAGGCGGATCATGCGCTGGAGGCGTGATCGAGAATCCGAATGATTCCGCGCCTCAACCGGCTCCTGGCACCGACCACGATGTCCTCGCCATCGGCAGGTCGTGGAGCGCAGCGTGCTGCGCTGGCGCTGGAGCGAGGCACGCACAGCACGTTGCGCTCTTGCGATCCCTGGCCGCGGCAAGGAAAGCCGCTGCCAACCTTGACGTGCCACACGCCGCGGCTCAGCCCAGCAACTCCGGCACATCGCAGTAGATCTCACCCAGGCTCGGCCGGGCATCGAGGCACCGCAGCGGCAATGCCTCCTGCGCGCCGCTGACACGCAGATGCTGCCAGCGGCCATCGTCGCCGCGCTGGTAGAGATCGGCCTGGCAGCGATCCTGGCGCAGCATCAGGTACTCGCGCAGGCTGGGCAGGAGGCGATAGGCGATGAGCTTCTCGCGGGTGTCGATGGTTTCGGTGCTGGGCGAAAGCACTTCGACGATGAGGCAGGGGCACTGCCGATAATGGGGCGAGGCACGATCAGTCGCGTCACACCCAAGCAGCAGGTCCGGGTAGTAAAACCAGGTGTCGCCTTCGTGATCGAGGCGCACCTTCATGTCCGATGTGAACACCTGGCAGCCCTTGCGTCGCGCGTGCGGCAGCAACAAGGCCGACAGGGATGTCACCAGCAGCCCGTGGCGATCGCTGGCCTCCGTCATCGCCAGCATCTGCCCGGCAAGGTATTCGTGCTTGATCTCGCCTTGCTCTTCCAGGCGCAGATAATCATCGACGCTGACGCTGTCCTGGGAGTTCGGAATCGTGCCCATGCTGGCCTCCTTGCGCACGGCCAGTCTAGCGCAAGGCCCTCAGCCGCGTCGGCGCAGCAGCGCGCGCAGCGCCGCGAGCGGCAGGTGCGCAAGGATGCCGAGCGCAACGAGCAGGCGCAGCCAGAACGGGCTGGCTGCGGCATCGAACTTGCGGAAGTAGCGCCACATGCCGCGGTGCTTCTGCCACTCGACCCAGATCGGCCGACGCCGGCTCGAGCTGCCCTTGTGGTGGACGATGGCCACATCCTGCGCAATCGCGATGCGGCGATCGGCCAGCAACACGCGGCGGCACAGGTCGAGGTCTTCGCAGTGCAGGACATAGCCCGAATCGAATCCACCCAGCTCCTCGAACAGCGCGCGCGGCATCAGCATCAGGGCACCGGAGGTGGCTTCGACATCGATCAGCGCGCCCGTCGCGTGCGCTGCGATTGGCGTACGGGGATCGAGGCCCAGAACCTCGCGAATCGCACGCATCGGCACCGGTGTGCGGCGCTGCGCCGCGGCCTGCGGGCTGCCATCGGTGTCGAGCAGGCGCGCGCCGAGGATGCCGAGGTGCGGGTCGGCATCGAGATGTCGGCACAGGCGCGCGAGAGCGTCCGGCGGCAGGCGGCAATCGGGATTGACGAACAGCAGACGCGCAGCCGTGGCGCGCGCAGCACCCTGGTTGCAGGCCACGGCGAAGCCGCGATTGTCGGGGTTGCGCACGCGCGTCAGCCGCTCACTCGCCGGCAGCCGTTCGATGCTGCCATCGCGCGAGGCATTGTCGACGAGGATCACCTGCACGACGATGTCCTGCGCCAGGAGGTCGGCGATGCAATGGAGCAGGTCATCGCCGCTGTCGTGGCTGACGACGATGGCGCTGACGGCCGGCGTCGTGTCCGGCCGGGCAATCGCGGCTTCAGATTCTGCCGACATCGCGCCAGTCCGCGTTCTCGCGTGTGGCCCGTTCGAACAGGGCCGGCCACAGCCGCAGCGCGGCACCAAACGACAGCAGTTCGCTGCGGAAACGGGCGACGCAGTCCGCACGGTCGAAACTCGCAGGCCAGCCGGCAAGGCGCGGCGTCTCGCCCTGCGCCAGCGCCCTGCCCTGTGCCTCGACCGCGGCACGCAAATCCGCCAGCCAGAACACCGGCGGGGTCTTGTTGACTGCCATTGCCTGCTGCATGCGTTCGACGTTGCTGGAGCGATACCAGGCCAGGTATTCGCCCAGGTAATTGCCCAACGCCGCATCCGATGCGCCGGCGAGATCGGCCAGCTTCGCCGCCAGCACCGCCAGGCGCGTGGCCGGTTCGATCGCATGCAGATCCTGCGCGACGTGCTCGGCGAGCCCGGCCAGGCACTGTGCGCTGTCCGGTCGACCCAGCGCATCCTCGCTGCCCACCGCAGTCGCCTGATGCGCCAGCGCGAGCGGGAAGCCGAGATCGACCCCGTCCGGCTGCGCCAGGCGCATCAGGCTGACCTGAAGCTGCGCCGCGTGCGCCGCCGTCGGCACGGTGCAGGGCACGAGGTGCGCGGCATCGAAGGCCAGCGGCACGCCGCCATCCACGCCGATCGTCGGATGTGCCAGGCCGCTCCACAGCACCGGCTTGCGATAGTTCGCGAGATAGTTTTCGCGCGAGGCCACGAGCCCGGCGCGCTCGGCCTCTCCGAGTTTGAACGGCAGGGTCGGGTCGTCGAGGTTGAAGCAGCCCGCACGTCCGACCGTGGTGAAGGCGATGCGCTGCTGCGGGCGCAGCTTCGGATTCCCGGCCGCCGCGACGCCGACGAGGCCCGCGCGCTGCCAGCGCAGTCGTGCATCGGCGGCCATCGCCTCGGCGAGGCTGCGGCCACAGGCGTCGAGTTGCTGCGCGAGGCCATCCTGCTCCGGCTCGCCTGCCGCGGCGACGAGTTCCTGCAGCGCGCCGTAACTGCGCAAGGCGAAGGCGCGCGCGTCGGCGCGCAGGCCGGTGCCGGCCTCGGGATGCGGCCGCAGCGGCAGGTCATCGCCGGCATCGAGGAACAGATGGCGTGTTCCAGCCGCCAGCAGCAGCGCGAGATTGCGCGCCGCGCCGTCCGAGCCGACGACGGGGGTCAGCAGCCAGCGAATCGTCTGTGCCTGCTCCGGCATGGCTTTGGCGAGGCTCTCGATCAGGCGTGCGAGATCACGGGCAGCGTGTCGATGCGTGCGCACGCCACTGCGTCGCGCAAAGGCGCTGATCGCCGCCTCGTGCTCGCTTGCGAGCGCGCCCTCGACCTCGATGTCGAGCACGTGCAGCGGATGGGCAAAGCCGAAACGTTCGACGTGCGTCGCCAGCGCATCAAGCGCACCGCGCAACACGCCGGAACGCGCCGGCGCACGCAGGAACAAACCGGAGACCGGAGCCTGTGCCGTCGCCTGCGGCACATCCGCATAGCGCGCGAGGAACTGGACGTCGGCCTGCATCAGGCCGCGTCCGACGAGCATTTCGAGCACCTTCTGCACCGCCGCGCCCTGCCCCTTCAACGCCGGCATCGCCTGCATGATGCGCAGGACGTGCTCGTGCAGCGGCAGGAACGGCTGACACAGGCCGAAGGCACGAGCGACATCGGCGGTCATGACGTGGCTGGTGCCATTGCTCGCATCGAAAAACACCGCCTCGCCCGCACCGAGGTGGGCCATGCGCCCGTCGATGGCGGCGTGGAGCGTGCCGGGATCGGCGGAAGCGGTCGGAGTCGGGATGCTGGACATGGGATCGAAGACCGGGGGATGGAAAAAACGGGAGACGTCGGCCGACAGCGACGGCGCGGTTCAGTCGGTGCCAGCGCCGAGACGCGCTTCGAGTGCACGCCGTGCACTGCGCTCGCGTTCGAGTTCGGCCTCCAGCTCCTGCAGGCGCAAGCCGGCGGCGATGTGGCGGCGAACCTCGTCGTTGTAGTGCTGGTAGACGCTCTCGGCGGCATCGCCGAAGAGCGCGAGCGAGGGCAGGCTGACAAGACGCTCGGGCGAGTCGCTGCAGGCGGCGATGTAGTAGAGCGGCGGATAGTCGGGCGCAGCCGTCACCGTGCCGTCGTCGGCCAGCGTGCTCGCCTGCCAGTGTTCGCGTGCAGCCGGCGTCGTCACATCCCACAGCGCCGACTGGAACAGGAGCTTTTGCCCGAACAGGCGCACCTGCGCGAAGCGCGACGCGAGCAGGGCCTCGAATTCATCGCGATACAGTTCGCGCACGTGGAAGGGATTCATCGCGCCGGGAATGTCGCTGTAGGTGCGCCGATCCGGTGTCGATACCAGCAACAGTCCACCAGGACGCAGCAGCCGCGCGAAGCCATCGAGCATCCGTTCCTGTGCGGCGACGTGTTCGAGGGTCTCGAAGCTGGTGACGAGATCGAAACTCGCCGCCGGCAGATGATCGAGCCGGGTGCAGTCGGCCACCGCGAAGCTCAGGTTGGCATGCTGCACGTAACGCTGGCACGCATGGGCGACAGCCTCGGGTGAGACATCGAGGCCAAGCACGCTGTCGGCGACGCCCGCCATGAACGCCGCGCCATAGCCTTCACCGCAGGCCGCATCGAGCACGCGCAGGCCACTCGCCAGCGGTCGTGCAAAGGCATAACGGTGCATGTGCTCATACCAGATTTCGCGCACGCACTCGGGGGTGAAGCGCTCGCCGGTGAATTCGAGGACGGGCGTGTTCATGGTGCGGGGAACAACTCCTGCTGGATGCCGGTTTCCGCGTCCCGCACGAAGCGCGCGTGCGTCTCGACCGTGTGCCGGCGCAGCGGCGCCAGCGGGTCGTGCAGGATGAAATCGGCGACCTGCTCATTGTAGTGGGGATAGCGTGCCGTGAGCCGGGCGAGGTTGGTGCCGCCGGGTCGCTCGCCCTCCGGCGCAAAGGAAGCACCGCCGCGGTGCACGACGTAGGCATCGTCGCACAGCACGTTGCGCCAGCCGTGACCGGCGGCGCGCCGGCAGAAGTCATTTTCCTCGCCATAGCCGCGGCCGAAGGTGGCCTGGTCGAAGTCACCCAGCGCATCAAGCGCGGCGCGGCGGATGTACATGCAGAAACCGACGCCGGTCGGAAGCTCGGGATAACTGCGCGAGGCCGCCGTCTCGATCGCTGCGGCGATGACCTCGGCCTCGGCCTGCGCCGGCATCGGCGCGGCCTGGCAGAACTCGGGCCAGGAACAGATCTCGGCGTTGTTCGACCAGGGCGTGATCGTGGCGATGCGTGGATCGGATGCGGCGCAGCGCGCGATCGCCTGATACCAGCCCGGCGTCGCCCAGGCATCGGAATTGAACAGGATGACGTCGGCCGGCGCGGTTTCGACGAAGGCGTGATTGACGTTGCCGATGAAACCGAGGTTGCACGCGCGCCGTGTCGTCGTCACCGCGAGAGAACTGCTGGCACGGAAGCGTTCGAGCAGCACCGGCACGGCCGAGTCGGGCGAGGCATCATCGGCCAGATGCACGCGCGTCCCCGCCGGCACGGTGCGTTCGAGCGCGGCGAGGCAGCGTTCGAGATCGGCGACGGCCTGGTAGACCGGCACGATGATCGTGGCATCGCCGGCATGCCGGCTGCGCGAACGTGCGGCACTCATCCCCAACTGCGCCCGATGTCGATGCAGCCGATGTGCTTGGTCGCGCCACGGATCACCAGCCCGCGCTCGACCGTGTCGAACAAGCGCATGCCTTCCGGATCCATCGCGTGCAGGTAGATCAGGTAACTGGCCGGCAGGAACGGCAGGCTGTCGAAGCGCAGGCGATAGCGGAAGTGATGCGCATCGATGCGTTCGCCGTGGACCGCGTCGAGCTGGCTGGTGGTGCCGAACAGACCGCTGCCATCGCCACGCACGAGGCTTGCAGCCAGTACCGGTTCGCGCCCGTCAGGTGAATACAGGTCCGCCTCGATCTGCAAGCCGGCAGCACGCGCAAGCACGCAGGGCACGTCCTCCTCGACGCCATCGACCGCCACGCGCACGATCCGGTACAGCTCGCCAACGTAATCGCGTTCCAGCGCCGGTCCCTGCTCGCGGCGCTGCTTGCGCTCGTGGAAGGCGAGGTAATCCTGCGTCACCTCGAACACGTCGCCATAGGCGCGCACCCGGCCCTGGTCGAGCCACAGCGCGTGCCGGCAGAGCTTCTGCACGTGGTACATCGAGTGCGAAACGAGCAGCAGTGTGCCGCCGTGTTCGAGATAGTCCTCGATCCAGCGGATGCACTTCTGCTGGAAGGACTCGTCGCCGACCGCGAGCACCTCGTCGGTGATCAGCAGGTCCGGGCGGACCGCCGCGATCACGGCGAAACCGAGACGCACCACCATGCCCGAGGAGTAATGCTTGACCGGCTCGTCGAGATAGCGGCCGATGTCGGCAAAGGCGACGATCTCCTCGAAGTGCGCGCGCACCTGCGCCGTGCTCCAGCCCATGAAGCCGGCGGCGATCGCGATGTTGTCGCGACCGGTGCGTTCCTTGTCGAAACCCGCGCCCAGTTCCAGCAAGGCGCCCATGGTGGCGTGACGCTCGATCCGGCCGCGACTGGGCATGAGCACGCCGGAGACGAGTTTCAGCAGGGTCGACTTGCCGGCGCCATTCTCGCCGATGATGCCGAGCGACTCGCCGCGCCGCACCCGGAAATCAACATCGTGGAGCACGTCCCACTGCGGGAAGGAACGTCCCGCGAGGATGCGCGCGAATGCACCCAGCCGGGTCCGCGCATCGCCGCTGCGCGGATAGGCCTTGCCGACATGATCGGCGACGAGCAACACCTCGCTCACAGGAACTCTCGCACGTGCAGACGGAAACGTCGCTGCATCAGCCAGCCCGCAAGCAGGACCAGCAGCGCGATGCCAAGAGCCAGCCACGGGCCTTCGGACGGCATGCGACCCCACAGCAGCGGATCGCGGATGCCGGCGACGAGGTCGGTCATGGGATTGATCCGCAGCCAGCGACGCAGTCCCTCGGGAACCAGCGTCACGTCGTAGAGGATCGGGGTCAAGAACATCCAGGCGGTGAGCAGGTGCCCGAGGATCTGCTGGGTGTCGCGCGCGAAGACGTTGCAGATCGCGGTGACCTGCGCCAGCCCGAGCGCCATCAGGTATAGACCGATCCATGCCGGCAGCATCACGGCCAGGCCGAACGGATGGATCGCGCCACGCCAGAGCCAGAGCAGGAGCACGACGGCAATGAAGCCAACGCCATGGATGATGAAGGCACCCACGACACGTGCAGTCACCACCTCCCAGGTCGAGATCGCCACCTTGTGCAACAGGCCGGCGCTGTCGGTCAGCGCGGTGGAACCACGCGCCAGCGCTTCGGAAAAGGCGAACCAGGGCCACATGCCAAGCGCGAGAAAGCCAATGTAGCCCTGTTCGTCCAGGCCGGGCACGCGCGCCTTGAAGATGTGCACGAAGACCACGGCGAACACGAGCAACTGCAGGAGCGGCGCAAGCACCGCCCAGGCCGCACCGAGCACGTTGCCGGTGAAACGCTGATGGAGGTCCTGCTGGACGAGAAGACGGAGCATCTGGAGATGGGCGGAACCCGAAACCGCGTGATTGTGCCAGATCGGGTTCGGCAATCGGCGATCGGACCACATCATGCCCGCATCACCTCGTCCGATGTGGCTTCAGCTTCGTGGATGACGCGGCAGGAGTGGCATGACCGAAAGCCATGCAATCCAGAAGCCGGACAAAACACATTGTCATTGCGAGGAACGAAGCGACGTGACAATCCAGAAAACACATCGACATCAAGCGTCTGGATTGCTTCGCTGCGCTCTGCATGAACCCATGTCGTAAGTCATTGAATGTGCGTGAATCTCATGAGGTCGCAGCAATCTCGTCTAGTGTCGGGATCAGTTCCCTGCCGAGTTGACGCGCCAAGCGCACCAGCGACTGCTGCTTGGTGCGCAGGACCTTCTCTTCGTAGCGGACGAGCCCTTTTAGATACGGACAAACCTCTCCAGCGGGAAGCAAAGCTCACCAAAATGCGCATTCGTCCACGACCAGAACCAATCTCGCAAACGGGCACAAGGCGCCAGAGCGAGAGGCGGATACGCTGCTCACGCG
>WBZR01000923.1_pt1 | contig 32239 bp, 35 predicted proteins | sample 5204231 | NCBI WGS metagenome assembly WBZR01 (sample SAMN12412403, study PRJNA552823) | activated sludge metagenome | isolation source: activated sludge from anammox sidestream of wastewater treatment plant... | place: USA: Virginia | collected 2017-08 | reverse complement strand
TGGGCCTGACGAGGAAACTCTGAATCGAGACACCAGGCAAGTCGCTCGATTCCGCTACACTCCCGGTGCGGCCGTCGGAAGCGGCTGCCGGTGGGACCGCAAGGTTCGCCGTCGATCGAGGCCCCGTCGTCTGTACGGAGCCATGTTCACCGAACGGTTTTAGCTCTGCATCGAAGGGCGAACTGGGCTGCCCCTTGTAGGCCTTCACAATGCCGTATTCATCATCGAGTGCGTGGGCCAGTTCATGGGCAGTCGTATCGAGATCCCCGCTATACCGGACCATTGTCGTGGCCGATCCTGGCTTGTACACACCGGACAATCCGCGCCCAGGCTTGCCAGTCGTGACCTTCTTCCCGATGCCCTTCTGGACGTCAATGACGATGTTGGCGAGGGTCTTCGGCCCACCCCCAAGAATGGGCGCAATAGGAATGCGCGGACGTGTGGGGCGGGGTTTGGATTTGGCCTGATCGACGGCGGCGAGGAAGTCATCGGCCACCTCGCGAGCCTGCCGTTCAATGTCCGTGAGGTGCTTGAGCGAGGTGCGTGGTGCGCGTCGTGAAGCTGCAGCGGCCTCAGCGGTGTCCGGTGCGTCTCGTTGGGGAGCTCCGAACTCAGAGGTGGGCTGGTCGGCTACCGAAGGATGGTCACGCCGGGATACGCCTTTTGCAGAAAGTCGGCGTTCTCGTTGCTGACTCGCCGCAACTCCTCGAGTTCGGAGGGCGTCAGCATCTCGGAAGTGTCCAAGGTAGTTGGCCTCTGAGGCAGTGAGGGCTGAGGGATCGATTCCGAATGTCTCTCTGATCGCATCGCCAAACCTCTGTTCGAGCAGTCGCACGAGGGCGCGTGATGGAGTGAGTATCCCACCACGGGAGGCATTTGTCAAAGTCACGACGCCCACCACCCGTCCGCCATGGCTCTGGATATAGTTCGCCATCTCCGCCAGCGTGCCGCCCATCGTGTTCACATCATCGACGAGGACATAGCGTTCGCCAGCCGTCACCTCCCCGGCAAAGCGAGGCCGCGCAATGAGCCTTTGCATGGCATCCGCTCCGGTATGGAACACACGATTCGTCTGGACGAGGCGATTGGACATTCGGCCACCGGCCTCTTTCGCATAATGTATGGCCAGCGCTTGAGGAATGGCGTTCTTCCCGGACGCTTCCTGGGCAAAGGCCGACACAAACGTCGCACCAGAGAATCGTGTGCGTGCGGCCTCAAGAGCGTCAGCAGTTACTAGCTCTCGCACGAGCCGGGTGGCTGCTGGCATATCTCCCGCCTTGGCCGCTCGGTAGTCAGGATGGGCCTTGACCGTCTCGTTGTTCCGATAGCTTGCAATTGGAGGATCTGCCTCTGCTGGAATCCCGCGCGACCGACGATCTCCGGACGGCTCAGGGGCAGACGGCGACTCGGTGAACTCCCGAATGGGGGCGCCCTGTTCGTTCTGTGACTTGCTGCGAGTGGACGCCTTCTTGCGCGTTGTCTTTGGCTCAGGACTGACTGACTGGTCTGTCTTTACGATGCCTTGTGCCTCAGGATAGTCTGCGAGAACCTCTGATGGCACCACCTTCCCGGCCGATGTCTTTGTGCCCTTCGGTGGCACCGGGAAAGCGGCAGGCGTCCGTGCCGGTGGAACACTCACAGCTGGAGGAATCTCTACATTGTCGCTTTTGACAATTTGTTGAGTTGGCGTGTAGTTGGCTGCGGGCTTCTTCGTTTCCCCACTCTTCAGCCACGCCTTGAATTCCGGCATCGAGAAGCGGGTGATCGACTGGAGCCCCTTCCATCCCTTGGCGTAATTCTCTTGGTAGATCCGCTTGGCCTCATTGAGGGAGCCTGCTCCAATCACGGTCTTGTGCTCGTCAAATCGATCCGTGGAGGGGTCCTTCTGATCCACGACATAGACAGGGCCGTCATAGCTTCCAGGCGTGCCCGGCTTCACGAAGGCATCGATCTGATCCTTGTCTTTGCCGACCGTCCCCTTCAGGTATCCATAATGGGACTTCATCTCCACGGACCAGGCTTTACCGGACTTGCTCACGCCTGAGCGGGTCGAGCCTTGCGGATTCTCGATGGAGATCGGCAGGCCGCCGATGGTCACATGGCCTTTTTTGTAGTTTCCCTCTTCTTTTTGAGCGGGAGTCGGTTCAGGCCGATCATTCGTCGGGGAGGTCGCGGCCTCGTGCGCCGCTCTGTCAATTGGAGCCGTGGTTTCTGACATCACGGTGGGGCTAATGTCGGATGCAGGGGACGGCTTCGCAGCTTCCTTGATCACACGCTTGGCGTCCCGAATCGCGATCCCAAGCCTGTCATAGAGTTGGAATGGAACCGGTCGGACTTCTCCTGATTCGATGCCCTCTCTCGCCAATCTCACCGCATGATCGAAGGAAACAAATTTCCCATTATCAAGGAGCACATCACCAGTCCGTTCTTTTTCGTATGCCGTCGATCGCAGTTCCAAGGCGGCTGCGTTGTGAGCACCATCGATATGAGCGAATCGTGAAGGTTGCTGATCGGCCACACTGACAGGAGAATCAGCTTTGGGCGGTTTCGTTTCCCCAACTTCCTGTTTTTCGACCGGCTGTGAGGCTTCAATGGGAAGTGGCGCCGCTTCTTGCGCCGGCGCAACTTCGGCGCGACTTTCCGGCGCAACTACTAATTCCTCCGATTTTGGTACGTCGTTAGTAGTTGGCTGCGGGCGCTCCACCGGCGCCGGCGTTTCAACAATCGGCCCTTTCGTTTCAATTTTGGGGGCCGTCGTTTCAACGGGTGCGGGTTTTGTCTCAGCCTTGGGCCGTTCCACCGGTGCCGGCCGTTCCTCCACCTCGTACTCATTCACATAGTCCATCGCCTCGCGCATCTCGGGCGTGATCTCGTCCGGCTTGGGTACCGGCGTCGGCCGTTCGATCGGTGCCGGCCGTTCCTGGGCGGCTGGTCGTTCGATCGGCGTCGGACGTTCGACGGGTGCAGGCGTCTGCACAAGCCCTTGCCGTTTCAGTTCCTCGACGATTCTGGCGGCGCGTGGATACCCGACCTTGAGGTTTTGCTGAACCTGGGCCGGACTGAGCGCCCCGTCCTTAATCAATGCCTTGGCGCGTTCGATCTCGGCCGGCTTCGGCTGCGCCTTGAGGTTGACCGGCGCCGGTTGTTCTTGCGCGGGAACACCTTCAATAGGCGGGGGGGCCGAGACCGTTGCCGGCGCACTAGCGGGCGATCCTTGGGCGAGGGGCTCGTTAGTGGCGGGAACGTCGGCCGCCCCGGTTCGCTGTTGCATGGCCCGACGGCCGCCGAGGGCTCCGACCAGAATGCCGAGAATGGCGCCGGCCGCGCCTCCGGCTTCTCCGGCCTCGGTGGCCCCTTCGATGCGGCTGCGCTGTTGATCGTACTCGAGGATGTCCTTCGCAATGACGTTGCCGGCGGTAGTCTGGAAAAACTCTTGCGCGAATTCCTCGGCCGCTGCGACGCCGGCCGTCTTGAGAATGTGCATGAACCGGCCGCCCGTCGCGTGATTGAACCTCTCGATCAGCCCGCCGATCGGGATCGCTTCGGTCGCACCGACCGGGACGCCGAGCCAAAAGGCTTGTTGCTGGGTCGCCGGATCCGCGCCATGCGCGGCCGCATCCTCGAATTGCTCTGTCCCTTGTGCGCCGGCCCCCATGAGGGCGGTGGTCGTCATCGGCGCCTTGACCACGGCGCCGCCAATGCCACCCGCGAGAAATGCCGTCATGCTCCCTAATGCGCGAGGGAGCACGGAGGCCATGAATTCCTTCTGTCGGGCGGGATCCGTCGGGAACGCTTTCGCGGCCATATCCTGGACGGCCTGGCCGATCTTGTAGGTCATCCGTTCTTTGATGTCGGCCGGGTTCTTGAGGGCCTCCGGCAGATAGTCGTCGACAGTCTTGGATGCAATGGCGATCGACTTGAGGGCGCTCCCGGTCACATCAACCGCGCCGCGCATGAAGTTATTCGCCGCTTCGGCAATGTCCTGGCCGATCGTCGTCTGCGAAGGAGCCGCGGCCTCGGTCGGCATCGACGGCCGGGCCATCGAGGGCGCCATGACCTCGGGCGATTCGTAGTTGTTTGCGAGGCCTGGCTGTAACCATGAGGGTGACGTGGGCGCCTGGTCGTCCGGGCGGACGGTGATCTCCGGCAGAATCAAATCAGGCTGCTCGCTGTTACCGAGATACTGCTGCACCTCGCTCGCCGGCAGGGGCTGCTCCGTCTGGACGGTCTGCCGCTGGGCTGGCGTCGCCACCTGGTTGAACTCGTCGGTCGGCACGAGGCGATTGTTCTTCGAGTCGTAGACGCCGAGCTCGGTCGGCAAGAATCGGTGCGGGTGATGGTCCTTCTTGAACTTCGAGTCCCAATGGAGATACGGCTGCCCGGTCTTGGGATCGATCGCGGTTTCGTGCGGATCGACCTGGGGCTGGACTCCGGCCGCTCTGGCTGCCTCATAGTCGTAATCATCAGCCTGGTCGGGGGGCGGTGCCTCGCTGGCCCGCTCGAACGGATGCAGCTTATCGGGCCCAACCTTCGGCCCTCGCTCCAAGGGATTGGCGGACTTGTACCGCTCGACCATCGTCGCGATCGGCGGGAGCGATTCCGGATTGATCGCTTCCGGATTCTCCGGCCGGCGCGTCGTCTGGGCCAGCATGTCGCGCAAGGTGTGCCCGAACTGGTCGGGCTGATCCGGATCGTCGGTGTACCGACCATAGATGTCGCGTAACTGCCGATGCGCCTCATCCAGGTCGATCTGTCGGCGCTTGTACGCGAGCACCACGTCGCCGGCCGCCGACTTGTCCTCTTTGGAAATGTTCGAGACGAGTTGCTGAACGGGCAAGGGGCCCGACCGAGGCGTTGGTGTATGGAGCGGTGACGGAGAGAGGCTCGGTCCGGCCGGGACCGGCAAGGGGGCCGTCTGGGCGACCGGCGCCGGCTCCGAGGAGCCGAACAGCGATTTCGCGAACTCCGTCGCCCGATTGGTGAAGCTGTCTTTCTCGTGGAGAGCGGTTTCGGTTTCCCGCGCCTTGTGGACTTGGCGCATCTGCGGGATCCGAGCATCGCGCACCGCATCGAAGGCTTTGCGACCGCCCTTCTCGATCGTCGGACGGATCGACTCATCACCCGGCCACTTGCCGACCTCTAAGGCCTTGGCTGTCGCCTCGCGCTCGGTCTCTGGCACCTCATACGGTGCGAGAATCGCGTCCACTGCGGCCAGCACCGGGTCTTGATCGGTGGAGGCTGTGGCAGCCGGCGCGGCGGTCGGCGCATGTTTCTCAATGAGCGCATCGATCTCGTCCAGAAAGGCGTCTTGTTGGGCCATTGCTCATTGATTTCCCATGTACGAAAGCGCGGCCGAGTAGCCTTCTCCGACCTGCCGGTCAAAGTCCTCATCGTCGGCCGATTGAATGGCCATCAGGTCATCGTCCGTCAGTTCGTCCTTCTGCGGGACTTTCATGCCGGAGGTCTGCATCTGCTTGAGAAAGCTCTGTTCGGCTTCTCTGGCCCGCTTGAATGACTGCCGATATTTCGAGAGTTGGCGGATGATCGCCATGCCGTGGGGATTGGGGGTATCCTTATCTTCGTAAAACAACGCGGGATTCTCTCTCAGTACCCCGGCAAGGTCCTCCATCATCGAGCGGGCTTTATCCCGTTCGCGCACCAGCTTGCTGTACTGCTGCAGCTGGCCCCGATCAGTCCGTCGCTTCTGCACACGAGCGGTATAGGACTGAGCGGCCTTCTCGGCCATGGAGGCAAACATCTTGTCGTCATCGGTCATCCAGTCCGGCCATTCCGCGTGCGGCGCGGCAGGAGCTGGAGCGGCGCCGGCTGTCGGGCGGGGCGCCGAACGCATCGGCATGCCGCCTTGCGCGATCGCCGGCAGATTGGCCGGAGACGGCGCGGTCTCCGTGGGACTCATCGCGGCCGGCGCCGAGGCCGGGCCTTGTGCGGCCAAGAGCTCCGCGCCATAGCGACCAGGGCGGACCTGAAACTCGTCCTGATTTCCAAAGCGGATAGGCATGGCTTACTCCTCCAATCGGGCCAACAAATCGGCGCCGGCCAATCGCGGGCCCGGCATCGAGGTCTCTCCAAAGTCTTTCGAGGGGGCGAAGGCCGGCAAGTTGAAGTTGCCGACTTGCTGCTCAAATCCGGGCGCTCCCGCTGGCGCGGCGCCACTCATCGGCCTGACCGGTCCGACGCCGGGGCCCTGCAGACCCTTCGCCCATCCCAGCTTGGCCGCCAGGAGTCGGCGCTGCATGGAGTCACGAGAATCGATCTGCTTCTTCACCATGGTCGCGTTGAGGAGGGAGCTCCCCGCCTGGTCCAGCCCTTTCGCGATACCGCTCTGAATGGCGGCCCCTTGCAATCCATACATCTGCCACCCCTTTCGTTAGCGTAAATCGGTGACGGCTCGCGCGAGGAGCCGATCGAGCACCCACCGCGCGGGCGTCTGCAATGCCGGCACCCGCGCAAGCATGCGGGCGAATGGCCGCCCCATGCTTCGATACAGTCCCATCCCGATCCGGCCCATCCATCCGTGCTGCCGCGTATTGAGCCAGAAGCGCAAGACGGTCGTTTCCATCGCTGTGCGGCCGTAGACGGCTTCCGCGATCCAGCAGGCCAGGAGGAACGCCGAGCCGATCGTGCCGGCTGCACCGATCCCGCTGCCAACCAGGGCGCCGGCCCCGCTGGCCCGGTCTCTCGCATTCTGATACGCGAGCGTGGTGTTGAATTGATTGACGTCAGACGTCTTGTACCGATCGGCCTGGTACGGTTGTGCGGCCGAGCCGAATAGCGAACTGGTGGCCGCCAAGCGATCGGCGCCGGGTGACTGCCGGGCCTGATCGATGTACTGCGATTGCTTGCGCATCAGTTCCAATTGTCGATTGGACGCGATGGCGTCGGCCGAGGTCATCTCTCCTTTGCGCACCGAGTAGCGCAGGGCATTCGCGCCCCGCAAGTATTCACTCTTCGCGCGCGTATAGATGTCGCCGGATCCTGGCGTGATGCCTCGGCGGGCGAGTTCCTCATCGACCTGCGACTCCCCGCGCTTAATGTCGGCCTCAACGGCCGGATCCACCGGCAATTCTCCCTTGAGGGCGGCAATCTCGCGCTCGTTGGCGAGCTTCTGAATCTCGGCCCGCTGGAGTTCTTCCGGCGACTTGGCCGCCTCGGAGACGGAATAACTGCCGTCACTGTTCTTGGTCAGCTGGATCCCGGCTTGCTTGTAGAGCGCCGGCATCAGCGCGGCCTCCTGTGCCGCCCGGTCCTTGTTGAGCTCATAGGTGAGATCGGCCGCCCGGCCCTGCTTTTCGTAGAGCGCGAGCTCGGCCGCCGACGGACCCGGAGGGGCGTCTTGTTTCGGCGGGGGTCCCCCACTATCCATGTCCAGCCCTCCCATGAATATGCTGGCGCACGAAGGCCATGAATGAGCGGGCCTCGACGCCAGGATCCTGCAGAATCAACTTGCGGAAATAGATGCGCGTCCCCTCGACGTGATAGGGGGTCGCATGCAACGCGGTCAGCCATCGCTGCATGGGAAGATTGTCGATCGCGCAGGCGCAGTACCACCCGACGACGCCATCATGCCAACACCAATGCTCGAGCCGACGGTATTCCTTGTAGAGATGCCGCCAGCCGTCCGGCTTGTCCGTAAGGGGCACCAGGTTCGACACGAAGGCCATGACGGCCCGGTCGTCCTGGGTCAACGTGAGATCCACGTCGAACAGCGGAAAGGTATCGGCGACCCGTAACAATCGTGGCGTCATAACTTGACGATCCACCCCTCTTCGTCCGGCAGTGACGGGGAGACGTTCGCCAGCTCGGGATACCGCTCGGCGTCAACCTGGCCCGGCACGGCCCGGATCCATCCCGGAGGCGGATCCCCGTCAAACTTCACCCGCAAGCCGGTGGGGATGCCGGCATACCGCCAGGAAAAGACATCGGTGAGATAGTGCGCGGCCGTGAGGAGCTCACCCGGCGTCGGCAGCCGAGCCCCTTCCTCTTTACGGAGCTCGATCAATTCTTGGTTCAAGCTGTTCAGCCTGGCGTCATAGCTGGACATTTTTGGCACTCCAATCGGTTCGGCCGTGCTCCAGGTCATCAGATGGCTCGCCCAGTCGTCGCGCGTCACCTGCTGGCCGTGGTTGTATCGCCAGGCCCGTTGCAGCTGGGCATCGAGGCCTTGGAGGTAGCACGTCAACGCCTCCATCGCATGCGCGTCCTGTATCACACAGTCAGCGCAATGCAAGACGGAAAATGTGACCTTTTCCTGCATCGCCGGCAGATAGACCGACATGGGGGTCTGCGCAAAGTGGTTGAGGACGGTGAAGGTGACGGCCGGCTGTCCGTTGACCTTGATGGGGTTCTGTGCCGGATCCAACGCCACGCGCCAGCCCTTGATGTCCACCCCGCACTTCCAACAGCGCACCCGTTGCAACGCCGTACCTTCCCACTGCTGCCAGTCCTTGATCCAGGTTTGCCTCGGCGGGTTGGTCTTATCCCCGAAGGCGAACGTGAAGAACTTCCGCGGCAGCGCGTGATAGGCCTGGATGCGGTTCCGATGCTCCCGCACCAGTGGGAGCCCGGTCACTCGATTGATAGCATTCGTAATCATTTGCGACTGTTCCCAGGCGTGTGAAGTAAGAGCAGGTCCTGCACAGAGAAATCCTGCCCGGCGATCGCGTTGTAGCCGATCAACTTGGCGCGGGTGCCGTTGCCACCCGCCTTGCGGCGACGATTCGCGAGCGTGGTCCCGCCCAGCACATCGCCGTCAAACGATACGGAGCCGACGGCGCCGCCGGCAGATTGTTGCGAGAACGTGAGGGTCTGACCGAGTTTCCCGTCAAGGTGGATCTCGACGTTCAGGTCGTAGTTGCCGAGCTGGGCAAAGACCACCTCCAGGGCCGCGACATTGCCTCGGCGCAGGCCTCCCTCGAAGAAGGTGCGCGGCGCCGTTTCGAATTGGCCTCGGTACCCCTGGCCGTCCTTGCTCCGGACGGCTTGATCAAGGGCCCACAGGAAGCCTGACGCATCGCCGACGACCGGACGCAACACACTGGTACGGGTCGACCGGCGCAGGCTCATGGTGCTGCAGACATCCCGGCGCGAGTAGTGAATCTGGATCCGCTGCCCGCTCTGCAGATCGCCGATGATTCGCCGATTGTTGACCGTGCTGCCGATCCCCGGCGCCGCGATATGCACTTGGCGCTTGTTGGCGTACCAGACCATCTGCACCAGATCGAGGCGATCGGTATTCAATTCCTCCCGCACAAAGTCGCTGGTCTCCAAGGGAAGCACCGGCGTCGCCGACTGTTCGCCCTGGTTCGGGACGCGGTTGAGGCTGTAAAACATGGCGTCTTGCCCGAGGATGAGGACATCGTCATCGACCGACACGCAGCACCCGGGTCCAGCCGTCCCGATCGCTTCGGAGATCTTGGGGATCGACCAGCTCGCGATGTTGGGATCCGAGTCCTCGAGCATGTAGAGCCCGACCGGACTCTTGAGAAAGTAGGCCTTTTCCCGCCAGGAGAAGCCGGCCCGGATACTGTCACCCACTCCAGGCCCGACCTCTTGGCGAAAGGCCTCGACGTTCGCATAGTCGCCGTGGTTGGTCGCTAGCGAGCCGAACACATCATGCGGCCGTGCTCGGTAGCCATAGGCGAACATGCGCGCGCGATGGAGGAAGAGGCCGGTCGGGTACCCGTTGAGCGCATTCCAATCCGGGTTGGGGTTCGGGATGTCGCTGGTACTGGATCCGCCCGTATAGACCTGGATCTGGCTCTGGCCGTTCGCGATATAGAGGGCCTTGCTGCTGCCGTCCCAGCCTTCGGCAAAGACCGGGAATCCATCCCCGAAGCCGGTCTTGAGCACTTTGGTCAGGGCGCCGTTTTCATCGAGCGCCACGATCCGGCCATCGGACAAAACGGCAATGTCCTCATGGACGGACGGATTGGCCCCGCTCCAGAAATCATGATGTCCGCGCACGGTGACGGCGCCGAGCGAGACGCTGTTGAGCTTGCTCGCCCCGCCTTCCTTGCGCCAGGTGTTGCCCTCGGTCGTGATCCCCTCTGACATGGGGAGATCGGTCTCGGGGAAGGCGGTAAAATTTTTGGAGCGGTTCATGCCGCCTTGACCACACGGAAAGCGGAGCGGAATCAGCGCGTCTTGACTCATCCGGCCCTCAGCGAAGCGTTCGGACTCACATGGATACGATCCCTCGTCGCCATGTTCAGGTGGAACTGCCGCATCTCATCGACCTTGGCGCGAGCTTTCAATTCGGCCGAGTCCGCCAGCTGGTCGTTCTTGTTGCGCCACAGCGTCCACAAGGCTTTCTCGGCGATGACCCAGCGATCCGGACGCGGCACGCGCGGGCAATCCGTGTCGACATTCCCCGAGAAGTCCAGGCTATGAAACTGGGTATAAGGGAACTGCAGCACCATCGGCACATCCGTGAATCCGGCAAAGCGGATCAATTGCGACATATGGCCGGTGGTCGGATCCTGCTCCCCGCCAACCACCGTGCCATGCCGGAGCGTCAGTCCCGTCACTAAGGTGCCGCCGTAGCGGCTCTCGTATTCGCTATACGGCAAGAGATCGACGACACCCGATCGGACGGAACGCTGGCGCAGCGGACCCCAGGGCTTGAGGCAGTCCGACGGCGTGACGAACTCGTCTTGATAGACCCACGCGCGGCCGCTCGTCGGCGTTTCGACATAGGAAGCATCGAGCGTCAGCACGTTCGAGCCGGCCGTATGCGCGGCCACCACGTACACGACGCTGTTGGCCTGCATCGCGAATTTGCCGTACTGCTGCGAGGTGGCGATCGGCTGGCTCACGGTCACCTGATTGCCATTGATCGCGATCACCGTCGCATCCGTTTTGGCCGGGATGGTGATGGTGCCCTGCATCCTGGCCATCGCCCACCACCAGCGTTCAAGCTGGAGCAGGTCCCAGTATTCTTTCTGGATGGTCGCCTTGACCTCTTGCGCGTAATCGTCCGACGCGCCGCCCGGCTGATTGCCGAACGTCATCACATAGTCAAAGATGTCGTTGCCGGTCTGAATATCTTCGATCGACATAGCGGACGGTTACTCCCTTCCCCAAGCAATCGGGACCTCTCGTCCCGCGATCGTCGCCACAGGCGAGCCCCAGCGATACGCAAACTGCAGATGTCCACCGGAAAGAGGAAACGGAATCAGGACCCATCGGCCGCTGTATCGAAGCTCCAGGCTGTTATCGATCAGCGCATGCCGGATCATGACGCAGCCGTCCGTCCGATAGGGCTTGTCCAATTTGCCAGCCTCGACATAGACCGTCCCGCGTACGGTGCATTTGAAGGTGTCCGGAGGAAACCCGGCCGGCGTCAGTTCGTATTGCCTGGTACTAGGCCTCGTATCGATCTCGCATTGATGGAGTCGCTGCTCGATCTCCCGGAGATACCCATCGGCAATGGAGGACCGCCCTGGAATCAATCGACCATCTTGCCCATAGACCGGCTCTAAGAATCGATCATTGGGAATCAGCAGGAGGTCGGGTCCGGTCGAACAGCCGAGAGAGACGAGCAGAAAACTTGCGCTTATCAGGATTCGCCAGTTCATCGTCCACCTCGTTCTGATGTCGGTCAGGGGCTTGGGCTGCATTCTTATCCGCGCGGCGCTTCAAGACCCACAGGATGAGGGGGATGGCCGCTGTGGCGAGCCCGATCAGTTCCGCGCCCATCAGACCCCCTTGCCATTGTCCGTCGAGACGGCCCCTTGCACCTGAGTAAAGAGAAACACCAGCACATCAGCCCAGATCACCTGATCGAAGTTGCAACCAGCCTGGGTCAGAATGTTATGCGTCACCGCGACACCGACCGAGCCGAGCGCCGTCGCGCCGAGGGTCGTTTTCGGATTGCGAATCAATCGCTCCCAGAAATTCTTCATGTCAGCGCCTCCCTTGCCTGCCGGCCAACTCCACCAGGATCTTCATCTGCTCGTCCTGCTTTTTGTCGATGTTCACAATCGTGTCTTCGATGCGCTCCATGCGGTCCTGGTCGGACTGTCGCTGCGTTTCGAGGATGGCGAGGCGTCGATCATTGGTCACGATCCTGGCCTCCACGTCGGTGAGTCGGGCATGAATCTTCCGCTCTCGCCCGCGCACCCAGCGCCAGGCTGCCCCGACGGCTGCCAGCACGGAGCCGACCGCAGTTTCGATGTAATGCTCATCGGCCATTACGCGCGTGCCGTTCCCCGGCTGGGCCTCGGGTGCTCCTGGCAGGCCCAGTGCCAGACAATGCGTCCCCCCTCTCTAGTCAACACCCGCTTGGTATAGGGGTAGTCGTGCATCCACTGGAGTGCCGCTTGCCCGGTCGGCGTGGGATCCCCATCCCCGAAAATCATCGGCGCCATATCTACCGCCATGCCGATAAAGTGTGTGGAGACCTTCGCAAGCTCTGCTGCACTCATCCCCAGCATGGTGTCATAGAGCAGCGTACTCAGCTGCTCCAGGGTCTGGGCTTCCGGATGAAAATCCACCGCTGTTTGCAGATGCGCGGCCTGCAGGTACGTCTTGGCGATCCACTGGCGATCGCGGAGCACATGCCCGGCCATGGCGCGGGCTTGCCCTTGCCGATCCCGCCGACCCGAAAGCCATTGCACGTGCGGAAAGGCCCACTCGAACTGCCGACACGCCTGCTCCATGACTGGATGGAGCCTCATGTCCTCGATGGTCATTCCTGTCATTTTGTCCTCACCAGATCGGGTTTGGAGGTAAAAAGTAGACGCACAGGCCTTCGTGCCGAATATCATTCGCGCTGGAGCTGCCGTTCTGTCCGGTATCCTTCACCGTGATCGCGGCCGTATCGGTCGCAGAGAGCGTGCCGGCGACCGTGAAGGGGGTATGTCCGCCCCCGCTGACGTCCGAAAAATAGGTTTGCGCGTTGCTCCCTCGGCGCATGACTGTCGCCCGAATCTTCCAGCCGATATTGTTCGGCGCAGCAATGAGATTCGTGCTGTTCGCGATCACCGTCCCGCCAAAGTACAGCTTGATGGTCTTGTTGTTGGCATTGGCGGCCGTCGTGCCCCAGGCCTCGATCCAGATCCCGGCGTTATTGGTAAACAGCAAATTCGCCGGCAGATCGGTCGTAGCCAGATCTTTCTCGCTGGTGTTGGCGTCCGTGCCGGCAGTCGTCAGGAGGCAGACGGACTTTTGCAAGGAAGGGGCAAATGTGGCACTCCCGCCCATCTCCTGCTGCAGCACGTTCGGCGAGGGTGGAGTCGCACCTCCCGCCATATTGATCTCGTAGAGGCCGACCGTATCCACTCGTTGAAAGCCGGTCCCGCCCTGCATGAGCGCATGCGCCCGCTTCCCATAGGTGCCCCCATCGAAGAACCCGCCGACCTTGGCATACCGCATCGTGCCGGTCCCGCCGTAGTTGATCGCGACATAGCTGTCGGTGGAGGAGGAGCTGAACGTCTTAACGGTCTGGTTGGTCAGATTGGCGTAGTCGATCGTAGAGCCGGCTCCGGCCTCCATCTTCATTGCTTGGGCCTGGACGCCTTCCCAGTAGTTCGCGTCGCACTCGCAGGAACGGATCGCGCTGTTGTTGATCGCCTGGATATACACCGAGGACAGGCTATCGAGCCCCGTCGAGAAGTGCCGATTGTGCCGGTAGACGGCCTGCTCCAGCGTGTACCCCCCATCGACCGTATAGACGGCGTCGGCGCCGTTGCTCCGGAATTCGTTGTTCTCCGCAACCCAGTCGATCGGATCCGGCCGGCCGCCGACGTTGTTGGTGATGAACTTCACCGCTTCATCGTTGAAGCCGTAGATCTTAGAGTTGGTGACGCGGATATGTTGCACATGGATGTGGTAGACGCCGTGATCGCACGTATTGGCATCACAGGCCAGATCGCTGCGGTCGATAAAGGCCCACTCCACCCGGAGGATGTTCCACGGATCCGCGACCGACGACCCATTCGCTCCATGTACCTTGATCGTGCAGTTGATGCACTCGGCGCGCTGGCCCAGGATGGAATCTCCGCCGTCCATGTAGCCGCCGAAGTTGTACCCCTCGCTCTTGAAGCGTTCGACATGCAGGATGCTTTTCGCGGCCGGCGTACAGGCCACGCCTCCCGAGGGGCCTTCATCGACATTGAAGTTAATGGCCTTCATGCCGAGGTCAGAGGTCAGCGCGGACGAGGGGCTGATCTCTATATCCTCCACGCCCATGTAGCCCGTCGTGCCCGAGCAGCTGAACCCATGGCGCAAGCTCGCTGTGGTGGTCTGCCGAAGCCGGGTCGAATACATCCCCATGCCGCGCATGGTGACGTAGCGGCTGTTGGTGTAGAACGTGCCGTTATGGTCGAAGGTGCCCGAGAGCCATTGCACCACCCCGCCGCCTTGCGCTCCTGCAGGTAGGGAGTTGATGGCGAGAATGCCGGCCGCCTGGTTGACCGGGGCCGACGCACCCGCATAGGCGCCCCACCAGGCCGGATAGACCACCATGCCGCGGGTGAACGTCACGCAGGTCGCGGCCGTCGTGCAGCCGGCGCCGGAGAAGATCGGGTAATTCGGATCCGCGATGAGGTACGTGATACTGGCCGAGACTCCGGCATCGAATACGAGCGAGCCGGCACCAGGCAGGATATGCAACGCGCAGGACGAGCCAAAGGTCAGGTTGGTCGACACGGTGACGGCCTTGGTGATGACAAGAGCCTTGCCGACACAGGCCGCCGCCGCATCGCCGATGGTCGGATAGTTGTCCTGTGTGACGACGTGCTCATAGAACTGCTTGGTCGCATTCAGCGTGGCCCCGTTGAAGGTCGGCGTGGTGTAGGCGGCGCTGCCGGACACCGTCCCCGAGATGGTGGGACTCGTGATGATCGGGCCGGAATAGGTCGCCCCGCCTGAGACGGTCCCACTCACCGTCGGGCTGGTGATGATCGGCCCGGTGTAGGACGCCCCGCCCCCTACGGTGCCCGTAATAGTCGGATTGGAGAAGGTGCCGCCCGGAATCGTCGGCGTTCCCGTCACGGTGCCGCTGATATAGGGCGACGAGATCGAGGGAGCGATCAGCGTCTTATTCTCGAGCGTCTGCGGCGAGACGGTGTTGACCTGCTCGAACTCTTGCGCCAGGACCGGCAACCAAGGGTCCAGCACCAGCAGCGCGCAGAGCACAGAGATCCATCGTGTTCGCATCTAGGCGTCCCTCTCTCGTCGATCGATCCAGCCAATGGTCACCATGCGCGAGATCGTGCTCGCATCGGAGAACGACAGGCGGGAGCGAATCGCGCGGCTGGTATCGGTGCGAACGGTCAGCAGTGTCGCCCCTGTGCTGGAGGCCGGCACGTAGAGGGTCGCCCCAGGCGCGGCGGTCAAGCTGGGTGCGGCGTCGGCCTGGTCTAGGGCGCTCACGAGATCGGAAACGGCCCCGCCGCCACCCGTCACCACAATGCGACGCACCAGCGCGAACACCTTCACGCCTGACGGAACGGTCAGCGACGAACTGACGGCCGACGTGCCCGGGTTGGTGGTATTGACGTCGAGGACCGTCGTGGACCACAGGAACTGATCCCCGAACTGATTGAAGGCCGTCCAATTGCTGGATCCGTCCGTCCGGGCGGCGCCGATGCGCCGATGGTTCGTGTAGCTGGCCGGCAGCGAGGGCGCCGTGGCGCTCAGACTGCACAGCACATCGACGACCATGGTGTCGCTGCGATAGATGGCAAAGAAGTGGTACCAGGTGCTCGTCGCAATGCTGCCGGTATCGAGGCAGCCGTTGCCGGTCCCGACCGACCAGGAGCCGGTCGTTTTGGCGAGGGAACTCCCCAGGGTGATCACCGCCGCATTCGTGGAATCGGTCGCCTGGCCAGCGGCGATCGTCATCGTGGCCGAACTACCGGCCGTGCTCATGGTGAAGCCGGAGAGATGGCCGCGCTCGATGGCGCCGATCGCAATGCCGCCAGAGCTATTGAGGATCTGAATCCCGCCCCGATTGGACAGCGCCGCCACGCTGTAGCCGGTGCCGTTGCCGATCAGGAGCTGCCCATTGGATGGCGCGGTCGACACGCCGGTCCCGCCATCCGCCACCCCGATCGCCGTCGCGAGGGGTGTGAGGGCGCTGCTCCCGTTGGTCGTGACGATCTTGTTGGCCGTGACGCCGGTGACTGTCAGCCCTGCGAAGGTCGGACTTGACGCGGTGCCGATATTTTGGGGTGTGCTGAGCGTGATGCTGCCGGCGCCGTTGGTCACCGTGATCTGATTGGCGGTGCCGGTCAGATTCCCCAGGGCTGGAATGGTCCCCGTTGAGCCAATGAGCAGTTGCCCGTTCGTGGGGGTGGCCGTGGCGGACAGCTGCTTGCTCCCGTTGAGATACAGCAGGCTGTTTGCATTGAGCGGCGACAACGTAAAGGCCCCGCTGCCCCAGGTCGGCGTGGCGAGGGTCGGCGTTGTGAGTGTCTGACTGTTGAACGTCCCGCCATTGTAAGTATTGGAGGAGTCGAGGGTCTTATTTGACAGCGTCTGCGCCGAGTCGGTATTGACCTGGATTCGCTGCACGGCTTCGCCGGCCACATAGGCGAAGAGGAGGACAATCCCGAGCGACCACCCAAGGCGTTTTGCGCTCATGACACTCCTGCGGCCGTCAGGCCGATATTGACGTTGATCACCCCGGAAACGTAGTTGCTGAGATCGGCGCGGATTTGGGTGAAGCCGATGATGTTGCAGCGCCACAGGCCTCGGATGGTCGTGCTGGACACCAGGGCGCTTTGACTCTCTGCCGGCACACACCCGAGCGGCTCGAAGTTGTTCCCATCGATCGACGCCTTGAAGGTGATCGTGGCGTTGAACACACAGCAGACATGAATGGTGGCGGTCGTGAAGCCCTTCGCCAGGACTTCCATGCCGGGCTGATTGCTCACGGCATTGGTCAGGGTCGGCTTGACTTCGACCTGGAGTGCAGACGCCTGCAGCACCAGCCCGCCCCAGAGCATGAGCGCCAGGAGCAGCCTCAATTGAGCACCTCCACGGTCAGCCCCTTGAACGTCAGATCCCCGGCTGCCGTCGGCGTGGTGCCCTTGACGACCAACTCGATCGTGTTGGTCGTATCCTCGGCCGGAGCCGCCCGTACCGCCCCAACGACGCCCGCCCCAGAGATGGCGGTGCCCGCACACTCCTGCGTGGCCGCGCTCGTCCGAAGGATGGTGGTTTCCTCCACAATGGCCCCGTTGTTCACGGCGCTGGTCAGCGAGGCGCACATGGTCGCGCCAAAGAAAATCTCCAACACTTTGCTGTTGCCGTTGGCGGCGGTCTGGCCCCAGGCTTTGACCTTCAAGCCCATGCCATCGACCGAGAGGGCCGAGGCGGGAATCGAACAGGTCGCCAAGGTTTGAATCGTGGTGCCGGTTGTGGGCGCCGAGCTCGTGGACTTGCAGACCGTTCCGCCGACCACGGCCCGCGAGGTGCTCGTGCCGAATGGCACACTCAGCAGACCGGTGGAGCCGCTCTTGTACGCGCGGAGCGCCGGAATGGATCCGGACAGGACGAGGCGCAGATCGTCCGCCCCTTCTCGATACAGGCCGGCCGTAGCCTGCGCGCTGAAACTCACGGCCGGGGCGCTGCTCGTCCCGTTGGCGAGATACAGCTGTTTGCCCGCTCCGATCGAAAACCCGGTATTATTCCACGTCGAGCTATCCGGGCCGCGCAGGCTCCCCGTTGCGCTCATCTGCAGGGCTGTGCGTGTCCAGGACGAACCGTCCGGCAGTTGGAGGGTGGATCCTGAGCCGAGCGTTATTCCGGCACTGGTCCAGGTGGACAGATCCGGGAAGGTCAGGGAGGTGGCCGGGGAGAACTGCAGCCCCGTTGTCCGCCAGGTCGAGGCATCCGGCAACGTTACCTCGTTGCTGAAGCTCCCAGACGGCGTCAACGGGAGCACGTCAAAGACGCTTTGTCCCTGTGCCGGGGTCACCAGGAGGCTGTAGAGCAGAACGGCTATGAGCCGACGCATGCGACTCTCCCCTTGTGTTATCGCCGCCGCTTCGCGCGTTTCTGCGTGTTGACCTCCTCAGACATCTCGCCCGAGGCCTCACCTTGCGGCGCGGACACCTGCTCGGTCGGCACCTCGCCAGCCGCGGACTCTTCCTCGTCCGCTTCCAGCTCCCGACGAATGGCTTCGTCCATCTCCGCATCATTCGGCTCGAAGCTGCGATTGCCTTCGGAATCCACGACGATCGAGCCGTGATCGAGCTTCTGCACCTGCGTCACAGGGTTCTGCGGGATGGTCCCGCGCTGCTTCAGGTAGGCCGTCAGGACCTCCATCAGCTCGCCCTTGAGCTCATCGCCACCGACGGCCGCAACCAGGGAATCGAGCATGCCCGCCCCTTCGCGCTGCGCCTGTTCGGCAATCAGCCGGGCTCGCTTGTCTTGCTTGGCCGCATTGACGCCGCCCTGGCTGAGCCAGTTCGCGACCATGTCCTGCACTGGTTTCGGGAACTCCTTGACCTCGTCCACGGACTGGACGATCTTGGCCTCGCTGCCCGTTCCGAACTGGAACGTGCCGCTGACCAGCTGGAACAGCATCAGATCGCCGTGCGCGATCGAGAGCACCACCTTGTCACGATCAATGACTTGCATCACATTTCTCCCTTAATAGGTTGACCGACTGACTGACTGGTCCGTCAGTTACCAGCCTCGCACCGTGACGCGGAGCGTGACGGCGGCCGGGGTATCGGTCGCAGCCAATTCTTTCAGAGGGCCCAGTCGCGTCGTCTGGGCGCCGGCTGGCCCTGACAGTCCAATGCTCGGCGTCCCCGTTACGCCCACGCCTGCTGTTAATGGGTAATCGTCGAGCGCGGCCGCTCCAGCGGCGCCGTGAGCGACCCCTTGGGTGTACATCAGAATCTTGTTGTTGGCCTTGTCCCACTTGTAGACAAAGCCGTTCGCGTTGCCCTCATCGGAGAACACCAAGGAATCGATGCTGCGCTTGAAGCCGAGCGCTGACATGGACAGCGGGACGCCTCCGGTAGGGTATGTGAGGGCGCCGTCTCCGAACGTCAGGTCAAAGACGGATTGCCGGGATTGCTTGCCGATTTCGGTTTTGCCGACCTGCGTGACGGTGATGTCGCTCGATGCGATAGCTGCCATGGCGCGTTCTCCTCTTGGTCGGATCGATAAAGGGGAAGCCCCGACGGGCCTCCCCGGTGTCGCCTAGGGGTGGCGCGGGTTACGCGCTCTCCACTTCACCCGTCAGATTCACGTATTCCTCTGCGCGGGCGTACCCGACCACAAAGGGCATGCCGTTGCCGGCCGTGGTGGTCGTCGTCACAATGGCCTGCACACTGTTGCCCGGCTCGATGTCGATTTCGCCAGGGTTGTGTCCCAGGTTCTTGTAGAGGATGGTGCCCTGGGCCTGACTGGCCACGCTGGGCGCCGTGAGTACCCCATTGGTGCCATTCAACTTGTCGACCACGGTGCCTGCCGCGAACAAGCGCGGGTACCGGTCGAAGTCCATGACCATCGCCGTCACGGTCCCGGACACGGTCCAATAGAATCCGATCAAGGCGATGGCGAAGTAGTCGTAACAGTTGAAATTGACCGTATTGGCGCCGGTCGTCGCGATTGCGGCGTCCGAAGCCGGGTGCATCCATCGACGAGACTCGAAGGAATACCCGGCGCCGCACAGCGGCCGGTCCAAGAGAAACTTCGCCATGTCCGGCGTCCAGGCCTGGCGCTGATACCGTGCCAGGTCGTAGGCCAGCGGAAGGTCGCCCTCATGGCTGACAAACTGCGCGACCGGCTGTCGGCGGATCGCTTTCCAGAACCGATCGAGCGAGCGCCGGATGGAAAACTGAGGAATTAAGAGGGTCATGACAGGGCCTCCTTCACAAGAGGCCCGTCATCACGGCGGGCCTCGTTAGGTAGATTGTTCGAGCGCTGCGAGCACAGCGGGACGGTGATACGTGACGACGTAGGCAATGAGATCGGAGACGCGCTGACCGGCGGGTTGGCGAAACCAGATTTCAAGATTTTCAATCCGGTTGTCGTCTTTAATGCCGTTTTTATGGTGAACAGACTCACCTGGCACCAGATAGCGGCCCATCGCTCTTTCAAGAACCAAACGATGCTGCCCAATCCGACGATATTCTTTTCCCTGCACCGCCGGATGGTCTGGGACATATTCATATAGGTAGCCACCGCTGTTCCGGTGGACCAATCCACGGACAAGCGGCTGCCGTTTTCCATATTTTCTCCACGCCTCATGCTTGCACTGGTGAGAGCAAAAACGACGTGGGCCTTGCCCGTCACTGCGATGAATCGCGCTCGGCGAGCAAGTGAACTGTTTCCCGCATTCTTGGCATGTAAGAACGGTGAGCTTGACCATGGTTTTGTGATGACACGCCCTCGAACAGAATCGGCGCGTTTCATTTGACCATGCCGCCTTTCTTCGCGCTCTAAAAATTTCCCCGCACTTCTCACACGACCTCGCCAAATACCATTTTGAATTAGTGTCCATGGCCTACCTCCTTTTGATCGGAGAATAGGCCATGCTTCACCGAAAGTCAACACTACGTGCTAGTCACATAAATAATTCTTGCCTCACCATCATTTGCGGTTGGCCATACTTCACCAAATGCTAACATCCCGTACCACGCAATCGAATGCTGCAAGCCGAAATTCCCCGGGATGGCCCGGCGTAGCTCAGGCGTGACAGCTTCGATCATCACGCAGGGATCCGCGCCGAAAATGACCATCTCGCCGAGGACGGAGCCGGTGCCTTTGTTCCCGGCCAAGCCGTTGCCATGGGTGATTTCCACCATCCGGATGTGCTCGACCATCCCGGACTCGCCGCGATAGAACGCCATTTCCGGCTGGATGTACTGACGCCAGGCCATAAACTCGGGGTCATCCTTGACCCCACGGAGGGCCTTGGTAGCCGCGAGCGCAATCCAGTCATCCCCTTCATAGGGTTCCACATGGATCGTGGCCGCCATGTAATCGCGGATGATTTTCAGGTGCTGCACCCCGGTGTTGAAGGTCGCCGTGGCCGGCGTGGCTCCTGCGTCCGTGGTGAAGGTGCCGCCCACCGCGCTCTGCGGCGCAAAGCGGATTTGGCAGCCCTTGAAGGACCCGAACGCCGTGGCGTCCAAGGAGAGCTTCATGCGCTTGATGAGCGCCCCCTGAATGAAGTCATTCGGATCGAAGGCCGACAGGACGACCGTGTCCTCGTCGAACTCCACGGCCCGACCGAACTTCTGCAGGGTGATTTGCGTCTGCGCGATGGACATCTGGTCCACCGGGATCTTGCCGTTCCGTGACAGCACGGACGAGGCCGTATCCGGCAGATTCCTCGCGCGGGCGATGGTGATGGTTTCACCCATCTTCCGGCCAAAGCCGGGTTCGCCCTTGATGAACTGCAGGGCTTTGGTTTCCGCAATGCTCGCCTTGCGCATCTTCTTCGAGAGCGCTCGGTTCCGCATCGGTCCACCAGGAATGCTGGCAATCCATTGAAAAGCGGCCATGACTTATCTCCTCCTCTTGGAATGCTCCCGAAAGCCCTGCATGACTGACCGGTCAGTTAGCGGCGCGACAAGCTCGAGCCGGAGCGCGTCAGTAGGTTGTACTGGGTCGTGCTCCGACGACGGAGGCCCGCCCGGTTATCCCGGAGGTCGTTCGTCATCGAGTCTTGCCGATCGTCGCCCTGGTCCTGCCCGTCGGCTGGCTGTCGGGACGTGGATCGTCGCGAGCCACCGGACATCGATCCGCCGGCTTCGCGGTTGAGTGCATCTTTCGCTTGTTTCACTTCTGCCTTGGTGTGTGCGCCGCGCGACCGAAGGAAATTGACAGTTTGCTTCGCGAGCGTCTTGAACTGATCGGCCGGCGTCATGCTTTCCAGGTAACCAGGCTTGGTCCGTTTCAGCGTATCCCGCTGCAGGATCATCAGGTCCCAATCGGCGTCGGGATCGAGTCCCACGGCCACCAGTTCGGCCTTGGCGGCCTTGGTGGCTTCCTGTCGGGCTTCGGTTTCCTGCTGTTGGGCCTCAGCCACGGCTCGCGCTTGACGGACATTCAGGTCCGCCACATGCTTCATCATGATCTTGGTGGCGCTGGCGAGGTTCTGCTGCTCCTTCGGGAGCTTCAGGTACTCCGCATTAACGGCCTCCCCGATCTGCGCCAGCTGGGCCTCGTTGACCTCGAAGGGCGCCGGTTGCGCCGGCATCGGTTGGCGGACCTGCTGGCTCGCCGCTTGGCGGAGCCGCGCGTTCTCCTGTTCGAGCTGGCTCGCATGGCTCTGCAGTTCACGAAACCCATCCTCGGCCGCATCGTGATCCGAAAAGCGGTGTTTCCGCTTTGCAGTCGCCTGGCGGTCGTCGTCGGCGGCGTCGGGTGCTCCCCGTTCATCGTCGTCATCGTCGCCAGAGGCGCGGACATTGGTATCCTCACCCGAGTCGTCATCCTCATCCTCGGGTAAGTCGTCATCCTCGAATTCGGAGTCTCCCGCCGCACCGGTGGGGTCCTCGTCCGAGAGGGCACCGCTGATGGAGAGTGGGCCGCCGAAGCGGGTCGCCATCCCCAAGACCAGCCATCGTTCTAACAACATGGAGTCATCTCCTTACTGCGCCAATGGGGTCGCCTCGTTGGGGCCCATTGGGTTACGCCCATCACTCGCTACGCTTCGCCGTTTCTCGGCGGTTGGGTCCAGAAGCCCCCGCTTAAGGGAAACTTCTGCTCACACTTGTAGCCCTTGTCGGCCGTGTTGCCGTCCGCGTAGGAAGATCCGCCCACACTCGGCGGACTCATCGGCAGGTCATCGGCGCTGTACTCGTCCATGCGACACCTCCCTTCGTTACTGCTGCATCTGCTCGGCCAGTTCCTCGAGCTCACGCTTCGACATGCGGACCAGGTCCTGTTCTCTCGGCATGTCCCGAGGATCCACGCGCTCCTGCTGTTCGCGGAAACGCATCTCCTGCTCCAAGTAATCGCCTTGCCTGGCCGAGCCGACACGCTTGACCTGGATGTCGGCAATGCAGCCGGCCAGGGGCGGCGAGCCGTTGGTATCCGGGTACCAGGGCTTCCGGCAATTCATGCAGATCAGGCCCATGACAAAGCCGCGATGGTCGGCCTTGGGGTGCAGCGGGTTGTGTAGTTTGTTGTCTTGCCAGTCGTGGCGCTTGGTGACGACGTGTTGAATGTTGGCCATAAACAAAAACGGCGAGCTCCCCGGACTGTGAATCCGGAAAACTCGCCGTTCCCATGGTGGAGGATCAGGCGTTATCTGAAACGCGATCCTAGTTCATGCAGGTGCTCCTTGTGCAGTGATCGCCCATACAAGACGGCCTTCTATCACAGTGCCGACGTTTTGCAAGAGGCTTTCTCACGATCGCAAGCCTTCACGGAGATGGGTATCCACGTACAAGGCGCCGACGCTGCCGTCCGGCCGACAATTGAACTCAAAGGCCACGATCACCTTCCCGGATAACTGGTCCGGGCGAGGAATTCGCTCCAGCTTGTCCAGAATGCTTTGTTTCATGTCTGGACTGAGCAGCAGGGTTTTCACGATTTCCGCGCGCCCTTTCCGCTTTCGAGCGCCCCTGGCCGGCTGAGGACGTTATAGCCCTTCTTGAGATCGATCCCGCCCTCCGACTTGGCCGAGGACGCATGCTTGCCGGACGGATCCGACACCGGCCTCGGCACCGTGCTTTTCTTCTTGCTCATCCCTTTCGCAATCTTCTTCATCGGGTCCTCCTGGTTCGGTGTGAAAAAAACAGGCCTATCGGCCCCGTTGCAGCGCCTCTCGGGTGAGGCGCCTGGTCGCTAGCTGGATCACGGCTTCGACGCGCCCCTCGATCTCTCGCAACAAATCCCCGATCGCGGCGCATTCGATCGATAGCTTCATCCGGTCCTCCGGGTGAAGGGTGCGATTCGTCACCAACGCCGTAATCTTTTCAGCAAGCACCTTCTCAATCATCTCGGTGATGATCTTTCCCGGCTCGGTGCGTAAGGCTTTGGCGAGCTCGGCATTCTGTGCCACTTCAATCCGGTCCAGGCTCTCTGCGTCCATGCTGCCCCTTTCGTTAGGCTCGTGGTGGTTGACCCGGTGCCTTGCCGGCTTCGGGTTGTTTCACAGGTTTCGCCGGCTGCCGACCGTGGTTGGGATCGACGGTCCGAACGGCGGAATCCACGGCATCCTGAATGAGCGCATCCTTCTGCGCCTTCAGCAAATCGTCCTCGGTCATGATCAGGTCGCCCATCTTCAATTCGTCGGCCAGGCGCTTGTAAATATCGTAGTCCTTGTTGTACATCGCAAAGCGCGGACTGTCCCCCGTCGCGATAAAGAACTTCATCCGCTCGATCAGGTCACTGCGCTGGATCAGGCGGGAGATCCCGGTGACCTTCACCTCGGCATTGGCGGACAGCGCCTCCCGTCTGGCTTCCGGCATCAGAAAGCCGGCCAGCTGCATCATGGCGAGCTCTGGGGAGTTGCGGCCGAATACCTGCGCCATCGCCGGCGTGTCGTTCGGATCCCAGAACGTCTCCAGGACTTCCTTAATGGCAATGATCGTATCCACGCCACCGCCCTCGATGTCGGTCCCGATCGAATCAAAGACGCCTTGCGAGGCGTTGAGCTTCATCTCTGACTGGCCGAGGGTTTGATCCTGCTCCTGCGTGATGCCCTTGAGCGGATCGGTCACAAAGGACCCTTCCTCCCACTGGCGGTTACTGAGCTCCCACATAAACTGGACGTCGCGCACCACACTATCACCCTTGAGGACAGGATTGAGCGCCGGGCCCTCGGCCGCCCCCTTGCGCCGGGTGAACACCTTCCCGGGATAGACTTCCCGATCGTAGGCATCCTCGAGCTTCGACGGATCCAGTTCGTACATATTCTGGATGCGCCAGCTTTCGTTATCCCCGTAGATGTTCAGCAAATTGTTCTGGAAGTGCCACATGGGCAGCACGCCCTCATACAGGCCGTATCCGTCGAACCGGAGCAGGTGCGGCAAGGGCGCATATTGCACGATCGGCCAGCGGAGCCGAGCGAACGGAACGGGCTTCGGCTTCCGGATCACGACACCATTCGCCACGGTGTAACGGGCATTCGGCATGATCATCTCGCCGTTTTCACTCAGAATGCCGCCCCAGAACTCGGTCACCAAGGCAAACTTCCGGTAGCGCATGCGGTGCATGATCTGGCCGCGCCGCTGGTGCCGCCGTTCGTTATCCTCGACCGTGTAGCCAGCCGCATCGGTCACATGGCCGCCGGTGGTCACCTGTTCGACGTTCTCGTAATAGCCCTGCTCCTGCATCTGATAGAGCTCATCGAGCGCGACCCAGTCTTGATGGATCATGTAGAGGCCGCTCTGTGGCTTGCGGGGCTTCCGGTCCGGATCGGCGAAGAGATGCCACGGCGCCACGTTTTCCAGCATCAGGCGAAAGACGCCGTTGTCATCCGGCCGCCAGAGGATCTTGATCCCGCTGCTGGTCCCGACCACAAAGCCCATTTCCGTCGCATCGGCAAAGACGGCCGGCAGCGCCGAGTCTCGGGTGCCGAGCCAGTATTTCAGGCTCTTTTCCGAAAATGAGGCTTTCAGCTTCTGCTCGTCGTCATCCTTGGCGACAGGATCCACCGAGAAGTAATCCGGCCGCTCCATCAGGGCCCGGCGCACGATCGACTTGGCTTGCACGACGGTGGAGAACGGCTTGTTCAGCACGATCGCGTTCTGCCATTCCTCCTTGCCGGCATACTCCCGGATCTCGTTCTCGTGCGCGTCCCAGAGCCGATCCCACTTGTCCCGACGGGAGCGGTCGGTATCGTAGGTGTGGCGGACGCATTCCTCGGCATAGTTGACGAGGTGGCCGTCGCTCAGGTCCCCGCTCTCTTCCTCCATGTCATCGAGCAGCCCCTGCAGTTCCTCCGGTGACATCTGCTGCATATCCATCAGCATTTGGGTGATGGTGTCCTGATCGATGCCGAACGACATACCTACGCCTCCCCTCTTTCTGACCGTAACGAGAGGCCGACCGTGGCAAGGGCGGCCTGAATTTCCTCGCAGCTCCGGCGGCCGCAGCCTTGGAGCGATTGGAGGCGACTCGGCGTGAGGCCGATCAGTTCCTCGATGCTGTTGATCTGGTGCCGTTCGAGCACATGCGTCGCCCTGGCCGAGAGGGTGAGGTCTCGCCAGGGACAGCGACTCATCAGCTCCCGGAGCGCCGTCTTGTGCAGGGCCATCAGCATCGCTGGCAGATCCCGGTCCGGAATCGACGGCAGCGGCACCGGTACCCCTTCTTTTGCAGCCATGAGAATGATGTGCATCGTGTCGGCTCCTTCATTTACTGCAGGCTCACCGCGGAGGGTGCGCTTGGCACCTGCACCGACGGCGGCGACGCCGGGACATACACATCCACTTCCGCAGTGATCGGGTCACTATAGGAGGATAGGCCGGCAGCCGTCGTCGCCTTGACGCGGTACGACACCCAAAACGAGCTTTCTCCGGCCGGCACGAAGGGCGGATAGCGATGCACGAATCCGGTCGCGTTGGGCGCCGTGACGCCGATCGCTTGCCAGCCGTTAGTCCCGAGCTTGTAATTCGTCCATTCGACGACATATTGGCTGATCGTCGAGGCGGTCAGGTTTGGCGTGTTCCAGCTGACAACCGTGCGGCCGTTGACCAGCTTGCCGGACGGCGTGGTTTCAACAGGAATAGACGTGGTCGGAGGCTGGGGCGTCCCTACTGGAGGCGCTTCAGTTGGCGGCGCTGGATCGGGAGGCGGCTCTGTCGGGGGGAGTGTGGAGAGCGTGACCCAGTCGGAGACATCATCCCCGCGCACCGCTTTGACACGAATCGTCACGTTCGTCTCCGAGGTGATCGGGCTCGGGTACTGGGTCACGTTGGGCCCGACGGAAAAGAGCGCGATGAACGCCCCGGCCGTCCCGTCATGCTTCCATTCGCCGACAAACCCGGTCTCGTCGGAGGAGTTGTCTGTCCACTGAATCACATCCGTCGATTCGGTCGACGCCGGCTGAACTGTGATCAGTGAATGGACATAGCTGCGCTGTGTCGATGGGGGGACATACGCCCATGTCATGGACTGGTTCTGGTTGGCCGGCAATGGACCGACGGACGAGGTTGCCGCAGTCTGCGTAAATCCTCCTCGGGAGAATGTCGTTTGCTGCCGTTGGGTTTGCCCGCTCCCAACCACCAGCCCGTCATCGGTCGCGTCGAATACGCTATCGAAGACCCACCCATTAGAGGCGAGATTGGTGATTTGCGTGGAAATGTCCCCGCCAGACTCGTTGAGTTGTCCCGTGGCGACTCCCAGCATCGACGTCTGGGATACCCCCGTGAGGGAGACGGCGTAGCCGAACATGAACGCGCAGGTGCCGCTCACCGTGGCTGTAATGGTTCCGGCCCCGGAGGTCGGGGCTGGAAGGCCCCACCACTCCGTACTGTTTCCCGACGTGGCATAGGCGTCGCGTCGAAACAGTGTGGCCGTTTGAGCTCCGAGCGTCACTGAAATCCCGGTGCAGTCAATATTGACGTCGCCACTGCCGGCATAGAGCGTGACCAATAATCCACGGTCCGAGCCTGCCCCGATCGTAATGGGCCAGCTGACCGTATTGGTCGCCGTCACAATGGACGAGGTCGCGTCGATATCAATAGCGATAGGTGACGGAATGGGCCCTGTCGCAAACGCGAGATTGGTCGGCGCAATGACCGTTGCGCTGGGATCAGGAGGCGCTACGCCTGCGCAGCCCAGCCTCGCATTCGACACCTGGAGATCATCCATGTAGAGATCGCCGGTCCCGCGGTCGTTATAGAGGCGGACATAGGAGAGTGTGGCATTCGCCGGCGCCGGATCGCTGGTGCTCGCCCCCAGAAACTCCCGGTTTTGATAATCCGCTTTCAGGGTCTCGTTGACCCATAGTTGCAGGATCCCGTTGGCGACGCCGGGCGTGTTGTACTTGTAGCGCGTCTCGATGCACGACCACGCATTGCCGATGGTGCTCGGCGTCCCCTGGTTCTGCAGGAGAGATTGCGTTCCGTAGCCTGACTCCTTCGCTGTTTGCACTGTGAAATATGGCGCCCCAGAGACGGACGGCGAGGTCACGAGAGAAATAATCGGCGCCGTCGTCCCTCCCCCAAACACCCCCAACGTCGTCGATGGAGCGCCCCAGGTGAAGCCTGGCGTGGATCGGATCCAGAACCGGGTATACACTTCGGTACCGGCCGGAATCTCCCGCTGGAGGGTCGGCCCGCTGACTCTGGTGGTGTCGGTAAAGACGGCTCGCAGGGAGCGCGATCCGCTCACGGCCTGGAGATTGCTGACCGTGATGGTCCCGTTGAGGCCAGGCGGCGTCTGGGTCCAATTCGGGAGCATCGTATCCTCGAAGGAATCGGACCAGTAGGGATTGAGCAGGATGACATAGGCCGTGCTGGCCGCGCCTTCGTTGCCCGCCGCATCGAGCGCCGTCACGCAAAACCGGTAGGTCGTCGGCTGGGAGAGATTGATCGTCCCGACATACGTCGTCGTCGGATGGCTGACTTGCGCGAACACGGCCGATTGTCCGGGGCCACACAGCGACCCCGGCCCTGCGTAGATCTTGTACGAGACCGGACCCTCACTGGGTGGCCTGCCAATCCAGGTGACCTGTACGGTCACGGCATAGGCCGGTGCGGCCAGGAGGACCAGGATGATCATGAGGAGGAGACGTTTCAGCATCATGACTGACGAGTCCGTTAGTTCAGCGGTATCACCGTGACGCCGGTCACCTGGCCAGGAGGCGTCGTATCCGGTGGCGGCGGCGGCGGAGGAGGCCCAGGGGGAGGCGGACTGATACTTGACCCATCATATAATGATGGCTGTAATGGCTGTTCACTGCCGCCTCCTTGGTCAGGGATCGTCACAGAACGAACGGTTGGTATGGAAAAATGATTCGTGCTGTCAATTGCGAATATGCGGTACTGCACTGTTCCAGGAGCAATATATCTGATATCTTGAAACGACCTAGGAGAAGCACAGGCGGCCGCGCCTCCGTGCATGCGGTGAGGAATCACAGCGACTAACCCCCACCCGTTCCCGCGGCCCATTTCGATCCCATAGGCCATGACATCGGCCTCAGGATTGCAATCCCACGTGATGGTGACCTGCACCGCATGCGCTAGATCTGTGATGCTCCAGCACAGGCACGCGACGAGGCATACGCGACGTACGGCTGTCATGAGACCGGCCCAATCTTCTGTCGCAAGTGCGTCCGCCCTCGATTGAGGATGGTCTTAATGTAGCCAGGAGTGGACAGTTCCCGCTCCGCAATCTCGCCCAGCTCGCAACTCTCGATGTAATACGAGGTGAACACGCGCCGAGACTTTTCGCTCAGCAGCGCGAGGACTTCACCGGTCTCAATTTTGTGGGTCAGCGCCTCTTCATATCTATAGTCGGCCGGTGTCAGGCCATTGTCCTCTGCCTCCACGACCTCGCTGAGTGGCAGACAGCGCTGGCGGAATGCCACGCGCCCCTTGCTCGTCACCGTGTTGCCGCGCAAATCCTTCCAGATCTGGCGCTTAATTTTCCAGGTGAGGAACCCGATCGAATAGATTCGCGGCAGCAGGTGTAGGCATTGAAGCAGAGCATTGTGCAAGATGTCCTCCTCGTCGCCGTCAGCATGACGTCGGATCATCGACAGCCATCGTGGCCGCTCTGACCAATACGTCTCTGCGAATTCCTCCAGCGTCATATCACCTCCCACTTCTCGCCCAGCAATACGGACCCTGTATCCTGCTGCCGGTACAGGCGGCGCGGCCCTTGCGTATACACCTCAAATCGCCCGGTGACGGTGATCCCGTAGTCGCGATGCCGCAGGGTCAACACGATGCATTGACGGCTCATGGGCAATTCCCTTTCAGCGCTCGGCACAGCGCTCTCATGGTGGCCCGCACTTCTTTCATCTCCTCATCCAGCACGGCGCCCATCTCTTCGATGGCGGCCGCACGCTCCTCGAGCGCCTTCACGCGAGGCTCGAGGCTCGCAGGCGGCGGAGTCGGAGGGACCGGTGGCGGGACGGATGGCGGAACCGGCGTCGGAGGCGTCACAATCATCGGCAGGGTCTTGACCGTGATCGTCGGGCAGAAGTTCCCGTAGATCGCCCCTTGGTTCATCTTCCCGAAATAGGGAATGCATTGCGCCTCGTAGGTCGTGTCTGGTGTCAGCCCCGACAGCGTGCAGGGCAGCGAGTCGCAGTCCGCACTAGTGGCCGCACCCCAGCCAAGAGGCGCCTTCATGTAGCGGAGATTGACCTTCGCGCCCGCCGGCACGTTCCCCGCGATGATGGCCGACGTCTGCGTGATCGATCCGACCGCGAAGCCGGTCACATCGCCGGGCTTCACCACAGGCGGAGGCGGAGGCACTACCACAGGCGGAGGACTCACGGGCGGCGGAGGGTTCTGGGCCACCACGTAAGGCGAGGGCGGTAAGGACGGCTCTGTTTGTCCGCTGGGGTTGCCGATCGGTGACGTCGGCACGGTGAACTGCACCACTCCACTGGGCAGCGACGCATTGCCAGAGGTATCGACCGCAAAGAGACGATACCGCTTCTGTCCCGGCGCTACATACTCCGGATTCGTCCAGGAGAGCGTCTCGCATCCGGGGACGTGCGGCTGCGTGAACAGCACGCCCCACGAGCCGGTGTCGCCTGTGGCCCGTTCGCCGCGATAGACCTTCATATCGGGCTCAGGATTGCAGTCCCAGGTGACGGTTTCTGCCAAGACTGGCAGCGACACCAGGAGCCCCAGGAGTACGGCCAGCGTCCAGGCCCTCATTGCGCCCGCCTCCTGCCGGCAAAGGATGGCTCCACGCCGGTCGCGGGCAATTCCATCGTCACGGCCCACAGCGCGCGCGTCTCGGCTTCCGGCGTGCTGGTCGTCACATCGACACTGCCGTCGACATCGATGGTATGGGCGGCGGCCGTCATGTTCGTCACCATCGCCGTCATCATCATGGGCTCTTCATCGGTGCCGTCGATACCAGCCCGATAGTCATAGACCGCCGTGGTTTGGCCTGCCGGTTCATCGCTGTTATCGACTTGGAGGCGTTGGTTCGCCATGTTGCCGCTGGAATTCTTGTCGTAGGACCAGTAGGCCCCGATCCAGACATCACCCTGTACGTCAGGCGTGATGGAGGTGGTTTGAATTTGTGTGGCCCAGTCTGTGGCGGACAGGGCGGTCGCGGCGTCGGTTTGGGCGAAGGCCGGAGTCACCGAGACGAGCAGCAGCAGGGCAAGGAATAGGCGTCGCAGCATAGTGACTCCGTTCGTCATTGATCTCTTACCCCGTTCTCCGCTTGTCCGTCAGTCGTGCCTTGATCGTCACCTCATGCCGGTCGTCTCCGTCGAGGAGTCGTCATCCCGCGAATAAAATCAGTCAAACTCCGCACCTCAATGACGCCCGCATGGTGGTATCGGACAATGGCATCAAGGGCCGATTGCAGCCCCGCGAGCGTATCGGTGTGCCCCATAAAATGAATGGATTTGCCTGCCGCGATAGCTCTGTGGAGGCGGTCTAATGTTGAAGATGCGTTATTGAACCCGACTCGCTCAATCCGCATCGGTGTAGGGAGTCCGTCTAGCGTGTCTTGGCCATAGAACGATCCCTCAGCGGACCAAGCGTACTGGTAGAAGTGTGAGGCCGCACTCGCCCACCCGTCAGCCTGCTGCACAGAGCCAAACGGATAGACAAATGAGTCAATCCCACTAGTGAGCCCGTACACCTGCATCCATTCGCGATTGCGGCGCGTCGATTCATACAGCGCATCCGTTGGCTGAGTCGCGCCGTCTATGTGGTCCCATGTATGGTCATGGATGCTGCAGCCGTTTGCCTGCATCGTCTGGAGCTGCGCAACGGTGAGCCTGCTGGCGTTCCCGATAGTGGACCCGTTGACCGCCGCCGAAATCGGGATGCCGCGAGGTTGCAGATACTCGTAGATTGTCTGCACGCTATCCCACCCATCGTCGAAGCTCAGCGTCACAACCGGCTTATTGCGACGACTCATCTGCACAGGCCCGACAATGACCGCACCTGTCGCCCCAGCCGGATAAATCACCAAGACGCGCAGCCGCACGCAGGCGTTGGCCGGATTCGGCGAGCCTGTCCCGATGGCGTGCTGGCGACCAATACGAAAGTTATTCCAGTGGCGGTTGTAGACGTTGGAATCGTTGTACGTCCAAAACGCAGTAAACCCTGAATTTTCAGAGAGCAAAATGCTCACGGAC
>WBZR01001109.1_pt2 | contig 32296 bp, 28 predicted proteins | sample 5204231 | NCBI WGS metagenome assembly WBZR01 (sample SAMN12412403, study PRJNA552823) | activated sludge metagenome | isolation source: activated sludge from anammox sidestream of wastewater treatment plant... | place: USA: Virginia | collected 2017-08 | reverse complement strand
TCAGCGCCACCGTCGCGGGCATGCCACCTTCCAGCTCATACCACGCCGGCCAGGGCATGGCCAGATCCGGGTTGTCAATCAGGCTCGAAAACTGCTGATAGAACATGTTGTAGACCTGATGCATCGCCGGATTGGCCACAAACAGATCCGAACCATCAGCCCCCAGTTGCCAGGCCGCCAGATTGTAGGCGTAGCGGGCAATGAGCTGGGAAAGCTGATCCTGCCACTGCGACGTTTGCGCTTTGAGCAGACCCTTCCAGGTTGGGTCGGTCAATTGATGGGTGATCTCCGGCGGCAATTCCACCAGGCAACCCTTCCAGCAGACGATCCAATATCTTGGAATCGATCTGCATGACATCGCCCTGCTGGTTCCACAACCCCACCTTGACGCGGCCAACCGACAAAATGGAAAGCACCTGGGGCAGATCATCCCAGCCGGCAAAGGGAAGGTCTGTGGCAATAACGCCAAATCGTTCATCGGGATGGCCCGCTACACGATCATCCGCCAGACGGATGAAATCAATCACATGATCGCCGACCGACTCGCCGCGGCTGCTGATCTGCATGGTGGCGCGATACCACCCGGGCGCGAGCGTCGGCAACGTCAGCGCCAGTTCATATTCCCCCGGGCCGCTGGGCGTGGCGGCGCTCAGATCCAGCACGCCGCTGCGCTGGTAGACAACCTGATTCTGCGCATCCTGAACAATGAGGCGACCGGACAGGTCATCGGTGAAACGATCATTGATTCGGGCAATAATCCGCAGGGCTTGGGAGGCGGGAAAGATGTTTCCCGGCTGATTGGTCTTCAGCCCCACCTTGGGAACCTGCGATACCTTGACATCATCAAACCAGGCGCTGCCGCGAATATCCTGCGAAAACAGGGCGCGATCCCCCAGCGTCGTGGGGGTATATTGCTCGGGCTGAAGCAACGCCAGCTCGATGACCAGATAGGCCGCATTTTCGTTGGTGGTTGATAATTCCACATCCAATTGTTTCCACGGCTGATTTTCATCGCTGGCGGCATACAACGGACTGTGCGTCAGCGAAGCAGCAATGGGTCGATGATCCTGATCGGTGAAAAAGGCACTCAGGCGGGCACGGGCGTATTTCAACGCTGTCGTCTTGACATAGGTTTCCACCCGGTAATGCGCCCCAAGCTGCACGGTGAGCTGGTCGGATTCGTAACGATAGACCAATCCGCCGCCATTGAGATCAAAACGAAACGAATAGCGACCGGAACGAGCCTGATCGGTTGTCAGATAGCCATTGACATAATGCGGCAGCAGGCGGTCACGAACCTTGTTCCAGTGCATGGGCAGGGGTTCGTTGTTGCCCAGGCGGCGCTCTTCAAAATCAAGCTGGCAGAGGCTGCGGTTAACAGCATCAGGAACCGCCCAGACAGACGAACAGAGTAGTAAAATCGGGATGAACCGGAATAAAAAGCGCATAGGTCCGATAACTCTATCGGCCAAAGCGGTCGATTTTGTCCATGGTAATTTTGGGTGCGCCGGTTCGCCGGCGGGTTGCAAGTCAGCCGGGCACGGATTGTCGCGCGTTACCACAGGCATTGCATAAAGCTACAATGGGTTCGTGGCGGATCAAAATACCATTTTTCTGACCGGCGGCAGCGGATTTGTGGGACAGGCCGTTGCAAAAATGCTGACCGAGCGCGGTTATGGTGTTCGTGCCCTTGTGCATCGACAGTCGCTGGGGACATTTGCCGGCGTGCAATGCTGCGAGGGTGATCTGTTTACACCCGAGTCGCTCGAACCGGCGATGCGCGGCTGTGCAGCGGTGATTCATCTGGTTGGCATCATCAGCGAAGTGCCGCGGCGCGGTATCACGTTTGAACATCTGCACGTTGATGCGACCGGCAGCGTGCTGATGGCGGCCAGACGCAGCGGTGTCCGGCGGTTCATTCATATGTCAGCCCTGGGTGCGCGCCGCGATGCGTCCAGCCACTATCACCGCAGCAAATGGCAGGCTGAACAGTTGGTTCAAGCCAGCCAACTCGACTGGACTATTTTCCGGCCATCATTGATTCATGGCCCGCACGGACAATTCACGCGGATGATGAATGCGTGGGCAAAAAAACGCAAAGCGCCCTGGTTGTTCATGCCCTATTTCGGTCGTGGCTGGCTGGGCCTGGCTGGCAGCGGAACCATACAACCGATTTTTGTTGATGAGGTGGCGCGAGCATTTGCGGACAGCCTGCACATTTCTGCAACGATTGGTCGCGCCTATGATCTGGCGGGGAAAGATATTTTGACCTGGCCGCAGATGTATCACACGGCCGGGCGGATATTGGTCGGAAAACAGCGGGCAACGGCAGCCCTGCCGATCTGGCTGGCGCGCATACTGGCCAGCGTGCTGCCCCACCGGCTGCTGGGTTTCAACCGCGATCAGGTCATCATGGCTGGTGAAAACAATACGGCTGACTCCAACGCTTTTATAAACGATTTCGGCTGGTGTCCCAGCGGTTTTGCCTCTACGCTAACCAGCTACGCCGATTTGATCGACGGTGGAACTTTTTGACTCTTATTGAATGAAGCACTATTGATGAGTCCCTTGCATAACGCCCCCTCAACTTGCCCACAGTGTCAAACTCCTCTGGCACCGGACAGCCTGAGCTGCCCAAACTGCGGGATGTTTGTTCACCTGCGCGAATTGCGCGCTCTGGGCGCAGCAGCGATGGAACTGGAAACGACCGATCCGCCCAAGGCGCTGGTGGCGTGGAACCGGGTGCTGGAATTACTGCCGCCGCAATCGCCGCAATATCGTCAGGTCACGGAGCGCATCGGCTGGCTGAATGCCCAGCCGGCCGATTCAACCCGGTCATGGGCGGACAGACAAGCGGGAACCTCCCCTCATGCCCGTCAACCATCCGCCCCATCGGACTCATGGCGTTTATGGCTGTTCAAAACCGGTGGTTCGCTGATCTTGAACATCCCGTTTTATGCTTATTTTTTCCATCGAAATATCGATGGATCCAATCATCTGGCCCTGTCGCTGATCATGGGAACGGGATTTTTGCTGATGATTCTGGTGCATGAAATGGGCCACGTCCTAGCCATGCGTCATTATCGCCTGAGTGGTAGTCCACCCTTGTTTATTCCGTTCATCGGCGCGTTGATTAACCTGCGTCAACCGCCACGCAATGCCAGGGAGGAGGCAATTGTCGGAATTGGCGGGCCGGTGCTGGGAACGGTGGGTGCTGCCGCCTGTTACGGTTTGTACCTGATCACCGGCTGGAGCTTGCTGCTGCCTTTGGCCTTTCTGGGTTTTTTCATCAACCTGTTCAACATGCTCCCCCTGCCGCCGCTGGACGGCGGACGCATCACCGCCGCCATCAGTCCGTGGATCTGGTTGATCGGTCTGGTTCTTCTGGTGCTGGAAATTATCGCGACGCGATTCCAGTCATTCCTGCCGGTTCTGATCCTGTTTGTCGCCTTGCCGCGCGTCATGAGCACCCTGCGTGGGCGCGATCGCTATCTGCCCTATTACCGCATCTCGCGGCGCGCAAGCTGGCTGATTGCCACGGCCTACATCGGTCTGACCGTGGTACTGCTGACGTTTATCTACATCTGCAACATGCAGTTGCGGTTTCTGTAGGTATGCCTCGTGCCGGCCCGGCGGATATCAACCCCGCTTGGGGAAGGTATCTCCCCTGTACTTTTGGTCACTGGCGATGGTCAGTGTGAAAACAGGTCAACATTCTGCCAGCGCTGCATTTGCTGGCGAATCTGCGGCTGATCGGGATAAACCTGCAGGCTCTTTTGCCACATATTCAGCGCCTCTTTACGGGCTTGCTCATTGATGCGCATGCCCTTGTCGTAGGTCTCGATCTGCACTTGGGCGCTCTGATTCATGGCTGGATAATACAGGGGGTTGACCGCCAGCGCTGCGCTGTATTGCTGGAGCGCTTTGTCGGGCTGATCGCTGGCTTTATACGCATCACCCAGCAGGCGCAGGGCCAGCACTGACTTTTGACGGCCTGGCAGTTGTTCCAGCAGCATAACGGCCTCGCGCGGACGCTGCTGCTCGATCAAATTGGCGGCGTAATTGATCTGGACAGCGGCAATGGTCGGGTCAAGATCGAGCGATCGACGGTAGGCCACTTCCGCTTCGGCGTGTTGCTTCGACGAATCCAGCACCAGGGCGTAGTTACCCCAAGCTGTCGCTGAATCAGGCGACAGGTCGGTCGCTTTTTTCGCATGACTCAAGGCGTTGTCCGACTGTCCCAGAACCATGTACGCCAGACCAAGATTCATATTGGTCTTGGTATCATCCGGTTTAAGCTTGGCCGACTGCAGGTAGCTGGTGACGGCGGCCTGCAGACGCCCCAAAAACTGATTGGAAACACCCAGATAATAGAAATTGAGATAATCGTATGGATCCAGCCCCGCCAGTTTTTCGTACTGCGCAATCGCTGCTTCATACTGACCTTCATTGCGATAAATATCCGCCAGCAATGATCGGGCGGTGATGAGATCGGCGTTTTCATGCAGCGCAGCCAGCAGTGCCCGGACAGCGGCATCACGATAACCCGACTGGTAAGCGTCATAACCGCGGAGATATTGCTTCATGCCCTTATCCTGCTCGGCTGATGGCGAAGTGGACGAGGCACTCTGGCATCCGCTGATCGCCAGCAATAACCCCAGGGCAGGAATCGCCATCGGAATGATTGCACGATCGATGAAGGTTGTTGGTCGTTGCATAAACAAGGCTGTCCAGTGGTTAAAGGCGTTGCGCCACGTCGAAAGAGAGGCGCACCAGATATAGAAGGTATTTGATTGCATCAATACCACGATCCCAGCGATTTGCCCTTAATATAAGGTCTGCCACCGAAGCGGGTCAAAACTTCGTCTTGCCCGCATCGTCATCGTCTCATACATTGCATACGAAACGAACCAGGCAGGAAAACGATTTATGGCAAGTAAAACAATTGGGATTGCACTGTTGGGCTGCGGAACAGTCGGCGGTGGCGTGGTCAATATTCTCGCGCAGCAACGCTCACTTCTGCGCCAGCGTACGGGTATCGACTTTGTACTGCGTCATGTCGCGGTGCGCAGCCGCGAAGACTATCCGCCCCAGGCTGACAAGCTGCCGATGACCACCGACGCCAACGCGGCGATCGACGATCCGGCGACCGATGTCGTCATTGAACTGATCGGCGGAACCGGTGCAGCAGCGGCGCTGGTCCGACGTGCGCTGGAAGCCGGCAAAGCGGTCGTCACCGCCAACAAGGCCCTGCTGGCGGTACGCGGGCGGGAACTGCTGGCACTGGCGCGCAAAAATAATACCGTCATCGCCTTTGAAGCCAGCGCCGGCGGGGGCATACCCATTATCGAGGCACTCAAACAGGGATTGGTCGCCAACCGAATCGACGCCCTGCTGGGAATTGTCAACGGCACGTGTAATTTCATTCTCAGCCAGATGACGCAAAACGGCTGGAGCTATGCCCAGGCGCTGGCCGAAGCCCAGAAACTGGGTTTTGCCGAAGCCAATCCCGCAATGGATGTGGAGGGAAAAGATTCCGCCCAGAAACTGGTGATCCTCGGTTCCATCGCCTTCAATGCCCAGATTGATGAAAAAGATGTGCATTGCGAGGGGATCGACAAACTCGATGCCCAGGATATCAACTTCGCCAGCGAGCTGGGGTATGTGATCAAGCTGCTGGCAATCGGCGAGCGTGTGGGTGATCATCTGGCGCTGCGGGTTCATCCGGCCCTGATTCATCACAAGGAGTTGCTGGCGCAGGTCAATGGCAGTTTCAACGCCATCAGCGTTTATGGCCATGCGCTGGGGCACGCCCTCTGGTACGGGCGCGGTGCCGGGCGCATGCCCACCGCCAGCGCCGTGGTCAGCGATCTGGTGGGGTTGGGGCTGGGAACAACACAACTGGCGTTCCAGCAACTCAATATCCTCTGGGATCAGACACCGCCGGCGCAAATGCTGGCATTCGATAAATTGTGCAGCCGGTATTACCTGCGCCTGCAGGCTATGGATCAGCCCGGGGTTTTGGCGCAGGTCACCACGATCCTGGGCGAAGCGGGAATCAGCCTCAGCGCCATTCGCCAGCACGAAGCGCACACACCGGATTCCGTACCGGTTGTGATTACCACCCATCGCGCCAGTGAAGGCGCCATGCGCCACGCCCTGCAGCGCATTGGTCAGCTCAGCACCATCACCGCCCAGCCGGTGTGTCTGCGTATCATTGATCAACCGAAAGAGTTCGCCAACGGATAAGCGTGGTCGTGCCCGGCATGGCGGAACAGCGATGACATCATGCAAAACCGGCGATGAAGCGGAGTGTTCATGAGACTGGATGAACTGGCAAAGCGGATCGGGGCGGAAGTGGTCGGCGACGGCGGGCTGGAGATCAGCAACGTCAACACGCTGGAGCAGGCACAAACGGGCGATGTCAGTTTTCTGTCCAACGCCCGTTACACCCGGCATCTGGAAAGCACCGGTGCCACGGCGGTGATTGTCGGGCCTGAGGTGCGCAGCGACCATGTGGCGCTGCTGCGCCACCGCAACCCGTATTACGGTTTTTGTCAGGCGATGATCGTCCTGCGCGGGCATCGGCGGCATCCCGAATCATTGATGCACGATCATTCGCAAGCCAGCATCGACCCCACCGCCCGCGTGGGGGCTGGCTGTATTATTTATCCCGGTGTTTACATCGGCCCGCGCGTTGTGATCGGCGATGGCTGCATCATCTATCCCAATGTCAGCATTTACGATGACAGCCAGTTGGGAAATCGCGTGATCCTGCAGGCGGGCGCTGTCATCGGAACCGACGGTTACGGTTTTGCCTTTCATCAGGGCGCCCATCACAAGATCCCGCAGATGGGCAATGTGGTGATCGAGGATGATGTTGAGATCGGATCCAACAGCGTCATTGCCCGCGGCGCCATCGGAACAACGCGAATCGGGGCAGGAACCAAAATCGACGCCCTGGTGATGGTCGGTCACGGCGTGCAGATCGGGGCGCATTCGCTGCTGGTGGCCCAGACGGGCATTGCCGGCTCCACAACCATCGGCCACCACGCCACCATTGCCGGCCAGGTCGGCGTTGCCGGGCATCTCAAGATCGGCAATGCGGTGACCATCGCCGGCCGGGCGGGCGTGATGGATGATGTTGCCGATGGCCAGACACTCATGGGCATGCCCGCAATACCCGCCAGCCAATATCGCAAGGTCCTCACGCTGCAACTGCAACTGCCGACGATCCGCCAGCGCATGCGCGACATGGAACAAAAAATTGCACAGTTGGAGTCCGCTCTCAGCGCCCTGACCAGCCCCAGCACCAGCCAAAGCCCAGACGCAATCAGTAAAACCAGCCGTCCAACCCAAAGCGCCAGCGGCAAAAATCAGAATCAGGCAAATCGATCTGATGAATAGTCGATCCGTGGCTGAACCGCCGGTTCAGTGGTCTTTTGAAGCTCTTGATAAATCGACGACAACCTGTTGAAGATGATTGTCGCGCAGGATGGTGAGCCGGGCCTGCTGATGACACTGGGCAACCAGCGCGGCCAGAACAGGTAGGTTCTCCACCGGCTGATCGTCAAGTTGCAGGAGAACATCCCCTTCCTGCATTCCCGCCGAAGCTGCCGGTGAATCCGTCAGCACGCTGCGGATCAGCATGGCCGGTTGATTATTCAATTCGGTCAATTGTTCGCGTAAGCGATCATCACGACGGATTTCAGTGACGATCAAACCCAAAACAGGTCGATCAACCCGCCCTTTGTCGATCAGTTGTCGTGCGATTGGCTGGATGAGCTGGGCACGAAAGAATTGTCCGTGGCGTGCCAAACCCGCAATCGCCCCATCCATCTGGACGACCACGCCTGATTCACCTTCGCCCCCGTTCCAGATGCTTAAATGAGCCGGGTTTTTCGACGAAGAGATGATCAACACCAATGATCCCTCCGGCAACGCGCTGACGGAAGAAAAGTGGCTGGGCGCGCCGATGGGTTGATCGGTTTTGAGCACGGTCAAACCCGTCTGACGATCAGAGGCGATAAACCTGGCACTGGTTGTCGCGCTGGTGCCCAGGCTGACGACAACCGGTTTGGGCAGTTGCTGGGATTCGAGATAAATCGGCACCAGCAGATGACCGGCTTCATCAAGTACCAGGGCGAAGTCATTGAGTGGAGGCACGGCAGGTCGGGTTTCTCCGCCCATTCCTGACGCATTGTGCCCCGGCTGGCGGGCAATGACGAGCACGCGGCGGTCAGGCGCATCGCTGGATGTTGCAGAAACGTCGGCGCCTTTTTCCTGATCATGATGCGGCGAATGGAAAGATGCTTCACCGGCTGGCTGGGTGGCGGCAGCATCGGTTGAGGCTGGTGTCGGCGCGCCCGCATCGGCATCGGTATCGTCACGACTGGATCGATTCGGTGCTGCACCAGTGGGGTTGGGCGCTGAGGTGATGATCATCACGCCCATGGGCGCAAAACTACCGGCTGCAGCGCGGCGCTGCTGCGACTGAAGCTGCGCCTGCACCGCAGGGTCAAGATCTTTCCATCTCCCGGCGGGATGTTCATCGGCCAGCAACTGCGCCAAGGTCATGGGGAGCGGCAGTTGCACCTGCACGATACTCTGGTTGGCCAGCTCGTGCAGCGTGCGAACCTGCTGATCCAGTTGCTCCAGCAGCGAAGGAGAACCTTGCTGCCCCAGCGCGGTGGCACTGATGAACAAACCAGCCAGAATGGAATGAAGCAGATGGCGCATGGGTCCGTCAGTCATAAGTCACGAATCGCAGATCACACATCACCAATCACCGTTTGGCACTGTTGTCGCCGGTTCCCGCAGAATCAGAATCGATCCCCCACCAAGCGCAGGGCGCCGTCCTGCGCCTGGCGCTGACGTTGTTGCCACTGCTGGAGGTCGTTGGTGAAGGCCCGGGCACGTTCGATGGAATCAAACGGCTGAACCGCCAGCACATTGCCCGATTCATCAGTCAACGCGACGCGAATCTCGCCACCGGTCTCCGCCGGGCTGACCATATTGGCCGGTCCGGTGTTTTGGATATGGGGCAGGCTGCGGGCATCGCCGGTGGAACGAACAACCGAGCCACCGCCGGGACCCGTGCCGACTTCCTGGACACTGGTCGGCGTTTTGGCCAGCCAATGGCTGTCGTGCGTCGGTCCGGGCGCACTGGCTTGATGAGCAAACCAGCCGATTCCAAGCCCCAGCAGCACACTGGCCGCCGCAGCTGAGACCCAGCGCAGGGCAGAGGCCCGTTTTTGCCAGACACTTTCGCGCCGGATGCGCTGATCAATACTGTCAATCAGATGCTGAATTTGCGATTCATTCGGTTCGAGGCTGCGCCACAGTGCAGCGCGATCGGCACGATCAGCGTGCAGCGCATCGAGCACCTCAACCAGCACCGGATCATTCGCCAGGCGCTGATCCAGCGCGGCGCGCTGATCCGGCGTCAACTGGTCATCCAGATACGCCTGAAGTTCTTCGAGATTTTGTTCTGAAGGAATCATGTTCAAACTCCTTAACCCGAGCGGGCATACCCCGCGTTTACCGCATCAAAACCCACTTAATCCTTCCGCTTGCGCTTGCCGTCAACATATCCGCGCAACATTTCAGCCAAGCGGGTGCGCGCCCGAAACAGCCAGGTCTTGACCTGCGGTACGCTGCAATTGAGCGCCTGGGCAATTTCGTTGTAGGACATATTTTCATACTCGCACAACACCAATGCTGCTCGGAAATGCTCGGGCAACTTGTCAATCGCGCTGCGAACCGCCTGCACGGTCTCATCGCGCACGATCGGATCCGCCGGTTCGTCTCCATTGCCCGGATGATCCTCAGCCATCATGACCATGCGCGGCGTGCGCAAAATCCGCAGCGCCTCATTCACCACGGTCCGACGCATCAACCCGCCGGGTTCACGCCAGTCATAACGATGACGGTGGCGATACAGATTCAAAAGCGCCTGCTGAACCACGTCTTCCGGGCTGGCCCGATAGCCGACAATGGCGCGGGCGATGGTTAAAAGCCGGCGCGAGTGATCCTGAACCGCCTGTTCAAACAGGGCAATCGTTGGATCAAGTTTATCGGGCGGACCATTCATTTTTTATACGCGCCATCTTGTGTAAAGTTACACCCATTTTGCCCGGATTGTCGGATCAGGCGACCCCGGCAAGCATGAAACTGCATTGGCCGACCACTTTTACGACTCATCGGCGGGTTTGCAAGGGCTGGTCGGCTGTCTTAATCGGCTTCTTGATCCTAGAATAGAGTGCCGAAACATCCGATATTCGATAATAGTACCGTGCCAGTCCGATAGTTGGCATAGACGGGTTAAACTGCTACCCTAGTTTCAACGAGTATCGCATCACAGGAAGCAGTGTTTAGAGCTGGTAACCTTCCGCAATGGATCAATTCGACTTCATCAATCGGGCCAACGCTGACTACATTGAGCGACTGCAACAGCAGTACAATGCCGACCCTCGCTCAGTTGAACCACATTGGCGGGCATTTTTTGCTGGTTTTGAGATCGGTTCGGGCACGACGGCTCCGATCAGCGCCGGTGGCGCGACGGCAGAGGCGCCCGGGCGATCAGCCAACACCGATATTGCCGATCTGGTTCACTCGTATCGCGAACTGGGGCACTTTGTTGCCCAGCTCGATCCGTTGGGGCACAACCGCAAGCATCATCCGCTGCTTGATCTGTCGGAATTTGGTCTGGGACTGGACGATCTGGACAAGCAGATCGGTTCTTCGGGTTTTTATGGTCAGACGGATGGAACGTTGCGCGACCTGATCGACAAACTGCGCGCCACCTACTGCGGCTCAATCGGGTTTGAATACATGTACATCGCTGACAAGGCTCAGCGTGAATGGATTCAACGGCGCGTTGAACCGATCTACAGCAGGCCTGCATTTTCAACGGAAGACCGCAGAAGCATCCTGTCGCAGGTGATCGCAGCGCAGGGTTTTGAGGAGTTTCTGCAGACCAAGTACATCGGCGCCAAACGGTTCAGCCTGGAAGGCAGCGAATCGCTGATTCCGTTGATGAACACGCTGGTGGATGATGGCGCCGCCCTGGGCGTGGAGGAATTTGTCATTGGCATGGCGCATCGTGGCCGGTTGAACGTGCTGACGCATGTGATGAACAAACCGTATGAGACGATGCTGGCCGAATTTGAGGGCCGGGTGCTGGTTCCCCACGGCGAAGGGGACGGCGACGTTAAATATCACCTGGGTTACAGCCATGACCGGGTGGGGAAGAACGATCGCAAGGTTCACGTTGCCCTGAGTTTCAATCCGTCGCACCTGGAACTGGTCAACCCGGTGGTTGAAGGAATCGTCCGGGCCAAGCAGCATTATCGCGGCGATCTGGCGCGCGAGCGCGTCGTGCCGCTGCTGGTTCATGGTGAAGCGGCGTTCTGCGGCCAGGGTATCGTGCAGGAAACGCTGGGTCTGTCGGAAATGCCATTCTGGCGAACCGGTGGAACGATCCACGTCATCATCAACAACCAGATCGGTTTTACGACCATGCCCAAACAGGGTCGTTTCACGCCGTATCCATCGGACATTGCCAAAACGATTCAGGCGCCGATCTTCCATGTCAACGCGGACGACCCCGAAGCCTGCGCTTATGTGGCGAAACTGGCGGTGGCGTTCCGTCAGGAATTCCACATGGACGTGATCATCGACGTGTGGTGTTATCGCCGTTACGGACATAACGAGGTGGACGAACCGAGTTTCACCCAGCCGTTGATGTATCGGCAGATCGACAATCATCCGCGTCTGCGCGAAATTTACAGCCAGCAGTTGTGCCAGGCGGGGGTGGTCAGTCAGCGCGATGTGGAAGACATGAATCACGCCCTGCGCCAACGGCTGGATGCCGCCCAGAAGGAAGCGCGGGAATCCACGCCGCGCGAATATGTGGGCACGCTGGGCGGCCTGTGGTCGCAGATGACACGCTCCCAGGGTGCTGACTGGGAACCGGACACCCGCGTCAGCGCCGAGATCATCCGTCAGGTCGGTCAGGGCGGAACCCGTCTTCCCGCCGGTTTTACCGTTCATCCCAAACTCAAGCGCCTGCTGGAACATCGACGGCAGATGGCAATGGACGAAGCGCCCATCGACTGGGGCTGCGGCGAGATGTTCGCGCTGGGTTCGCTGGTTCTGCAAGGCACGGCGGTGCGCTTTGTCGGTCAGGACGCGCAGCGGGGAACGTTCAGCCACCGTCATTCGTGCCTGCACGACTACGAGACCGGCGCCAAGTTTTATCCACTGGCCAACCTGGCCAGCAACCAGGCGGAGATCATCGTGGTCAACACGATGCTGTCGGAGCTGGCGGTGTTGGGTTTTGAGTATGGTTTTTCCAGTGCTGACCCGCGCAATCTCGTGGTCTGGGAGGCGCAATTCGGCGATTTCGTCAACGGCACCCAGCCGATTATCGATCAGTTCATCGTTTCGGCCGAAAGCAAATGGCAGAAGATGAGCGGACTGGTGATGCTGCTGCCGCACGGTTATGAAGGTCAGGGGCCGGAACATTCCAATGCGTATATGGAGCGCTTTCTGGCCGCGTGCGCCGAAGACAATATCCAGGTCTGTCAGCCAACGCATCCGCACCAGTACTTCCATCTGTTGCGCCGTCAGCAGTTGCGCAGTTTCCGCAAGCCGCTGATCCTGTTCATGCCCAAGAGTCTGCTGCGCGACAAGGCATCAACCTCGCGCGTTTCGGACTTCACCAACTCGGTTTTCGAGCATGTGCTGGATGATCCGACCAACCCGCCCGCCAAGCAGGTTCGGCGCTTGATGCTCTGCACGGGCAAGGTTTATTTTGCGTTGGATGAAGCGCGGCGCAAAGCCAATGTGACGGATGTCGCGATCGTGCGCCTGGAACAGCTTTATCCCTATCCGGCTGAAAAAGTGCAGAAAATCCTCGATAAATACAGCGGCGCGCGGGAAATCTGCTGGGTGCAGGAGGAACCGCGCAATCGTGGCGCCTGGCAGTACATGCGCGATCGTCTGAGCCAGATCCTGCCTGACAACAGCGTGCTGATCTACGTTGGTCGCAACGAGGCTGCCAGCCCTTCGACCGGCAATTACAAAATGCACCAGATCGAGGAGAAGCAGATCATGGATAATGCGCTGGATCTGCCGAACCGGAAAGTGGGCGCTGCACCTGTTGCGCCAGCGACCAAGCGGCCGCCCGTTCGCGTCGCTCCGTCCAACACAACGAAACTCAACTCCGCATCGGATGACAAACCACTCACGTCGCCCGCAGCAGCACGGGTGGTCTCATCAGCCCACACGGTAGCCAACGTCACGAAGCTGACTTCGGCTGACGATGAAAAGCCAACGGCGGCGCAACCAGCGCCCAGCCGTTGAAATCAATCGGCAGTCACTATAAACGCTACAGACCGCATACCTGCCGCTTTGTGGTATCGCCAGCGCCACAAAGCGGTCGCTAAAAGGCCAAGTGCGCGTGTCGTGTTGTCGATGTGCGCAGTATGAGCCGTTTGAAAACACTGCGTATTCCCCCTCTGGCTGATCTGAAAACTGATAGCGTCCATCCGGCTGCTCCATCAGCCGGGCCGCGACGGATCATGCCGCGACCGATGCCATTTTTGACCCCCGGTGCTGCGGCGAATTTCATCCCCATGACGGCCAAACGGCGCAATTGGCCTACTCCCCAGCCCCAAGTGGCGCCTTGGCTGACCAAAACGCAGGTTGATTCTGCCAAGATCAGCGCCATACCATCACCGCAAACAACTGCTGCCGACAAACCCGTGGAAATCGCCGCCAAAGCGTCAGCCCCGGTTGTCGCGGCAGCGCCGGTTACGGCGCAATCACCGCTCCCGACCGGACAAGTCACAACGGGCCATCTGGTCAATCAAAAACGCTGGATGCACGCAGCGATGGCGGTACTGCTCATTGGCGGCGGTACGCTTGCCTGGAAAAGTATGATCAGCAAAATCCCCGCTCAGGCGGAGGCTGACACGATCAACCTTATTGGCAACTCTGCCCCAGCCAAAACGGCCAAGACCACGGCTGCTTCAACCAAAGCTGCACCCAACCCTGACGGCCGCGACGACTCTGCAGCCCGTGACCATCAAAATAGCCGCCCTGTTGATGCACCGTCATCGGTCTCCTGGGAGGCGTTGTTGGGAGCGCAGTAAGAAGCAACCCCTCAGCAGCAGCAGCAGCAGAGAACCAAGTGGCCGTTTCCATCAGGCCAGGAAGGTAACACTTCCATTTTTTCCAGCAGCCTTGGCGCACCAAGCGTTGCCTTTAGACGCAAGGCCTGCTAAGAAATCGTGGAATTATGTCTTCCAAACCACGTCCCCGAAATACAAACTCTCCCCGCGCCCGGCAGATTGCGGAAAACTTCGAGCAGGCGCAGGAAACCATGGATAAAGCCCAGCGGGCGGGGCTTTCGGAGTTGTCCGATCTGCAGCCGCTGGTCAATCAACTGATTGATTCGCTCAGCCAGATGCCCAACGGCGATTTGATTGCGGATATGGTCGGTTCGTCGTTGAAACTGTTGCGCGACCATACCAATCGGGGCGATTTGAAGCTGTTGTCCAAGTCATTGAAGGAATTGCGTTACGCCCTGAAAATTTTTGCGCCGTATCGTGAGGTGCGCAAGGTCAGCATTTTTGGTTCCGCCCGGACGCTGGAGAGCCATGTTGATTATCGCCAGGCGGCTGAGTACGCCCGCCAGATGGCCCAGTTGGGGTGGATGGTTATCACCGGCGCCGGTGGCGGGATCATGGCGGCGGGTCACGCTGGTGCCAAGGCCAAACCGTCGTTCGGTCTGGCGATTCGCCTGCCATTTGAACAGAAGACCAATCCGTATATCGCCAATGATCCCAAGCTGATTAATTTCAAATATTTCTTCACGCGCAAATTGATGTTCGTGCGTTCCAGCCATGCAATTACCCTGTTCCCCGGCGGGTTTGGAACCATGGATGAAGGCTTTGAAGTGCTGACATTGATCCAGACGGGCAAGTGCCCGCCCATGCCAGTGGTCATGATCGATTCTCCCGGCGGGACATACTGGAAACAATGGCAGGAGTATGTCAAAACCCAGCTTCTGGATCGCCGGTTGATCGAAAAGGAAGATCAGAACCTGTATAAAATTACGGATAGCGTCGAAGAAGCCGTGCGCGAAACGCGCCACTTTTACAACAATTTTCATTCGGTTCGTTATCACCGCGAAAATTTGATCATTCGCCTGCACCGCCGGCCCAGCGCAACCCAGGTGGGACTGTTATCCGAGCGTTACGCCAGCATCAATCTGGGTGGCAACTGGCGCATCAGCGGCCCTTTGAAAATTGAGGCTGACGAACCAGCGCTGGATCATCTGCACCGACTGGTTTTTGCGTTTAACAAGCGCGATCACGGACGTTTGCGCATGTTGATCAATGATCTGAATGATCTGGATTGACCGCGCCCAGCCAACTCCACCGGCATCGCCGCCACGATCGGCAGCCGAATACTCTGGCAGGTTAAAATTTTTTATCCTTTTTTGTGAAACTGCGCGTTGCGTCTGTCAGCAGCGCTGATTTGGGAGTATGAATAGAAAGGCTTGTCTGACTGGCCAAAGCGCGTCTGGCGTGGTGGTTTGACATGAATGGCTGATGACTCTCTAATGCTTAAAACGCCAGCAGGAGTGGCGGAATTGGCAGACGCGCGGGATTTAGGTTCCCGTACCGAAAGGTGTAGGGGTTCAAGTCCCCTCTCCTGCATTGCAACGCCTGTTATGTGGTAAAACCGTCATGAAGATCAATCGGCCAATCATCGCGACACTGCTGATGTTCACGCCGCTGGGAGCATGGGCGGACACGCTTTATACCAATGTCGGGGCACTGCAGAATGTGCGGGTTCTGAGTATTGATGGCAACACGATGCGCTACATCACCCCCACCGGTGCAGAAGCCTCGCGCGAATTGCCGGCGGTGATGCGCATTCAGGTTGATAACGAACCGATTTTCAATCAGGCCGAGGAGGCGTATGCCGCAGGTCAGTGGGACGCAGCGACCAGCGATTACGAAAAGACCCTCCGCAGCACAAACAAACCCTGGTTGAAAGAGTGGACCAGTTTTCGACTGTTGGAAACTGCGGATAAGAGTGGGGATTTTTCCGCTGCCACCGGCGCGTGGATCGCCCTGTTGATCAGCAATCCCGCAGCGGCGGCTGGGCGCCAACCGGCGCTGCCACCGGCGACCAGCACTTATCTGGACACGGCTGCTGACGAAATTGAAAAAACGCTGCAAGGCAAACTGGACAACCAGCAGCGCGGCGAGTTGCTGAAATTCGTACTCGACATCTATCAGAAGAAAAACGATACCCCCAAGGCAATCGATGCAGCCGATCGTCTGAGCAAAATCACCGGCGGATCGGGAAACGAGGATAACCCCAATCTGCTGATCACGCTGAAATTCAATCAGGCGCGCATCGCGCTGAATCAGAACGATTACGCCAAGGTCAGGCAGGAGATTGAATCAATCGCTGGCGTTCTGGAACAGCCGCAGCAGCAGGCGGAGGCGCTATATCTGCTGGCGGAGGCGGATCGAAATCTGGCGGGTGATGATCCAGCCAAACTGCAGGATGCCGCGCTGGCGTACCTGCGCGTGGTGGCTCATTTCCCCGACGACACCCAGGCGGGCAACGCCCTGGTACAGGCGGGTCTGATTCTGGAAAAAATCGGGCAGACTGACCAGGCGCGCAAGCTGTACGAACAGGGACAGGCGGAATATCCGACCAGTAAAGCCCGGGAAAATTTTGAACGATTAAAAAAGGCTGACCCGTAAGATGCAACAACCGAATCAAGCGTCCGGTGGTTATCGATGCGACCCAACGATTCCGCGGCGCAGTGCCCCGGCAGGCGGCGTGACCATCAACCGTTTTATAAAACCCTCTGACCCAATCAACACCCATGCATAATTGGATAAAGAATAACCAGAAAAAACTGCTCGCCGTCTTTGGTGTGCTCCTGATGGTTGTGTTTATTTTGCCGACGGCGCCGCAGATGCTCCAGAGCTACGACACGCCGGTCGGGATGGCGGGCAACCAAAAGGTGCTGCGCTCGGAAATGGCGCAGGCGCATATGCAGTGGGAGTTCATCGCGACGCGCATTGCACCACAGGCGATGTACCTGTTTGGTGGCAATGAGCTGTGGCCGATGGTGATGTTTTCCGCCAAGACGGTTTCGGCCATCAATCAGGACCCGGCCCTGTTTTTACTGATGCAGCACGAAGCGCGGGCGATGGACATTCATGTCAGCCCGGAGGAAGTTGACCTGTATGTGGGGCGGTTGAACACCATGCTGCCCCCCGCCAGCAGTTGGGATGAAGCGCAGGCGCGCCGCCAGTCGATCCAGAGCCTGCTGCTGGTCGGCCAGGCGTTTGATCGGGTTTCCAGTGTGATCAAGGTATCCCAGCCGCGTGTCAATCAGGAGGTGGCTGAGCAGTCGCAGTCGGTTCAGCTTAAGTTGATCGAATTTACAGCGTCATCGTTCACAGCCGATATTCCAGCACCGACAGACGAGGAGGTTCAGGCGCAGATCACGAAATTCGGGTCGGTTGATCCCCAGCAAATCGATGTCCAGACCAATCCATTCGGTTTGAGTTACCGACTGCCTGATCGTGTCAAGTTGCAGTATCTGGTGATTCCGCGCACGCAGTTTCGCCAGCAGGCTGAAAAATCACAGACCGAGTTTGACTGGCGCAGCCAGGCCTATGACTGGTATGAGCGGCATCCCAAACAATACGAAACCACCGAACCAGCCACGCAGGAATCCAGTTTTACTGACAAGGCGGATCTGACACTTGGCCCGACCACAGCGCCAACCAGTCAACCGGCAGCGACAACCGCGCACCTGCGCCCGTTCGATGAAGTCTATGGTCAGATCAAGGCAGATTTGCTCAAGCCGCTGGTCGATCAGCGCGTACGACAGGTGCAGGATCGGGTGGCTTCGCTGTTGCAAAAGGGATTTGAACAGTACGAAGCCAAAAAAGATGGGCGCACCCTCAGCGGTTCGACGGGGCTGAGCGCAGAATATTCGAGCTATGACTACCTGCTGCAGGTCGCCCAGCAGATCGAACGGGAATACGACATCACGCTGACAGTACAGGAAATTTCCAATCGCTGGTTGTCTGAGGGTGATTTGATGGGGCTGGCGGAACTGGGTTCAGCCGTCGTGCCCGGCGTCAACAACAGCGCACCGACTCCTTTTGCCAATTATGTGCTGAGTCAGGCGCAGGCGTTTCAGGAAAACCCGGATAAAAACTCGTTCGATTCGTTGAAAATTTTCCAGCCTTCCACCGCCCTGCTCTCGGTGGGACAGGATGTGATCTTTTTCCGGTTGACCGATGCCCAGCCAGCGCATGCCCCGGAGACCGACGAACAGCGTCAGGAAGTTGCCGGCGCTGCAGCGCGCGATCTGCAAAACATCGCTGCGTATGACAAAGCGTTGGAAGCCGCCAAAGCCGCGTACCAGGCAGCGCAGGATGGCCAGAGTCTGACCGAGGTTGCCCAGGGTCGGAAAATCATTGAAACCGGGCCGATCTCGCGGATGTATCGCAGTTTTGGTGGTGGAACGTTGATCCAGGATTATTCGGTCAGCGCTGCTTCACGCGAAATCTTCGGCGATAAGGCGTTTGGTCTGCTGCATGATGCCACGGCGGAGAGCCGGCATCCCAAGACACTGATCGAACTGCCGCGCGATGGCAAGGTTGATCTGGCGGAACTGGATTCGATCAATCATCTGCAATCGGGTGACGCCAACGAGCTGCTGATCCGTTCCACCAATCAGGCGCGCATCAGCGATTTGATTTCGCTGGCGATGGACTGGTTCAATCCGGACAGCATCCGCCAGCGCACTCAGTGGAAAGCGTTGTAGTTGGAACAAGACACACGCCAAAATGGTGCGATTTTCAGGTTCGCCGTAAGGTGCATAGCATGACACGGATGAACAGCATCGAACAACTTCAGCAACGATTCCGTATTCCCGGCGTGCAAGTCGTTGAGGGGCGTGGTGGTCTGCCGTCCATCCGTGTCGCCAACAACCAGGTCGAGGCAGAAATCCATCTGCATGGAGCGCATGTCACACGATTCAAGCCCGCCGGTCAGCCCGATGTGCTGTTTGTCAGTCAACAGAGTCACTGGCAGACGGATAAACCGATTCGCGGCGGCGTGCCGATCTGTTTTCCGTGGTTTGGCCCCAAGGCTGACGATCCGGCGGCCGTGATGCACGGTTTTGCCCGCCTGAAGACCTTTGAACTGCAATCAATCGAACAGAAAAACGGTGGTGTGGAAATCGTATTGGCGCTCGAGGCGGACGAACAAACCCGCGCCATGTGGCCGGTGGATTTTATTCTGCGCCATCGCATTCATTTGTCCAGCCGTTTGACGATGTGCCTGGAAGTGGAAAATCGTCAAAATACAGCCTTTCAGTTCGAGGAGGCGCTGCACAGTTATTTTCTGGTCGATGATTCGCGTCAGATTCAGATCACCGGTCTGGAAGGTGTCACCTATCTGGATAAGACCAATGGACGCACCCCGAAAATTCAAGCCAATGTGCCCATTGCCATTACCGCTGAAACTGATCGCGTTTATCTGCCGACAACTGCCCCAACCCTGATTCATCATGCCACGGCCGGCCGCACGATCCGCGTGAAAAAAGAAAACAGCCAGGCCACCGTGGTCTGGAATCCGTGGATCAACAAAAGCAAGGCAATGCCTGATTTTGGCGATGATGAATGGCAGAGAATGGTTTGCGTTGAAACCGCCAATGCCGGGGCTGCAGCAGTCGTACTGCAACCGGGGCAGAGTCACCGGATGACAGCAACGATCAGCCTGATCTAGCCAATCAATGATCCCAGCGGAGAGAATGAGATGACCGATCAAACGCCGGTAACCCTGATTACTGGCGCCGGCAGCGGCATTGGCCGTGCCAGCGCCATCGCCCTGGCTGATCAGGGGCACCGGCTGGTGCTGGTCGGTCGACGGCGCCAATCGTTGGAGGAAACCGCTGAACTCGTGAGCCAGGAAAGTCTGCTTCTGCCGGCGGATATTTCTGATCCGACACAGGCGCAGCATGTTGTTGAAGACGCACACAGCGCCATGGGCCGATTGGATGCGCTGGTACACTGTGCGGGGCTGGCGCCGGTACTCAGTGTTGAGCAGATGAGTGTTGCGCAGTGGGATGCGGTGATCGCAACCAATTTGTCGGCTGGCTTTTATTTGTCCAAGGCAGCCTGGCCGATTTTCACTGAACAAAAATCCGGCGTTCTCGTGCTGATGTCCAGCTTGTCCAGCCGCGATCCATTCCCGGGGTTTGCCGCGTATGGGGCAGCCAAGGCCGGGGTTAATCTGCTAGGCTGGTCACTGGCACGCGAAGGAGCCGATCGCGGCATTCGCGTTCATGTCATTGCCCCAGGAGCGGTGGAAACCGCGATGTTTCGCCAGATCGCCACCATCGGGCAATACCCGCCGGAAAACACGCTGGCACCGGATGAAGTTGCGCAGATCATCGTTCAATGCGTGACCGGTGAACTCGCGCGAACCAGTGGCGAAGTGATTTACCTGCACAAAAAATTCTGATGCGCCCCCAACCAGCGCGGTACGACGGGCGGGGGAAGTACAATCCTGTGTTTTGAACCTCCGGCATTGCCATGCGTTCAACGACCGTTGACCATAAAGGGGCTGACATGAAACAACTGCTACTGGCTGAGTTTATTGCCCCCATGGATGCTGACGTGATCCGTGACGGCGCGATTCTGATCGATAATGGCATTATTGTTGATGTTGGCAACGGCAACGAACTGCGTGAAAAGTATCCGCAAGCCGTGGCTGATGATCTCGGTGCAGCGGTGATCGTTCCCGGTCTGGTCAATGCGCATACCCATCTGGAATTGAGTTGCCTCAGCCCTGGCGACCGGCCAGATTCCTTCTGCAGTTGGATTTTGTCTTTGCAACAGCGCATGCTGTCGATCAGTCACGATCCTCTTAAAATCGCGCAACTGGGTGTTGATGAAGGCGTGCGGCAATGCCTGCGTTATGGCGTCACCACTGTTGGCGACATCAGCCAGCAATATCATATTACGCGGCCGCGACTGGCCAAATCACAACTGAACGTTGTCAGTTACGGCGAAGCGGTCGGACTGGCACAGCGGCGGAATCGGTTTGATGAGCTGTTGGATGGCGCGGTTCAGACCGATCTGGCTGGGGCGCATCTACGCATCGGAGTTTCGCCACACGCACCGTATACGGTCGATGCTCGTGGGTATCGTCAGGCGTTGCAACTGGCCAAAGCGCGCAAGCTGCCGCTGGCGACGCATCTGGCTGAAACCAGTGAGGAGGCTGAATTTTTACAACACCAAAGCGGGCCGTTTCGCCGGCTCTGGCAGAGGATGGGGTGGTGGCAGGATGGGGTTGAGCTGGTCAAGCGGCCGCCAATCGCCGCAGCCCGGACGCTGGGGTTGCTGGACTATCCCACCGTGCTGGCGCACGTTAATTATTGCAGTGACGATGATCTGGTGATCCTGGCGCACGGACAGGCGAGTGTTGTCTATTGTCCGCGGACGCATCGTTATTTCGGTCATCCGCCCCATCGCTGGCGTCAGATGCTGGAGAACAAAATCAACGTGGTGGTGGGCACAGACAGTTGTGCCAGTTCGCCGAATCTGAATCTGCTGGATGATCTGCGGCTGGTGCATGCACTTGACCCGCAATTTTCAGTGCAGCGGTTGTGGCAGATGATTACGCTGCGATCGGCGCAGGCATTGCAGTGGTCGGGGCAGACAGGCAGTCTGACAGCGGGCAAATTCGCCGATCTGGTCATATTCAAGGTGCAGACGGATGATCCGCTGCGCGAGCTGCTGGAGAATGATCAAGAGCCGGCGCGGGTCATGGTCGCCGGCCAGTGGGTGGATAATCAGAAATAAGGCACGCACGCCACCGACAGCCTCCGCGTCACGATCCGCGATTCAGCGTCAGAAACGATTTATTTAATTGCTGACACGCTGAATATCAGCACCAACCGCCATCAGTTTCTGTTCGATCTTTTCATAGCCGCGGTCAATGTGATAAACGCGGTCAATGCGGGTCTGGCCCTGACCCACCAGCCCAGCCAGCACCAATGCGGCAGAGGCGCGCAAATCGCTGGCCATGACGGTGGCGCTTTGCAGGTCCTTGACGCCCTGAATCACCGCAGTCGCCCCTTCTTTGCGAATCCGGCCGCCCATGCGGTTCAATTCGCCGACATGCAAAAAGCGATCCGGGAAGATGCGTTCAGTAATCACACTCATTCCATCGCTCAGGCACAACAGCGCCATGAGCTGCGCCTGCAAATCGGTCGGAAAACCCGGATACGGCTGGGTGGTCATCTCAATGGCATTGAGGCGGCGGGACGAACTGACAAAAATCGTTCCGTTTTCGCGGGTGACATTGACACCCACCTCCTCAAGACGATCCGTCACCGCGATGAGATGATCCAGATTACAGTGCTTCAGCTCCAGCTCGCCATTGGTAATGGCGGCGGCGATCATAAACGTGCCACATTCGATACGATCAGGGATGATGCGATGCTCGCAGGCGTGCAGTTTTTCCACCCCTTCAATGCGCATCTCCGGCGTGCCGTGACCCTGGATTTTGGCACCCATTTTGATCAGCATGGTGGCGCAATCAACGACTTCCGGTTCGCAGGCAGCCCCCACCAACACGGTCTCCCCCTCAGCCAGCGCCGCAGCGCACATGACGTTAATCGTACCCAGAACGGTCGGCCCCTGGGCACCGCCGAGATACATGCGCGTCCCCTTGAGTCGGCCATGCACCTCGCCAACAATATTGCCTTTTTCAGTACGAAACTGGGCACCCAATTTCTGCAACCCGCGAACATGCAGATCGACGGGCCGATCGCCAATGGCGCAGCCGCCAGGAATGGAAACAACGCACTTGCCGCGCTTGGCCAGCAGCGGCCCCAGCACGCAGATGCTGGCCCGCATGGTGCGGACAATCTCGTAGCGGGCTTCATTTTTGGTTTCATCCTGGACTTCAATATCCAGCGGGCCGTTCAGCGCGCAATGTTCAGCCACTTCGCTTTTACCGCCGGTGTCATGGCGATGAACCTTCACCCCCAGCTCGATCAGGAGTTTGCACATGGAATCAATATCGCTCAGGCGCGGAACGCTGTGCAGCGTGGTCTTACCTTCAGCCATCAGCGCAGCCGCCAGAATCGGCAGCGCACTGTTTTTGCTTCCGGAAATTTCAATGGCACCTTTGAGACGATTACCGCCGCGGATGAGAAAACTGTCCATTCCCTGGCCCTTCCCTGAGCCTTTACAGGCCCGAAATGTGCGCCGGATCGAGTCGCACGCCTCAGCCGGGGGTCTTGAACATCACACCAATCCCGGCCAGTTCGGTCTATCGGCCAATCCATTGGCCAACGATCAATTCCCGCAACCGACAGTTGCCAAAAGCATCCGCCAGCCTGGGTTCAACTTCATTTCCCGGCTGATAATCGGTATGAATCAGCCGCTACGCGCCGCATTGTTACCCGTAGTCATCCTCTTTTCAAGTCAATATTTTTTCGTCGATCGAAGTGACTGATTTTTATTCCGCCCGTTCAATCACAAGCATAATCCGGTTGGCCGGGCGCTGGGCAAAGTTGAATTGGGTGGACTTGGCCAGCTCATCAGTATCATGTTCTCAATTGCCACCGGTATCAACTTCGGCATCATTTTGTCGCGTGGTCTGTACTGCCTTGGCCAGTGCGGGCAAAATCAGTGCGTGTGCGTGCTTCTTGAATTGCGAAAATAACTCTTTTGGCCCCGCCATTATCAATGCCTACTGATTTACCTGAATCCGGCCACGACCCTGTGCTGCTGCACGAGACGCTGGATCATTTGAACGTCCAGCCGGGTATGACCATCGTCGATTGCACGCTGGGACGAGGCGGCCATGCCAGCGCGATTGCCCAACGAATAGGGTCCAACGGGCTATTGATCGGTCTGGATGCTGATCCGAATAATCTGGCGTACGCCGGATCACGGCTGGCAGCCACCGCCTGTCCGCATCGATTATTTCATGCCAATTTTGCGCAATTGAGCGAAGTGCTGGCAGAAATCGCCAATACGCCATCCACCAGCCGAAGCGCCGGTACCGGCTTGCCGATCCGGGTTGATGGAATTTTGGCTGATCTGGGGCTTTCGACCAATCAGTTATTTGACTCTCAGTACGGGTTATCCTTTGCCCAGGACATGCCGCTGGACATGCGCATTGACCCGCGCATCCGTAAAAGTGCGGCCGATTGGGTCAATACATTGGCTGAGGCGGAACTGGCTGACGTCCTATATGAACTGGCTCAGGAGCATTATTCGCGACGTATTGCCAGAAAGATTATCGAAGCACGCCGTCAATCGCCGATCAAATCAACAGCGGCTTTGGCGGAGCTTGTCCGCCGAGCGATCCCGTCGCGTAATCGAGGCTTGGGGCCTCGTGGACGCGAGAAGATCGACCCCGCCACCCGGACTTTTCTCGCCCTTCGCATGAAAACGAACAGCGAGATCGACAATCTGACCAGCCTGTTGGAACAGGCGGCAGGTTATCTCAAGACGGGTGGGCGGCTGGCGATCATCAGCTTCCAATCGACGGAAGATCGGATCGTAAAACAGGCGTTGCGGTCGGCGGAGCAGACCGGGCTGATGAAAATCATCACCAAAAGGCCTCTTGTTCCCACCGAAGACGAAGTTTTGCGCAACCCGCGATCTCGATCAGCAAAATTGAGAGTGGCACAGGCGACAGGATCGTAGCGGGCGACGGCCAGGTCAGTACCACAACCAGACAGTACCAATCGCCCTGATGGAGTGAAAATGACGCGCGAGACGAAAATCGGTTTGCTGGTGGGTTTGGCCTTTATCATTGTCATTGGCATTTTGCTCAGCGACCATGTGACCATGACCAGCCAGCCACCACAGGCGGCACTGACCGAAGCAGGGCCCAATGTGCGTCAGGCGGTGGCGGTTCCCAGCGTGAGCAATTCGGCGGTCTCGCCACTTACGCCCGAGAACGTAACCCCCCAGCAGACGGTTCTCATTCAGCAGGATCTGCATCAGCCGCAACCTGCGCCGCAGGTCAATGTGCGTGTTGGAGGATCGGATCAACCGGCCATCGCCGTGGCAACGCCAGATGCAGCAGCACCGGCAGCGGCCATCAGCCAGGACAATCCTGGGCAACAGCCCGCCCAGCCCTATATTTCGCAACTGCCACAAAATGGCGACCAGCGCCTTCCCGGGCAAATCGCCATGGATCCGCTGCAGCAAACCGCCCGTAATCATGGTGAAGCATTGATTCCGGCGGATAACCGCACCAACACCATCACCGGTGCTGCGGCTATCCATGCGAATGATCGTACGGTCAGCACACAGGAATATGTTGTTGTGGCGGGTGATACGCTTTCCAAACTGGCTGGTCGATTCTACGGTGCCAACACCAAAGCCAACCGCGATTTGATCGTTCAAGCCAACCCGTCGCTGAAAGAAAACCCCAATCTTCTGATCGTTGGCCGGGCTTATCTCATCCCCAGCCAGAAGATTACCGCTGCCGTCAGCCCGTCGCCCACTCAGGCGGTCGCCGCGGCTGCGCCACAACAGTCTGTCCAAAACGCGGCTGCCCTGAACAGTTACAATTATCAGGTGCAATCAGGCGACAGCCTCTGGAAAATCGCCACTGAACAACTCGGCGATGCCGGCCAGGTCGCCACGATCAAAACCCTGAATCAGGATTTGCTCAAAGGCAGCGATGTGGTCCGCGTCGGTATGACGCTCAAGCTGCCCGGCAGGGCGCTGAGCCGGGCTGATTAAGTCCGGAACCGGCGCGACGCGCAGGCAACCACAACGAGTTTCGGGTTTCGGACTTTTGTTCACTGAAAAGAATCGATCATGGTCAAACTTCTGGTATGTTTGATTTCGTCGCTGGTTCTGGCCACGCTGGTCATGCAGTTGCGCCAGCAGAAGCTGGACTTGAGCTACCAGACCAATCAACTGCACCAGCGTATTGAAAATCAACAGGCCAAACTCTGGAGCCAGCAATTGCGCATCGCGACCTACACCGCTCCACGCGCCTTGATTGAAGCGGTTGATTATCAGCAGATCAATCTCGTGGCTGCCACCCCACTGCCGGCGTCCACCCGTATTGTCACCAGCGATACGACGCGGAACCCGAAACAAAACTGAAGACTGCATTTTTTTGATCGTCGATTACACGCCAGCAATGACCAGCTCACGCGGCGGCGAAGAGATGACCCCATTGCGCGCAGCCAGTTGATAAAACAGGCGAATCGCTTCCAACTGGCGCGGACCGATGTCAAATTGCAGATTCCGCGTCAGGTACGTGCGCGCCAGCTCCGGCGGCCAGCCTAACTCAGCCGCGTGACGCTGAACGATGATATCGATATTGACCAGACCTTGGCGCTTGGCCTGTTCGAGAATAACCGGCAAATCGCCCAACTGCACTCCTGGCCGAGCCATCCAGGCGGCAAAAACAAACGGCAACCCTGTGTGTTCCCTCCAGGCCTGACCCAGATCCAGTTGATACGGAAAATCATCACCCTTCTGCCTGACCACCTTATCCCCGATCAGCAACCGGGCATGAGCCTGGCCAGCCCGATCGGTCGATTCCGGCGATTGCAGATCGACAAACTGCGGCTTGAGGTGGTAATGCTCCGCCAGAATGACGCGCGCCAGACCAACCGACGTATGCGAATGATTGTCGCATGCCAGAATTTCTATTTTATCGATGGGTACACGACTAAAAATGCGCACCGTCAGCGTCTGGCCATCGGAACCAATACCGGCGCTGGGAACAAGGGTTAACCCCTCCATGCGCTGGTAATCAATGATGGGCAACATGGCGATATCAAATTGCTTTTGCTGCAAACCCGCGAGCAGACGCGCCGGTATATCCAGCTTCAGTTTTACCCCCGGCAGTTCGTCCAGACCCCAGATCAATGGTTTGGTGTTCAGATAACTGACTGCCCCCACGCACAACGTGGCGGCAAGGGGCGGAACATCACGCAAAGAGACGGTGGCGCTCATGATGCTCTATCCTAGCGGTATTGGCTGGTCGATGATGGAAATTTCAACGATTTTGACACGTGACCATTCTGATTCAGTAGCGGCCGTGCTGATCGACCGGGTGCCCGCGCGAATGGCGCGCACGATGCAAAGGGCTACTTTCCAGGATAGGGCTTAACCACGCGCTGCAGCAAGTCTGCCCGCTGATCTGCGGTCAAAGGCGTAACGGTCAACAGCAGGCGTTCCTCGGACTCATCCGCCTCTTTTTTGATCTGAATATCGACGACTTTCACCGGAATCCAGCGATTAAACACCCCGCCCACATTCACGGGGACAAACACGACTGGATCACCAGGCTGATGGTTGAGCACCTGCAAGAGCAGTTTACCCATGGCTGCATGAATTAGGTCGTCGTTGGCGATACCATCGGGGCTGATCTTGGCACGACGTTGCCAGACAGGCAGATGCTGACGAATCTCCGCCAGCAGTTTCTGTTTTTGCGAATCCCACAGCCCCTCCGGCAGTGATAATTTTCCCCCCATGACCTTGACGAAATGCAAATCCAGATGGCCGTCGCGCGCCATCTGTGGTTGGAAATGAACGCTGACTTTGGTGTCGGGTAACAGGCCCAGATCCTTGATTTGGCCTACCAGAATCAAACGCCCGTCATGCAGGGTAATCCGTGGGTCTTCCAGATAACGCCCCAGTTTGGTTGGCCAGTTGTTCACCTGCGACCAGCTCTGATACAGGGCATTGAGTTCGGTTGCGGAAAATGAGATGAGAATTGGTTTGGTGTCCGCCAGCGCTTTTTGGGTGGCGGCTGGATCGTTGCGATCAAGCTCGGTGATCTGATGGGCATGGGCTTGGGCGATTTGGTTCTGCGCGGTGATCCAGGTTTGTTCAGCACGGGCAGCCGCCCGGGCCATTTCAGCCTCATTCAACACCGGCGGGTACCACTCCGGCGTACCGCTCAACTGCCATAACCCCCCGCTGGCCAGCACAGCCACCAACAGCAACACCAGCGCCACAGCCAGAAGTATTTTCTTAATTCGTTTTTTCGTTTGGGGCATACGTTAATAAAAGGTTAATCGGCAGATTAAAGCCGAAGCTTGTCAAACCGGCAAATATCGGCGGTTGCACCCAATCAGCGGGTAAATCCTCTGATGGATGGCATTTACAAGCAATAAAGCTTTCCCATCTCGCCGGATCAGGCACGGGTAAGCTGTCGAAAAATGTCGTTTTTCGTCAGGAGTATTGGCTGGGCGTGGTAAAATAGAGTGTGGCGCAGCGTTCGCATTGAATCGTGCCGGCTGCGTTGCACTGCGTTTTTATGACCAGCTCAGCCCATTCCATCCCCGCCAGTTATTTGACCCAAGTCCGGCGTCTGCGGGCGGCGCTGCGCACGCGCCCGGAGATAATGCACCGCGCACTGGCAGCGCTGAATCAGCAGCATGACCGCTTGGCGGATGCCCAAACGGTGGAAGCAGTCGAAATTTCTGCTGCACCGACTCCGGCAATAACCGATGCTGCCCAGCTATTTGCCCAGATTGTCAAAGGTTACGTTGACGGGCCGGTTTTACGCTATTCACTGCGGCAGAAGTTGCTCCAACAGGCGGATCAACTCGGTATTCATCGATTTGAAGCCAACCTGATCATTGCCACCATTCAGCATCGCTGCCGCCATCTTGCTGCGACGCCTGAATCAGCATCCGCATTAATCTCCACACCCGGCACCCCTAAGCGAATTTGGACTACCCTATTGCTGGCTGTTATGATCCAAGCCGGTATTGTGCTGTCCGCTTGGTATCTGCTGGGGTAAGTCTCCGCGGCAATTCACGCCGACTACTTCCTGGCTGGTCAATCATCAGCGCCGGCGCTCATCGGTTCATCGCAGGAAAATTGCCCAAGCCAGCACCAGCACCGGCAGCAGAATCGGTATGGCGTAACGGAATACGTAGCCGAAGAAACTGGGCGTCGGCACACCGGCGTTTTCAGCAATACTTTTTACCATGAAATTCGGCCCGTTGCCGATGTAGGTCATCGCCCCAAAAAGCACCGCGCCCATCGAAATAGCGATCAGGAACTGATTCAGTGGCGGATAACCGGTGAGAAAACCGACACGCACTTCTTCCTGAGTCAGCGAACCGGCGTCCACCCGATCACCGTGATATTTAACCAACGACGCCACCGCCATGGTCAGCATCTGCTGCTGGTGTTCATCCAGACCCTCCCGATCAGATGCGGTAATGCTGCTGCCAGGCCGCTTGGCGATGGCCACCGCCCGGTCAACCATCTGGCCGTCAAGGGCACCCAGCTCGGTTTTCAGGAATGTGAGATAAGTCGGGGCATTATCCAGCACGCTGGAAAGCGACCCGACCGCAAAATAATACTGCCCCGGCGTTTTCAGGAGTGAACCACCGCTGGCGCTGGTGTGATACAGATAATTCAGCGCTGGCAGCATCGTCAGAAAGATACCGATAAACAAATACGCCACTTCACGAATCGGGGCGTAGTTAAAGCGATTTTCGCCATGAATCCGCCGGGGTGTAATCGCCAGCGAGGCAAAGGCTGCCACCACCATGAAAATCTCGCGCACCGGCGCTTCAAATCCGAAGTAGCTGTTGAGCTGGGCGTTGATCGAGCTGTGCAGCAGGATTCCGGCCAGAATCAACCCGATGAAGGCGAGATTCAATCCGCCGTAGATGCCCAGCGCCGGACCAAGGTCTTCCGCCTGATAAGCAGACCGGCCATTGCGCTGCCGATCACGCTGATCAAAAATGTAAAACACCGCCAGCAGCACCCCCACCACCAGCGCCCAGATCGACCAGCAATGTTCCAACACCCAGAAAAAAGGGACACCTTTGAGATACCCCAAAAATAGCGGTGGATCGCCGATGGGGGTCAGGGATCCGCCGGCATTGGCGATGATGAAGATAAAAAAAACAACGTGATACGGGCGCACATGCCCTTTGTTGAGGCGCAGATACGGGCGAATCAGGAGCATCGAAGCACCGGTGGTCCCAAACAGATTGGCAATCACCGCGCCCAGCAGCAGCAGGATAACATTGGCCAGCGGTGTCGATTGCGCGCGGACACGGATCAGAATGCCGCCGGATACGACAAAAAGCGAGCCGAGCAGGTAGATGAAGCTGATATATTCCGCCAACGACCTCGCCACATTGGCCGGCCCGTGTTCCACCCTGAGCAGGTAGTAACCGCCAACCAGCAGGCCCAGACCAATGGCCACCTTGGCATAGTTGTGCTCCCACCAGTGGCTGGCAATAAACGGCATGGTGGCAATGGCTGCCAGTAGCAGTACAAACGGCGCCACCCACGGCAGGGCCACGCTCGCCTCGGCAGCGCCATGGGCAAAATGTTCAAGAAAATATCCAATCACCGCCAGCACCAGGGCTGCTGCAAAACCCAGAATCAGCGCTGGCCGCGATAAAGGGGGAGCCACCTTTTCAGGAATCTGATAACCCGGGACATGCGCCTGTGGATGTCCCAGATATAAAATGCGATTGTTAACGATGAGCTGCGATGCGTTGTTATTATCGTTGTTTTCAATCATAAATTACAGGATGTAAATCTGCCAACGACTCCGGACACCGTCGTGCCCGTATCGTACGTAGGGAGACTCTACGCCACCAGAGCGCCTAAGCTCAAGTGCCCCATCACACCAACCCACCGGCACGATGAGTCAGGGTCGATCAACCATCAGAATCACCAACCATCCGCCCGTGCTTCGCCTGTCTGTGCAGGTATTGATCATCGATCTTATTTCGCCCTTTGAACCCGGGATGATGGAGAGGAATTATCCATAACCAAGCTTCTTCAAATCCTCCTCATTCATCCCAAAATGGTGGCCGATTTCATGCAGGACGGTAATTCGTACCTGCCGCTGCAGTTCCTGCTCGTTACGACAGGCCAGCTCATGGTCGTGTTGAAAGATATAGATCACATCGGGCATGACGTCGCTCATCTCCACGCTGCGCCAGGTGCGCGGATGGCCGACATATAAACCGAAAAGCAGATCATTTTCGGACAGGCCGGCGGCACGAAGCTGCTGCGCACTTGGTCGATGACGAATCTCGACCGGCACTTCTTCCAAAAAGCCGGCAAAAGGCTGGGGAAGATCCGCCAGGGCCGATTCAACAATCAGACCGAACTTTTCCCGCGATACATGACAGGGCATTGAGTTATCATCATGCGTCCAACCCGATGGAGGCTGGTTTGCTGTTTCTAGCGGTTCGTTATTTGATCGCTGCGCTGCTCACCAGAGCAGATCGGTTGATAAAAAGACCGGCCCATCAGTACACGCCAGACGATAACACCAGTCGCTGCCGGGCATGGGGGCGGCAGCGGGATCAGCCTTTTTCACGCGGATGACGCACGACTGACACGTTCCCATGCCGCAGGCCATGGCCCGTTCGACGGCGACCTGGCATTCGATCCGGCGTGCTTCGGCGATCTGGGCGACCCGTTTCATCATGACTTCCGGGCCACAGGTGTAGATAATCGCGCGACCGCGCGCCGGTTCATCCATAAAATAACGATCCAGATAACGCTCCAGCGCCTGGGTGACAAAACCCTGATAACCATAGCTGCCGTCATCGGTGCTGATCACTGCGGGAATGCCGAAAGTTGCAAATTCTTCAATATTGTAGAGTGGTTCAATGCTCGTCGCTGTCGGTGCAACGGCTGCATTGGTAATCGTCAATGGTAATAGATTGCGCGTGACCGCTCCGCAGAACGCCACAGCTTTGCGCCCAGCCAGTTGCGACGCCAGATAGATCATTGGCGGAATACCCACGCCCCCGCCGACCAGAATCGCAACCGCTTCATCGGAGCTTTTTTGTCCGGGCAGTGTATGCCGATTGCCCAGCGGGCCGATCAACTGCACTTTTTGACCGGGTTTCAACCGGCTAAGCCAGTCCGTACCCATGCCCACCACGCGATGAATCAGATCGATTTCGACACCGCCAGCCGAATCACGCCGACCGGCCAGCGAAAAAGGACGGCGCAAAAAAGCCAGCCGCTGACTCAATTCAGCATGGTCAATTTGCACCGGCTGATCGTCGGCCCAATCCAGATCCTGTTCCTGGGAATAATTCAGCTCCAGATCACGGCAGGCGACCTGTACAAATTGTCCTGGAGCAGTGGTGGGAAAATGCTGTAGATGTAGAACCAGTTTCCAATGTTCCTGACACAATGGAATAGAGGCCACCACCTCGGCT
>WBZR01001289.1_pt1 | contig 32321 bp, 29 predicted proteins | sample 5204231 | NCBI WGS metagenome assembly WBZR01 (sample SAMN12412403, study PRJNA552823) | activated sludge metagenome | isolation source: activated sludge from anammox sidestream of wastewater treatment plant... | place: USA: Virginia | collected 2017-08 | reverse complement strand
GAAACGCCCCCGGCGAAGGAGCGCACCTCGATCCTCACCTCTTGCTGTGCCACTCGAGCGATCCCGGTGGACTCGTCGAAGGAGTCAACAAAGGCGAAGTTGGCCGGGTGCGGATACTTTGTGAACTGCATCGCGAAGAGTGGATTGTGCGCGTCTCGTGTGGTCGCTGGGGACGTCAGGCCCGAAGCGTACCGACGCGGGAGGCCGCGGTCTCGAGGTCGTCTTCGCTCGTGAGGATGTCCGGGCAGAAGCGAAGGAACCCACCGCGGCTGTCTGTGATGACGCCAAGGGCACGAAGGGCGGGGGCATGGAGCCGTTCGTCGGTGGTCACGACTGCGAAGGCTCCCCACGCGCTCGGCTCCTTGGGCCGGTGGATCGGCACGCCCCTCCCTTCCAAGGCCGCTCGCCACCGATCCAAGATCCCGAGGCTATGGGACCGAATCGCGGGGACGCCGAGCTCTAGGACCAGCTCCAGTCCAGGGAGGGCCAGAAACGGGGTGAGAACGGGCGGCGTAGATTCGAGCCATGAGTCGCCACCGGTCGCGGCCCTTTGCTCGTCGCCGCGGGTAAAGCCCATCACGTCCTCCCGCGCGAACCAGCCGGTATCGAGGGTCGTGCGACGGCTGGCGAGCACCTCTTTGCCCAGGGCGAGCCAACAGGCGCCGGGCCCGCCGCGGAGGTACTTGTACGAGCCGCCAATGGCAAAGTCTACCTTTGTGTCGTCGAAAGATACAGGCAATACGCCATAGGAATGGTACATATCTAGCAGAATCAGGGCACCACGCTCGTGCGCCTGCGTCACGATCTCTTCGAGGCCGGGGAGGATCTGACCGGTTTGGAAGTACACATGGGAGAGCACGACGAGGTCGGTGCCCTGGGAGATCCGTTCGCAGATCGGCTGGGTTTCGAGCAAGGGGAGCGCACCCTCGGCCGCGGTCGGCTCGACCCAGTCCACGATCGCCCGGCCCATGTCGCGATACCTTCGCAGAACGAAGTCTATGCTGTCGAACTCCTCCGTCGTTGTCACCACGCGCACGGGCCCCTCGTCGCCGAAGGAGTTCAGAACGGCGCGCAGCCCCTGGCCCGCAGAGGTCTTGGGCACGACTGCGTGAGCGTCGGCCCTTCCGAGGAGCCGTGCTGTGAGGCTCCGAAACCTTTCCGAGGCAGTAGCCCATGCGTCCCACGCGGATTCCGGGTCGAGCCAAGCATCGAGCCCTTCGGCCACGAGGCTCGCTGCGGCATCCGGCATCCGCCCGAGGGAATGGTTCGCAAGGTAGACCTCGCCGCGGGCTTTCTCTGCCGCCAAGGCTCGCGAGAACCGGGGCCGAACCTCCTTGGCGAGGAAGGCCTCACTCCATGATCTGAGAGCTTCCGTGCTCACTTGCCAAGAACCGTGCGTACGTCCCACAACTCTGGGAACAGCCTTTGGTCCACGGCCCGCCGAAGGAAAGGCACACCGCTGCTCCCGCCCGTACCCTTCTTCCAGCCGATGACCCTCTCCACGGTCTTCATGTGCCGAAACCGCCAGAGAAGGAACTGCTCCTCCACGTCCACGAGCTTCTCTGCCATCTCGTACGCGTCCCATGAACGGTGCGGATTTGTATAGATTTCAGCAAATACCTTAACAACATCCTCGTTGCTCTCGCGTGGCTCCGAGAAGTCTCGCTCGGCGATCTCGGGGGGTATGGCGTGGCCCCTCCGTCGCAAGTGGAGCAGGAACTCGTCATAGATGGAAGGGGCCTCCAGTGCGGATCGGACCTCCGCCTGAATCTCCGGTCGGTGCCGGAAGACCGCGACCGCGTCTCGATCCTTGTTGCCGAGAAGGAACTCTACGAGCCTGTACTTGTAGGACTGGAAGCCGCTTGCGTTGCCGAGGACGTGCCGAAACTCGAGGTACTCGGTGGGAGTGAGGGTCTCAAGAACGCTCCACTGCTCGAAGAGCATTCGCTGGACGTGCTTCACCCGCGCCAGGATTTTGAAGCAAGGATCGAGGCGGTCCCCTTGAATCCAACGGATCGCCGCTCTCAGCTCATGGACCACGAGAGCCATCCAGAGCTCGCTCGTTTGGTGCTGGATGATGAAGAGCTGTTCGTCGTGGTGCGGCGGGTCGGAGAGCGGGTGCTGGCAGTCGAAAAGGCGGTCGAGGTAAAGATAGCCCGCGTAGTCCATCCTCCCTTCGAACTTGGTGACGATGCTCTCCTCGAAAGGTCTTTGGGGCACGACGTTGATCTTACCGGGCCACGTTCCACGACCGTTCGCGGGCGCAGGGTACGATCCCTGCGCGGTCTGCCGGATCGTCTAATGGTAGGACAGCGGTTTTTGGTGCCGCACGTCTAGGTTCGAATCCTAGTCCGGCAGCCAATCCACACCCATCGCCGGACCCTGCAAGAATTACTGGATTCTCAGCCCGAGCCGTGGCAACACTTGGGCCTGTCTCGCTAAAGTCTGTGCAAGCGCACCCCTGAGTGCGCCTGGTGACTCCATGAAACGCTATCTGCCCTTGCTTGCACTCACCCTCTCTGCGCGAGCCCTGCTCGCGCAGCCGCTCAGCATTGTTCCCGTCGTTTCGGGCTTCGACCGCCCTGTGGAGATCGTTCAAGACCCGCTAAGGCCCAACGTCCAGTTTGTCCTCAACCAGTCGGGCGCCGTAAGGGTCGTGCAGGACGGGGTGCTCCTACCCACGCCGCTCATCACCCTGCCGGTGCTCATCGGCAACGAGCGCGGACTCCTGGGCATGGCCTTCGCCCCGGATCACGCAACCTCCGGGCACATCTATTTCCACTTCACGACGACCGGCGTCTTCATGCAGCTCGCCCGCTACACGCGGCTAGGCGACGCCTTGACGGTTGATCCCGTTACACGACTCAACATCTTCCGCACTTTGAGGCCGTTCTCGAACCACAACGCAGGCTGCATCCGGTTCGGGCCGGACGGATACCTCTATCTCCCGACCGGCGACGGCGGTAGTAGCGGCGATCCGGGAAACCGAGCCCAGACACCGACCCAGATCTTGGGCAAGATGCTCCGGCTCGACCCCACGGGCGACGACTTCCCGACCGACCCTGAGAGGAACTACAGGATCCCTCCGAGCAACCCGTTCCGACCCGTCAACAACCCGCCCGTACCTGCCCTCGAAGAAATCTGGGCATTCGGGCTCCGTAATCCCTGGAAGTTCGCGTTCGACGACCCGACAAAGCTGGGCACGGGTGCGATGGTGCTCGCGGACGTCGGCCAAAACACCCGCGAGGAGGTGGACTATGAGCCTGCGGGCAGTGGTGCGCGGAACTACGGTTGGCGGCGATTCGAAGGCACCTTCGTACACAACGCCGGGACCGCGCTCGCCTATGGGCCCCACACCCCCCCGATCCACGAGTACCCGAGAACGCTGGGCCAGTCCGTGACCGGCGGTGGCGTGTATCGGGGCCTCCAGCTTGGGCCTGAGTACTTTGGTCGCTACTTCTTCGCCGACTATATTGCCGGTAGGGCTTGGTCGCTCGGGCTGAGCCTGGACCCGGTTACCGGCGAGGCAACAGTGATGGACGTTCGAGACCACACCGCCGACTTCGGAGGCGTCGGGTTTGCGAACGTTTCGTCCTTCGGGGTGGACGGTGCCGGGGAGATGTTCCTGATTGACTACGCTGGGACCGTGAACCGTATCGTCCGGCAAGAGACGACGTGGCTTACCGACGCACGTGCCGTCCAGGGCCCTTATCTCGGTGGCCAGGTTCGATCCTTACTCCTTTCGGACGGCAAGACGTTCGACGTCCAGGCCCTCCGCCTCGCCTCCACGTCTCCACTCCGTGCAGGCGTTGACTTCGATGCTCGAACGAACCGAGCCTCTCGTACCCTTGTCGGGGTTTCTGTAACCGGCAAGGTCAGCCAGGCCCTCGTCGTCCCAGTGACGCTGGAGTGCCGCAACTGGAACACAGGTCTCTTCGAGTCCGTTGCGACGGGAAACTGGGGCGCTGCACTGGGAACCCTATCCGCCACTGGGCTCGATGGAACGAAGTTCGTGGACGCAGGGGGCAACGTGCAGTGCCGGGTCTCCATGGCGTACAACGGCATCTTGCTCGCTTCTTCGCTGCGTCTCAGCGTCGAAGCCGCATCGGTGTCGGTGGACTAGGTTCCGGATCTCAGATTCGAGAGCTTCGTCGCCTGGCGACCGAGCAATCGTCGGGATGTGGAACGTCTGGGGTGTATGCGCACGCGCTTCGCCCCTACGTTTCTCGTGGTCGCGCTTTTCGCCGGCTTTGCTTCGGCACAGTCCGGGCTACGCGCTCGCGAAGTCCTGACCGGGCTTGAGTCCCCGATCGCCGTGATCCAAGATCCGACCTCGTCCACGCGAAGGTTCGTGGTGCAGCAAGGCGGCAAGATCCTGGTCCTCGAAGGGAACGTGCTCCTGAGCCGACCGTTCCTCGACCTTAGCTCGGTGGTCACGGTGGGGGGCGAGCGCGGGCTGCTCGGGCTCACCTTCCCGCCCGACTACGCCCAAACCCGCTACTTCTATGTGAACTTTTCCGCTCCAGGTTCGCTCATGCAGCTCGCCCGATACCAGCGCAACCCCAACGACCCGACGCTCGCCTTGCCCGGCAGTCGCCGGAACATCCTACGCACTGTGCGCCCGTTCTTCAACCACAACGCGGGCACCATCGCCTTCGGTCCTGATGGGTACCTTTACCTGCCGACCGGGGACGGTGGTAGCGCAGGCGACCCTTCGAACTATTCACAGAACCCTCAGTCGCTTTTGGGAAAGATGCTACGGATTGACCCCCGTACGGACGGGTTCCCGAGCGATCCCTTGCGGAACTATGCGATACCGCCCACGAACCCGTTTCTGGACGGTGAGCCCATCACTGCCCTCCCCGAGGTCTTCGACTTTGGGCTGCGCAACCCCTGGAAGTTCAGCTTCGACGACCTAAGGCTGCTCGGCAACGGTGCAATGGTGATCGCGGACGTCGGGCAGGACACTTGGGAGGAGGTGAACTATGTGCCAAGAGGGCAAAGCGGGCACAACTTCGGATGGGCTCGCCGAGAAGGAAACATGTTCTATGCCCCAGGCCCCACGGCGTTCATGCCCGACACGCGTCCGGCGCTCGTCTACGACCACTCCCAGGGTTCCTCGATCACGGGAGGTCACGTGTACCGTGGTCTCAAGTTGGGGAGGCCGTTCTTCGGCCGGTACTTCTACGGTGACTTCGTCTCGGGACGGTTTTGGTCGTGCAAGTTCGCGTTCGACTCCCGCACGGGCCGGTGGAACGGGATTGACATCCGCGAGCACACCCAGGAGCTCGAACTCGGCGCCTCGCTCGGGAACATTTCTTCGCTCGATGTGGACAGCTCGGGCGAGGCTTGGATCGTGGACTATCAGGGACGGTTGCTCGCGATTGACCTTATGGGAACCGCGTTGCGGACGGTCGTGGCTTCCGACGGTCGGATCGCTTCCGGGGGCGCCCGGCACGCCGTCCAAGACGACCAGCACCTGCTCAAGCTGGCCCCTGTGCCCGCCGTGCCGGGAAAGACCGGTGTCATCGCCATGTTCAAGACCACAACGCCCAACATCGCGACGCTGGGTTTCGAGGCGGTGGGTCAGATGTCGGCAGGTGGCGCCCTCCTTCGGGTGTCCTTCCGGAGGTGGTCGGACGACCAGTTCGTGCAGGTTCGCGCCTACCGGATGGACGCGCTGCGGCGCCGCTTCCAGGTCACCGACGTGGGGAACTCTGGCGATTACATCCGAAACGACGGTCGCGTCGAGCTCAAGCTCACCACCGAGCAGACCTCAGGGGTCTCCGGTGCCCAGACCTGGTGGAACGTCCTCGACCTGAAGGTCTCACAGACCGGGTAGCCTCACTCTCGCTATGCCCTGGGACAGCGAGGCCGTTCGCGCGTTGCGCGATTGGCCGTGGCTACCGTGGGTGGCCATCGCCCTGGGGCTTGCCCTTTATGGCGTGGCCAGGGCGTTCCGGCGGCGCCCCGCCCAAACCCCGCTGGACGCCGCCGTGTCGAGCCCTGCACGGGCTCTCCTGTTCTGGATTCCTGTCCTCCTCGGCTTGCGCCTCTCTGCACAACGCTGGCTCGAGGCCGAATGGGCGCGGTCTGTGGACAAGGCCACGGCGATCGTTTTCGTGCTAGCGATGACCGTGGCGATGGTTCGCGGGGTTCACGCGGGCTACGGCGTGGTGAAGCGAGGCTTTCCCGAGATGGACCCTGCGGCGCGGAACCGTGCGCTCGTCTTGCGCAAGCTCGGGGTTTCGGGGGTCATCGTGGTCGGACTGCTCGCGACCCTCGGGGTGTTAGGAATGAACCCTGGACCCTTGCTAGCAGGGGGGGCGATCGGCGGCGTCGTGCTCGGTCTTGCGCTGCAGGAGAGCCTCTCCGCCGTCTTTTCGGGGATCCTAATGACCTGGGACGCGAGTTTGCGCATAGGCGACTTCGTCCGACTCGAAACCGGTCAGGAGGGAAACATCGAGTCGATCGGATGGCGGAACACGCAACTTCGGCTTCTGGATCAGACCCTGCTCGTGGTGCCCAATGGCAAGATGGCGGGGATGGTGGTCACGAACATGAGCCGGCCCAGTCCCGAGTCGGAGGTCGCCTTGGACTTTCGGGTCGCGTACGGCTCCGACCTATCGAGGGTTGAGTCCACCGCCTTGGATGTCGCTCGGCTTGTGGCACTCGAATTCGGTGGGAACGAGAATGCCAGACCCCCCAGCGTGCGCTGGCGAGGCCTCGGGGAGAGCGCCGTGGATCTGAGGATCGTGATCCCAATCGCGAGCCAGGCTGACTTCTACGCAGCTCGCAGTTCCATGGTGAGGAGGCTGCACGACAAGTTCCAGGAAGAGGGGATCACGTTCCCTTTCCCTCAACGGGTCGTCCATATGGCCAAGTCGGGCGACTAGCGCCCCAGGTACTCCTTGCCATAGAAGACCGCTTGCGGCGCCACTTGCCGAGCTATCTCGTCGTCCGCGAGGACGAACGCGAACACGAGGGGGAAGCGGCCCGGTGGCTCGCCTGGTGTGTAGGTGCTTCGACCCCAAGCCGCGGCGCTGCCGTAGGCTTGGAACCTTGCAAGCTTCCCGTCTTGGAGCGAGGCTTCGATCGCCAACGTGCCCTGGATCCCGCGCGAGCCGTCCTTGGTCTTCATCGAGAAGATCCCCGTGAACTCACCATCGCCCGAGGGCCAAAACGCGCTCATTTCGATTTCTTCGGGCTTCCAATGATCCGGCTCCCCGCGCACATTGTCCACGAGTGAGAACCGGCAGATTCGGGTGGCAAGGCTGTCTGGAAACTCGTGCTTTGCAAGGGTGGCGGCTTCCTGAGGAAGGATCCAAAGGTGGTCTCGTGCAACGTTTTCGTTCATGGGGTCGCAACCCTCGGGCAGCGGCCGAACCCGGGTGAACGTGCGCACGACGCTCACGTCCTTGGGCCATTCGAGGCCGGTAGGATGACCATGGGAGGGGGGAATATCCGTTCGGGCCGGTGGGCTCGCACGGAACTTCTTCAGAGCTTCGTCGAGCATGTTGCCCAACCGCTCGGTGCTCCGGTTGTTGTTGAACCCATAGGCGCTACCTTCAGCGCCTAGGACGTACTTTCCTTGCGCGGTGATCCCGGACGCGATGTCTGGTTTGACCTGGGTCGCCGCAGACAAGAACCAGGCCCGCTCCGGCGACTGACCGTTCTGAACCTCGTGCGTGTTTGCGACGACCGGCACGAACTCCTTTCTCAGCCGTTGTGCGATTTCTGGGTCGCTAAAGAGGAACGCACGGTCCCAAAGTCCGTTGTTTCACGTACATCCCATGGGGTGTCCGTTCATAACCCAAAAGAAGAGCGGCTTGCCCGCCTCTTGGGCTTCGATCCTCGCCTTGCGGATATCGGTGCGCCAGCCGATCTCGAGCCATCGCTCCTCCGCGGCCGTCGGCATCACCGACTTGACCCGCTCTGTCAGCGTGTCCGTCACCATGAGGGCGACGAGGTGCGCGATCACAGCTGCATTATACCTCGGGAGGCCTGAATTGGGAAGCGATGCGGCGATCCGGGATGAACCAGATCAATGCGACTACTCCATAGAGCATGAAAGCGAGCCAAGGAGAAAAAAGGCTCGTCGGGATCGCCATCGCGTAGATCGTCAAAGAAGCCAGGAGTTTGAAGTCCTTCCCGATCGCGACCGCTAGTTTGTGCGTATCTCCGTGCTCGCGAATGATCGCGGTCTGCAAGATTTTATATGCTGTACCGCTGAACAGCATCACAACCCCATACAACGCGGTAGGTACGTTGGCAAAGTCGTTCTCACCCATCCAAGCGGTGACGAACGGGATCAGCGAGATCCAAAAGAGCATATGGAGGTTCGCCCAGAGGATCCGCCCTGTCACTCGGTCCACTGTGTGCACCAGGTGGTGGTGGTTGTTCCAGTAGAGCCCGATGAACAAGAAGCTCATGACATAGCTGAGGAACACGTTCTTGAGACCAGCGAGCGCGGGCCAGCCGACCTCGTGGGGCACCTTGAGCTCCAGAACAAGGATGGTGATGGCAATGGCGAAGACCCCGTCGCTAAAGGCCTCCATGCGGTTCCGCTGCATCGGAAGGGTGAGTATGGCTTAGTCGGCAACGGAAAAAGAGAAGGCTCCCCTCCCCTGCAAAGGGAAAGGAGAGCCGTGGTGGGCGCAAGCGTTGCGCCTAGTGGTCGTGGTGGTGGTGTCCTTCGTCCTCTTCTTGCGGCGCCTCGGCGACTGCGGCCTCGGTCGTCAGCAGCAGGGCCGAGATGGACGCGGCGTTCTGAAGGCAAGTTCGGACAACCTTCTTCGGATCCACGATTCCGGCCTTCATGAGGTCCTCGTATTGGAGGGTCGCCGCGTTGAATCCGAGCTTGCCTTCGCGAACCTTGTCCACGACGACGGACCCTTCCGCGCCTGCGTTCTCCGAGATTGTGCGGAGAGGAGCCTCGATCGCCTTGGCGACGATCTTGATCCCGATCTCGGCGTCGTCCTCGGCTTTGATCTTCTCAATGCCCTGGGCCGCCTTGATGAGGGCGGTGCCGCCTCCGGCCACGATCCCTTCTTCGAGTGCGGCTCGGGTCGCGGCGAGGGCGTCCTCGATGCGGGCCTTTCGCTCCTTGAGGGCCGTCTCGGTGGCTGCGCCGACCATGATGACCGCTACGCCGCCGCTCAGCTTCGCGAACCGCTCCTGGAGCTTCTCCTTGTCGTAGTTGCTGTCGGTCGTCTCGATCTGGCGTTGGATCTGGCTCTTGCGGCCTTCGATCTCGGACTTCTTGCCTCCGCCACCCACGATCGTGGTTGTGTCCTTGGTAATGACGACCTTCTTCGCGCTCCCGAGCATGTCGGGGGTCACGTTCTCCAGCTTCATACCCAGGTCGTCGCTCACGAACTGGCCACCGGTGAGGATTGCCATGTCCTCGAGCATCGCTTTGCGCCGATCGCCAAAGCCGGGAGCCTTGACGGCGGCCACGGGCAGGTTGGCTCGGAGCCGGTTCAGCACCAAGGTCGCCAGGCACTCGTTCTCGAGGTCCTCGGCCACGATGATGAGCGGCTTGCCCAAGCGGAGCACCTTCTCGAGCAGCGGCACGATGTCTTGCACGCTGCTGATCTTCTTTTCGTGGAAGAGGATGAGCGGGTTTTCGAAGACTGCCTCCATCCGGTGCGGGTCCGTCACGAAGTAGGGGGAGAGGTAACCCTTGTCGAACTGGAGGCCGTCTACGATCTCGAACGTGGTCTCCGCGGTCTTGGACTCCTCGACCGTGGTCACGCCGTCCTTGCCGACGGTGTTGATGATCTCGGCGACCAAGCCACCGATGACAGGATCCTTGGCACTGATGGTAGCCACCTCGGTCATGCCGTTCAGACCCTTGACCGGGGTGCTTGCCTTGTCGAGGTTTGCGACGATGTAGTCCACAGCCTGCTCGATGCCCTTCTTGATCTGCATCGGGTTGCTGCCCGCGGCCACGTTCCTCGCCCCTTCCTTATAGATGGCTTGGGCGAGAACGGTCGCAGTGGTCGTCCCGTCCCCGGCGATGTCGTTGGTCTTGCTACTCACCTCGCGGATGAGTTGCGCGCCCATGTTCTCGAACCGTTCCTCGACCTCGATCTCCTTGGCGATGGTCACGCCGTCGTTGATGATCTGCGGCGAGCCGAACTTCTTCTCGAGCACGACGTAGCGGCCCCTCGGCCCGAGGGTGACCTTCACCGCATTGGCCAGCTTGTCCACGCCCGCTTCCAGCCGCTTCCGGGCGTCGTTCCTGAAGGCAAGGTTCTTGGCCGCCATTACTTCTTCGCCCCTACGGCTACCTTCTTGGCCGGTTTGGACGCCTTGGCGCCGCCCCCGGTGAGAACGCCGAGCACGTCGTCGGACCGAAGGATCACGTAGTCCACACCTTCGACGGTGACCTCGGTGCCCGCGTACTTGCCATAAAGCACGGTGTCGCCGGGCTTGACGTCAATCTTGGCCACGGTACCGTTCTCCAGCGTCTTGCCAGGGCCGACCGCGAGGACCTCCCCGCGCAGTGGCTTCTCTTTCGCGGTGTCTGGCAGGATGATCCCGCCTGCCGTGCGCTCCTCCTGTTCGGCAGGGGTGACAACGATCCGATCATGAAGGGGTTGGATGGTCATTCTGTTTGTCTCCTTGAAGTACCAGCAGGTGCTCGAAATGCCAGCTGGATTGGTTAGCAATATACCGCCGAGACTGCCAATCGTCAGCCGCCTCGGGCCGGTCGGCCTAGAGAGTTCTAGGACCGCCGCGCAACCTGGCGCGACCCGACACTCGTATACCAGGGTAGGAAGGATCGAGGCGGTGGGAAGTCTGGCGCTCGTGAGTCTGTTGTGGACGTGGACTCGGGTGCCGCGAAGGGAGTCGGTGGCTTGGTCCCCGGGCGGATTTGTGGGAGAACGAGAATGAAGCGCAGACACATCGTCTATTGCCTTCTCATCATCCTCGCGACCTTCCTCTTCGGCTTGGCGAGGTATTCCGCATTGCCGGATGTGGTGCCTGTCCACTGGGGAGTCGCGGGAAAGCCCGATGGCTGGGCTGGCAAGGCCTTCCTGTTGTGGTTCGCCCCGATCGTACAGATCTTCCTCTTGGTCCTCATCGCGGGCCTAGCGGCGCTCCCGAGTCAAGCCCGGCGGGTCGCTCCCTTCGCTGTCGCCTTCGGGCAGACGATCGTAGCCTTCATCGCGTTCTTCGCCTGGCTCGAATGGCTCATGGTGGAGGCTGCCCTCGGTCGCGACATGGTGGCCCAAGGGATCATGGCCGCCATGTTCCTGCTCTTCGCCTTCGTTGGACGGATGATGGGAAAGATTCGCCGAAACAGCTTGATGGGTATCCGGACACCCTGGACGCTGGGTAGCGACCAGGCGTGGGACGGCACCCATCGCTGGGCCGCGAAGTTCATGGTCGCGGTGGCGCTCGTCGGGCTCGTCGCGACCCTGGCAGGCGCGTCCTTCTGGATCCAGCTTGCCTTGCTGACCGTCTGGGCGTTGGGCCCGGTCTTGTACTCGCTTAGGTATCGCCGGACTTAGGCTTCGCCATCGGCGGACCCTTAAGGCGCTCCAGTTCCTTCTTCTGCCCTTCCGTAAGGGTCTTGGAGACCACCGCCTCAAAGTCCTTCTTGTAGCCCTGGATCTCAGCATCCACGGACTTGTCCGCCTCTGCGATCTCCTTGTTCATCTCGGCCTGGAGCGCCTTGCGCTCGCCGTCGGAGTCGGCCTTCTTCGCCCGGTACTTGTCCACGATCGGCTGGCGAACCTTTGCCAAGGCGCCTGCGACCGCGCTCCCGGTCTTCCTCCATGCGTCGAACAGCGTCCTCTGCTGCGTCTCGGTGAAGCCGAGCTTCTTACCGACCTCCAGGTCGAGGACGGCAACGATCTGCATCGCTTGGAGGCTGAGTTGGGCGAGCCGCTTCACTTGGGGGTCCGTCAAGCTGTCCAAGACCCTCGACTTGAACACCGCACGGGCCTTGAGCAAGACCTCGACCCTACTGTCGGGCGCAGCTTCGAGCTCGATGCGCTTGGCTTCTTTATCGAACCAGGCGGCGTGCTCGTTCAGCTTGGCTCGCTGTGCCTCGTCCACCTTGATCTCAGCTTGAATTGCCTTGTCCTGCAGGATGTTGATGTCGCACAGGTAGAGATCGAATGGGTCGCGATCCGCCGCGAGCGACGCAAGGCCGAACGAGAGGGCTGCAAGGACCGTCACCGCTAGGTTACAGACGTCCTGCCGCGACGGGAGTTTCGGCGGACGGGCCCATCCGCTGAAGCATGTTCTCGACGACTTCGACGGTGGCCGAAGGGACGGCGCCGACGATCGCGTGATGCAGGGCCTCCCCTGCCTCGACGCGATCGAGCGGCTGGACGACCCGGCTCCTCTCCCCTTCGAACCGAAGCTCGACCGCGAAGCTGCCCGGATGCTTCGAAAGGGCCTCGCGGAGCTGCGTGAGCTCGGGCTTGGTGGCCGAGCGAAGCGTGACGACCACCTTGCCAGGGCCGGGCTCGGCGTCGAGCTCGGTCGGGCTGGGCTCCTGCAGGGCCGAGACCTCGAAGGCGGCCACCTCGATGGACTTCTCTCCGTTGCGCTCACGATGGCTCACATTGCCGGAAATCCTGACGAGACGATCGCGCTGGAGCAGTCCGCTAAACTTCTGATACGTCTTAGCGAAAACGATGAACGGGGCCTGCCCGGTAAAATCTTCCAACATAAGCGAGGCCATCTTCTCGCCTGTCTTCTTGACCGTGATCTCTCGAATGTTCGCGATGACACCCGCCATGACCACTCGGGCACGATCGTCGAGATCGGGGATCTGAGCGGCCGTCACCGTCGCCTCCTCTCGCAGAATGCGGTCGTATCCTCGCAACGGATGGTCCGAAACATAGATGCCGAGCACCTCCTTCTCGATCGCGAGGGTCTCGGCGCGGGTGTAAGGGTCTGAGGGGGGGATGTCCGGGTAGCTCACCGCCAGTTCTGACGACTCCCCAAAGAGGGAGTCCTGACCACCGAGCCGACGCCGTCTGGTGGCGTCCGCATAGACAAGAGCCGCTTCAGCGCTATCCATCGCCGTCCGGCGGTTCGGAACGATCAGGTCTAGCGCGCCCCCCTTCACTAGCGCCTCTAAGGCCGTACGGCTCAGGCCGAACTCACGAGTTCTCTCCGCGAACTCGAAGATATGGTCATAGCTTCCGTTCGATCTCTCTTCAATGATCTTAGAGACAAGCCCGAATCCGATTCCCTTGATGGCGGCTAGTCCAAATCGGATGGCGACCGCCCCCTCGGAGTCTTCCAATTGGAAGCTCACGCCCGAAGCGTTCACGTCGGGCGGAAGCACGGGGATGCCCATCCTCCTTGCCTCCTCGACGAGCACCCCGATTCGGTCCTCCTTCACCTGGAACACCGTGAGGAGGGCCGCCATATACTCGACAGGAAAGTTCGCCTTCAGGTAGGCGGTCTGGTAGGCGAGCATGGCATAGCAGACCGCGTGGGCCTTGTTAAAGGCGTAACCCGCGAAGGGAAGAAGCAAGTTCCAAACGGCCTCGGCGGTGGTGGCCTCGATGGAGCGACCGGCACACCCCTCCAAGAACTCGCGATGCATGGAGGACATCACGGACGCGTCCTTCTTACCCATCGCCTTGCGGAGAATGTCGGCTTTGCCGAGCGAGAATCCGGCTAGGGCCTGCACCAGTTTGAGCACCTGGTCCTGGTAAACGATGATGCCGAACGTCTCGCGAAGGATCGGCTCCATCAAAGGGTGCAGGAGCTCGATCTCGGTACGGCCGAATTTGTTGGAGGCGAACCTGCCGATATGGGCGATCGGGCCTGGCCGGAAGAGGGCGATGAGGGCGGCCAGTTCTCGAATGTTCTGTGGCTTGACCGCGGCGATCGCCTGGCGCATTCCGCCGGACTCGAGTTGGAAAACACCCGTAGTATCCCCCCTCCCTAGCATCGCATAGGAGGCTTCGTCATCGAGCGGTATGTCGGCCACGGTAAAAGGTTGACCCCGCGTGGCAGAAACCAGCTCCATGGCCTTGGACAAGACTGTAAGGTTACTAAGCCCAAGGAAGTCCATCTTGAGCAGCCCGAGCTTCTCGAGCATGCCCATGTCATAAGCGGTAACCGGCATGCCATCGGTGGACCGGTATAGGGGAACGAGCTCGCTTAGGGGCTGACCGGAGATCACGACCCCTGCGGCGTGAACCCCGCTGTGCCTCGACAGACCCTCGATGGACTTGGCCGTCTCGACGATCCTTCTCGCCTCCGCATCCTTGGCGAGAAGCTCCCTCAGGTCAGGGAACTCCGCGAGCGCGAGTTCGATCGTCATTCCTGGGGCCGTTGGGATGAGCTTGCAAATCCTGTCCGCCTCGATCGGCGGTTTACCCAAGACGCGGGCGGTGTCCCGAATTGCCGCTTTCGCGCCCAAAGTACCGAAGGTAACGATTTGCGCTACGCGATCCTTGCCATACTTTTCCGTGACCCAACGGATCACCTCGTCTCGACGGGCGTCCTCGAAGTCCATGTCCACATCAGGCATGGAAATACGCTCAGGATTCAAGAACCGCTCGAAGGTTAGATCGTACTCCAGCGGGTCGATGTCCGTAATGCCTAACGCATAAGAGACCAAGGATCCTGCGGCCGAACCTCGTACGCCGAACTGTATGCCCTGCTTGCGACTGAACTCGGCAAACTCCCTCACGAGAAGGAAGTAGTTCTCAAACCCGGTCTGACCGATTACGCCAAGCTCGTACTCCAAGCGCTCGTGGGCACTGTCCTCACAGCGCGGGAGGCGGTCGCGCAGGCCTTTCCGCGCCAACTCCCGCAGATACCCGGCCGCATCGGCACCTTCCGGCATCTCGGGCTCGGGCATGACGTTGCGCGAGCCTTTCAGTTGGAAGTCCACCATGTTCGCGATCCTCAGAGAGTTCTCGATCGCCTCGGGATGGTCTGGGAACAGCTCCGCCATCTCGTCGGACGACTTGAAGTACTCGTTCCGAGTGAACCGGAGCCGGTCGGCGTCCGAGGTGAGCTTGCCTAGGCCCACGCAGAGCAACACGTCGTGGGCCTCGGCCCCTTCCTTGCAGAGGAAGTGGCTGTCGTTCGTCGCGACGAGGGGAAGATCGAGTTCCTTCGCGATCCGAACCAGGCCTTGGTTCATCTTTCGCTGCTTGTCTATCCCGTGGTCTTGCAGTTCGACGAAGTACGCGCCCTCCTCGAACATCTCCTTGTACATTCGGGCGATCGCGAGGGCTCCGTCGTAGTCGTCTTGGAGCAGGGCCTGGTTCACCTCGGAACCTATGCAGGTCGTGGAACCGATGAGCCCCTTGGAGTGGTTCCTCAGCAGGTCGTGGTCAATGCGGGGCTTGTGATAGAAGCCTTCGAGAGCGGCGATCGAATGGAGCCGGCACAGGTTTCGATACCCTTCCTCGTTCCTCGCCAGGAGCAACAGGTGGTAGGTGCTCTTCTCCTCCCGGGTCGAGCGGTCCCCGATCCCTTTGGGCGAGACATAGGCCTCCATTCCCAGGATCGGCTTCACCCCATGACGCTCGCACTCCAGGGCAAACTCCATGCAGCCGAACATCACGCCGTGGTCCGTGATGGCTACGGCAGGCATGTCGAACTGCTTGGCGAGCGGCACCACGTCCGAGATGCGGGTCGCCCCGTCAAGGAGGCTGTACTCGGTGTGGTTGTGCAAGTGGACGAAGGGTCGGGGCATGCGACGGGTGGTTCCTACATGATGACGCACCGGTGGGGCAGATCGCACCCGCCGGACTACCGCTTCGCTCCCCTCACCTCGTGCAAGGCCCGAAGGACCTCCGCGACGCTCCACGCTTGCCAAGGGCAACCGTTCGCGAACTGCGGCGTATCCCCATCATAGACCTCGGCGATCCCTCCGAGGCCATACTCCGAGAGCCACACTTTGATCCTGCCGAGCAACCGCTCGCACTCCTCGATCGCCCCCCGGTGCCGAAGCGTCGCCGAGATATAAGGGCCGAGCAGCCAGGGCCAGGCCGTGCCTTGGTGATAGGCGGCGTCCCGCTCCGCCAGGGGGCCCTCATAGCGTCCGTGATAGCCTGGGGAGCCAGGGGCGAGGGTTCGAAGCCCGTTGGGGGTGAGCAGCTCGTTGCGCACGCGCTCGAGGGCTCGCACCGCGTGCCCGGAGTGGCTCGGCCCGAACGGGAGCGCCAAGGCGAGAACCTGATTGGGCCGCAGGCTGGCATCGTCTGGCTCGACCGTATCGAGGTAGTGGCCGATTCGTTCGTTCCAGAACTTCTCTTCGAACGAGGCGGAGGCTCGGTCAGCGAGAGCGGCGCAGCCATCGTCGCCCTCACCCAACCGGCCGGCGATCTTGGCCGTCACTCGGAGCGCGTTGATCCAGAGACCATTGATCTCGACTGGCTTGCCGTGCCGAGGGGTGACGACCCGGTCGCCGACCTTGGCGTCCATCCATGTCAACTGGTAGCCCGGCGCACCCTGGCTGAGCAGTCCGTCCTCTGGGTCGGCCTTGATGCCAAACTGGGTGCCTGCGGTGTGGTGCCGCACGACCTCGCGTAGCCAGCCCAGGGCCTCTCGGGCAAAGAGTTCGTCCCAGTCTGCCGATATGGTGTGCCATATCGAGTTGGCGAACCAGAGGGTCGCGTCGGCGGTGTGGTACTCGGGTTGTGCGGACTTGTCCGGGAAACGGTTTGGCACGAGTCCGTCCTTCATCGCGCGGCCCAACCTTCGCAGGATGCCTCGGGCTGTTTCGTACTTGCCCGTGCAGAGACAAAGGCCCGGAAGGGAGATCGCGGTGTCCCGGCCCCACTCGGTGAACCATGGGAAGCCAGCAAGGATCCCAGGCTCGTCTCCCACCCTCACAAGGAACATTTCGGCCGCGCGCTCCAACTCGTGCTCGACCGGCCCGTCCACGGCCAGGATCTCCCCATCTTCCCCCGGCGATCCGGGACTCTCGCCCTCAAAGGCGACGAGGGTCGCCGTCTCGCCGGCTCCGAGGACGTAGCGAAGCTCGCAGGGGCAGTAGAGGTCGTCAATGGCGTCGAGGCCACGTTCTGCCTCCCGGCCATATTCGAATCGGTAGTACCATCCCGTCGTGGGCGTGCGGTCGGCACCAGGGTGCTCGAGGGTCAGGCTCACGTCCCTATGACTCAGGATGGTCTTTCCCTCTGGGAAGACCAGGAACTGCGGGTAGAAGTCCGTGAGTCGGAAGTTCTCGTGATAGAACTTGTGGCAGACGAGCGGCCGGAGGGTCAGCGCGATGGCCTCGTTCCCTTCGTTCCGGTACTCGACCGTGCAACCGTTGTGGCCTGGGTGCAGCCGGAGCCGCTTCACGATCCTCTCGGAGCCGATCGCATAGACCCATTCCACGGAGTCACCAGCCCGGAACGACTCCAGCCGAGAGTAGCCCTTGGGGTGAATCGCCCCGACGTACTGGTTGGTGCTCAGCCCGAACGATTCGCCGTTCACCGTGACGTGCGCCTCAAGGTTGGCAAGGAGCACCATGCGCGCCGAGAGGCTGTCCAGAGAGGCAACGAGGAGGCCGTGGTACCTGCGGGTGTTCGCTCCGCACGCAGTCCCCATCGCATAGCCGCCGATCCCGTTCGTGAGGATCCATTCCAGCCTGGACGAAAGCCCAAAGTCGCGGCACGCACGGGCATCCAAGCGGGTCGGCATCGGTAGGGAAGTTACCTGGCTCGGTGCGCCAGCACGGGACGCCTCAGCGCTCTGTAGTGCCTGGCTAGCGGTCCTGCTTGCGCTGCTGGATCCGGTCGCGCAGGCCGTCAATCCGGAACCGGACCCCCAGCCTCGTCTCGCTCGGGAACTGGCGCACTTGGAGGAACGGCTCGAAGGGCCCGGCCACGATCGCAAGCTCGAACTCACGGTCGTACCAGAGCCGGGTCGCCGTGTCGTACTTGGCGAGGTACCGGAACGTGTAGGGCCCTCGGCTGTAGTCGGCCCGGAGATGGACTGCGGACTTCGAGCCCAGCCGGTCATAGCCGAAGTCGGCCCTCCCCGCCTCGCCACCAGCCACATAGGCCGCTCCCATCGCGAAATCACGGTTCGGGCAGTACACCAGGCCTGCCTCCGCCCGTGCGAAGCCAAAGGCGCCGAACCGGCTCCCGGTGCCGAACAGATCCACCCGCGAGCGCACCGCCAAGTCGTCGCCGAAGCTAAGGGGGGGGAGTGAGAGCGTGCCGCCGACCAAGGCCCTCTCGCGAAAGGGGGTCGCGGAGTCAGGCCGGACGCTCTGGAGGGCGGTTCGGGCGACATACCCGAACCCTCCTGCGTTCCCCCCGATCTCATAGACGAGGTCAATCCGCTTGCTGACATCGGTGGCGTCCGGGCTCCGAGCCACGGTGCCTCGGTTCCAGAACGATCCGACGCCATAGCTCAGCCGTGGGTTACGCAGATCCCGCTCCTCGTCCTCGGGCCGGGCGACCGTGACGCTGTCGAACCAGCCTTCGGAAAAGCGCTCTCCCAAGTCGCTGGTTGGACTAATCGGGTTCGGGGTGCCGGGATCGAGCGGGCTGAAGGCGAGGCCGAGGCCATAACCTGGGGACTGTCGCGGGAACGTCTCCCAAAACACGTTCGCCACGCCATGGTCGCCCAGGGGGATTCCAGCGTCCCATGTGACGCCGACGCCGACGCCGCGCCGGTTCGTGATGGACGGGAGGCCGAGCCCCTTGATGCGCTTCCGGAGCTGGAAGGCCACGCGAGGGATCGGCCCGATCTTCTTTCCTAACGCCTCCAGGTACACGTGCCGGGCGACCCCGTCTATCCCTGGTCGGATCGTCACGCTCGATGCCTGGAGCCACACGTTGGACTCTCCGGTGCGGGTGAAGGCGGCCCTCACGTCCTGGAGCTCCCACAAGCCCGGTTCGACGCTCACCTCCCGCGCCAGAAAGCGGTTCTGATCAATCTGGATCGTCGCGCCCGTGGCGTGCCCGGTCTTCTCGCGCCAGCGGAACTCGAAGACCTCGCAGTGCAACGAGCCCTCGGGATCGGTCACTTCGACCCCACCCTCCGATGTCCCCTTGCCGTTCGTCATGTCAATCACGAGTCGGGGAGCGGTCAGCACGGTCGGGCCGTACTTGGCCTTGACCCCGCCGCTGAAGGTCCATACGTTCGCGGCCGAGTCGAATGCAGCCTCCATGTACTCGACGGTGAGGGTCTCGTCGAGCTTGGCTTGCTGCCGGATGGGTGCCTCGACCGCAGGGGCCGGCAACTTTGCCGGAACATAGGGGCCAGGGAGCATTCGCCCCAAGTTACCGTGCGAACTCGCGACTTCGCGCATGCGTCTGTAGTACAATGGGCCCAGAGGCGATGGCTAGTTTCCAGACCGCGACCACAGCCGCGGAAGCGCGCTCGGCCGAGCTCAGGCTCGTTGCGCGCCTTCGCGAAGGGGACGAAGAGGCGATGACCGCGATCATCGGCCGGCACCGCCGAAGGATCATCCGTGTCGCAGCGAACGCCCTGCGAGACTCCCACGAGGCTGAGGACGTCGCTCAGGACGCCTTCATCAAGGCTTTCCGCGAGATTCACCGCTTGCGGGACGACCGGGCCTTTGCCAGCTACCTCTATAAGATTTGTGTCCGCCTTTGCATGGATCGGCTCCGTTCGAGGCGGCCCGAGCCCGGCATCGTGGACGGAGCCGAGCCGTCGGGAGGGCCGGGCGTGGAGACCCGCGTCGTCGTGGAGCGGCTCTTGGAGCAGCTCACGCCGTGCCTCCGCCTCACTCTGGTGCTCCGCGAGATGGAACAGATGAGCTATGAGGAGGTCGCGAGCGCGATGAACGTGCCGGTCGGTACAGTTCGATCCCGGTTGCACGCCGCCCGCGAGCGGTTCAGGGCCCTCTGGGTGGAGGCGACGAAGGAGTCGTGATACTCAACGACCCGTGCCACAAGTGTCGCCGCCTGCGCCAAAAGCGGGCGATCTCCTCGCTCAGCGCCTTTGAGGAGGCTTGGCTCCAGGAGCATTGGCTGGCGTGCCCGGAATGTGCGGCCGACGAGGCGGCGGACCTGCAGGTGCGAGCCGTGCTCCGTGCGTCCGCTTCCAACATTGACGCCTCGCACGACTTCGACGAGAAGCTCTTGCGGCGAGTGCGGCTGGATCGAGGTGCCCGAACGCTCGCGTATTGGAGCCCGGCGTTCGTGGGCGCGGCCCTGGCCGGTATCGCGGCCCTGGCCTTGATCCAGGTCCTCGCGTTCCGACCTGACCCCAAGCCCGCCGTCCTCGAAGGACGCGAGGCCCGTCGCGTCGAGCTTCCTGTGATCCCTGATTCTGGGTTCACGATCCATCGGTGACGGCGATCCGGCGCGCCGCCCTCGGCGCGCTTGCGGGCTCGTTGGTAGTGCTTGCGATTCACCCTGTCACCCGCCCGATGGTTCTGGGCTCCCTTGAACGGAGCGCCTACCTCCGATTCCTCGACACCACGCCGGCACTCTTTCAGAACATCCCCGAGCTTGAACCTCCCAAGACCTTGGCAGAGACCGCGCTCTGGCTCCAGGTCGGGGCCGAGTACGAGCTCACGGGACGGAAGATCGGGCCCGAAAAGTCCGCCGTGCTCGCCAACCTCGCGGCCGGGGCGGGCCTCCAAGACCCGAACAACGCCATGTGGCCCCAGGCCGAGGCCGCGTTCCGATGGCGGGAGTCAGGCAAGGTGGACGCCCAGGTCCTCGACGCTTGGAGGCGAGCGGGGAACCGACTCCGCTGGGACGACTTTGAGACGGATCGGCTCCGGCCGCTTCTGCAAGGGCTCAAGAACGAGAGCGGCCGCGTGATGGCCTGGCACTATGCGTTAGCCAAGAGCTACCGGAGCGAGGCCCTACCGATCCTCATCGGTCGTACCGGCCTTGCGATCGCGCCCCTGGCACAGGACGATCCACAGGCGAGCATAACCCAGCTTAGAAACGGGGTGTTGCTCCGAGGCGGCGCCAGAACCTCGGCAGGGGCCGCAGAAGGGGCCGCGATGATTGACCGCGTGCCCGTGAGGACCGGGAACGAGCCCCGAGAGATCGCGAGATGGCGTGGGGAACTCTTCGACCGCCTGAGCGCCTCGGGCCGAGGCGAGGACGCGGTTTGGGCTGCGACGTCCTTCGCCGAGAACGACGCATGGCACGTGTTCGTGAATCCCTTGAAAGCGAGGGAGGACTTCACCTGGTTCACCTTGCTCTCGGTGCTGGTCGTCGCCCTTCCCACCGGCCTCGCGACCGTGGGACTGATGGGTGTGCTCTTCTTGGGTGTGGGAATCATCCTCGGGCGATTCGAACCGAGCCGCCCTCCGCCCGTGCCCATCCTCGGGTTCTTGGCCGTGGTGCTCGGGGTCGGTGTCTATGCCGCCTGCGGGCTCCCGTTTCCGGCCTTGTGGGCCGCCCTGGTGGTCTCCAGCTTTGGCGTGACCCCCGAGCGGGTGAAGCATGGCACCCCGGTGGTTCCGACGTTCGCGCTGAGATCGTCGCTCTGGGCGCTCGCAGTGTTGGTCTCGGCGACGTTCCCCCTCGCGATGGTGACGTGGACGGCCGCTGGATCCGCGCTCGCGCCTTGGGTTTCGTCTGCCGGGTTGAATCCCGAGGCGATCCAGCAGGCCCTGTTCTTCGAAGTCTCCCTCGTGGCGTTCGTCGCTCCCGTCTTGGGATTCCTCAGCGGGTATCGGGCGATCGCCGTCCTTCCCATCGTCATGAAGACGTTCGGCGGAGCCCTGGCGGTCGTGGCGCTCAGCGCAACCGTCGGGCTCACCCCGTTCCTCGTTGTCGCTGATACGAATCTTACGGAAGTCCTCTACAGGCAGTTCTTGAAGGAACCAAACTACTACCTGACTCGATGAATCCGAAGAAAGAGCGCACCGAGTATCTCGACGAACTGCGCCGGAACCCGCAGGGCCTCGCATGGTGCTCCGCCCACACGGACTTCGTGGACGCTGCGATCTTGGAGGCATACCGAACCGAGGTGGGAGAGCACCCGGTGCTCGCCGACGTGGGCCTCGCCGCCACCGGTGGCTATGGCCGCCGTGAGCTGTCCCCTTGGTCCGACGTGGACCTCGTGGTCATACCGGAGCAAAAGCAGCTGGCGCACACCAGTCCGGCGGTGAAGTCGCTGTTCCGAGCCTTGGTAGGAGCGGTCGAGGCCCTAGGGCTCCGCATCGGGTACCAGATGGTGACGGAGAACGATGTCGCGGGGCTCGACTCGACCTCGATCTCCACTCTTATGGACGCAAGGCCGCTCGCTGGCTCCGGCGTCCGGTGGCAAGGGCTCCACGACCAGCTTCTAGCGAGCATCCCCGTGGCTGAGTTTGTCCTGAAGAAGTTGGACGAGCGCAAGGCGCAGGAGTCCAAGACGCATGGCACCCCGTACTTCGTCCGGCCCGACCTCAAGGAAGGGGCAGGGGGACTACGCTCGTTTCAGGCCGCTCAATGGATCAGGATCGCGCTGGGCCAGCGCAAGGCACCAATCCCGGTCGCGTACGACTTCCTCGTCCGCGTTCGGAACCTGTTGCACATGGAGGCAGGGCGGTGTATGGACGTTATGGACGACAGCAGGCGGGCGTCGGTAGCGGATCGGCTGGGTGTGAGCTCAGCAGAGCTCGGTTCGCAGGTCGCGGGAGCGATGTCGGTGCTCGCCGAGCACTTCGAGAAGACCGTGGAAGAGCTCCGTTATGCGGGCTTCGAGCTAGCGCACGGCGTAGAGGCCCACCGCGGTGCGGTCAGGTTCGACCGCGAGGCTACGCTAGGCTCGGCCGCCGTCGGGGTCGCATTGGCGGTTCGACTGGGCATCGGTGTCCCCCGGATCAAGGCCGCCCTCCGCCCGACCGTGAGCGGGCGGGAAGTGATGCGCTCGCTGGACGGCGGTGCGCCGGTCCTCCGCGCGTGGGACCGTTGCGGCCTCTTGCAGGAACTCCTGCCGGAACTGACAGCCTGCCGAACCCTGTATCCGGGGGATGCGAGCCACAGCTTCACCGTCTTCGAGCACACCCTCCGGGTCGTTGAAAACCTCGACAACGTTCCGGGGGTCGGGTTCCTGGCCAACGTCGCCTCGGAGGTCTCGGACAGGCGGCCGCTCGTGGTCGCGGCACTCTTGCACGATGTCGGCAAACTGTATCCGAACGAGCCCCACAGCCTCGTCGGCGAACGGATCGCGATCGAAGTTTGCGAACGGCTCGACCTTCTCCCCGAGACCAGCGAACTCGTTTCTTGGCTCGTGCGGGAGCACCTCTCCATGTCGGAGGTGGTCAGGACTCGCGACGTAGCGCGGCCCGAGACCGTACAGTCGTTCGCCGACCTAGTCAAAACGCCGCTCCGGCTTGCCAACCTATCCCTGCTCACTTGGGCCGATGTGAGCGCCGTAGGAGAAGGGATCTGGACCCCGGTGCAGGAGAACTTCGTTCTAGACCTCTATCGGCGGACCCTCGACCTGGTGCAGGGCGAGCGCACCCAGGCCCTCTCGGTACAGGATGCAAGGGCAAGGCTCGCCTCCCGCGTAGGGACTACGGACGCTCCGGAGGAGGAGATCGTCCGCTTCGTGGACTCGATGCCCGCCCAGTATGTGGTCTCCACCAGTGCCGCCCAAGCTCGCCAGGACTTCGAGATGGTCCTCGCCGCCGCCGAGGGGAGCCCGGTGATCGAGTGCGTCCACTTTCACGACGTCCAAGTGAGTCAGGTCACGGTGGCCGCCCAGGACGAACCGGGGCACCTCAGCCGGATCTTGGGGGTCTTTTACGCCTTCGACGTGAGCCTCCACGACATCCGTGCAGCTACGAAGGACGGCGACCCGAAGATCCTATTGGATCGCTTCACCCTGAGCTTCGGCGGAAGGCCCGTGCCCAGCGCGACCGTTCATCAGCTCCGGGCCGCCCTCACCGAGGTGTTGGGCGGGGCGGTGCAAGTCGAGGACCTCTTGCGCTCGCGAGGCAAGGATCCCAGCGTTCGCGAGCCGATCCTTCGCTACACCTTCACCGAAGGCGACCCCGCGATCCTGGAGCTGAGGACCCAACGAGGAAGGGGAATGCCCTATCGGCTCAGCCGATTGATCGCCGAGCGCGGATGGAACATCCTCACCGCAAGGATCGGCCAATGGGCCGGTCTGGGCACGGCGAGCTTCTACCTGAACGGCGTCGGAGGGGCCCGCCTGGAGCGGATCGAAGTGGCACGGGACATCGAGGAGGCGATGGTATCCTCGGCGGCGCGATGAAAGTCGTCGTCTTGGGATGTGGCAGGAGCGGGGCAGCCCTGACCCTTATGTTGGCCTCGCGTGGCCACGAGGTCACAGTGATCGAGAGATCGCCCGACGCACTTCGGCGATTGGGCAAGAAGCCAGAGGCCGAGATCGTCATCGGCAACGGGCTGGACATGGACGTCCTCGAGAAGGCAGGGGTCGCCCAGTGCGACGCGTTCCTCGCCATGACCCGAGGGGACAACACGAACCTTATGGCGGCCCAGGTCGTCAAGAAACGCTTCCGAGTCAGCAAAGTGATGGTGAAAGTGGCCGACCCGGTCCGCGCCGAGGCCTACCGCGAGATGGGGCTCTACTGCATCAATGCGAGCGCCTTGATCGCAGGGCTCTGCATTGACCACCTCGTGGACGCCCCGTTCCGCCCGATCAACGAGTACAACGTCCTTGTCGAGGAGTTGAGGATCTAGCCATGTATGTGATCGTGGTGGGAGGTGGGAATGTCGGGTTTCAACTCACGAAGCGCCTGATCGCGCGAGGGCACGAGGTGCTACTGCTGGAGAAGGATCCCAGGCAGGCGGTGAAGTTGTCCGAGACGATCGGGGATCAGTACATCCTCTCCGGTGACGGTTGCGAGCTCCACGTTCAGAAGTTGGCCGGGTTTGGAAGGGCGGACGTCGTGGTCGCGGCCACTGGGGAGGACGAGGACAATCTCGTCGTCAGCCAACTCGCGAAGGGAAAATGGAACGTGGAACGAGTCGTAGCCCGAGTCAACGACCCGGAGCACGAAAGCGTCTTCAAGGACCTTGGGATTGACGACACCGTGAGCGCGACCCGTTTGATCTTCAACCTCATAGATCAGCAGTTGGAGACCGACGACGTCGTGCCCGTCGGCGCCCTGCACCAAGGTCACGTCGAGGTCGTCGAGGCCGTGTTGAGTCATCGTTCGCCCTTCGTGGGCAAGGCCGTGCGGGAGATCAGTCTCCCCACGGACACGTTCCTGGTCTGGCTCTCGCGAGATGGGAAGGGCATGACCGTGAGCGGCGAGACCGTCTTCGCCGGCGGGGACACCGTGGTCGCCATGGTCCCAGTAGCGCAGGCGGAGGAGCTCCGAGACGCTTTGACCTCGGGCACCTGAGCCAAGCAAGCCTATAATGAAGGGCGATGCGGCCCACGCCCTTCCTCTGTGCGCTCACGATCCTTCTTGCTGGATGCCAATCGGGCTCGTACACCTTCCGGTATAGCGACCCTGCGGGCACGACCGTGAACTACAAATACGTCCTCGCCGCCAAGAGCGACCCTTCCGGGGTCAAGGATCCCAAGACCTGGCCCAAGCACCTCTTGGCGCCCAGCTCGATGGACGTCACTGGCACCATGACCGTGACAGTGTCGGAAGCTGGGCCGAAGAAGATCACCGTGAAGTCCTGGAACAAGCCTCTGAGCGCGACCGGGCAGGGCTTTGGCAAGTCGGACGCCGCCCAGTACCTCGCCAAGGGCATCGAGTTCCAGCAATACCAGGTGGACCCCCGCCGTAAGTTCCTGCGCCAAGACGCCGTCCAAGACCCGTTGACGAACACCCTGAACGGGCTCTTTCCGGAAAAACCCGTCTCGGTGGGCTCGACTTGGGAGTACAAGCCGTTCCCGCAGGACGTACCCGCAAAAGCCAAGCTGGAGAAAATGGAGAAGGTCGCGGGGGTGGAGACCGCGAAGGTCGTGATTGACGTCCCCAGCGGCACCTCGGGCAAGACGAAGATGACGGCGTGGTTCGACCCCAAGAACGGCAGGCTCATCAAGTCCGAGATCGTGTCGGTCGTGGACCAGGACGGGATGAAGTTCCACAGCACCTTCACCCAGACCATGGACGAAAGCTTGGAGCCGATCTCCGATGCCGAGTATCAGGCGCAGGAGGCGGAGTTCAGCAAGAAGGAGGAAGAGGAACGAAAGAAGAGGGCTGCAGAAAAGCCCAAGACCGAGGAGAAGGCGAAGACCGGTGCCGGGCGATGAGAGCCTTGGTCGTTCTTGCCCTCTTGCCCGGACTCTGCGCGGCACAGGCCCAACACGATTGGCTAGGCTTGGCCCCGGCACAGGTCGAAACCATGGGCCGCGCCAAGTTCGTGGACGCATTCAGCACGAAGCACGGCAGCTCGACCGCCGCGATGTGCGACGCAGAGGTCTCCTATGGGGCAGCCTTGCGCTCCCTGAACGACGATTGGGTGGCGAAGCACGCACCCAAGCACGCGGGCGTTGTCAAGAGGCTCCGGCCGCTTACGGAGCGGTACTACGTGCTCACCACTGACCTTGGGTTCGCGTTCTCCGGCGGGGGCACGATGTGGAACCCGGTGTACGCAGGGATCCCTGCCGACGTGGAGGAGGTCTCCGCTCAGCTCCTGGGAAGGACCAAACTCGGGCCCGGTGCGGACCAGGCGGAAATCTGGAAGACCCTTGCGAGCGCCCAAGGCATCGTGGACGACACCGCCAAGGAGATGGACGAGCCGTTTCTCCCCGACCGCAGGCCGAGCGAGGACGCCAAGAAGGCGATTCTGGGGATCCGCTCCTTGTTCTTCCAGATCGTCCAGGAGACGAAGGGGCTCTCCAAGGCGGAGCGAAGGGCCATCTATGGATCGCTCTACAGCGACCTCAAGTCGAGCCTGGAAATGGCCGGCGTGGGCTGCTAGTTCGTGGCACGGCTCGCGGACTGGGCGAATCAGGCGCGAGACGAGGGGGCGAAGGCCCTCGTCGCCTTTGTCACCGCAGGCGACCCCTCCCTGGAAGAGCTACCCGCGATCATGGAAACCCTGGCCGACGCCGGTGCCGACGTGATCGAGCTCGGCATCCCCTTCAGTGACCCCATTGCAGACGGGCCGACGATCCAGGCCGCCTCAAACCGGTCGCTCGGAGCGGGCACGAGGCTTACCGACGTGCTCCGGGCCGTCCGAGGATTCGACCGCGTCCCCATCCTAATGATGGGGTACCTGAACCCTATGCTCGCCTACGGTCTGGAAAGACTCGCGCAGGACGCCGCTTCAGCAGCCATTTCCGGGAGCATCGTCTGCGACCTCCTCCCGGACGAGGCGGGGGAGTGGCGTCGGCTCAGCCTGGAGGCGGGACTTGACACCGTCTTCATCGCCGCGCCGACATGTACGGACGAACGGTTACGTACGGTAGCAGAGGCGAGCCTCGGCTTCGTGTACGCCCTCTCCAGGACGGGCGTCACGGGTTCGGGCATGGAGATCTCGTCGGATGCGCAAGGCCTAGTTGCCAGGCTCCGCCGGGAGACCCCGAAGCCGGTCTATGTCGGCTTCGGGGTGAGCAACCCGTCGCACGTCCGCGAAGTCGTTTCCTTTGCCGACGGTGCGATAGTGGGATCACCGATCGTAGACTTGGTCTGCCGCGAATGGAAAAACGGGCAAGGGCGCGAGACCCTTGCCCGTTATGTCCGGGAGATGAAACAGGCGACGCTGGCCTAGCGGGCGTAGAACTCGACGACGCTCTGCTCTTGGAAGAACTTGGGGAAGTCCTCCCGCTCTGGCAGGGCTACGATCTTGCCGCTCATGCTGGCCACATCGGGCTCAAGGTAAACCGGCACGGGGGCACCTTCGTAGTTGTTCCGCTTCGCGATGTCCTTGCTCGCCCCCTTCTCACGCAAGGCGATCACGTCACCGACCTTGCACGTATAGCTGGGGATGTCCACCTTCTTGCCGTTCACCGTGACGTGACCGTGGCCCACGAGCTGCCGCGCCTGATCAATGGTGCGAGCGTAACCGAGGCGGTATACCTGGGTCTGGAGTCGAAGCTCCAAGAGCCGGAGAAAGTTCAAGCCCGTGTTGCCGTGCATGCGGGCGGCCTTCGTGAAGGTCCGCGAGAACTGCTTCTCGAGCATGCCGTAGTACCTGCGTACGACCTGCTTGGCCAGGAGCTGCTCGGCGTATTCCGACCGTCGCGGGTCGCGCTGGTTGGGGCCGTGCTGTCCGGGCGGATAGGGGCGCTTGGTGCTCGGGCACTTCGCGTGCCCCCAAATGTTGAAGCCGACCTTGCGGCTGATGTCTGATTTTCTTCCTCGATAAGTCGCCATGCTGTTCTAGCCGTTCCTCTGGTTTCGCTTCGCGGCGACCCTACGGGCGCCACGGGCGGGCGAGCCAAGAAGTATGGCACGCCCGCCACGAGGGGCATTAGGGCTTCGGCTGGCGCCTTGCGTACCAGCGGCCGATCAGGGCCACGGGCAACCAGATCGGGGAAAGGATCACGACGTAGACCAAGCCCTGTACGACCACCTTCGCCACCGAGGCAAGTGCGCTCACCGCGACCGCCATGGTCTTGCCGAACCAGTCTTCCGGGTCCATCCCGTCCCCGGCCTTGAGGTCTTGCCTCAGCTCGACCGAGATCGTGCTGAGCGAGGAGAGCTCTTGGAGCGTCTTGAGCTGATCGTTATAGCTCTCGAGTTGAGCGCGGACCTGGGCGAGCCGTTGCCGGATCTCCAGGATCGCGCCGGTGCTGCGCGCGCTTCGCAGCATGGAGATGAGCGACTGCTCCTCGTTGGCGAGGACCCTTGCCCTGGCCCCGTAGTCCACGATCTGGGCGGTCACGTCCTGACCCGCGATGTTCACGCGGAGGATCGATCCCAGGCCGCGGATCATGCTGACGGCCGCCTCGAAGCGCTCGCTCGGGATTCGGAGCGTCGCGGTGGCGACCGGGCGCTCTTGGTCCACTACCAAGTTCGAGTTCTCGAAGTATCCACCCAGTGCCTCGGTCGAGCGGAGCAGCTCCGCGAGCGCGCTCGGGGCGTCCTTCACGTTCACCGCGAGGTCGGCGTTCCGGATGATGTCCCTTTGCCCGCCCAGGATCGGGGGAGGCTCGTCGGGTCTCCCGTTACCGGTGACGCTGGACCTCAGCTCCGCCCTTTCTTTGTCCGAGTTGGCGTTGCTCGGCAACGGGGAGCGCGACTTGGTTTCAACCGATCCGGCGCGTTCCAACACGCTCTGAGCCGTGATTTTGTCAGCCATCGAGGGTTCCGCGGAACTCTCCTTAGAGAATATACGGCTCACGCTGAGCGATCCGCCCGACTCTCCAAAGAACTCGGGTTGGCCGGTGAGCTTCGGCCCGAGGATTCCGAGCAGGGCCACCGCCGCGACCGCACCGGCAACGGGCCAGAGAACCCGCTTGGGCTTTGTGACCCGTGCGATGGTCTCTTCCAAGCCGCGGGCCGCGGATCCTCGCGCCAAGGATCGGAGGCTTTCTCCGATCTCGCGGAACTTCTGAGCCTCGGCCTGGGCGTCGCTGTCACTCGCCAGAAGTCTCTCTACGACTGCCGCCTGGTCGGGCGTCAGTTCTCCGTCCAAATACGCTTTGATGTCTTCGCGTGCGTTCATCTTTAGGCCTCCAACGTGCGGCGCATGGCCGCTAGGGCGTGGTAGAGGCGGCTCTTCACCGTCCCTACTGGAATACCGAGGGTCTGCGCGATCTCCGAGTACGTCAGGCCGTCCACCTCGTGAAGGAGGACGACCTCGCGATGCTCCGCCGAGAGCTTGCCCAGGGCGTCGCGGACCGCGGTCGCCTCGATCGGGCACGACGATCCAGCCATGGGCTCCCGGCCGAGCGAGGCGTCTATCGGGGAAGGCTCCCTGCGCGCCTTCCGGGCAAGGGATTGGCAGTGACGGTAGGCGATACCGAGGAGCCACGTGCGCAGATCGGATCTGCCTTCAAATCTCGCCAGGCTCCTTGTCATCGTCAGAAATGTCTCCTGGGCCGCGTCGGCCGCGAGGTCGTGACCGATCCTGCGGGCACAGAAGCGGAACACGTCCGCGTAGTGCTGGCGGACCAAGTGGGCTGCCGCCTCACGGTCCCCGTGGGCAGCGGCATGAATTTGGGCTTGGGTCATGGTCGGCTCGTCCATGAGTGTCGCAATGCCCTTCAAGGGTTCAAAGGAAAAACCCGGACTGGGCCTCTTGCTGGGCGATCCTGGAGCGCACCACGTTCGCGCGCCACTGGGACCAGGCCAGCTTGATCCCGATGGCAACGAGGACCACCGAAGCGATGTCCACGATCGCGCTCAGGGCGGCCATTCCGGGGTTGAGGCTCGGGCCTTGCGGGGTGATCAGGAACGTCACGATGCTGGTTGCGATCATGAGCCCGCCCGCGAAAACAGCCTCGTAGCGGAAGAGCCCGACCGCGAGAAGGCTCGGGTGTACTCCCCGGGGAGGGAGCAAGGACTCCAAGGAGGACGGCACGGGTTCGCGAAGCCACGCATGCAGGGCCCGGCGGAAGTCAGAGATCCGGCGTCGTGCCTCATGGTCGTCGAACGGCTCTACGTAGTGGACCTCGAGCTGGCGACCGGGTTCGGCCAGTGCGAGCCTCGTCAGATCGGTGGCAATCGTGGGGTCGGCCAGGATCCGGTCGTTCTTCTTCCACTTGGAGACCGGGAGGAGGTCGTCGGGGTTGAGGCGGAAGGCGGTCTGAAGCCCTTTGAAGTACAGGGTTCCGTCGTCGAGCCAGAGGAAGCCTTCGTCCATCCCAGTAACGACCCCGTCCTTCAGGACGCGGAGTCGGCACCGGCACGCGTGAGGGTCGGGAACCCTCGCTTGAACCCGCACGATCCCTGGCCCGATGTCAATGTTGTCGCGGAGCCTCCCATAGAGCAGGAGGAGCGCGACCTGCCCAGCCCCCGCCATCATGAGCGCCTTGATGTGCGCCATCATCGCCGCCTCCGGGGCTCCGGCATACCCGGAAAGCGCGGTCGGGCGGGCGATCAGGAAGAGGTACGTCATTCCTGAGACCCAGAAGAACCAGGCGATGGCACGTTGCCAAACGGCCTCGGTATAGGCGGTTCCCATCCTTTCTGAAGCGTGGGGCGTGGGTCTCCACGATGCGGCGGGACGCTCGATCCCTGCCGCTTCGTCGAGGAGACCGCCCGCCATGCCGGGATTATATCTGTACGGGCTCGCGGGCGCGAACCCGGTCCAGGGCGACCGCCAGGACAATGATCGCGCCCGTCGTGATCTCTTGCACCCAATTCGGCAGGCCCCATTGGGAGCACCCCGCGCGGATTGTGGCCATGACGAGCGCGCCGAGCAGGCTGCCGGCGACCGATCCTCGTCCTCCTGAGAGAGAGGCCCCGCCGATCACTACGGCAGCGATCACGTCCAGTTCGAGACCGACCGCGACGGTGGGATCTCCCACCGTCAGGCGAGAGAACTGCAAGAGCCCCGCCATGCCGGCCGCAAGCCCTCCTACCAAGAACGCACCGACCATGCTTGCACCCGTGGCAATCCCCGCCATGTGAGCCGCGGTCTCGTTCGATCCGCTCGCGACGATATTCCGGCCGAACACGCTGCGCTTCAGGACGACGGCCGCGAGCACGGCCGATGCGAGGGTGATCCAGACCCCAGGCGGGACCAGCATCCAGGACGAGCCTGCGGGCACTTTCGCCGTGAGCCAGCGCAGCATGCTCAGCGGGGCGTCAATCTTCTGATCCTGGGCCAGGCCCTTTGCAAGCCCGCGGACGACCAAGAGCGTCCCCAAAGTTGCAATGAACGGGCTGATCCGCTGGGCGCGTACCAGTCCCCCGTTGAGGCCACCGACCATGACGGCAGTGGCGACGCCTGAAACGGCCGCGAGCACCGGATGGCCCCCATCGCGCAGCACCGCCGCCGTGACCACCGTCACGAGGGCAACGGACGAGCCCACGCTCAGGTCAATCGCACCCCGAACGATAACGAACGTCGCGCCGATCGAGGCCATGGAGACGATGGTCGCTTGGCGTAACAGGTTCTGTAGACTGTCGGGCGAGGCAAAACGGTCCCAACCGGTCGCCGTGGCGAAGGCAACGAAGATCGTTGCCCACGCGAGGCCGAGGAAGGCGAGACCGCGACCCTGGCTCACAGTTTGGGCGGATCGAGGAGTTCGGTGTGCTCTTTCATGTTTTCGCCAGTGACAAGGGTCGCCCCGGTATCTATCCGCGCCTCCGGCGACTCCCCGCGGAGCTTGGCGGCCAGGCTTTCCACCGCGAGCCTGCCCATCTCGAACGGCCGCTGGACGACCAGCCCGTTCACCTCGCCCGATTTCAGAGCCTCGACCAGCTTGGGCGAGGCGTCGAAGCCGATCAGGGCCACCTTACCAGCGAGACCGGCACCGCGCAACGCGCTGAGCATCCCAAACGTCGTGGATTCGTTCGGGCAGAAGATGCC
>WBZR01001286.1_pt1 | contig 32364 bp, 33 predicted proteins | sample 5204231 | NCBI WGS metagenome assembly WBZR01 (sample SAMN12412403, study PRJNA552823) | activated sludge metagenome | isolation source: activated sludge from anammox sidestream of wastewater treatment plant... | place: USA: Virginia | collected 2017-08 | reverse complement strand
CGCCCTGGGCGGTGGCGACGAGGGCGCGCACAAGGACGCGCTCGTCGGCAAGCTGCTGCTGCCACAAGTCTATTGGACCGGTCGGATCGAGCAGCAGGCGCGCCCGCTCGCCGAGCGACTTGTTCACGACGACTTCAATAATGCGAAGTGACATACGCCGCTTGGTCCATTCCAAATTCCTTTATTGACTTAAGAAGAGCGCACACTCAGCATTCCTAATGACGTTGAGCGATGCCTCGCCGAGCACACGTCGCATCAGAAGGGTTCGCGCGCTGTTTCCCAAAACGATCAGGTCCGCGCCCCACTCGACGGCACAGGGCAAGATTCGATCCTCGGCAGCCCCCGACTCGTAATGAGCTTCGGGATTCCGCCCATGAGCATTGCAGTAGGCGCTCATATCCGCCAAAAGACTCTCGCCCTGGCTGCGATCCGACGAAAAGTGAACGAGCCGCATTATCGCATCAGGCCATAGGCGCAGTTGAACGAATTGACGTAAAGTCTTTGCAGATTCCATTGACCCACTGTAGGCAGCCATCACACGCCGAATGGGGCGGTAGCTATCGGGTACAGCAAGGATGGGGCGCACTCCCGCGCCGAGCAGTTTGACGAGGCCATCGTTGGGCTCAATGTCGAAGCCATAGTCGAAGAGGCTTCTCAATCCGAATATCGATAGATCATTGTAACGTGCGTACGAACGCATGAGGTCGAAAGGATTCCCGGTCTCTCGTTGAATGGTCCGGGAAACGGCAGCTGCAACACAGGCCTCCGCGAAGTCGTCGATCATCTCGAGGGTTCTTTCCTCGGTAATCTGCAAGCGATGCTCGGATAGCTCATGGGCCGCTCCACTTCCACCGATCGGAACCGGTCCGTGGGCCGACAGGCGGTCGGTATTGACCACGGTAACCGCCGTCAATGCAGCGCCGTTGTGGCCTGCCAGCTCAATGGAGTACCGAATCTCGACCGGTGTATACGCCGTTCCGCCAAGACCCACCAGGATTCGTTTAATCGTGCTCATCTGCGCACTCCCTTCAACTATGCTTACCGTCGTGGTTCCCATGACATTTACTCGCTCCTAATTGCATGTCGAATAGGGCACCGGCGAACTGAACCAACATCTCGGCGTCCGCCAATGCGCTACAGACGTGCCCGCTGGCTGACGTAAGGATCCGGTTCCGTCTCAAATCGCTCTCGGCACTCCGCGATGCAGAATTAGTATGTCTTCCCGCCGTGCTCCGAATTTGCCGCCGCCCAGTTCCGGTTGACCGGCATTCCGCACATGGGAATCACGGCGAGTTCGAGCGAAGTCGAGGCCGGAAAGCGCGTGTTGCGGTCAAACACGCATTTACATCCGTGCCCGCCACCTGCTTGAGCATCCAGGATCTGGGCACCTTCGAACTTGCCGGCAAGCAGTGCCATCCGTGAACGGATGATCGTTGCCAGCAGAACAGCCGCGGCTTTGTTGAATTGATCGGGGCGACGAGCGATCTCGTCCATGCGCAGTTGCATGTGCGCCTCGTGCCGACGTCGCTCTTCTTCGGACCGATTCAGTACGGCATCCATGCGTTGAGAAAGGGCGTCGAGTGATTTCATCTCTTGTCTCCTTGGCAGGCAGACCTCTTGATCGCATGGATTGAGAGGATGATGTCTAGATAAACGCTTTCGATCTTGACGATCTCAAAGCCGGCGGTCCGCACGTTCGCAACCGTATCCCGATTCATTTTGGTCCCGAGCAAGCGCGTCCAAAGGGTCATGACGTCGAGTGCCAGGCCCAGTGACCAACTCCGGCTGCGCACGTGTTCGAACATTAGCAAGCGTCCGCCCGGGCGCAACACCCTAAAAAGTTCGCGCAGTGCGTTCGCCGGATGCGGAACCGAACACATCGTGCATGAACTGACGATGGTGTCGAACGATGCGTCACCAAACGCAAGTCGCTCCAGGTCACCCCGGACGAAAGCCAACTCTCCAGGGTAGGCCTGCCGCCGATCCTCCGCCCTTCGCAGCATCTCAGCACTTATGTCGATCCCAACGATGCGTTGACTGCGGGGGAAGCGGGTAATGTCCACGCCGGTTCCGACCGCAGCAAAGAGCACCCGCCCCCGCATCTCTGAAAACAGGCGAGCCTTCGCCGATCCACGGCGTAACTGCGATCCCTCACAAACGTCGTATAGCCGGGCACGCAGGTCCCAAACACCAGTCATGACCCGTTTACTCCCGGCAGCCGCGCCCGCGCCAGGCGGCGGCGAACTCCGGCCCCATACCATTCCAAATAGAAAAAGAACATGAGCCCCAATGCTCCTCCGACGAAAGCCGACCCACGGCGCTGCATCATCCAGCCCATGAGTTCGCCGACATCCATCAGCATCGGGATGACCATCGCCACGACCATCGAGGGTGCCATTGTTTCAATGGAGCCCAGGAGCGGCGAGAGGCCGAACGACAGCAACATCTGAACCGCCATCGCCGCCGCCATTCCGAGAACCGAGATGGCGAGGAAGTTCCATTCCAGTTGATGTACCCATTGCATAACGACGCCGGACTCCGCACCAACAGCCGTTAGAAAAACGGCGTCACCTAAGCGAAACAACAGGTCATGATTGCCGCGCTGCGGCGATGGAGCGCCAACGCCACCATCGCGTGAATCTCGGGAAGTCACCCTCTGCCGCCTGTTGATGGAAGCAAGCTTCGGCAAGTCTACTCGACCTCAATCACGCGATTCATCGTGCCAAGCGGGTTGGGCGCGCGATCGGGTCCGCCACAGCATGCGTCGGGCTCTCCCGGCTCGCAGCACCAGCAGCCGTCAATCAAGAATTTGTACTCATACCGCCCTGGCGCGAGGTTGACCGTCGCGGTCCATTTGCCGTTTCTGCCTCGCTTCATGGGGTCGGCGACCACGCTCCACTGATTGAATTCGCCGACGAGAACCACAGTTTGGGCATCAGGGGCATCGCATGTGAACTCGAATGGCTTGGTTGTGGAGGGACTGTGCATTAGAGGCATCTGAGGAACTCCTTGTAATGGGGTGCCCGACTACGGTTCTCATTTCGCCACGGACGGGCAGCGGTTCGTGGCGGTCCGAATTCTCAATAACCAATCGATTGGTACTCTTGTGAAATCTCCTTCGCACGCTCTTCAGAGAGCTGGCCTACCCACTCCCGCAAGCGCCGGCGCAGGTTGGCCACACCGTCTTGGCCGGCCATCATGGTGATGCGATGATCGGGACCGATGACTACATAGTGATCGGCCCCGTTGACGCTGTACAAACGGCGCACGGAACCGGTTGCATCGCAAACGCTCTGAAGGTCCCGTTCGCTGGCGACGAGATGGCACTTGGTGTGATCGCAAGAGCCGTCAAACCAATGGACGTCTAGGCCGACGACTTTGACCAGGGCCACATGGCGGTTTTCAGCGACAACGTCTCGAAGGAGTGCCGCCGCAGGGCCGTGCGTGTCTCGATCGCATCTCGTGAAGGCGAGGACGGTGAAGTCGCCAAGCTGATTGCCGAGCGATCGTTGGACGCCTTCGTCATCAACGAACACGAAGTCGGGATACGCGGCTCCGGTCTGGGCTTGTCGCACCCAGCCGCGCGACGATTTCGTCACCTGGCAACCGGAGATCATCAAGGCAAGTACACATATCATGATCGGCCCTGCCCAATCGACGACCGATCGCCTGCCGGTCACGCGTTCAAATCGAGGATTGTTGCCGCGCCGGGTACGTAAGGCCTTTGGTCCAGTCAGGTTCATCACTTGGTCTCCTTGATGTCGCCTTTGTCATTCCACACATGGTTTTCTGCGCGGTGTCTTGCCGGGTGCTCGTCGGCCGGTCCTGACGTTGGCCTTCCGTGATCCATGCCGCACATTTCCCGATGCGACTTGTGCGACGACGACAGCCGGTCGATGAGATCGCCGACTCCCACACACACGCAGCCCGACGCTAACACGAGCGCAAGTGCCATGACGATTAGCCGCGAAGCTCTGAAGACTCTGGATGCCATGGGCTAATCACTCCGAAGTCGCTGTTGCCGCCGTACGCATCGGCGGCTCCGGACAATGTAATGATCCCGCTTCTCGCTGCACCGCGACCGCTTCGCAGACAATTTCAGCGTGGGAGCAACTCGCCGGGTCGAAATCACAAAGAGCCATACACTCGTGAAACCACCGGCATTGCGCACGCGAGCAGCGCTCCACCGGACGACCGAAACAGGGCTCGTACCCCTCGCTTTGCTGCCGAGTATGAACGAGATGGACGTTCGGCATGTGGCCGGTCTTTACGGCATAGCGGACAGCACGATCGCCGGCAGCATGGAAGTCGAGCATAACACGAACCTCGGAAACAGCTGAAACCCATCAGTCAATTCGCCGCATCGAATGTCAATCTCTCCCGGAGCGGTTTATGAACCGTTCCAACTGGCGCGCGACCATGTTTCCGTGCAACCCGCCTTGCTCACGAGCTCGTACGATCATGTCCGTACGCACAAACTGGTCGCCTCGCCAGAAGCAGTTGAACAACGCCGCGCCCAGCAGGCCCCACAAACGCACCCAGGATTCCAGGTTGCGAGGATTAAATTCTTGGAAGGCGGCCCCGCACAGCAGCAGCGGCCAGGCCTGACGCAGAAACCTTGTGTACTCGTCCTGGCCTGACGGTTCCTCATTGAGTGCGGAACAAATAACGCACGCATCATCGTCCAGAGATGCAGGCCCAGCCGGTCGTGCAGACATCGATTCGTCCCCTTGACTGTCAGGTTTAACGTCCGACGCCGCAACCTAACGCTCGGAAAGCGCCAAAGCGCTCGCACGAGCGATGGCCTCCAACAGTCGTTTCAGCGGGCCGGGCCACCGCACGACCGCACTCGCGCCGTGGCGCCTGGCGGCCATCGCACCGCGCGAAGCTTCAAACCTTGAGAGCGCGACCACGGGTATCCGAACATGCTCAAGTCGCCAGCGCGCCAGCAATTCGTCGGCAACTCTGCCGTGCCCATCGTGGTCAAGGAGGACCACATCGGGCTTGCTGTGGCGTAGCAATCGTTCAACGGCACCCGCGACGTGCGCTGCGGTGACTTCGTACCGCCTCGCGAGGATCAGGCGAAGTTGTCGGCGAAGCCGCCGACTGTGATGGATCAAGAGAACGGTATTCATCGTTGCGCCTCCCAAATGGGTCTTGATGTCGCTCGCTCACCAGTAGCAGTTACCCGAGCCGCCGCTAAATGTACCCCTTCATCCCTTGGCGCTGACGTCCTCACAATTCATCCGATTGCCACCGCGATTCGCGGTCGGTCGCACTTCCCGCGGCGTACCGTTTCCCCGCGAATCGGTGAGGAGGAATGGACTTGCGAATCCCGTTCAACATTCCTGTCCAGCCGACCCGATACCCGTCCCTCTGGATCAATGATTACCCAGTTCGTCCGATCATCGCAGTCACGACAACCGGCCAGATTCTCGCCCGCAACGACGAGGTCATACTCATCGCAAGATAGGGCGCGGTGCACAGCGAGCAGTAGATTCTCATCAGCCATGGCTACTTCCGCCGTTGCGCCGCGGGCAACATGTGCTTCCGCCATCAACTCGGCGAAACGCTGGGCTGATGCCGAACCCGGCGACCCACGGGGCTGTCCAACCACGAGTAGAACCACGTGCAAGCTCTCAGGGGCATGCATCTCCATGACGGCATGGTGAGCGGCATAGCACCAGTGTGAGAAATCCGTCAGCAAGAGGACGCGTCTTCGAGTCATGAGGGCCTCCCGATTGGTCCTCTCCCCACCCAATGGATGTATAGCAGCGGCTTTTTCTTTCAATCTCAATATGTCGCTTCGCGGCGTCATCGTAGTTCCTCCCGCCGATCGGCTGGGTCAAGGCTTTTTCTATCCATTGGATGCGCGAGATCTTCCTTTCCTTCCCCGAGCACCACACGATCAGTTCCGCGGCTCTCCGACACGATTCCCCGCAGGATCGCTGCCGCAGGGCCGTGCGTGTCGCGATCGCATTTGGTGAAGGCGAAAACGGACCAGTCCCCAAGCTGATTGCCGAGGGATCGACGAGTGACTTCGTCATCAACAGATAGAGACTCGGAATATGTCGCTCCGGTCTGGGCGCGTTGCACGCCCCCCCGTGAGGGCCGATCGGCCACGCGTCCCTCTCTGGACAGGATCGGTTGGAGAATCGCCGTTCGGTATTGCATGGTCGTGCCTCCACAAAGACCCTGCCGAAGCCCCCGTGTAATTTGATGCTCAACCCGCCCGGTTTCTTCCCAAGAAACTGTCGCGGGTTTCCCAGGACAAAAACAGGGGGAAACGGGGAAGAAATCGCCGGGCTCGCGCATCTAATCTCTGAGCTGGTCCAACTCCAAGCCGGCGAAAAAGAGGTACCATTCTGCTCAGCATGATCACAACCACCGATACCCATGCTCAGGCGAGCGCCTCGAAGACGCCTGTCCGCCTCTGGCAAACCGTCGCCTTCCGAACCGGCGTGCTGGTTAACCTCGTCGTGGTCGCCGTTCTCGGGACAGCCGCATTAATTGATGCCCGGCGGGAGCGAGACAGCCTGCTGCGGCAAGAGATTGAGCGGTTAAGCGAGGAAGCCAAGGTGCTTGCCGTTGCGCGGGCACAACTCGACGATGACGTAGCGTTCCAGCAGTTCTTGAATGACTTCTGTCGCCAGATGAGCGGCACCGCGTCACCGGGGCACCACATCGCGCTTCTCAACGACGCAGGTGCGACCGTGCTTCGAGCCCACCAGCATGCCGACGCCGACCTAGAGCGTCAAATGGCGATCAGCTTGAAGCAGGAGAAGAAACTGTTCTCACATGGCGGACAGGATTACCTGGTAGTGGGCGTGAGCGGAAGACCTGCGTGCATGATTGCCATCGCGCAATCGATCGAACCAATTGAGCGAGTGTTACGAAACCAATGGCAAAGTCGAGTGTACAGCCTATTAGTCCTCATTCTTCTCGTCTCTGGGCTAACAGGTACGGGCTTATTCGTATGGGTCCGCAGGCCGCTGCGATCGCTTGTGAAGCACATTCACGCCGTAGCGAGCGGTCAATTCGACGTTCGCTCCATCATTGCTGGAAGTGCCGAGCTCCGCTTTCTCGCGACCGGCCTGAACGAAATGACACGTTATCTGGAGCGGGTGGATCAGACCCGGCGACAAGAAATGCTGCGGGCACAGCGGATTCAAGAGGGGCTGCTTCCCCCGAGGGAGCAGGAAATCAACGGCTACTCGATCGCGGCCGTGTTTATCCCAACCGAAAGTGTCGGAGGTGACCTATACGATGTAATCCCGCTGGCCGATGGTTCGGTCCTGGTCGCGGTGATGGATGTCGCAGGTCATGGCGTCCCGGCAGCATTGTACACGGCTCTGCTTCGCACCGTTCTCCACTACGAGACGAAAGGTTCGGCGAATCTTGCCGCGGTTATGACCCGACTGAACCAGGAAGTGCGTCGAATTTCAAGTTCCCAGGATTTTGTAACTTGTGTGCTCGCGCGTCTTTGGGCGGGCGAGGGGCGGCTTGAATATGTGCGTGCAGGACACGAGCCGGCCATCGTTGTCCACCAAAATGGGGAGGTGACCGATCTGGAAGATGGGGGGATTGTGTTGGGTGTCGAATCCCAACCAGATTTCGAGCCTAGTGAATTGGCTTTCGCCGCCCAGGACCGCCTGTTCGTTTTCTCCGATGGACTGCACGAAGCTGCCAACGCAGAAGGCAAGATGCTTGGGCGCGCCGAGCTCATCAGGATGATTGTTGCAAGTCGGGCGATGCCTTTGACGGGTCAGCTTAGGACCGTTTTCGAGTTGGTACAGGCATTCCAAGGTGGAAAGCAGTTTTTGGATGACGTAACGCTGGTCGGGGTTGGAATCGCCTCAGAGAAGGCTCGCACCTCGCAATGACGACATGCAGCGAAGACTCTGCAGAGCGGATCTTCACCCCGCACGTGAAGCGATCACGGGGCCAGAAGCTCAATCGCATTTGTTGGTCACGGTGGCCGGGATCGTCGTGTCCGTTTTATCGCTCGCTCCTCCGGGCTGACTCGTCGTTGCAGGCTGAGTGCCGGTAGGTTGAGTTGTAAGCGGGTGCAGATGGGTGTCCGGGGTGCGTCCAGAGAGTTCCCGCTCCAACGACGCCGTCGCCGTTTCGAGGTCGCGCAGGGCGGCGGCGTGGCTGAGTTGAGTGCGGATCAACGTTTCCTGGGCGAGCAACACCGTGATGATGGATTCACCACCGGCTAGAAATGACTGGCGGGCCAAGGCCAGATTCGCCTGCCACTGGGGCAGAACCGACCGATTGAAAAGCCCGACACGTTCCTCGGCTAAGCGATGACGAATCAGTGCAGCGCGTACACCCTCGATCGCACGTTGTTCGACCTCTTCTAACCGCTTCTGAAGCTCCCGAGCCCGGGACTGCGCCTTTGCGATTTGCGCCTGGTTTTGATCAAAGATAGGAAGAGGAACATCAATCGTGGGCCCCAGGACCATGTTGATGATCAAATCACGCTCCCGATTGCGCTGACCGCGAGATTCAATATCCGGCGCAGTGAACTGGCCGGCCCTTAGTGATGAGCGAGCCGTATCAGCTAGGACCTTACGACCGAGAATGCCCCGAGATTCTATTCGCTCGCCTCCGAGGCCAGCACCAAATGTCGGAATGAGGCGGAACTTCTGTTGTTGGAAATCTGCAAGCGACGCCTCCAACTCCCACTGAACGGCCTGAACGTCTAGACGCTGTCGCAGTGCAGCATCAACCAATTCTGGTTCCGGGGTCGTGATCACGCTCACAGTTGCGTCGGGCGAAACGGGTTTCCACTCGGCCGTAGCGTTGGCTACGCCCATGAGCCGCATCAGCGTCTGCCGCGTGAGTTTCTCATCCGCACCCAACGTCACCTGGTCAAGTTGGGCTTCCAGAAGGCGACCTCGGATGAAATAAACATCGAGTTGACTGGACTCTCCGGCGCGCAAGCGAGCTTCAATAATTCCCGAGATGTCCTTCAGAAGCTTGATGTTTTGTGTCTGGAGATCGATTGCGCGAACTTGGTACTGAAGCGTGCAATAGTTCGACCGAACGTCTTTCACCAGTTCGACCGCGGAATCAGCGAAGGACAGAATCCGCTGCCGCAGCATTCCCTGGGCGGCCTTCTTCCGGCTTGGGATCAGCCAGAGGCTCGCGATATCTTCGGATAACCCGAATGACAGGCGAGAACGTCCGCCTCCCGCAGGAAACAATAGCGCCATCGATAGCACTGGGTTCGGCAACAACTCTGCTTGAACCAGATCCGCCTTAGCCTGCGCAATTGTCTGCAAATCGGCACGCAGTGCTCGGTTGTTCGCCAATGCCAAGTCGAGGACGCTATCAAGCGACACGACATCATCGGGGCCCGGCTCGAGCGGGCGTACCTCAGAATTTACTGTCCAATCGGTTTCGACTCCGGTCGCACGCCCGAATTCGCCGGCCGCCTGTTGCCAGTCCGGTGTATGATCCACGCCGGCGCATGAAGCCAACGGGATTAGAGCGCAGGCCAACCAGACGGCCTTCTCACTCGCACAGCGCCGTGTCATTATTAAATATCTCCAAGCACCCCGCCGCGCCCCGGGAAGTCAAGAGTCTCGTTCCGACGTCCAATCACGGTTTGTCGCGACGCTCGGCTCAATTGAGATCGTGCCCACTCATCGATTCATGAACTCTAGCCGCCTTGTCGTCATTGGATGACTTGCTCGGTTCATCGAAATCAAAGTCGAACACCTGCGGCTCTTGTCCATCTTTGAAATCGATGAACATCTTGATCCGTATGGGGAACTCAATCGACGAATCCACCTGCCCGGAGAGGAAGGCGTTTTCCGACGCAGGACGCAATCTCAGCGGCTTCTCGGCATCCTTGTCCCTTGTCCATGTCGTTCCCTGAGCCGTGAATTTTTTGGCAGCAATCGGCTTCGTGAACTCATCGTAAAAGTAAACGCGGAATTCACGCTTGTCTGAAATGGTTCCTTCAAGGTGATGCTTTTGATCCTGCGCCATGAAAAAGGTGCCGCCGTGCTTGGCGCTGTGGTCCTGATGGGCGTTTACATCCTGAAGTGCCATACCACAAACTGGACACTTTTGAGCCGTCGGGTATGTCTTCTCGCCCTCGCATTTCATCGGACATGCAAAGTCCTTGGGTGAGTACTTGTAGAGTACGTCAGAGAGTCTGACCATTTCCGAGTGCAATTTTCGGGTACCTGCCGCGTCGGCGGAATCGCCCGCCTTGTCGATGGCGTCAAACATGTTCGCGAGTTCTCTCCCCGCCTTGTTGACTTCCTTGACGGCCTCTCGGGGAACGCCGGAGTCAGCCTTCAGAGCCAACTGACCCACGATATTTCCGACTTTTTGAATCACCTCCGCCTGGCCGTGAACATCTTCGAGCTTCTTGGTGGTGATGAGCTCATCGATTTCGTGGAGGCGCATGCGAATCTCATTTACGCCGTCCTTGAAAGTCGTGGGCATCTTGAAGTCGGCGGGCTTGCCGTGTTCATGACCGTGTGGCTGCTGGGCGAACGCCGGTGAGGACGACAATCCCAAAAAGAAGGTGCAAACTGCGAAGATTGTTTTCAGATTCATGGTCAAATTCCTATTCCAGAAGTGAATCAGCCGAACTTCGGTCCGGCAGTTGGTCGACACTCTTATTCGTATTCACGATTTCAATAGACTCGACGACGGGCCCGGTCGCGACAGGATGGTGATCGCTTCCCGGAGATGTATCCAAGTGCTGTTGGTTGGCGCGCCATTCAGCCACGACATGCGCCGACCCCCTTCGACCGAATCGCAGGAAAATCGTCGGCGTGATGCAAAAGTCCAAAAACGTGCTGGTGGCCAGTCCGCCGAGCACGACCAGCGCGACTGGGTAAAGAATTTCCTTGCCGGGCTGACCGGCAGCAAGAACGAGCGGAATGAGTCCAAGGCCCGTTGTCAGGGCGGTCATCAATACCGGCGCCACACGCTCCTGGCTGCCGCGCACGACCATTTCGCGGCCGAACGCCATGCCCTCATGCGTCATCAAATGGATATAGTGGGTGATCATCAGGATACCGTTTCGGCTGGCGATTCCGCATAAGCTGATAAAGCCGACCAGACTAGCGACACTGAACGTCTCGCCCGCCAACCACAGCGCAAAAGCGCTGCCGATGAAGGCAAACGGGATGTTCAGCATCACCTGGATGACCATTTCGACCGAACGGAAAAGCGAATAGAGCACTGCGAACATCGCAACGAGCGAAAGCGAGCCGAGAAGCAGGATCAATCGCGTGGCGGATTGCTGCGCCTCGAACTGGCCGCCGATGCTCAGGGTATAGCCGGCCGGTATCTTCTCCGGCGGCAGATCCATCGCGATGGACGCCTCGATGTCTGCAACCGTGCGGCCCAGATCACGGCCCTGCACGTTGGACTGGACGACAATTCTGCGCTGCACATTCTCGCGGCTGATCTGATTCGGTCCCGGGGTCTCGGTGATTCCGGCCACGTCAGAGAGCAGCACGACCGCGCCTGTCGGCGAAATCAGCCTGACATCCTTGAGTCGACGGACGTCGTTTCGCACCGACTCTTCGAGCATCAGGACGAGGTCAAACGATTTCAGTCCGTCGAGGACTTGCGAGACGACCTTGCCCTTCATCGCTGTTTCGAGTGTGCGCACTAGTTCGGCCGGCTTGAAGCCGACCCGCGCAGCCGCCTCACGGTCCACGCGAATTCGCACCTGGGGAATCAGAACCTGTTTTTCGATTTGAAGATCGACGACGCCGGGGATTCCATTCATGGCGGCCTGAACTTGATCTGCCAAATTGCGGAGCGTGTTCAGATCGGGCCCAGCAATCTTGACCACAATCTGAGCCCGCACGCCGGACAAGAGATGGTCGATCCGGTGACTGATGGGCTGGCCCAGTCCGACAGCCACACCGGGTACGGTTTCAAGTTTTTCTCGAATCTCGGCAAGCACGATGTCTTTGGGCCGTACCGTTGGAGGCGGCTTCCGGCCGTCCACCGTGACGTGCTTTTCCGGCTCACGAGCCTCGTCGGCCGTCCAGAAATCCACGTCCAACTCTGAGTAGTGGACCCCCTCGGCATGTTCATCCTGCTCGGCTCGGCCGGTTCGCCGACCGGTGGACTTCACTTCCGGTATCGACAGAATTAATTCCTCGGCCTTGGCCCCCAGGCGATCCGATTCGGCGAGTGAAATGCCGGGGTCGGCAACGACGTTGAGCGTTGCGGTCCCCTCGTTGAACGCAGGCAGGAACTCACTGCCCAATCGTGAAACCAGAAACACGCCCACCCCGAGCAGACTCAGCGCTGCGCCGATGACCGTCCACGGCCGCGGCATGGTGACGTCGTACAACTTGCGTGCAAACCGCTTGCACCCGCGTAACACCAGGCCGTCCTTTTCCTCCGCCATTCGCTTCATGTTGGGTAGCAGGTAGAACGACAGAGCGGGCGTGACGGTGAGCGAAACAACGAGGGAAGCAAGTATGCTGACGATGTAGGCGATGGCCAAAGGTTGAAAGAGCCGGCCCTCAATCCCCGACAACGCAAATAGCGGGAGAAACACGAGCAGCACAACGGCCGTGCCATAGATGATGGAGGTCCGTACCTCGCTGGACGCTTCAAATACGACATCTATTGCCGGACGGGGCTGCGGAAGATGCCGGTTCTCGCGCAGACGGCGAAACACGTTTTCGACATCCACGATGGCGTCATCCACCAGTTCGCCCATCGCCACGGCGATCCCGCCCAGGGTCATGGTGTTGATGGACTCGCCAAACGCCTTGAAAACAAGCGCCGTAACGCACATCGACAAGGGAATGGCGGTCAGCGTAATGAACGTTGTCCGGACGTTGAGCAGAAACAGGATCAGGACAATGACGACGAGGATCGAGCCATCGCGCAGTGCCTCGATGACATTATCAATCGCGCTCTGAATGAAGTGGGACTGCCGAAAGAGGTCGGAATTGATGACCAGATCCTTCGGCAAGGTCGGCCGAAGCTGGTCCAGTGCTTTATCAATACGGTCCGTGAGTTCGCGCGTGTCGGACCCCGGTTGTTTTTGAATCGCCATGATGACGGCGGGCCGCGCATTCATCGATCCGTCGCCGCGCTTGATCGGCGCACCGCCTTCGCGAACCGATGCAACGTCTCGTACGAGGATCGGGCGTGTCGTCCCATCATTCGTCCGTGATGCAACCAGCGAAGTCTCGATGTCCGCCACGGTGGCGACGCGACCCAGGTTGCGAACGACAAATTCCTGATTGCTGCCGACGATGAAGCCGCCGCCGGAGTTTTCGTTGGCCTTCTCCAGGGCATCCTCGAGGTCCGTGAGGGTCAGGTCGTAGCGCCGCAGTTTTTCCGGATCGGCCAGTACCTGAAACTGCTTCACCTCCCCGCCCATGACCGTGACTTGCGCCACACCGCCGACCGAAAGCAGAGCTGGTCGAATAACCCAATCGGCGAGTGAGCGCACCTCCATCGGAGGCAGGGTGTCGCTGCGCATGCCGACGAGCATGATTTCACCCATGATGGAACTGATCGGCCCCATCAACGGGATCACGCCCGGTGGAAGTTTTTCGGCGACCTGATTCAGCCGCTCCTGAACGACTTGCCGGTCGTAGCGGATGTCTGTGCCCCAGGCGAATTCCACATAGACGACGGACAGTCCCAGGCCCGACACGCTGCGGACCCGTTCGACCCCAACGGCGCCGTTCAGGGCGGTTTCGAGATGAAACGTAACCTGCGTCTCGACTTCCTCCGGCGCAAGTCCGGAGGCCTCGCTCAAGACGGTGACGGTCGGACGATTCAGATCGGGAAGCACGTCCGTCGGAAGGCGAGTGGCCGTGAATAGGCCGTATGCCGCCAAGAGGACGGCGGCGGCGAGCACAAGCACGCGGTTGTGCAATGAAAACTTGATGATCGCGTTCAGCACTAGTGCTTGTGCTCCGCTTGCGGAGAGGGTGGGGCGGCGGCTGCCACGGCGGTCGGAGTCTGGGGTCGCAACTGGGTCAATGAATACACGCCCTGTGTCACAACAACGTCACCCGGCGCGAGCCCTCCGAGCACTTCAACCACCTGATCATCCGACAGCCCTGGCGTGATGTCCTGTTTCTTGTAGGTATCTCCGCTCTTCAAGAAGACAAAATGCATCGGGCCGACCTGAACGACGGCGGATAGGGGAACAACCACTGCAGACTTTTCCTCACGTAGCACAATGGCGAGGTCAACAAACATGCCATCGCGAAGCAATCCGTCGTTGTTCTCACATTCGATGACGACGTGCGCCGTGCGCTTAACAGGGTCCAGTCCCGGGCTCATGAACTTGATTCGCCCTTCCACGAGGAATGCCGGCTGCGCGGGAATCCGAACCCGAACCGCGTCGGACGAGCGCGATAAAACGCGCGGTATCAGAGACTCCGGCAATTCTCCTTCAATTTGAACGACGCTGTAGTCGGCGACCGACAAAAGTGTCTCACCGGCGGCAGCCCAGAGGCCGGGACGAGCGTTTCGCTCAACGACGACGCCGTCAGCCGGCGCGACAAGGCGCAGCAGATTGAGCGGTTGCCCGTCGGACAGCTCACCAGCAAAGGAATCCGCCTGTACCCCAGAGGCGTCACGAGACCATCGAAGGGCCTGCTGTCTGAGGACTGCGACTTCCTTGGTAGTCACATCAAGCTCAACGGCCTTGAGTTTGGCCTCGCCTCTTGCGCGCAGTGCGGTCGCCCGACGCTCAGAGACCGAATTAACGGAAATGACGCCTTCGCCGGCCGACTCGACGCGTTGCATTTCCCCCTCGGCAAGCGTGGCCGTCGCGTCGGAGTTTGCGGCTTCGACGCGAAGCTGCTGGACCCGCCCCTCGCCGCGAACGACATCAAGCAACAGCCTGGCCAGTTCCGGCGAATCAATCTCGACCAGAAGATCACCCCGACGAACCACACTCCCCACCTGGACATGCACCGCGAGAATCTTTCCGGCGGTCAGGGCCGAGATGGCCCAATTCCGGTCCGGCACCGCGCGGACGATCCCGGAAAGATCCAACACGTCGTCAATTGCGCCGAAATCGACCTCCGCGGTCACGAGGCCAATGTGTGCCGCAGTCTCAGGAGAAACTTGGCGAGGGCTATCCAAGTCATACGGGCCGACCTCTTTGCCGCCATGACCCTCATGTGCCCAAAGAGGCAACGACCAGGCAACAATGGCCAGGGCCACCCATCGCTGGTTGCGTAATGTTTTCGCGCGCATAGAACCCCTTTATTTGCTCCGATCAGCCGTCGAATTGGCAGGAACGGATTGGTTCGGCACATTGATTAGATGCAGGGGGCCCCTGGATTCTTCGCGAAGGTTTTCCGGGGACCGGCTGCCCGATTCCGAGATGCCCCGAAAGGGGGACACGGAGGCAAGGGAACCGTATGATGATTCACGGGATCGGGCTAGAACGCCGGTCCCCCCATAATTTGTGAAACCGGACCCTTCAAGGGCATCAGAATCCCGTGACAGAATCAGAACTGGTCAAACGCTGCCGCAATGGGGATCGCGATGCCCAGCATGAGTTCTACAATCAGACTTCGGACCGCATTTACCGACTTTGTTTGCGAATGACTCAGAGTCAGGATGTCGCGTTCGATCTCGCGCAAGAGACCTATTTAAAAGCATTTAGCCGGATTGGCCAGTTCAATGGCGAATCGAGCCTTGCCTCGTGGCTGTACCGAATCGCGGTTAACGAGGCCCTTCAATTCCTTCGCCGAAAGGGGCCGGTGCGCCTGGGCGGCAATACTGATCTCGCTGCCCAAATGGAAAATGAATCAGACCTTCAGGGGAAGGCCGTGGCGCTGGATGTGGCCGAAGCCCTCTCGCGCCTCGATCCCCCCGATCGGGCCATGCTCCTGCTTCGTTATCAGGAGGGCTTGGACTATCGCGCAATCGCAACCGTTATGGGGTGTCCCGCTGGGACCGTAGCCTCCCGGCTGCATCGGGCACGTCAACGCGCCAGGGAATTCCTGGCCGGTGGTTACGATTTGACGGAAGAAACTCCCGCTGCCCCGCATCAAAGAAAGGGAGGCAGGGTCGTTGAAGCGCCCGGCCCTCCAGCGGAACCGCTCCGCAAGGAGACGGGATTGCCATGAACTGCGAAACTGCCAAACAGCAATTGGGCGCGTATTTCGACGACGAGCTGCCCATTGAAGCACATCGAGAGACCGAAGCACATCTTTCGCAGTGCCCCGGTTGTTCAGCGGAATTGGCGTCAATTCGTGAGCTGGCGCATCGACTCGCTCCCGCCGAGCGTGCTCGTGTCCCGGCAGATCTCTGGAGCGCGATTGAGCGACGGCTGGACAGCCCCGCTCAGGAATCCCCCGGACGCACAGGCCGCTCGCTGTGGTCTCGGCCGTACGCGCTCGCTGCCAGTCTTCTCGTCGTCCTCGGCCTCGGGTCTTGGGCAATTCTGTCCTTTGGGGATGGCGCGACGGTTGCAAAGGCCTCCACGCTTGACTTCAGCATGTTGCTTGACGCGCTTCCCAAAGACGCCTCCGCGGCGTTTGACAAGTTTCTGGCCCAATACGACGCGCGGCAATCGTCCCCGACACAGGCCAAGCGGGCGGCGCCCAAGTTAAACTTCGAGATCCCCGATGCACTGCCGGGCGGATTCCGACTGGATAAGACCTACGTGCTTAGATTCGGCAAAGAGCCCGGCGCCGCCGCGAAGTACATAAGAAACGATGAGCTCCTCGTCACGATCTTCCATCAGCCCGTGCGACAGGAGGATTTCGGCACCCACGCCGACTATCCATGTGTCATCGGCCAGCATCGGGGGCACGCCGTTTCCGTGGGCGATTGGAGGCTCGTCCACGTCACCGATTCGACGACCTGCCATTGCGTATTAAGCAAGCTGGGCGACGACTCTGAATTACCTGAGGTTATAAAGGCCGTAGCGCCGGACGTGATGCCTCAGTCCGATTCTCATGGCCACCCGCACGGGCATGGATCATAGGCATGGATGTTAGAGGAGGGGGATTAACGATGCAGTGCTCATTGTCCGGGATCGTTCGCGCGGTCTTGTCAAAGATTCGTTTCGCATTAATCGCGATCACGGTTTCAGTTTCTGGATGTGGAATGTTTTCGACCCTGCCATTCCTGGCCGGCTTTGGGTCGGCTCCCGGCAAGGTCGATGTAGTGTCGAAGCGAAGGGGCTGTTCAGAGTTTAGCCACACTGCGGTCTTGACCGTGAATTCGCCAGTGCAAGCCACGGCCATTCAGTGGTTCTTCACCGACGGGACGGTCCAGGTTGGTCAGTCGATCGTTCATACCTTTGATCAATCAGGTCAGCAACGAGTGCGCCTCGTCATCGGTACTGAAACCCAGGATTTCACCTTGCAGATTCCCGTTCGGGGCGAACCTGATGATGGGCCGGACCCGTTCGGTGACACCTGCAGACCGATTGAAGGCGAGCAGCATGTCCCCCAGGGAACGACCGTGAACTATCGCGACAATCCGCCGGCATCCGGCCCACACTTTTCAGGTGCCGGCGTCGCTCCCATTGCCCCAGGTTTTTACCCGGACCCCGTCCCCCCCGAAGTATGGGTGCACAACTTGGAGCACGGCGACGTGGTGATCCTTTTTGACTGTCCGGGAACTTGCGATCCGGCGTTCCTTCAGAACCTTCAGGGTTTTTTCAACTCCATCGTTTCCCACAAATTGGTGGTTACGAGGTATCCCAACCTGCCGTCGCCGATCATGGCCGTGGCCTGGCAAGTGCAGCGAAGTTTCGACGAATTCGACGCCGTTGAGCTGAAGGCCTTCCATGATCGTCGCGTCGGACAAGCTCCTGAAGGCGAAGAATAAGAAGCTTTCTAATCGATACTTCCGCACTGTTGCTGGTACGACCTTCATTGATCGACGCAGCGGTTACGGCCTTCATTGTTTCTTTCGTATGGACGCGGATATTTCCACTGCATCCGACTCGGTGGACCTGTCCTGTATGGTCCCTCAATCGGAGAGAGACCGACGTATCTGCATTGCTAACCGTTCCCCAATCAATACCTTCGCGACACACATCCAATCGCACGTGATCGCCGCAAGTCTCATTCGGAAAGGTATCTGGCACGCAGATTGCTAGTGGTTGTTCTTGATTCCGTGACAATGAGTTGTCTCTTGGAACACAGTCCAAAGTTAGTTCGAACCCCTTTGGAGCCCTAAAATGAGCGGTAACAATAAAGTCTTAATGGGCGTCGTTCTCGCCATTGGCGGGTTGGCCTTGAGTGCCTGTTCGGTTGGAGGCCTTCTAAGCCTCATCGGTCCGACTGGCCTTGCCGCAGAAATCGCATCGAAAGCAGAGGCGGTTGCGCGCCAAACTGGCGGTCCCGGTGGCTTCGGGGGCAGGATGATGGACGGATATGCTGGCCGCATGCCGATGCACATGGGCTTTCACGACGAAACGGCACTCGCCGAACCGGGCGGCTCCGTAATCGTTGGAATGGCCAATACATCCGGTCAGGATTGCGTGTTTCATCTTTCCTATGTCTCCAGCCAAATGGGCACGAGCGAACAGACGATGGATGTATCCGTTCCCTCCGGTGGGGGAGTAACCGTTCAGATTCCTTGTCCGGAGATCTTGGGAATGGGGCCCATGGAGATGCCGGGGCAGCCGGGATGTCATCTCGCCGACGGCCAACCGGTGGTCAATACGATGGCCGTACCTGGGTTCATGGGCATGGATTACTCCTGCGGCGATGAATTCATGTTTCGCCTGATGGCCGACGTGAATGACTTGGACCATGACGGGGATCGGCAGGAACTCATCATCATGAGCCAAGCCATGGAGCAATTCATGCAGCGCGGCTTTCCGATGGGCATGGGCCAGATGATGGGCGGTTGACCTCTGCCGGCTCTGAGTTGCGTCCTTCTTGGGAGGAGTCTTGTCAGGAGCCGAATCACGCATGGGTTCAAGCGTGTCTTAGATTTCGACCCACTCGATCAAGAAAATGACGGTTCCGCGCACGCAAACGCTTCCCGCCGTTGTTACCTATTGCCTTGTCGTGGTACTTACCTATCAAGGCTTGAAAGTGGCCCGGCGTATTCGAACTGGTGGCACGTCGAATTTGACACTCTGATAGCTAAGAAAAAGTCTGGCGCTCCCGAATCCCTGAGCCCTCGGAGCCTTATGGTCAGAGGCCCCGGAGCCCCGGGTTCAGTCGTTGGGATTGGTTTGCAAAACAGAGTTCTCGATCGTCAGCAGATTGAACTGGATGCCTGGGTCTATCTGCAGTCACCGCAGGTGCTTGGCGAACTGGGCCAGCATCAACCCGGCGGCGACGTTGGCGCAGTAAATGGTGCTTCGCGACGTGCAGGCACCGCGGTGAGCTTCGCTGGACTGGAAGAGCGTCGTTGGGTAGTGACATCGTGAGTCACTGCCACTGGCAGTCATTACGTGCAGCGCCTCGGCCGCCATCCGGCCATCGCGGAAAAATTCGGCCATTTGCCCTATGGTGTTCCAGATGAGGCGCCGCGTCTCGTTGGAATCGACGCAGCAAGGGACGATGTTGCCGATGGGTATGCTTCGTCGAAGGCGTTCGTGATGGCGTTGGAGCGTAATGCACGAGTTGAGTTCCCGGCAGAGATCTCCGGTGGCCTCCACCTTGGGCCGGCCGGCATTCCGCTCCATGTATCCCTGGGCGGCAAGGTTGACCGGCTCGACGATGTCGTGATCAATCAGTTGCAGTCTGGGAATGCCAGTGGTCGCATCCTCCAATTCAACGCTCAGTCGTCGCCGCGATCCTTCCTTGCTGTACTCGGCGTCCCCGAGTGCTGCTGTTGACCGATCATTGGTCGAAGCAACAAATGTTCGTTGGCGGCGGGAGCGGACAACAGAGCACCTTCTGGGTCGATTGCCTGAAGCAGCTACAGGTCGAGACGGACTGGTACGACGAAGTGCGTGGCCACACGGCTCGACTGCTGGGCAAGAACGCATCCGCGATCAGACCCTTCAGACCAGCCGGGCCTGGGCCATCAAGGAGACACTCCGGGAACTGTGGGACCATGGGTCACCGTATTGAGTCCGGAAGCTCTTCATGAACTGGTTTGGCTGGGCGCGACGCTAAGAGCTCGAGCCCGTGATGAAAGTGGCCAAGCTGCCCAAGGACCGCCTGGCAAGCATCCTGACCTATTGCACGCACCCAATCACCAACGCCGTCGCCGAAGGCCTCCACAGCAAGATTATGGCCATCAAGCGAAAGGCCTGCGGCTACCGCAACAAGGAAAACTTTAAAACGGCTATCCGATTCTTCTGCGGCGGACCACAGCTTTACCCACGATAATCCCGGAAGAACCTTGATTTCTGGACTTCATGACGGCGCCAAGTACTGCGGACAATTCGGACCGAACAATGGCCGGCGTGTAGTGTTCGAGCCTTACTATCCACTGCAAATGATGGGCGGCGAACCTCGCGTTGCTGATCCGGATGGGTAGTGCCTTCTTGCTTGTAGGACAGTAGGAGTAAGTCACGAGACGGTTCGCTCCGATTAGGCGGTTCATCCCCTATCGCCGCTAACCTCGGCGCAGCCGTCCCATACAAGCTGACTCACCCGCCACGATCATCGAGCCGCATCAGCCGCAGCCCGTTGAACACCACCAGCAGCGACGCACCCATGTCGGCCGCGATGGCCATCCAGAGATTGGCCAGCCCTGGAATCGCGAGGACTAGGAAGATCGCTTTGATGCCAAGCGACAGGCCGATGTTCTGAATGACCACGCCGCGCGTGCGTCGGCTGTGACGAAGAAGCCAGGGCAGCTTGCGTAGGTCGTCGGTCATCAGGGCGATGTCAGCAGTTTCCAAGGCGGCGTCGGTGCCTCCGACGCCCATCGCGATACCGACGCTAGCGGCCGCGAGTGCCGGCGCATCGTTGATCCCGTCGCCAACCATTAGTACGTGCTCGTGCGACTCTCGGAGCGCTTCGACGGCCTTGACCTTGTCCGCCGGGAGTAGCTCGCCACGCGGTTCAATTCCGCCGCATTCCTTGGCGATCACTTCGGCCGTTCCAGTGTTGTCCCCTGTCAGCATGATGACGCGTTCAATGCCCTCGCGAAGCAGGGCCTGTATAGCCTCAGGAGCTTCCTCGCGCAAGCCGTCAGCGAGAAGGATGACGCCGAGAGGACGCTCTTCCGACGCGATGCCGACGACAGTGTGATTGCAATCCTCATGCTCGGTCATCACCCGATGGATCTCGTCGGTGCAGACGTTTTTCTCTTCGAGTAAGCGATGGTTGCCCAGGAAGTGACGGGTGCCATCAACGGTCGCCTGAGCGCCCCTACCGCGAATGGCCTGATAATCGTGGCAAGGCGGCGGCGAGATTCCTCGTTCGTTGGCGAACTCGACGATGGCCCGCGCGATCGAGTGTTCACTACGTTGCTCGATCGCGGCTGCAAGCTCCAACAACCCCTGCTCCGTGGCATCGCCCAGCGGTATCACTTCTTGAACGACCGGTTTGCCATGCGTCAGCGTGCCGGTCTTGTCCATGGCGATTACGCGAGTACGGCCGACGGCTTCCAGGAATTCGCCTCCTTTGATGAGTACGCCGTTCCGAGCAGCGGCGGCCAAGCCGCTTACAATCGAAACTGGCGTCGAAATGACCAATGCGCAGGGGCATGCGATGACCAGCAGAACGAGTGCGCGGTAAAACCACGCCGACCATGCTGCGCCGAAAAACAGAGGCGGCACGATGCACAAGAGTACGGCACCGATGACGACGGCCGGTGTGTAATACCGAGCAAACGTCTCGACGAACTGCTCGGATCGAGAACGGCGCGACTGAGCCTGCTCGACCAGACGAATAACGCCTGCAAGCACAGTGTCGCCGGCCACTTTGGAAACCTTGACGGTGACGGCCCCGTCCTGGTTTACGGTGCCGGCGAACACCTCGTCACCCGGTGATTTGCCAATCGGAGCCGATTCCCCCGTGATTGGGGCCTGATTGACGGTCGTTTCGCCTTCCACGACTTCGCCATCAAGCGGAAGCTTCTCACCGGGACGGATGATGATTCGGCTCCCAATTTCTACGTCCTCAACCGCGAGTTCGCGTTCCGATCCATCCTCCTGTAACACTCGGGCCTGTTCCGGGCTGAGTTCCATGAGGGATTGGATTGCACGTCGCGCCCGGTTGACGCTCCACGTTTCCAGCAGATGGGAAATAGCAAAGAGAACAGCGACGGCTGCACCTTCGAGCCATTCGCCGAGTCCGACCGCGCCGATGACCGCCACTGTCATCAGCACATTCATGTCGAGGCGTAGCCGACGCAGCGAAGACCATGTCTTGGGAAGGACGAATCGCCAGGCAGCGGCGATGGCGAGTGTGTATGCTATCGCCGCCGGCCACGGGGCATGAAGAATCATTCTTGCGGGAACCAACGACAACGCAGCGCCGATGGCCGCTGCGGCGGCGGACGTCACAGCCATCCAGAATGGGCCCCTGGGAGACGGAGCTCGCGCGTCATTCGGCCCCGTGGATGAGTTCTCCAAGACCGATGCCTTCATGCCCGTAGTCCGAACCCGTCGGATGATCTCGTCCACGTCGATTCGGGCGGGATCATGTTCAACAGTCATGGACGACTGCATCAGATTGAACGACAGGTCATCGACACCATCCACAGCCAGGCACTGCTGCAGCTCCGCGATTTCGTCGGGGCAGTCCATGCCTGTAACGCGAAATTGCGTGGATGCAATGGACAATTTCAAACTCCATTCCGTTCATCTAGCGCTATCGATTTCTCGGGAGTCGGTATCATCGCAACGACCGACATGATGCCGAATTCGTACGACAATACCGTCGGATAGCGGCACAGGTAGTAAAACCTCAAAACGCGCGTGGCGAGCTCGTGAGCTCCGCAAAATGCGACGAACCTCCGCCCCAGCTCTCTCAATCGTCTTGCCGGCCGAATCTTGGACCTCCACATGCACGTGGGCCGGCTGGGTCGATCGGCGAACGTAACCCGTGACTTGGATTCCATCGACAACCGGATAGACGTGAATATCACGATAGTGGCCGCGCTTGTCGGGAACCTTTTCCAGCCGAAGCACGCCGGAATCAAATAGGTCAACTCGTCCCGGCGCACACCCAGTAATGAACGCTGCGCAAGCGACCGACAATAAGAATCCGATGACCCGAAATATCATCGCATCGCTCCGCCGTCACTTCGCGCCTTTTCGCCACATCTGGCACCGCGCAATCAGAACTAAGATCGCCGAAAGCGTGACAAATGCCGCCATGATGATCCCCAGAAAAGGGAAATACCAATGTCCATACTTCGCGCGATGGCTGGCCATGTCGTGGTACAGTAGCCAGTCAACGAGCGCCGCAATTGCCACGAAAGGAATCGTCCATGTAACCAGACTGCGTACGCTCGGCGGTTTCGACAAACGCCGCACGCCTTGGGTGCCGCCTCGCCGGCGCCTACGGTTTCGCCTTTTCCTTGTCATGGTCGTGGCCGTGATCGTCATCATGTCCCTTGTGGTCGCCGTGAGTCTTGCATTCGCCGTGTCCGACACAGCGAAGCTTGGTTCCCTCGCGGACCCACAGATGAGCATCATCCCCTTCGCCGGTCACGAAGTATTGTGTTTCACTCTTGACCGGCTGGGCGGTTCCGGGTTGCGCAAAAAGATTGGCAGCGGATGCAGTCAAGCCAACGCCCAGAAACAGAGCTACCACAACGCTCTTCAGACATACGTTTCGCATAACTTGTCTCCTTGGCAAAGTGCCACATGAAAAACAATGCTTGGCAAGTACACCGTCGCACCTGCCTCAGCCTGTTCGGCTTGAATCGCGCGAATCATCGACTCCTCTGGGTTGCTCAGACGGCGGTCCGGCAGCCGGACTATCCGACTCCCGTTTGGTGTCCAACGACCCTGCGTCGGGTTCCTCCCATTCTTGGGGAACCGGACTCGGCGCACCGCTGGGATCCCAACCAGTGAAGATTCGATAGAGCGCCGGAAGGACGAGCAGCGTTAGAAACGTGCTGGTCACCAGACCCCCAATGACAACCGTCGCCAACGGTCTCTGGACCTCGGCCCCGGTGCCGGTTGCCAGTGCCATCGGCACAAATCCCAATGATGCGACCAGTGCCGTCATGAGGACTGGCCGGAGCCGCGTCAACGAACCGTGGATAATGGCCTGATCACGCGCCATGCCCTCTTGGCGAAGCTGGTTGATGAACGTGACCATGACCAGGCCGTTCAATACGGCGACGCCGGACAGCGCAATAAAACCGACGGCGGCCGAGATTGAAAAGGGCATATCGCGCAACCAAAGCGTGACGATGCCCCCCGTGAGGCCGAGCGGAACCGCACTGAACACGAGGAGCGAATACTTTGCACTCTTGAACGTGCTGAATAGCAGAATGAAAATCAGCAAAAAGCATATTGGCACAACCACAGCCAGCCGGCGCTTGGCCGCAACGAGGTTTTCGAATTGTCCGCCCCAGTCAATCCATTGGCCCGATGGCTGCGAGATCGCCCTAACCTTCGCCTGTGCCTCTGCCACGAACGAGCCGAGGTCGCGCCCCCGCACATTGCACTGGACAAAGACGCGCCGCTTGCCGTTTTCGCGGCTGATCTGATTGGTTCCCTCGGTGACGTCGATTCTCGCAACGTCGCCGAGAGGTATGAATCCCATGCGCGCCGGCGGCGGCATGATCCCGGTCAACTGTGAGGCGGATGCAACGCGAACGTCCTCGAAGTCGCCTTCGCGTGGTGGAAGAGGAATCCATAAGTTTTCAAGCGTCTGCGGTTGTGCGCGAAGTGTTTCGGGGAGCCGGACAATCACGTCGAATCGGCGGTCACCTTCAAATACCAGGCCCGCTTCTCGACCACCGATTGCCACAGCCAAGACGTCTTGTACATCAGCAACATTCAACCCGTAACGCGCAATCGCCGCTCGGTCGATTTCGACGGTTAGAACCGGCATGCCGCTTGTCTGTTCGACTCTTGCGTCTGCCACGCCGGTAACAGTCTGGAGCGCAGCCAGTATCTGGTCGGCCGTCTTTTGCATTGAATCGAAATTGTCGCCGTAAACCTTTACCGCCACGTCGCCTCGCACGCCGGCAATCAGTTCGTTGAAACGCATTTCGATGGGCTGCGTGAACTCGTAGTTGTTTCCGGGCAAGGCCTTGACGCTCAGTTCGATAAGCTTGAGCAGCTTGCCCTTATGGCCTATGGCTACGACTGTGTCGTGTCCACCCTCCTCACTTCCGTGGGCAACTTCCTCCTCGCCGTGACCCATTATCCGCTCCATCTCCTCTGTCTTCGCCGCGATCAGCATGTCCAATTCGGCCTCGCTGCGCCATTCTTCTTCGGGCTTGAGAATGACGAACGTGTCCGCCACGTTTTGCGGCATCGGGTCCGTCGCCATTTCGGCGGTGCCGATCTTTGAGTACAAGAACGCGACTTCCGGGAAGCCGCTCACGACACGCTCAACGTCAAACTGCATTTCCTGCGACTGTGTGAGCGATGTGCTCGGGATGCGTAGGGCATGCATCGCCAAGTCCTTCTCGTCGAGCCTGGGCACAAACTCCTGTCCCAACGTGTTAAACAAGACCAGCGACGCGGTGAAAATCACAACCGCAACGCCTGCAACCGCCCAACGGGCCCCTAGCGCCCAACGAACTGCGGGCTCGTACGCTGCCTTTGCCCACCGTATAACGAAGACTTCTTTTTCCTTCACCCGGCCTCGCACCAGTATGGCCACCATCGCCGGCACGAAAGTCAACGACAAGACGAATGCTCCGGCCAAGGCGAATATGACGGTCAGCGCCATCGGGTGGAACATTTTCCCTTCGACGCCCGTCAGTGTGAGGATCGGTACGTACACGACCGTAATGATCGCCTCTCCGAACGCCGTGGCGCTACGCACCTGTTTGCTGCCCTCAAAGACGATGTGAAGACGCTCCTGAAGCGTCAGCAAGCGGCCTTTGGCGTGCTGCTCTTCGGCCAGTCGTCGAATGCAGTTCTCCACGATGATGACGGCGCCATCGACGATCAGACCGAAGTCAATTGCACCAAGCGACATCAGATTGCCGCTCACCTTATTCTGTACCATTCCGATGGCAGCAAAGAGCATCGACAGGGGTATCGCCAGGGCACAGATCAGTGCCGCGCGGAAGTTGCCGAGCAGGAGCAGCAGCACCACGATGACCAGGATCGCACCTTCGACCAAGTTCTTCTCGACCGTGCGAATTGTGGCATCGACCAGCTTGGTACGATTAAGCACCGTCTTGGCGCGAACTCCCGGCGGCAAGCTCCGTTGTATCTCCGTGAGCTTGGCATTCGCGGCGGCCGCCACGGTGCGACTGTTCTCTCCGAGGAGCATGATCGCCGTGCCAACGACGATCTCCTCGCCATTTTCGCTCGCCGACCCGGTTCGCAATTCGCGCCCGATGCGGACGCCGCCGGCAGCAACGATATCTCGGACGTAGATGGGCACGCCGTTTCGCGAACCGACCGTAATAGACTCAATTTCCTCAAGCGTGTTGATTCGTCCTGCGGCGCGAACGATGTACATCTCCCCTTTGTGTTCGATGTAGCCCGCACCCGTGCTGATATTGTTGCGCTCCAATGCCGTGATCACGTCGCTAAAGGTCAGGCCATAGCTGACCAACTTCATCGGATCGGGCTGGACGTGGTACTGCTTGACATAGCCGCCGATGGAGTCAACGCCGGCAATACCAGGAACCGTGCGAAGCTGCATGCTGATCAGCCAGTCCTGGACCTCGCGGAGATAGGCCACGAATTCGACATCGCCGCGCAGACGCCGACCTTCCGGCGTCAGGTAGGAGCCATCACTCTGCCAGCCGGGCTTTCCGTCGGTTTTCGGAGCACCTTTTCCGAGAGGATGCTCATACTCAACGGTGTACATGTACACTTCGCCGAGGCCGGTCGCGATCGGCCCCATTACCGGCTCTGCCCCAGGTGGAAGACTCTCACCCGCCTGACTCAGCCGTTCGAACACTTGCTGGCGGGCAAAGTAGATATCCACGTCGTCGTCGAAAATCGCGGTAACCTGCGAGAATCCGTTGCGCGACAGTGAACGCGTGGATTGCAGGCCGGGGATACCCGCGAAGGACACCTCAATAGGAAAGGTGATCTGCTTCTCGACTTCAACAGGAGAGAGAGCCGCATACTCCGTGTTGATTTGCACTTGGTTGTTGGTGATGTCCGGCACCGCATCGATCGGAAGCTTGATCAGCGAATTGACGCCGATAGCAGCGACGATGATCGTGAACAACACGATCAGCCAACGATTTCGTATTGAAAAATGGAGGATGGTTTCTAGCACGTCAGAATCTCCACGGCCGTAGTCCAGTGATCAGTGCTGGTGCTCTGCCGTCGCTTTGCCGAGGTCCGCCTTCAGCAGAAAGCTCCCGGATGCGACGTACGCTTCACCTTCGACCAGGCCGCGGTATACCGGAACCAGGCCGGCCACGGCCTTTCCGACTGTGACGGCGCGCTTTGCGAAGGTGTTCTCTTCGCCCGGGACAGGAACGAACACGGACGTTTCGCCTTCGACGGTTTGGACTGCGATGTCCGGCACCGCCACAACGAGGGCAGGATCTGGATTGTTACGGTCGGTCGAGGCAATCTCGACCTGCACAAACATGCCCGGCTTCAGTGAGCGATCCTCACACTCCACCGCCACCCGAACCGAGACCGTGCGGGTGTGCGGGTCGATCATGGGCGCCACATATGAGATTTGACCTTCGTGCTGATGCGGGTCGAGGCTGCCGGCGTTGATCCACGCTTTTGCCCCCTGGGCGAGCTCGGGCAGATGTGCCTCCGGCACGTCCGCCAGCACCCACAAGATTTCGACGTTGGCCAGCACGAGGAGCTTTTCTCGTTCAGGGTTTACAAGCTCCCCAAGCGTCACTTCGCGCTCCACCACCTCACCAGAAATCGGAGCAACGATCGGAAAGCGCGGGTTGACCTCGCCGGACGCCTTGATCGCAGCTACCGTTTCTTGTGTCATGCCGAGCACATGAAGCTTGTTTTCCGCCGCGACCGCTGTCGATTCTGCGGTTCGGAGCGACGCTTGAGCGACCTTGAATTCGCCTTCCCGTTTCTGAACTTCATCGAACGCGATCCCACGATTCTCGTCGTAGAGTCGCTGCGCCCGGTCTAACGCATTCTTCGCCAGGTCCACGGTCGCAGTCGTCGTCTGGGCTGCGATCAGTTTTTGAAGATAATCACTTTGAGCCTCGCCCAGCTGCGGACTTTCCACGACCAGCAGCAAGTCACCCTTGGTCACCACGTCGCCGAGGCGGACCGCTAATTCCACGACGCGGCCGGGCAACGTTGAACCGACATGCGCAATCGCCTCCGCATTGAACGCGACTCTGGCTGGAGCCACGAAACTCGGTCCAAGCCGATACAATGTGGCCGTCTCTATCTTGATTCCGTAGCGGTCGATTGCGTCACGGGTCAGCGTGACTTCGTCAACGTGCGCCTCCTCGCCATGATCGTGTCCCTCGTGCCCGCCGCTTTCGGCCGCGGCGACCGATTCCGCCGACGAGCCCGGACTCGACCCAGAATCGCGGCATGCGGTCAGGCACGCGCAAATTACAGTTCCTATGAGGACGCACAAGGCGATTGCATTGCACCCGCGCCCCAGAAATTGAGATAACATTCCGATTGTTGTCATTCGAAGCATATCGCCTCTCCGCGGCAATCCAGCCGTCGTAGGTATTGAGCCCTCAAAGCAGCCACGCCGCCAGTAAGTTCCGTGCGAACGACACCGCAAAGTCACCAAGCGACGCGACAAACGTTACAATGGCATTTGCGTCACCATTCGCGGAGTCAGCCACTTGACAACCGCTCGCAGTAAATACTCCGATGGCCGCGATGGCGACCAGCAGGGAAGCGCCAGACCGTTTTGTTCTTCTAAAATGCATCTGCTATCCCTCATCCGTAGATTGAGTTTCAGCCGGCTGCGTCGATGGGCCGACCGGTTCAAGTAATTCAGCCACAGGGCGTGCGGTAGCCCGTTCCAACTCAGCAATGGCGTTCGCCGCGGCCTGCAACGCTGCGATGTTCGCCCGGCGCGTTTCAAGTAACGAGCGCTGCGCATCGATGACGTTCAGAATCGTGGTCTGCCCCGCTTGATAGGTTGACTGGGATAGATCGAGCGTCTCTTGTGCTTGTGGCAATACTTCATTCTGATAAAGGGTCGCGACGTTCCAAGCAGTCGCAAGACGATCGGCAGCTTCGCGCGTGTCTTGTACAATTCCACGTTCCAGGCCCTCCAACATTGCCTTGCTTTCCAGATAGCTCATTTGGGCTTTGGCAATTTGAGCCTGATTTTGGTCGAAAATGGGCAACGTCAGGCTCAGAGACGGGCCAAGAATTGCATCGATCCGCTGCCTCTGTTCGAGATTTCGCTGACCGCGTGATTGAATCTCGGGCGCGGTGAGCTGGCCGTTCGCGATGGACGTTCTTGCCGTATCGGCGAGGATTTTTCGCCCACCCTGCGCACGGTGTGCCTGGTGCTCAACTTCAAGACCGATTTCGACGTTCTGAAACACCTTGACCAGTTCAAGCTCGAATCGCGCGGCAGCTGCCTCAACCGCGTCGCGAGCCGCCCGGGCATCGAGGCGCGAGTCCAGCGCTGTTGCCACGTAGCGGTCAACTGGCAGTTCGCTTTCCATGGGCTTCGGTAGCGTTTCGCTAAGCGGGATTTCTTGTGCCGATGTGGTCAGTCCCAAAAGCGCCGCAAGCGTGCGGCGTGAACTTGCTGATTCCAACTGTGCCGACCGAGCCTCGACTTTGGCACGAAGCGCCTGCCCCCTTGCGAGGTTCACGTCGAGCGACCCGACAGTGCCCGCTTCCAGACGAGCATTCGTAATACGAAGCAACTCTTCCGTCAGCGACACATTGTCCTGCGCAATTGAAAACGCGCTATCAGCTGCCAGGGCGTTGAAGTATGCAACCTTCGTGTCCACCGCCAATGAGACCAGCTCTTGAGCTGCGCTGAGTGTCATTCGTTCCAAGTCTTGGTTTGCCGCACGGCTGCGCGATGGGATCATCCACAGGTCTGCGATACTCTGGGCCAGCCTCATGCCAAACTGATTGGACCCGCCCCCAGTCGGCAGATTGAACGAGAATCCCATAGTCGGATTCGACCAGAGGCCGGCCTGAACCACATCAGCCCGTGCCATGCCCACCTGGAGCAAGACCGCCCGCGCTCTGGGGTTGTTGAGCAGCGCGAGCTTCACGGCTTCGTCAGCGGTAAGCCCGTCCGTGATCAACTCCGCGATTGCGGCGTCGGCGATGGCCTGATCCTCCGGGTTCTCAAGCGGAGCCTGGCCGATGGCGCGCTCCACCTCAGAGCCTGCACGTTGGTAATCCCGTCGGGCGTTTACGGTCGCGCAGCCCATGATTGCAACGACAGGGAACAAAAGCAGAATTCGGCCGCAACGGATTCTTGAATGGCACAAGTTATTCGCTCTCCAATTGACCAAGCCGCGCGAACATGCGCGCGCAACAAAAACGTATTCGGCAATGCCGAACGATCAACGGCTGGGCAATTGGGGAATCAGATCAGAAGGGGAAGGTCACTTCGGTGGAGCGGCAATTGGGGTCGATTGGGAGGGCCACCCGAGTTACGCCAAGGAACGACCGGCGCGAGCGAGACTCCCGTCGTATTGAACCCTGACAATACCAGAAGCAAAGGCGCTACAGTGAGCGTCCGGTCGCTGCCGTCCTTAACGATCGGGCCTTCATGGCATGGATCGGAATTACAGTTGTCCTCATGGGAACAGGACCCGGAATCGGAATCAGGCTGATCGTGATCTTGATCCCCATGGCAGGTGGTTGCGACTTCGCTGTTGGTGTTTGGAGTGCAGGGGTGAGTCAGGACACCCGCCAAGCAGAGCGATGGCGAGACTTGAAGCGCCCAGCAGGCGATCGCAAGATTGAACACGCGCAGAACCATATGACATTCTTATCGGAAGGCAATCTCTCTGTCAACAGAGACTGTGAAGGAAGCTCTGTTCGCGCTCCGGCTCTGCACCACATCGGCCCGATTGCCATGGATGGGGCAGGGTGGGCGGCCGCATCTTACCTAGCCTTTTTTGGGGCCATTTTCGGACGCTGGCGCCGCCACTCGCCCGCATCGTGTTTCCCTGCGTACGTCCCCCATCGTGTTGCTATCGTCGCACTCGAAAAGAGCACACACCGGCTTAGCCGTGCAAAACGCGGTTGACCATCATTGAACCGGTCCCACCTCACTGTAGACGGCATCCGAGTACAAATAACCCGGGCGCAGCTTCTCCGGCGTCGACTCCAGCAGCCAACACGCCTCGGCCTTGTCATTGCCACGTACCCAGCCGACGACCAGACCCGCCGCCAGCATGCTCTTGCAGGTCACGGACGCCGATACCTTCACGTACTGCTGGCGGGCCCGCCCGCTTCGGCTGACGTAGTGAGCGCTGGCCGAAGAATGGATCAACTTTGGGTACAAGCGCACATTCTCTTGAGCGGATTCAGGGAGGGGATCGACTTTGTTCGCGGCGGCTCAGGTGGCCAGTTTGCGTTTTCTCACCAGGTTGTAGGCGGCTGCGGCGAGTTGTAACTGCTGGTTGATCTTCCACCGGCCCACCAGGCGCGTGCGGCACATCCCGGCGACCGTCTTGATCCACCCGAATGCCTCTTCAATCTTCTTGCGACAACCCGTCCTGCAAAGGAAAGATTCATAGGAGACCTGGATGATCAGCAAGCCATCGTGGCCCAGCTGGATCCTGGCGGCCCCGCCACTCTGGCCGCTTGATGTCGCGGTGCGAATACTGGGTCACTGAATTCGGCACGCGTGCCTGGTTTACTCCGACGCGCCATTGCGCCGAGATTCCGATGGCACCCGATTGATCCCTCACTGCATTTGAAACCCTGTCCGGTTCTGGAGTGGATTCGGTGTCCAAAAGATGGTCCTGCAACATTGAATAACCAGCTGAGAGCGATGAACAGCAGGTCGTTGGGAGCTCGTTTGAGATGCCGTCTTGGCGGCACCCTGAAATTCGAGCCGCCCGTCGCTGCGGGTGCAAATGGATCGGGGGATTCAGGGCTGAGCAAAAACGCTCAGGCGAATCGACGCCGACCCACCCGACCGATCGATTAAATTCGGACATGATTGGGCGTTATTATACGGTGTAGTGGTGGTGCTATCGTGATAGTGCAATCACGGGGCTTCGCTGTTTGCCGAACCATCATCAACTGTCCGCTTCCTCACATTTTCCGAAAGGAGGTCATTCCCCATGGCCCACAATCTTGCAATCCAGGATGACAAGGCCGAGATGTTCTATGTTGGCGAGCGGCCCTGGCATGGCCTGGGCACCGAGCTCGATCACCCC
>WBZR01001285.1_pt1 | contig 32371 bp, 25 predicted proteins | sample 5204231 | NCBI WGS metagenome assembly WBZR01 (sample SAMN12412403, study PRJNA552823) | activated sludge metagenome | isolation source: activated sludge from anammox sidestream of wastewater treatment plant... | place: USA: Virginia | collected 2017-08 | reverse complement strand
CAAGCCGCGTTTTGAACAGTGCGGCCAAGGATGGCCGCGCGTGGATCGGCTCGAAGCCGCCGCTTCCGGTCATGGCGTGGCACGCCCCGAAGCGCGCGGAACAGGACGTTCCGCAAGAAAAGAAAGAAGTCGGCCGATAAGCCGGGTTCTGTCGTGGACAACCATTCCTCTGGGCCGCACGTCGCCGTGCGGCTCAAGCGACCAACCCGGGGACGACGCGGGCCGCGCCATGGTCCCCCTATTCGGTCTTGCTCCAGGTGGGGTTTGCCGTGCCGGTCCGTTGCCGGACTCGCGGTGCGCTCTTACCGCACCGTTTCACCCTTGCCTGATCCATCGACGCCACCGGCTGTGCCGGGCGCACCGTGGCGCGCATGCGCGCGGCGACGGTGTCCGTGCCTTGCGGCACATGGCGCCGATGGCCATCGGCGGTCTGCTCTCTGTTGCACTTTCCGTCGGCTCGCGCCGCCCAGGCGTTACCTGGCACCTTGCCCTGTGGAGCCCGGACTTTCCTCGGCGTTCGGTTGAACGACGCGGTTGTCTGGCCGACTCCAGCTGCAAGTGTAGCGGCAATGTCGCCGCGCGAGCGTCATCGGCGTACGCGGACCGCGCGCGCGTTCAGCGCCGGCGCGAGCGCCACACCAGCCAGCCGGCTTCGACGCCGGCGCCCAATGCGAGCAGCGCGGCCAGGAAATGGCCGATGCGCGACCACACCAGTGCCTGGCCCGGATCGGGGAAGCGCACGAGCGCATAGCGCGCGATGCCGATGTCGACGAGGGCGAACACCGCGATCGCCACCACGATGCCCAGCACCACCGCGGCAAGGCGCCGCGCGGGCGAGGCGACGTCGGCGTGCACCACGGCGGGCGTGTGCGGCGGGCGTTGGTTCATGCGCGCGGCCTCCTCGATCGCCGGCGGATCCGGCTCAGCCAGCATACAGCGCCTTGCGCGGCGCGCCGCTGATCGCGGCCGCAAGCCTGGCCGCGCGCGCCGGTGGCAGTTCCTCGCGCAGCAAGGCGAACACGCGCCGGCCCTCGGCCAGCAGTGCCGCCTCGTCACCGCCGTCGGCGCCGGCCACCACCAGCACGAATTCGCCGCGCTGCTGGTCGCTGTCGGCGAGCACGCGCGCGTGGATCTGGTCGAGCGGCGCCGCGATCACGGTTTCGAAGCGCTTGGTCAGCTCGCGCGCCAGCGCGGCTTCGCGCCCGCCGCCCAGCACCGCGCAGGCATCGGCCAGCGCCTCGACGATGCGGTGGCTGGATTCGTACACGATCAGCGTGCGCGTCTCGCCGGCGAGCGCCTGCAGGCGTTCGCGCCGCGCCGCCGCGCGCGCGGGCAGGAAGCCCTCGAACACGAAGCGGTCGCTGGCGATGCCGGCCACCGACAGCGCCGCGATCGCGGCGCACGGCCCGGGCACGGGCGAAACCTCGCAGCCGGCTTCGCGCGCCGCGCGTACCAGCCGGTAGCCGGGATCGCTCACCAGCGGCGTGCCGGCATCGCTGATCAGCGCCACGTCCTCGCCCGCGCGCAGGCGCGCGACGATGCGCGCGGCTTGGGCCTGCTCGTTGTGCTCGTGCAGCGCCCACAGGGGCGCCTGCACGCCGCACTGCGCGAGCAGCGGCGCACTGTGGCGGGTGTCCTCGGCCGCGACCAGCGCGACCTGCGCGAGCACCTCGCGTGCGCGCGGCGACAGGTCGCCGAGGTTGCCGATCGGCGTCGCCACCACCCACAACCGCCCTGCCCTCGTGTCCATCGCCTGCCCTCGCGGCGGGCCGGCGCCCGCGATCGGCTATGATCGCAGCGATCGCAACCCGTGGGCGACTGCCATGATCCCGACCGACCGCAGCCGCGCCATGCTGCGTCCCATCGCCGGCGCCATGCTCGCGCTGGTGCTCGCGGCCTGCGCCACCACACCCGCGCACACGCCCGCCGCCGATGGCCGCGGCACCCACGGCAGCAGCCACGGCCCGACGCGACGGCCACAGGCCAGCCCGGCCGACCCGGTCGACCTGCTCGAGGCGCGCGCGCGCGAGGCACTCGCCGCGGGTGACGCGCTGGGCGCCGCGCATGCACGCGCGCTGCTCGACCGCGAGTTGCAGGGCGCCGCGCGCGACCGCAACCGCGACGAGTTGCTCGCCGCACTGGCCGGCGTCGACGTGGTGCAGCTGCGCGACCACGTCGAGCGCCTCGCGCGCGAGGACCCGTTGCGGCCATGGCTGGAACAGGCGCTGCGCGAACAGGGCCAGGTGTTGCCGCGCGAACTGCCGCAGCCGAGCCGCCAGGTCGACACGCTGGCGCCGGGCGACGAGCCGGGCGCGCCGGGCCAGCACACGCTGCGCCAGGTCGCGGTGCTGCTGCCGCAGAGTTCGGCGGTGGCGTCGGTGGCGCAGTCGATCCGTGATGGCCTGCTCGCGGCGTATTTCGCCGGCCCGCCCGCGCAGCGTCCACGGCTGCGCATCTACGATTCGGGCAGCACGCCGCAGGAGGCGATCGCGGCCTACCGCCAGGCGGTGGCCGACGGTGCCGAACGCGTGATCGGTCCGCTGCTGCGCGAAGCGGTCGGCGCCTTGTTCCACGAGCCGCTCAGCGTGCCACTGCTCGCGCTCAACCATCCCGACACCGGCGAGGTGCCCACGCCGGGCAGCGCCGAATACGGCCTGCTGCCCGAGGCCGAGGGCGCGCAGGTGGCCGAGCGCATGCTCCAGCGCGGCCTCACCCAGGTGGCGATCTTCCACGCCGATGCCGATTGGGCCGCCCGCGCCGCAGCGGCGTTCCGCGCGCAGTTCGAGGCCGGCGGCGGCAGCGTCGCCGGCTTGGTGCAGCTCGCCGACAAGGACATCAATCACGCCGCCGCGATCCGCCAGGCCAGCGCCACGCTGGAACCGACCGCGGCCGCGGGCGTGTTCATCAGCCTGCGTCCACAGCAGGCGCGCCTGCTGGTGGCGCAGTTGCGCGCCGCACGCATCGCGGCGCCGGTGTTTGCCACCTCGCACGTGTATGCCGGCAACGCCAACGCCACGCTCGATCGCGACCTCAACGGCGTCGAGTTCTGCGACGCGCCGTGGCTGTTCGGCCCGATCGCAGGTCGGCCCGATCGCAGCGAGGTGTCCAGGTACGTCGACAGCGCCAACGGCGCCGGTGGGCGCCTGTTCGCCTTCGGCATGGATGCCTGGGCGCTGCTGCCGTACATCGACTGGCTCATCGCCCAGCCCGGCGCCTACCTCAACGGCGCCACCGGCCAGCTCACCGCCGACCGCTTCGGGCGTGTGCATCGGCTGGTCGGTTGGGCGGTGTTCGTCGACGGGCTGCCGGTGCCGGTCACCGGCGCACTCGAGGCCAGCCCGGTCACCCCGCCGTGACCACGGCGCCGGCCCGGACCACGGGCGCACGCAGCGAGGAACTCGCGCTCGCCCACCTGCAGCAGGCCGGGCTCACGCTGCTTGCACGCAACGTGCGCTACCGCCACGGCGAACTCGACCTGGTGATGCTCGATGGCCAGACCGTGGTGTTCGTCGAGGTGCGCTACCGTCGTGGCGGCAGCTTCGGCGATGGCATCGACTCGGTCGGCGCGCACAAGCGCCAGCGCCTGCAGCGCGCGGCCGCGAGCTATCTCGCCGGCGAGCCACGCCTGGCGCAGCGCGCCTGCCGCTTCGACGTGATCGCGCTCGCCGGCTCGCCCGAACAGCCACACTTCGACTGGCTTCGCAATGCGTTCGATGCCTGTTGAGCCCGGTTCATGCGCACGCGCGACAATCACGCGCCCGTGCCCGGTGCCCGAACATCGCCCCATCCCGAGGAGTCTTCGCATGCGTGTCCGTCCTCTCGCCCCCGTGCTTGCGCTCGTCCTGCTGTTGCCGCTGCTGGGTGGCTGCATCGCCGCCGTGGTCGGTGGCGCCGCGGTTGGCGGCAGCGCGATGCACGACCGCCGCGGCGTGGGCACCTGGACCGATGACAAGCGCATCTACCTGGCCGCCTACAACGACCTCAACAAGGACAAGGAGCTGGCGCTGCGCAACGACGTGGTGATCACGGTCTACGACGGCGTGATCCTGCTGGCGGGCAGCGTGCGCACCCAGGAGCTGCGCGAGCGCGCGCAGCGCATCGTCAGCGGCTTCGAAGGCACGCGCCGCATCGTCAATGAACTCGCGATCGGCGAGCCCGCGGGCTTCTGGTCGCGCCGCCGCGACAACACCATCACCGCGCACGCCAAGACCGCGCTGCTCGACCTCACCAGCCTGCCCGGCTTCGATCCCACGCGCGTCAACGTGACCACGATCAACCGCATCGTGTACCTCATGGGCCGCGTCACCGCCGAGGAGGACGAGGCCGTGACCGCGATCGTGCGCGAGGTCAACGGCGTGGCCAAGGTGGTCAAGCTGTTCGAGCCGGTGCCGTGACCCTGCGGCGATCCTGAGCCTGGACCTGCCGGAGCCGTGCCCGTGCCACTGCCTGCCGCCGCCCTTGCCGACCTGCAACGCATCTTCGGTGATGCGCTGAGCACCGATGCGCAGCGCTGCGCGCAGTACGGCGCCGACGACTCGCGCCGCCACGCGCAACCCGACGCGGTGGTGTTCCCGACCTGCCACGAGCAGGTGCTGGCGCTGGTGCGCGCGTGCCGGACGTGGCGACTGCCGTTGGTCGCGCGCGGCGCGGGCAGCGGCACCACCGGCGCGGCGGTGCCGACCGCGGGCGGCGTGGTGGCGAGCTTCGAGCGCATGGACCGGATCCTGCGCATCAGCGTCGAGGACCGCGTGGCGGTGGTCGAGCCTGGCGTGCTCAACGGCGCGCTGCAGGCCACGCTCGCACCGCTGCGCATGCTGTGGGCGCCCGATCCGACCTCGGCGGCGTTCTGCAGCATCGGCGGCAACATCGCCTGCAACGCGGGCGGCCCGCGCGCGGTCAAGTACGGCGCCACGCGCGACAACGTGCTCGCGCTGCGCGCGGTGAGCGGCGCGGGCGAGGAGTTCCGTTGCGGCAGCGCCACCACCAAGGGCTCCACCGGCTATGACCTCACCCACCTGCTGATAGGCTCGGAGGGCACGCTCGCGCTGGTCACCGAGGCCACGCTCAAGCTCACGCCACTGGCCAGCGAGCGGCATACCGTGCGCGCGACCTACGTCGACGTGGCCGCGGCCGCGGCCGCCGTGGCACGGATCATGGCGCAGCCGGTCACGCCCTGCGCGCTGGAGTTCCTCGACGGCGAAAGCCTGCGTCTGGCGCACGCGCATGGCGGCACGGCCGTCCCGCTGGCCGGCGCGATGCTGCTGCTCGAAGTCGATGGTGAGCCGGCCACGCTCGATGCGGCGTTGCAGGCGGTGGCGCAGGCCGCGCAGGGCGAGGGCCTGCTCGACCTCGCGCTGGCCGCGACCGCGGCTCAGGTCGAGGCACTGTGGGCGGCGCGGCGCGCGCTGTCGCCCGCGCTGCGCACGATCTCGCAGCACAAGATCAACGAGGACGTGGTGGTACCGGTGTCGCGCGTGCCCGCGCTGGTCGCGGCCACGCGCGCCATCGCGCAGCGCCATCAATTGCCGATCGTGTGCTTCGGCCACGCCGGCAACGGCAACCTGCACGTCAACCTGCTGCCGCGCGATGCGGCCGAACGCGAGCGCGCGGTGCCGGCGCTGGACGAGCTGTTCGACGCGGTGATCGCACTGGGCGGCACACTGTCGGGCGAGCACGGCATCGGTCTGGCCAAGCGCGACTTCATGCCGCGCGCGATCGATGCCACCGCGCTCGCGCTCATGCGCGCGCTCAAGGCGCAGTTCGACCCCGACGGCATCCTCAACCCGGGCAAACTGTTGCCGCCGCCGTGAGGCCCGCGGCGCGTGGCGGTGGCGCCGCGCGCCGCGGGCGTGCCGGCTAGGGCGTGATCACGACATGGTTGGTCGCGCCCACCAGGTCGCGGTCGAGCGTGATCCACAGCTCGTTGCTGCCCGCGCGCAATGACGGGAACCAGTCCTGGTCCATCACCAGCGTCTGGCCGTTGAGCTTGAGCGTAGGATAGGCGGCCGCGCCGTAGCCGCGCACGATCACGAGCGGATGGCGCAGCGTGCCCGCCCCGACCGCGATGTTGGCATCGAGCGCATTGCCGGTGGCGTTGAACGTGAGCGCGCCGTACACCGGATCGAACCCGGCCGGGACATAGCTCATGGTGTCGGGCCGGTTGATGCCGGCCGGGCCACCCGTGGCCACGCTGCCGATGCTCGCGCTCAGCGTCAGCGTCTGTACCACTTCGATCTCGCTGCGCTGGGCCTCGACCGGGCCGGTGCTGTGCGCGCCCAGCACCACGTACACCGAGTAGCTCTGACGCGGATGGCCCGGGCGCAGCGGACCGTTGTCGCCTGCGTTGGTGTTGGACTCGTAGCTGGTCTGGCCGAGGAAGCCGAACTGGGTTCCCCAGGTCAGGCGGGTGTTGTTGGTGGGTGTGGCCGCGCCCAGGCTCCACGCGATCGACTGATACGGCCACTCGCCCTGCCACGGCATCAGGTAACCATCACCGGCGGGGCCGTCGGCCGAGGTCTTGTTCCAGAACTGGGTCATGTCGTGCCACCACGGATTGCGGCCACCGCCCGCGTCGTGCTGCAGCAGCGGCTGCGTCTGCACCAGTCCCATCGTCGCGTCGGTGCCGGTGATCCATTCCTTGACGTAAGGCACGGTGTTGGGCTGGTTCCAGGTCCAGCTGCTGCCCAGCGTGAGCGGCGCGCTCGTGGTCGTGAACTTCCACAGGTCGCCCCAGGCCACGCCGCTGACCAGCTGCGAGCCGTCGCCATCGAACTCGAGCTCGCCGTAGGGCGCGCGCGAATCATCGTTGAGGTAGTTGGCCGGCAGGCCGCTCATGTCGAAGGTGACGGCCCACAGCGGATGATCGCGGCCGGTGGCGAACACCCAGTCGATCGTGACCGGCAAGGGCACGCTTTGTGGCGCCCCGCTCTCGCGGCAGTTGCGCGGGTAGTTCTGGGTGAAGCGGAAGATCGCGTGGTGGCGGCCGGTGAATACGCGCTGGAACTGGCCGGGGATGAAGCCGCCCAGCGGCGAGTCGTCGCCGGCGCAGACGTTGCCCACCCACGCCGAATGCGACACCACGTAGCCGAATCCCGCGTAGCCCCCGTTGCCGTAGTTGGTGACGCCGGCCACGCGCGTGGCGTTGGCCGGGGTCTGGTAGCGGAACTCACGCAGCGCGCCGCCGCGCGCGCCACCCGGACCCGGTGCGCCGTTGTTCTGCGCCAGCACCGCGACACGCGGGCGGGCCAGGCTGTCGCGCCAAGTGAAGCGGTCGCTCAGCATGCCGGCGACGGTGACGTTCTGCTCCTGCACGAGGCCATTGCCGGCTGGCGGTGCGCTGCCCTCGAAGCCGTTGGCGAAGATCGGGTCGAGCGTGGCGCTGGCCAGCGCGATGTCGTCGAAATAGACGGTCGGCTGGCTGCCGGCGGCGTTGCTCTGGATGTTGATGCGGTCGAACTGCGCGATGGACGGAAACGCGCTGGCCAGCGGCACGTTCACCTGCTTCCAGGTGCCGGCGGCCGGTCCGCCACCGGGAATGTAGGTGTTGAGCGCGACGCTGGCCTGGGCGGCCGGGGCGGTGTTTTCGAGGGCGAGCGTCAACGCCTGGTTGCCGCCGCTGCCGCCGTGCACCCACAGGCGCAGGCTCGGGAACGCCGCGGTCGTGAAACCGGCACCGGGCTTGGCCAGCGAGATCGCGTTGTAGTTGTTGCCGGCCAACGCTATCGATGCGGTACCGCCGTGCACCGGGGCCGGATTGGCGAAATTGCTGCCGCCACCCCAGGACCAGTCCTCGAAGCCGTTCTGCAAGGCGTCGTCGTAGACGACCAGGTCGGCGCGCGCAGGTACCGCCGCGATCACGCCCACTGCCACCACCAATGCCATTTCACGCCAACGCATGAGCCTCCCCCCCAGTTGGAATCGAGCCTGGCCACGACAGCGTGACGGCGGCTCCCTCGTGCGGATACGCACTATGGCAGGCCGATACGCCAATGGCGACATGCGCACGGCGGCCGCCACCGGACCCTGTGTGATGGCCGCCGACGGCCGCAGTGCAACGTCGCTGCGGGTCGCCGGCTTGCGCGGTGCGCTAAACTGCCGCTTCCCATTGCCAGAGCGCACGCGCCACGGCGCCGCGCCGCGGGCCCGCCGCCGCAGACGGAGATCCACCGATGAACCAGCTCACCGACATCCTCGACCAGGACCTCGATCCGCGCGAAACCCGCGAGTGGACCGACGCGCTGCAAGGCGTGATCAGCGCCGACGGCACCCATCGCGCGCAGTTCCTGCTCGAGCGCATGGTGGCGCAGACGCGCCGCGCGGGCGGGCAGGTGCCGTTCCCGCTCACCACCGACTACATCAACACGATTCCGCCCGAGCTGGAGGCCAAGTCGCCCGGCGATGCCCACATGGAATGGCGCATCCGCTGCATCCTGCGCTGGAACGCGATGGCCATGGTGGTGCGCGCCAACCGCAAGCCGGGCAGTCTCGGTGGCCACATCGCCAGCTTCGCCTCCAGCGCGACGCTGTACGACGTCGGCTTCAACCATTTCTGGCGCGCCGCCTCCAAGGACCACCCGGGCGACCTGATCTTCCACCAGGGCCATTCCAGTCCCGGCATCTACGCACGCTCGTTCCTCGAAGGCCGCATCAGCGCCGAGCAGCTGGACCTGTTCCGCCACGAAGTGATCGCGCCACACCACGCGCTGTCGTCCTACCCGCACCCGTGGCTCATGCCCGAATACTGGCAGGTGCCGACCGTGTCGATGGGGCTGGGCCCGATCCAGGCGATCTACCAGGCGCAGTTCTGGAAGTACCTGGAGAACCGCGGCCTCATGCCGCGCACCGACCGCAAGGTGTGGTGCTTCATCGGCGATGGCGAGATCGACGAGCCCGAATCGCTCGGCGCGATCTCGCTGGCCGGGCGCGAGAAGCTCGACAACCTCATCTTCGTGGTCAACTGCAACCTGCAGCGCCTGGACGGCCCGGTGCGCGGCAACGGCAAGATCATCCAGGAACTGGAAGGCGTGTTCCGCGGCGCCGGCTGGAACGTGCTCAAGGTGATCTGGGGCAGCTACTGGGATCCGCTGCTCGCGCGCGACACCAGCGGCGCGCTGCGCAAGGTGATGATGGATTGCGTGGACGGCGAGTACCAGGCCTGCAAGGCCTTCGGCGGCGCCTACACGCGCGAGCACTTCTTCGGCAAGTCGCCCGAAACCCTCGCGATGGTGTCCAACCTGTCCGACGAGGACATCTGGCGCCTCAACCGCGGCGGCCACGACCCGCACAAGATCTACGCGGCCTACCACGCCGCGGTGCACACCGCCGACATGCCGACCGTGATCCTGGCCAAGACGGTCAAGGGCTACGGCATGGGCATCGGCAGCGGCGAGGCCGAGAACCCGACCCACCAGCAGAAGAAGATGGAGCACGACGCGGTGCGCCACTTCCGCGATCGCTTCCAGTTGCCGATCCCCGACGACAAGCTGGCCGAAGTGCCCTACTACCACCCGGGCCCGGATTCGCCCGAGGTCAAGTACATGCTCGAGCGCCGGCGCGAACTGGGCGGCTTCCTGCCGCAGCGGCGCAGCAAGGCCAGCGAGGCGTTCAAGGCGCCCGAACTCGCGAGCTTCGCCCAGATCACCAAGGGCAGCGGCGAGCGGGAGATTTCCAACACGATGGCGCTGGTGCGCGGCATGAACCTGCTGTTGCGCGACAAGCACATCGGCCCGCGGCTGGTGCCGATCGTGGCCGACGAGGCGCGCACCTTCGGCATGGAAGGCATGTTCCGCCAGATCGGCATCTACGCGCCGGAAGGGCAGAAGTACCGCCCGCAGGATGCCGACCAGCTCATGTACTACCGCGAGGCCAAGGAAGGACAGGTGCTGCAGCAGGGCATCTCCGAAGCCGGTGGCGTGTCGTCGTGGATCGCGGCGGCCACCAGCTACTCGATCTCCAACCAGCCGATGCTGCCGTTCTTCATCTACTACTCGTTCTTCGGCTTCCGCCGCGTCGGCGACCTCATCTGGGCCGCGGGCGACCAGCGCGCACGCGGCTTCCTCGTGGGCGCGACCGCGGGCGCGAGCTTCCCGGGCGAAGGCCTGCAGCACTCGGACTGCGCCTCGCAGCTCATGGCCGGCACCGTGCCCAACTGCCGCGCCTACGATCCGACCTTCTCCTACGAAGTCGCGGTGCTGCTGCACCATGGCGTCAAGGAGATGTTCGAGGACCAGCAGGACGTCTTCTACTACATCACCACCACCAACGAGAACTTCGTCCATCCGGACATGCCCGAAGGCTGCTACGACGGCATCGTCAAGGGCATGTACCTGCTGCGTGACGCCGGCGCCGCCAGGAACAAGAAGATCCCGCGCGTGCAGCTGCTCGCCGCGGGCGGATCGGTGCTGGAAGCGCTCAAGGCCGCCGAACTGCTCGATGCCGACTTCGGCATCAAGGCCGACGTGTGGTCGTGCCCGAGCTACACCGAGCTCGCGCGCGACGGTTACGACTGCGAGCGCTGGAACCGCCTGCATCCACAGGCCAAGCAGCCGCGCGTGTCGCACCTGGCGCAGTGCCTGGCCGAGCACAAGGGACCGGTGGTGGCCGTGAGCGAGTACGTGCGTGCGGTCACCGACCAACTGCATGCGTTCGTGCCAGCGGGACGCCGCTTCGTCGCGATGGGCGCCGACGGCTACGGCCGCTCGGACACGCGCGAGCACCTGCGCGGCTTCTTCGAGATCGACCGCTACTGGATCGCGCACGCCGCGATCAGCGCGCTGGCCGCCGACGGCGAGATGAACCCCGAGGACGTGGCGCGCGCGATCAAGCAGTACAAGCTCGATCCGGACAAGCCCAACCCGATCAAGGTCTGATTCCGGACCCGGTCGCGCGGCCGGCGATGCAAGGGCGCAAGGGCGGGCGCACGGCGCCTGCCTGGCACGGGCGCGCCTGCGCATGCGACGGACGGGCGCGCTGTCCATCCGCGCCGCCCGAGCCGCTGGCCACGATCGACACGGACGCGCGCGCAGCGGCGCAGGCCCACGTCGCCAGCTGCGCCGCGCGGCGCGATTGACGCCTGCGCGGCGGCCTTCGATGATGACCCGATGCGCATCTCCATCCCGCTGCTCGGCCTGCTGCTCGCGTTGTGCGTGGCGGGCGCGCGTGCCGAATCGATCGATTCCGCGGGCTTCTTCGACCAGGCGCGCCAGAAGCTGGCCGACCTCAATCGACAGCTCGCGGCCGGCGACCTCGACGCCAGCCGGCTGGATGCCCTGCGCGCCCAGAACAACGAACTCGTCGAGCGCGCGCAGTCCCTCATCCATGAGCGCACGCCGGCGCTCGCCGCGCTCGATGCGCGCATCGACGAACTCGGCCCGCTGCCGGAGCAAGGCGGTCGCGAGGCGGCCGACATCGGCGCGCAGCGGCGCGAACTCGAACGCGAGCGCAGCGCGATCGACGCCGACATCAAACGCGCGCGGCTCGTCATCGTCGACACCTCGCAGTTTGCGGCGGCGCTGGCCCAGGCGCGGCGCGCGAGCTTCCTCGGCCATCTCACCCAGCGCACCGCCGCGCCGCTCACGCCCACGTTCTGGCGTGAACTGGCCGGCACCTTCGACCGTGACCGCGCCGCGCTGACCGCGCTGGTTGCGCAGGCGCACGCTGCGCTCTCCGGCGTGTTCGCACCGGCCAACCTGGCGCGTGCCGCCGGCGCGGGGGCTGCGGGCTTGGCCGTGTTGCTCGGCCTGCCGTGGCTGGTCCGCCGCGTGCTGGTGCCGCGCGTGGCCATGCGCCTGCCGGCGGGGCGCCTGCGCCGCTCGCTCGCGGCGCTGCTCATCGCGGCCGGCACCACGCTGTGCGCGTGGCTGGGCACTTGGATCCTGCTGCACTGGAGCACCGCGGGCGCGAGCGCCGCTGACGGCGACCAGGGACTGCGCGGCGCGCTCACCCGCGCGATGCTGTGGGGTGGCTTCGTCGCCGGCCTCGGCAGCGGCCTGCTGTCGGCGCGCCACCCCTCATGGCGGCTCGCGCCGATCGACGATGCGATCGCGCTGCGGCTGCGCGCGCTGCCGTGGCTGCTCGGCGGCGCGGTCGCGCTGGCGTTCCTGGTCGGGTTCTTCTATCGCTTCGCAGGCGTGGGAGTGTCGGCGACGATCCTCGGCAGCCTCGGGCTCAGCCTTGTGTACGCGCTGGTGATCGGCTGGGGCCTGCTGCGCGCGACCCACCGTGCCACCACGCCGCCCGAGGCGGTTGCACGCCCGGCCTGGATGGGTGGCGTGATCGCGCTGCTGTGGCTGGCCGTGGTCACGGTGCTCGGCTGCGCGCTCGGCGGCTGGATCGCCCTGGCCTATCAAATCGCCCAGCAGATGGTCGGCGCGATCATCGTGGCTGCGCTGCTGTACCTGCTGGTCCATGTGATCGAGGACCTGTTCGCGGGCGCGATCCACTCGCGCAGCGCCTGGCTGCAGCGCACGCTGGGACTGCAGCAACACACGCTCGACCAATGGTCGGTGCTCGGCACCGGCGCGCTGCGCGTGGCCGCGCTCATGCTCGGCGTGCTCGCGGTGCTCGCGCCGCTGGGCGCCGATCCGAGCGAACTGGTCGGCAAGATCGTGGCGCGTGGCGGCGTGCTGAGCATCGGCTCGCTGTCGCTCACCCCGGCGATGGTGCTGGGCGCCGCGCTCGTGCTCGTGGTCGGCATCGCGCTGGTGCGCGGCGTGCAGCGCTGGTTGCGCGGCACCTACCTGCCGACGACCCGGCTCGACGCGGCCATGCGCGAGTCGATCACCACGCTGCTGGGTTGGCTCGGCATCGTGCTCGCGGTGAGCGCGGCGCTGGCCACGCTCGGCCTGGGCCTGGAGCGCGTGGCGTGGATCGCCAGCGCGCTGTCGGTCGGCATCGGCTTCGGCCTGCAGGCGATCGTGCAGAACTTCGTATCGGGGCTGATCCTGCTGGTCGAGCGCCCGGTCAAGGTCGGTGACTGGGTCGTGCTCGGCGACATCGAGGGCGACATCCGCCGCATCAACGTGCGTGCCACCGAGATCCAGCTCGGCGACCGCTCCACCGTGATCGTGCCCAACTCCGAACTCATCACCAAGAGCGTGCGCAACGTCACCCAGGCCAACGCCGAAGGTCGCGTGCGCATGCTGCTGCCGCTGCCGCTGGCCAGTGACGCCGAGCGCGTGCGCGGGATCGCGCTGGCGGCCTTGGCGGCCCATCCCGAAGTGCTGGTGCGCCCGCCACCGTCGGTGCTGCTCGATGGCATCAGCCAGGGCAACCTCGTGTTCGCGCTGGCGGCCTACGTGGCCGATCCGCGGCGCGTGGCCGTGGTGCGCAGCGAACTGCTGCTGACGATCCTCGCGCAGCTGGGCGAAGCCGGAGTGGCGCTGTCCACGCCACTGCAGGTCACGGCCGCGCCCGGCGCGGGCGGCTGACGACGCACCCGGCCCGCGGTCCGCGCGCCGGGCCGCACCGCGGCATGGCCCAAAACGACACCGCCGGCGCGAGGCCGGCGGTGTGTGTACTGCAATGGATGGACCGGACGCGGTTTACTGCGCGGCATCCTTGAGCTTCTTGAGCGCGCGGATCTTGACCTTGACCGAGGCGGGCTTGGCAGCGAACCAGCGCTCTTCCTTGGTGAACGGATCGATGCCCTTGCGCTTGGGCTTGGCGGGCACGTTCACCGCGGTGATCTTGAGCACGCCCGGCAGCGTGAACTGGCCAGCGCCCTTCTTGTGCACCGAATTGGCAACCGCCTGCTCCAGCGTCGCGAGCACACTGCGCACGTCCTTTGCGGCAACGCCACTGTACTCGGCCAGATATGCCACCAGTCCGGACTTGCCAAGCGGCGCGGTGATCGGCTTCGGCGCGGCCTTCTTGCCCGCAGCCGGCTTCTTGGATGTAGCCATGGTTATCGTTTCTCCGTGGGGTAGCGCGGCGCATCGCTTGCGTCGCTGTGCCTAGCGTATCCGTTTTTTTGGCGCGATGCGCGGGTTTTCCACGCCCGGATCGCGGTTTTTTTTCACGCCGACCCGCCCCTGCCGATGCCGCGGCGCAGCGCCCGGGCGCGGTTCAATCGGCAGCCGGCGCGGCACCGGGCGCGGCGGCGCTGGCGGCGCGGATCTGCGCCTCGACCACCGCGAGCGCGGTCATGTTGAACACGCGCCGCACGGTGGCCGCGGGAGTCAGCACGTGCGCGGGTCGCGACAGGCCCATGAGGATCGGGCCGAGCACCACGCCGTCGGTCATCACCCGCGTCATGTTGAAGGCAATGTTGGCCGCGTCCATGTTCGGACACACGAACACATTGGCGGTGCCGCCCAGGCGCGAATTGGGGAACAGCCGCTCGCGCACCTCGGGGATCAGCGCGGTGTCGGCGTGCATCTCGCCCTCGACCTCGACCCGCGGCAGGCGCTCGCGCAGGAGCTCGACCACGCGGCGCATCTTCTGCGCGCTGGCATCGACATGGCTGCCGAAGTTGGAATGCGACAGGACCGCGAGCTTGGGCGTGATGCCGAACAGCTTGAGCCGCAGCGCCGCCTGCGCGGCCGCCTGCGCGATGTGCTCGGCATCGGGATCGACCGCGGCGTGGGTGTCGAGGAAGAAGAACACGCCGCGCTCGTTGAACACCGCGCTCATCGCCGACAGCGCATCCACGCCCGGGTCGAACGGAATGATGCCGCGCAGGTAGCCGAGCTTCTTGTGGTAGCGGCCGACGATGCCGCAGATCATGCCGTCGGCCTCGCCGCGGCGGAGCATGAGCGCGGCGATCACGGTCGCGCGCGAGCGCACGATCTGCTTGGCGCTGTCGGGGGTCACGCCGTCACGCTGCAGCAGTTCGTGGTACAGCGTCCAGTAGTCCTTGAAGCGCGGGTCGTCGCCGATGTCGCACAGCTCGAAGTCCACGCCCGGCTTGATGCGCAGGTGCAGGCGCTCGATGCGCGCCTGGATCACCGCCGGCCGGCCGATGAGGATCGGTTGCGCGGTGCCTTCATCGACCACGTGCTGCACCGCGCGCAGCACCGTTTCCTCCTCACCCTCGGCGTAGACGATGCGCTTGGGGTCGGCCTTGGCGCGCGCAAACACCGGCTTCATCACCAGCGTGGTGCGGAACACGAACGCATTGAGCTTGTCGCGATACGCGCGCAGGTCCTCGATCGGCCGCGTCGCCACGCCCGACTCCATCGCCGCACGTGCCACCGCGGGCGCCAGCTCGACGATGAGGCGCGGATCGAACGGCTTGGGGATGATGTAGTCGGGCCCGAACGACAGGCTCTGGCCGCCATAGGCGCGCGCGGCCACGTCGGTCATCTCACGCCGCGCGAGCTTGGCGATCGCCTGCACGCAGGCCACCTTCATCGCCTCGTTGATGACGGTGGCACCGACATCGAGCGCGCCGCGGAAGATGTACGGGAAGCACAGCGCGTTGTTGACCTGGTTGGGATAGTCCGAGCGGCCGGTCGCGATGAGCGCGTCCTCGCGCGCCGCGCGCGCCTCCTCGGGCAGGATCTCGGGCGTGGGGTTGGCCAGCGCGAGGATGATCGGCCGCTGCGCCATGCGCTTGACCATGGCCGGCGTGAGGATGCCCGGCGCCGACAGCCCGAGGAACACGTCGGCCCCGTCAATGATCTCGTCGAGCGTGCGTGCGGCGGTGTCGCGCGCATAGCGGGCCTTGTTCGGGTCCATCTCCTGCTTGCGGCCCTGCCACACCACACCGAGCCGGTCGGCGACCCAGATGTTCTCCATCCTCACGCCCAGGCTCACCAGCATGTCGAGGCAGGCGATGCCGGCCGCGCCGGCGCCGGTGGACACGAGCTTGATGTCCTCGAACTTCTTGCCGGCGATGTGCAAGGCGTTGAGCACGGCCGCGCCGACGATGATCGCGGTGCCGTGCTGGTCATCGTGGAACACCGGAATCTGCATGCGCTCGCGCAGCTTCTTCTCGACCTCGAAGCACTCGGGCGCCTTGATGTCCTCGAGGTTGATGCCGCCGAAGCTCGGCTCCAGGCTGGCGATGATGTCGACCAGCTTGTCCGGATCGCGTTCGTTGACCTCGAGGTCGAACACGTCGATGCCCGCGAACTTCTGGAACAGGATGCCCTTGCCCTCCATCACCGGCTTGGCCGCGAGCGGGCCGATGTCGCCGAGGCCGAGCACCGCGGTGCCGTTGGTGATCACCGCGACGAGATTGCTGCGCGCGGTGAGCGTGGACACCTCGCGCGGATCGCGCACGATCTCCTCGCAGGCCGCGGCCACGCCCGGCGAATAGGCCAGCGACAGCTCGCGCTGGGTCACCACCGGCTTGGTCGGCGTGACCTTGATCTTGCCCGCGGGATTCTTGCGGTGATAGTCGAGGGCGGCTTGCTTGAGTTCTTCGGTGGTGGACATGTCGACCCGGGGCTGGAAGGGTGCGGCGCGCGCAGCGCCGATGCGTGCCGAACTATACAACCGCGACGCGACGCGGCGGCGACCGCCGCCTGCATGCGCACGGCTGCAGCGGCGCGCGGATCATTGCTATCCTGCGCGGCCGGCGGCGCGGCGCCGCTGGGCTGGAAGCACCGGAGCCACGATGGGCGCAGCGTTCGACGTCGAGGAAATCACCGCGCTGCTCGACCGCTGCGGCCACGGCGACGAGGTCGCGCGCGCGCAGCTCACGCCGCTGGTCTACGCCGAACTCAAGACGCTGGCGGCGCGCGCGCTGCGCGGCGAGCGCGACGGCCACACGCTGCAGACCACCGCCCTGGTCAACGAGGCCTGCCTGCGCCTGCTCGGCCAGCGCCGGCTGCAGGCGGGCAACCGCGCCCAGTTCGCCGCGCTGGCGGCCCAGGCCATGCGCCGCATCCTGGTCGACCATGCGCGGCGCCGCGCGGCCGCCAAGCGGCCGAGCGCCGATCTGCGCGTCGCGATCGACGACATCGACCTGCCCGCCGCGGCCAGCGACCTGCTCGGCCTGGACGCCGCACTCGAGCGCCTGGCCGAACTCAGCCCGCGCCAGGCGCGCGTGGTCGACCTCAAGTTCTTCGCGGGCATGGAACTGGAGGAAATCGCCGACGTGCTCGCCGTGGCGCGCCCCACCGTGGTGCGCGACTGGCGCATGGCGCGCGCGTGGCTGCAGCGCGAACTGGCGCCCTGAGCCGCCGCGATGGCTTCGTCCGGTGAACGCTACCAACGCGCCCAGGCCATCGTGCATGCCTTGCTCGAACTGCCGCCCGCGGCGCGCCCGGCGCAGCTGGCCGACGCCTGCGGCACGGACGCGGCGCTGCGCGAGGAAGTGCAATGGCTGCTGGCCGCGGCCGAGCGCGACGATGATGCAACCCTGCCCCAGCTGCAGGGCGTGGAAGCGCTGCGCCGCGACCTGGGCGCCGCGCAGGTCGGCAGCAACGCACCGCGCCACTACCGGCTCATCGAGCGCCTCGGCGAGGGCGGCATGGGCCAGGTGTGGTTGGCCGAACGCGACGATGGCAGCGTGCGCCAGCGCGTCGCGCTCAAGCTGCTGCGCACCGGCGCGGCACCCGCCGCGGGCGAACGCGCGCGGTTCATGGCCGAGGGCCGCATCCTCGCCGCTCTCAACCATCCCAACATCGCCCATCTGGTGGATGCGGGCGTGGGCGACGACGGCATGCCGTTCCTGGCCATGGAATGCGTCGACGGCCTGGCGCTGGACCGCTGGTGCGCGCAACGCGAGCTCACGTTGCGCGGGCGCATCGAGCTGTTCCTCAAGGTGTGCGCCGCGGTCGAGTACGCCCACGCGCGGCTGGTGATCCATCGCGACCTCAAGCCGGCCAACATCCTGGTCACGGCCGCGGGCGAACCCAAGCTGCTCGATTTCGGCATCGCGCGCCTGCTCGACGCCGAGGTCGGCGGCAATGCCACCACCGTGCTCAACGCGATGACGCGCGCCTATGCGAGCCCCGAGCAGATCCGTGGCGAGCCGCTGGGCACCGCCACCGACATCTACTCGCTGGGTGTGATCCTGTATCAACTGCTGACGGGCGTGCGGCCGTTCGACCACCTGCGCACCGAGCACGAGCGCGCCAACGCGATCGTGTCGGGCCAGGTCACGCCGCCCAGCCGCAGCCATCGCGCCGACGGCGGCACCCGCGAGCCGGCGGCGGCGCCAGTGCCGTCACGGAACATTCCGGCCGACATCGATGCGATCGTGCTCAAGGCGCTGCGCCGCGAACCCGAACAACGCTACACCAGCGTGTCCGAGCTGGCCCAGGACCTGCGCCTGTTCCTCGCCGCGCGCCCGGTGCTGGCGCGGCGCGGGCAATGGGGTTATCGCGCGCGCTGCTTCCTGCGCCGCAATCGCTGGCCGCTGGCGATGGCCATGGCGCTCGCCGCGGTCGCCGGCGGCTTCACCTGGCGCACCGTGCTGGCCGAACGCGAGGCGCGCGCACAGGCCCGCACCGCCGAGCGCGTCACCGCCTTCCTCAGTTCGATCTTCGCGGCGAGCGATTCCAACCTCAACCACTCGCTGCACAGCGAGCTCACCGCGCGCGACGTACTCGATGCCGGCACCGAGCGCATCCAGCGCGAACTCACCGGCGAGCCCCAGGTGCGCGCGCGCCTGCTCGAGGCGGTCGGCAACGCCTATCGCCACATGAATGCGAACAACCGCGCCGCCGGGCTCATGCGCGAAGCGGCCGAGCTCAACTTGTCGCCCGCGGTCGACGACCGCATCGCCGCGGCGCGTTGCCTGGAGGCGCTGGCCAACCTGCTCGCCAACGGCGAGTTCCGCGCCAGCGAAGCCGAGGACGCCGCACGCCGTTCGCTCGCGCTCGCGCAGCAGCTCACGCCCGCGGGTTCGCAGGCGATCGCCAACGCCTGGATGGTGCTGTCACTGGCGCAGAACCGCGCCGGCAACTACCGCGCCGCCGAAAGCTCGGCGCGCACCACGCTGGCGATGAACCTCGCGCTGCGCGACGCGCCCGGACAGCGCCTCAACGCGGCCTACCACAACCTGTGCCTGATCCTGGCCAACCGCGGCGAGCTGGACGAGGCGGTGCGCAACTGCGAGCTCACGCTGCCGGTATACGCCGCCGAGCAGCAACTGGAGTCGGTCGGCGCAGCGATGACCTATTCCCGCAGCGCGCAGGCGCGCGCGCGCCGCTTCGAGGTGCAGCCCGCGCTCGCCGAGATCGACCACGCGCTGCGCATCGCCCGCGCCGCGCATGGCGAGCAGGCGCCGTTCGCCGCGCTGTTCCAGCTGCGCAAGGCGGCGATCCTCGATGACCTGGGCCACTACCACGAGGCCGAAGGCGTGCTCGCCCAGGCGCTGGCCACGCAGGAGCGGATCAACGGCCGCGACAGTGGCGAGTACGCGGCGGTGCGGCTGGAACTCGCGCGCCGGCAGCTCCTGCTCGGCGAGCTGGATGCGGCCTTGCCCGTGCTGGGCACGCTCGCGGCGGAGTTCGCAACCCGCTACGGCAGCGATGATCCACGCACCGCCGACGCGCAGGTGCTGTTCGCGCAGGCATCGATCGACGCGGGCGAAGCCACGCCTGCGGCGCGCGCCGCGCTCGACGCGGCCAGCCGTGCCTGGGCCGGCAAGGACGATCCGGAGTCGCCCGCGGCGCTGCGGGTGGCCGCGACGCTGGCGCAGTGGTTCGCGCTGCACGGCGACGGCGATCCGGCCCAGGCGCTGATCGCGCGCGTACTCGCGCCGCAGGCACGCAGCGACGTTTGGGCGCGCACCCGCGCCGCGCTCGCGCGTGCCACGCTCGCGCGCCTGCAAGGCCAGCCCGCGGCCGCGGCCGCGGCCCTCGGCGCGGCCTACCAGCGCCTGCACGACCAGGCCGGCGCCGCGCATCCCGTCACCGCGCGCATCGGGCTGCTGTATGCGCAGGCGCTCGATGCAGCGCGCCAGCCCACGCTCGCGGCGCCGCTGCGCGAGCAACTGCAGGCGATCGTCGCGCGCGCCTACTCCGCCGCTTCACGCTGGCGCACGACCACGCCCTCGCACTGAGGGTGCGCGGCGCGGGCACGGGCGCGGTGGCGCGGACCCGCCGCCTCGCGGCCGCACCCGTTCAGGGCGCGCCCACGCCGCCGAGGTAGTCGAGCGCCGCCTGCAGCATCGCCGCGCTGCCGGCCGCGAGCGCACCTTCGTCGAGCAGGAAGTGGGGCGAATGATTGGTCGGCGCGCTGGCTGGATCCACACCCGCGGAGGTGGCACCGACGAAGAAGTACACGCTCGGCACGTGGATCGACCGGCCCAGATGTGGAAAGTCCTCCGATGCGGTCCAGCGCTGCGCCTCGTGCACCTGCGCCTTGCCCAGCGCGGTTTCCAGGCTGGCGCGCACGCGCGCGGTCAGCGCCGGGTCGTTGTAGTTGACCGGGTTGCTGCTGTCGGCCGACAGCGGTACCTGGGCCTCGACCGTGGCGCCATGCGCGGCTGCGACGTGCTCGGCGATGGTGCGCAGGCTGGCCAGGGCCTGCTGCCGCATGTCCTCGTCGAACGCGCGCACGGTGCCCTGCAGTTCGGCGTGGTCGGGCACGATGTTGAAGCGCGAGCCGCCGTCGAAGATGCCGAAGGTGACCACGGCAGGCTGCTGGTTGATGTCGAGCTGGCGGCTCACGATGGTCTGCGCCGCGGTGACGATCTCGGCCGCGGTCACGATCGGGTCGATGCCCTTCCACGGCGTCGCGCCATGGCTCTGCTTGCCGTGCACGAGGATGCGGAAGGTGTCGGAGCTGGCCATCGCGCCACCCGCGCGCAGCGCCACGCTGCCCACGGGCAGCGCGCTCACCACGTGCATGCCGAAGATCGCGTCGGGCTTGAAGTCCTTGAACACACCCTCCTTCACCATGAGTGGCGCACCGCCTTCCTCGCCCGGCGGCGCGCCCTCCTCGGCCGGCTGGAAGATGAACATGACCTCGCCGGGCCATTGCCCGCGTCGCTGCGCGAGCACCTGCGCCACGCCCAGCGTCATCGCGACGTGGGCATCGTGGCCACAGGCATGCATGACGCCGACCGGCTTGCCCAGGTATTCGCCCTTGGCCTTCGAGGCAAACGGCAGGCCGGTCTCCTCGGTCACCGGCAGGCCATCCATGTCGGCGCGGATCGCCAGCCTGGGACCGGGCCGGCCACTCTTGAGGACGCCGACCACGCCGGTGTGGGCGATGCCGCTGTGCACCTCATAGCCGAACTTGCGCAGTTCCTGGGCGACGATGCGCGCGGTGCGCGTCTCGCGGTTGGACAGCTCGGGATGCTGGTGCAGGTCGCGCCGCCACGCGGTGATCTGCCCGAGCAGCGGCTCGATCGTGCGCGTGGCGTCGGATGGGTCGGCAGCGGCCAGCGTGGGCGTGGCCAGCGCCAGCGCGCCGATGAGCAGGGTCTTGTGCATGGTCTGTGCTCCTGGGTGTGCAAGCGTCACAGGCCCGGCGCGAGGTCGGCGGGCGTGACATGGTCAAGATGCAACCGATTGGCGAACAGCGCAAATGCGAGTGCGCCGGCGAGCCCGCGGCCATGCTGCAGCCATGGCGGCACGTACCGTGGCGCGGCGATGGTGCCATCGTCGAACTGCGCCTCGAGCGCGAACACGTCGCGCAGCGTGAGCTTGCCCGCGAACAGATTGCGGCACAGCGCCATGCGGTTGTGCTTGAGCGCCCAGCGGAAGAAGGTGTGCACCGACAGCAGGCCGTGCAGGTACACCGCATCCTTGGTGAACGCGGCGCCACCGCGGGGTGACACGCCGCGGAACACGCGCTGCGCCGAGGTGAAGCTGTCGGCCTCGCCCTGCCCGGAATCGAGGAAGTAGCGGAACACCTCGATGAAGTCGGCGCCGCGCAGCGCCATGTCGATGGCGAGGATGCGCAGCGAGATGCGCTGCATGCGCATGATGTCGATCGCGCCCGAGGCCAGCTCGGCAAACACCGCCAGACCTTCCTGGGTCGCGGTGATGCGCGGCGACGCCCGCGCCAGCGACTTCAGGTACGGCTGCGCGCGGCCGTTGAGCGCGGTCAGCGAGTGCACGAACGCCTCGTGGTTGAGCAACTGGTCGCGGTCGTAGCTGGAAAAGCTCGTCGCCGCGCGCAGGCGGATGCGGGTGGCGCCGGCGGCGGCCTTGGCGATGAGGTCGGGATCGGTCTCCACCTGCACCACATCCGCGCCGAAGAACGCGGCCAGGCGGCTGGCCAGTTCGTCGCGCAGCACCGTCGCCGGAATGTCGTCGGCCGCTTCGGCGAGACCGGCGCCGGCGCCGACCTCCTCGGCCACCGCGATGAAGTGGCGCGCGGCATCGAGGCTGGTCAGCGTCGCCCCCGGCAGGCGGTCTTGCGGCTGCCCGTACAGCTGCACCGACAGCGCGGTGACCGCGGGGGTGCCGAGCACGGCGAGCAGGTCGGTGGCGATGCGCCAGGAGCGCGCGCTGCGCGCGAGGTAATCGCCGAGCGGGTGGCTGGCGTCGACGGCCGCGATGATGGCGTCGAGTTCGGCGCGCGTGGCATCCAGGTCGCTGCGCGGATACTCGACCTGCGGCAGCCGCGCCTGCCCGGCGCGCCACGCCGCGAGGAACGCATGCTCGGCCGCGGCCGGCCAGCTCACGCTCTGCAACACGTGCACGCCACGGGTCGCGACCACCAGCCGGCGATCGAGTTCGGCGTAGCGTTCGATGTCGGTCGAGGTTGCCATCGGCATCCGCAGGCGGTGGTGCGCGCGACGATAGCAGTTCACCACGGGCCCGCGCCGCGGCGGGCATCGGACCCGGCTGGCGCAGGCCGTCAGCCGCTGCCGGCCTTCTCGCGCAGGCGCCGATCCAGTGCCTTGGTCAGGCGCTTGGCCTCGCCCTTGCGGCGCAGTTGCGCCTCGACGGCATCGGCGGTGGCCGTCAGTTCGTCGCGCAGCTTGCGGTAGTTGCGCCAGCGATCGGCATCGAGGCGCCCGTCGGCGAGTGCGGCCTGCACCGCGCAGCCGGGTTCGACCCCATGCGCGCAGTCACCGAAGCGGCAAGCCTGGGCCAGCGCCTCGATGTCGGCGAACTGGCCCGCATCGAGCGATTCCTCGCCGCTGAGCTTGAGCTCGCGCATGCCGGGCGTGTCGATCAGGCAGCCGCCCGCGGGCAGCATGATGAGCGCGCGATGGGTGGTGGTGTGGCGGCCGCGGCTGTCGTGCGCGCGCACGGCCGCGGTGGCCTGGCGCTGTTGCCCGAGCAGGGTGTTGGTGAGCGTCGACTTGCCCGCGCCCGATGAGCCCACCAGCACACCGCTGCGCCCGGGCCCGAGTTCGGCCGCAAGCGGTGCCACGCTGTGCGCGTCCTTGGCGTTGACCGCGATCACGCGGGTACCGGGCAGGCGCTCCTGCAACTGCGCCACGCGCGCCGCCGCATCCTCGGCGCGATCGGCCTTGGTCAGCACCACGATCGCCTGCGCACCGCTGCCATCGACCAGCAGCAGGTAGCGCTCGATGCGCGCCGGGTTGTAGTCGCCGTCGAGGCCGACCAGCACCAGCACGAGGTCGATGTTGGTGGCAATGACCTGCTGTTGCTGGCGTTCGCCGGCGGCGCCGCGCCGCAACACCGTGCGCCGCGGCAGCACGCGCTCGATGGTCGGGGGCTGGCCGCGGCTGCAGGTCACGAAGTCGCCGACCGCGGGCCGCAGGGTCGGGTCGAGCCCGCGGCGCAGGAAGCGCGCGGCCGGCTGGGCGGTGAAGCAGGCCAGCCCATCATGCAGTTCGTAGCCGCCACGGTGCTGCGCCACCACGCGCGCGATCGCCGCCTCGGCAGTCGCTTCCACGCCCTCGACCGCACGCCAGCCGATGCGGGCGAGGCGGTCGTCGGGGCGGTGGGCGGCTGGCATCGGCGCGATTCTAGCCACGTTCGGCGCCACCGCCACGCAGCTGGCGTAGACTCGGCGGGATTGGAAACCATCCGGAGTCCCCGGAGCCGGCGTCATGGCGGAGCGGACAATGCGTGGCGAGGCACGGCCCACGGTGCCATCCACCACAGGGCTGGAGCACGATGACGGCAGTCGCCGGCTCGTGCTCGCGAGCCTGCTCGCGGAGGTGTCCAGCCAGGCCCTGCAGGGCGACTCGCTCGGCGACACCCTGCAACGCATCACCGACTGCCTCGCGCGCGAACTGCCGGTCGCAATCGCGAGCATCATCCTGCTCGACGAGGCAGGCACCCACTTCAGCAAGGAAGTCTGGAGCGGCGAGCTCACCCTCGAACTGCCCAGCGGGCTGCCCTGGCCGATCGAGATCGGCGCGGCAGGGCGCGCCGTGCGCAGCGGCCAGCCCCAGCTCATCAGCGATGTGACCGCCGACCCCGACTACGTCGCGGGCAACGAGGCGGTGCGCAGCGAGTACCTGGTACCGATCCGCCATCGCGAGCGCCTGCATGGCGTGCTCAACCTGGAAAGCACCCAGGCCGACTTCTTCAGCGCCGAGGTACGCGCGGTGTTCGACGCGATCGCGGCCCAGATCGCGGGCGCGATCCACCTCGCGCGCATCGTGCATGAGCTGGAGCAGGCCAACCGGCGGCTGCGCCAGCTGTCCCTGAGCGATGGCCTGACCGGAGTGGCCAACCGGCGCTGTTTCGACGCGCAGCTGGCCGAGGAATGGCAGCGCCACCTCGCACGCGCGCAGCCGCTGGCGCTGTTGCTGGTGGACGTCGATGGCTTCAAGCCGCTCAACGATGCCGCCGGGCACCTGCGTGGCGATGAATGCCTGCGCGAGGTGGCGCGCCAGTGCGTGGCCGCGGCGCCGCAGCCCGAAGCCACCGTCGCCCGCATCGGCGGCGACGAGTTCGCGCTGCTGCTGCCCGCGTGCGATCTGGACGCCGCGCTCGCCTGCGCCGAACGGCTGCGCGTCGCGGTCGCCGCCAACGTGTTCCCGCAACCGCCGCTGCCGCAGCTCACGCGGCTGAGCGTGAGCATCGGCGTGGCGGCCAACCCGACCACGCGCGCGGCCAGTGCGCAGGCGCTGGTCGAGGCGGCCGATCGCGCGCTGTACATGGCCAAGGCGGCCGGCCGCAACTGCGTGCGCGGCTGCGACGGCAGTGGCCGCGACGCGGCGGGGTCGAAGTCGCCCACGGCGTGCTGCAACGCGTCATCATTGCTAGGATAGGCCACCTTTTCACCCGGCTTTGCCCCATGCAAGAACCCTCCATCGCGGTTGCCGGCCGTCTCGGCCAGGTGCGCTACGACATCCGCGGCCCGCTCAGCCGCCGCGCCCACGAACTCGAGCGCGACGGCCAGGCGATCCTGCGCCTGCATATCGGCAACCCGGGCCTGTTCGGCTTCCGCGTGCCCCAGCACCTGCGCGATGCGATCGCGCAGCACCTGCCCGACAGCGAGGCCTACTGCCACCAGCAGGGCCTGCCCGAGGCGCGCGCCGCGATCGCGGCGCTGCACCGGCGCCACGGTGCCGACGCAAGCGCCGAGCGCGTGTTCATCGGCAACGGCGTGAGTGAACTCATCGACCTGAGCCTGCGCGCACTGCTCAACGACGGCGACGAAGTGCTCGTGCCCGCCCCCGACTATCCGCTGTGGACTGCGGCCACGCGCCTCAACGGCGGCGTGCCGGTGCACTATCCCTGCCCGGCCACGCGCGCGCACCTGCCCGATGCGGCCGAGATCGAGGCGCTGGTCACGCCGCGCACGCGCGCGCTCGTGATCATCAACCCGAACAATCCCACCGGTGCGGTGTATCCGCGCGAACTGCTGCTGGCGCTGGTCGAGGTGGCGCGCCGCCACCGCCTCGTGCTGCTGGCCGACGAGATCTACGACAGCGTGCTCTACGACGGCGCCATCCACACGCCGCTGGCGCCGCTGGCGGCCGAGGTGCCCTGCCTGAGCTATGGCGGGCTGTCCAAGGTGCACTTGGCCTGTGGCTATCGTGTCGGCTGGCTGGTGCTCAGCGGTGATGAGGCGCGCGGCAGCGAACTCGCGCGCGCGCTCGACCTGCTCGCCTCGCTGCGCCTGTGCAGCAACGTGACCGCGCAATGGGCGATCAAGCCGGCGCTGGAAGGCCCCAACGAGATCGGCGCGCTCACCGCCGCCGGAGGCCGCCTGCACAGCGCGCGCGAAACGGTGTGCGCAGCGGTGGCGCGCAGCGCGTTCCTGCGCGTGGTGGCGCCGCAGGGCGCGCTGTATGCGTTCCCGAGCATCGATCCGCAGCGCCTGCCCGAGTTCGACGATGCGCGCTTCGCGCTCGATCTGCTCGAATCCGAACGCATCCTGCTGGTGCCCGGATCGAGCTTCAACATCGCCGCGCGCAACCACTTCCGCGTGACGCTGCTGCCCGAGCCCGCGGTACTGGAAGACGCCTTCGCGCGCATCGAGCGCCAACTGCAACGCTGCGCCGCGGAGGCGACCCGCCGCGTCGCCTGAGCGCGGGCGCCCGCCGCGCGCGGACCGACCGCGGCGCGCCCGCAGCACCACCGGCACGTCGGCGCCCGGTGCGCGGGTGCCGCACCGGCGGCACGGCCCACGGCGCGTGGGTTTAACGAAACCCCAACACCGTTCAGCAAGGCGTTTGCTAACTTGCCGCGCTCGCGGGGTGCGCGGTTGGCCGTGGCTCACCCCTGCCAGTACCGCTGCCCGGGGTCCAGCCATGCCATTCCAGCGATTGACGTCGTCGGTCTTGTTCGCGTTGCTGCTGTCGGCCGGCACGGGCGCGGCCGCTGCGCCCGCGCCCGGATTCGACCTGGCCGCGTTCAGCCTCGACCGCGCCGGTGCGATCGCCACCACCGCTTGGCCCGCGACCGGCACCCTGGTGGTGCCGCCCGAGGCGCCAGAGGGCGCGGCATCCGCTGCATCGCGCATGCGCACGCTGCTGGCCGATTTCTCGCTGAGCCTGCGCGAGGTGCGCTATCGGCGCGGGGGTCGCGACCCCAGGACCGGCTTCGACTGCAGCGGTTTCGTGCGTTACGTCTATCAGCACACGATCGGTGCGGTGCTGCCGTCCAATTCGGCCGGCCAGTTCCAGGTCGGCAGCAGTGTCGCGCGCGCCGACATGCGAGTGGGCGACCTCGTGTTCTTCCGCATCCACGGCAAGCGCATCTCGCACGTGGGCATCTATCTGGGCGACAACCGCTTCATCCACTCGCCCTCGACCGGCAAGCGCGTGAGCGTGAGCAGCCTGGACGAGGCCTACTGGGCGCGCCGCTTCGCCGGTGCCAAGCGTCCCGACGTGCTCGGCTGAGTGTGCCGCCGCACCCGCGGCGCGGGCGCCGGCACTGCGGGTCATGAACACGCGTCCACTGGGTCGCTCCGGCCTGTCCATCCCGCCACTGGTGCTCGGTGGCAACGTGTTCGGCTGGAGCGTTGACGCGGCCCATGCGGCCAGTGTGCTCGACGCCGCGATCGACGCCGGCATCGGCATGATCGACACCGCCGACGTGTACCCGGCCTGGGCGCCGGGCAACCACGGCGGCGAATCGGAGACGATCATCGGCCAGTGGCTGCGGCACGGCGGCCGGCGCGGGCGTGTGCGCATCGCCACCAAGGTCGGCAAATGGCCGCCGCGGCGCGGACTCGCGCCTGCCAACATCGAGGCCGCCGCCGACGATTCGTTGCGCCGGCTCGGGCTGGAACGGATCGACCTGTACTTTGCCCACGAGGACGACCCGCAGGTGCCGTTGGCCGACATGCTCGGCGCGTTCGCGCGACTGATCGAGCGCGGCAAGGTGGCGGCGATCGGCGCATCCAATTTCGGTGCCGCGCGGCTGGCCCAGGCGCTGGCGACCAGCGCCGCGCATGGCTTGCCGCGCTTCGAGGTGATCCAGCCCGAATACAGCCTCGTCGCGCGCCGGGACCATGAGCGCGCGCTGGCGCCGCTCGCGCAGCGCGAACAGCTCGGCGTGGTGTGCTACTACGCGCTCGCGAGCGGCTTCCTCAGCGGCAAGTACCGCAGCCGCGCCGACCTGGGCAAGAGCGCGGCGCGCGCGGGCGCGGTCGGCCGCCACCTCAACGCGCGCGGCCTGCGGGTGCTGGCCGCGCTCGATGACGTCGCACGCCGCCATCGCGCGAGCCCGGCGCAGGTCGCCCTGGCCTGGCTCATGGCGCGCCCCGGCGTGAGCGCGCCCATCGCCAGCGCCACCAGTGCGGCGCAGGTGGCCGAACTGGCCGGCGCGCTGCACTTGCGCCTGGACGCGGATGACCTGGCACGCCTCGACGCGGTCAGCGCCTGATTCGTCCACGACGCGGCATCTGCCGGTATCATGGGCGGTTGTCCGTAGCGGAAGTCGTCATGTCCCTGTCACCCGATACCCGCGCCCGCATCGAGGCGCTGCTGGCCAGCCACCCCGTCGTGCTGTTCATGAAGGGCACCCGCCACGCGCCGCGCTGCGGCTTCTCGGCCGCTGCGGCCGACCGCCTCAATGCCCTGCTCGACGACTACCTGAGCGTGGACGTGCTCGCCGACGAGGACATCCGCGCCGGCATCAAGGAGTTCGGCAACTGGCCGACGATCCCGCAGCTGTACGTGCAGGGTGAACTGGTCGGCGGCGCCGACATCGTGCAGTCGATGTACGACTCGGGCGAACTGCACCGCCTGTTCGGTCGGCCCGAGCCCGACCGCACGCCGCCCACGCTCACGATCAGCGACACCGCGGCCGGGCACATCCGTGCCGCACTCGGCGATGCGGGCGAGGCCGCGCTGTTCCTCGATGTGGACAGCCATTTCCAGCCGCGCTTCCAGCTGCGCGCGGCCGGCGCCCACGACATCGTGGCGCATGCCAACGGGCTCGACATCCACTTCGACCTGGCCAGTGCGCCGCGTGCGCAGGGCGCGCAGATCGACTGGACCAGCACCCCGCATGGCATGGGACTGGCGATCTTCCTGCCCGCGGCACCCGAGGTGATCAAGTCGATCGACGTGCATGAACTCAAGCGGCGCATGCAGGCGGGCGACCTGCTCGTGCTCGACGTGCGCAATCTCGACGAACGCACCCGCGTGCCGTTCGCGGGTGCCGAGGTGTTCGCGCCCGAAACCCACGAGCGCCTCACCCAGCTGCCGCGCGACACCGCGATCGCGTTCATCTGCCACCACGGCGTGGCGAGCCGCAACGCGGCCGAGCATTTCCGTGACCATGGTTTCAGCAACCTGTACAACGTCGAGGGTGGCATCGATGCGTGGTCGCGCGAGATCGACCCGGGCGTGCCGCGTTACTGAGACCGGCCCCGGACGCGTTCGCGCGATGCCAGCGCTCGGCGGATGCTGGGCAGGCGCGTGAGGCGGCCGGGCACGCACGCCGCCGAGGGCACGACATGCAGCAGCTCACCCGACTGATCCGCGCGGTAGCCGACTTCCCGAGCCCGGGCGTGCTGTTCCGCGACATCACGCCACTGCTGGCCGACACCACGGCGCTGCAACGCGCAATCGAGGGCATGGCCGCGCCGTGGCGTGGCAGGCACATCGACGTGGTGTGCGCGGTGGAGGCGCGCGGCTTCATCTTCGGCACCGCGCTGGCCGGTGCACTGGGCGCCGGCTTCGTGCCGCTGCGCAAGCCGGGCAAGCTGCCGCCGCCCGTGGTCGGGGTCGACTACGCGCTCGAATACGGCCAGGACCGGCTCGAGATGCGCGCCGACACGCTGTCGGGCGGTGAGCAGGTGCTGCTGGCCGATGACGTGCTGGCGACCGGCGGCACGCTGTGCGCGGCGCGCACGCTGGTGCAGGCCCAGGGCCGCATGCGTGGTCGGCGCGAGCCTGCTGCTCGAACTCGATGCGCTCGGTGGGCGGGCGCGGTGGGGTGACGCGGCGCCGCTGCACGCGCTGTTGCATTACTGAGGCATGGCGTGCGGCCGGTGGCCGTGCACCGCCTCGGCGCGGCACCAGGCGGACGCCACCCATGCGCCATTGCGTGTCAGGCACCGCGCTGGCGCGACGCCGTCGGCACGGCGCGCCGCGCCACGGCTGCGGCTATGTACTCCACGATCGCACCCGCGATGTCCACGCCGGTGGCCGCCTCGATGCCTTCCAGGCCCGGCGAGGAATTGACCTCGAGCACGAGGGGTCCGCGCGCCGAGCGCAGCAGGTCGACGCCGCTGATGCCCAGGCCGAGCACACGCGTGGCGCGCAGCGCGAGTTCGCGCTCGGCGGCGTCGAGTTCAACGGCGCTGGCGCTGCCACCGCGATGCAGGTTGGCGCGGAAGTCGCCTTCGGGAGCCTGGCGCTGCATCGCCGCCACCACCCGTTCGCCCACGACGAAACAGCGCAAGTCGGCGCCGTTGGCCTCGCGGATGAATTCCTGCACGATGAAATTGGCGTACAGCGCACGGAACGCCTCGATCATGCCCAGTGAAGCGCTGCGCTTCTCCGCCAGCAGCACGCCCTGCCCCTGGGCGCCTTCGTTGAGCTTGAGCACATGCGGCGGCTCGCCGAGCATCGCCAGCAGGTCGGCACTGTCCTCGGGGTTGTCACCGAACACCGTGGTCGGCAGGTCCACGCCTTCGGCGGCGAGCATCTGCAACGCACGCAGCTTGTCGCGCGCGCGCAGGATCGCATCGGCGTCGTTGGGGGTGTAGGCCCCCATCTTCTCGAACTGGCGCACCACCGCGGTACCGTAGAAGGTGATCGAGGCGCCGATGCGCGGGATGACCGCGTCGAAGCCGTGCAGGCGCTTGCCACCGCTGTGCATCTCGAAACTGCCCGGCGCAATGCGCATGTAGCAGCGCAAGGGGTCGAGCGCGCGTGCGACGTGGCCGCGTTCACGTGCCGCCTCGATGAGGCGGCGGGTCGAATACAGCCGTGCATTGCGCGACAGGATGGCGATCTTCATGCGCCGGGTCCGCTGGATCCGCCGCAAGGGCTGCGGCGGGCGGCAGTGTGCAGCAAATCCGGGCGCAATGGGACGGGTCGGGCGCAGCACAATCGGCGACGAACCGGAACCGCCTTGCCGCGCGCGCGGAGCGTGCCTTGCGCGGCAAGGCCTTCGATCCGCACCCCGAGGCTTGGCCGAGGCCGCGTGGGCCGGCGCTCAGCCGCCGCGGTCGGCCTTGGTGTCGGTGTGGTACTGGTTCTTGCGCACGACCTCGCTGGCGTCCTTCTTGCGGCTGGCACGCTCGCGCGCGGTCATGCATACCGTCGACTTGAAGCGGGTGCCGATCTGCGCTTCGCGCTGGCACACCATGCGATCGCCATCGTTGCCCTCGAGCAGGGCATTGATCGTCTCCTGGGCGTTGAGCACGACCACCCGTTCCTCGTCCTTCATGCCCGCCACCGAACCGCGCAGATCGAACAGCTTGCGCAGCACCTCGATGTTGTCCTCGACCTTTTGCCGGTCCGCATCGCTGATCGCACCGAAACGCTCGTCAGGCTGCATCTGCTCGCGCAGCCTGGCCACCTGCGCGTTGAACGCTGCGGTATCGGCGGAATCGCGCCACAGGCGCTCGGACGCGTGTGCGGGAGCGACGCCGGACAGACTGGCGAACAAGGTGACGCCGACCAGCGTCGACAACCTGACGAACGTGCGCAGCATGGGTTTGTCCTCGTGTGTGGGCGTGATCATCCACCCGCCCGACGGCCGCGTCCAGCGGCGCGGGTTTACGGCGGGTGGACGGGCGCGCGAGCGGCGGCGGATGGCACGAGCTCAGTCGCCGAGCGCCTGGGTCGGGCTACCCTTCATGAGCTGATTCTGGAAGCCTTCCTGGCTCTGCCGCCGCACCTCGCGGCGCTCGCGCGCGGTCATGCACAACTTGGTCTTGAAGTGGGTGCCCGAACGCTGCTCAAGCGTGCAGATGAGGCGCTCGTCGTCGTTGCCGGTCAGCACCGCATTGAGCTTTTCCTGCGCATTGGCCAGCTGCACCTGTTGCGCGTTGCTCATGCGCGACACCGCGTCGCGCTCGTCAAACAGCTTTTGCAGGATCGCGAGGTTGCGTTCGACCTCGGCGCGATCGGGCTGACTGATGTTGCCAAAACGACCGTTCGGCTTCATCGCATCGCGCACTTCGGCCGCCTGCTGCGCGAATGCGGCCGCATCGACCGAGTTCTGCCACGGCTGGTCGGCGGTGCGCGCTTGCACCCACGCAGCCGGAATGGCCAGGCCAGCGGCCAGGACGAGGATGGACAGGGGGTGGCGGCACACGCGCATGGTCTTGCTCCGGCAGCTAGTACGAACGATGTCGTACGTTTACCTGCGCAGGTACCGCTTGTCAACTGCCACAGGTCATTCGGCCACCCCGGCCGAGCCACGGCATCGGGGTGTGGCGGGCCCGCCACGAGGTCGGGGTTGGAGCGGGTGAAGGGAACAGCACCCGGTCGCTAACTCGTTTATTACGAACGTCTTTTCCGATCCAAGCGTCACGGAATGGACTCGATTGTGGACTCAAGTCTTCGGCCTGGTCAACGCAGGCCGTTGTGGGTGATCCAAAGCGAGCCAAGCACATCCATCAACAGCCAGAGCATCGGATTTCATTCGGAAGTCTATCTGTCCACTGGCAC
>WBZR01001284.1_pt1 | contig 32433 bp, 18 predicted proteins | sample 5204231 | NCBI WGS metagenome assembly WBZR01 (sample SAMN12412403, study PRJNA552823) | activated sludge metagenome | isolation source: activated sludge from anammox sidestream of wastewater treatment plant... | place: USA: Virginia | collected 2017-08 | reverse complement strand
TAGCCTTCTTCTGGGCATATTTGACCGGGGACTGGTTAATCAAAAAGGGTAAGGAAGTTGTCAGAATCAAAAAACATGGGAGACCTGAAAAATCAATATTTAGAGTGGGATTGGAATACCTATGTCGAATATATCAACGGATTACGACGACTGCTTTAAAGACCCTTTTTTTATGTTTTGTCATGTACTTAGTTTTTATTATTAAATCATTAAATTTTTCAAGTTGGTCAGTATTCTTTCGCAGTAATTTAATGCCCCCATCAGAAGATTCCCATAACTTCTCCCACGCCTTCACCATTCCCGGATTCCCATCCAACATTCTCAGCACATCATCCGAGGCATCAAAAAAATCTAATAGAAATTCGCTTTTTCTTGCATCATCCAGTGCATCAATCTTGGAAGCAAGAGTAATGTAATTATCTCCAATGTTTTTTAAAAAACATTCTCCATTATTATAAACAAGAACACCTTCCTCCCCAACGTAATAATTATGATTATCCCGTACTGACAGATCATATACCTGAAGAATAGTATCGATCAGAGCCTTGCTAATTATTCTCTCATAGTCTCCGGAATAGTTCCATAATGTATCTCCGACAGAAAGTTCCGCTGCCTCTTTATATCCAGAAGTGGTGTAAATTGGATGATAAGATGTCGCCCATAGGGTATCACCAGAACTCATGACGATAGAAAGAATCGCCGCCACAATATAACTTTTTATTCCACCGATCGGTTTTAATTCCTTGATCTTCTTTGTAAAATTATAAGTCCACACTTTACAAAGAGCCGGAGAGCTCAATAGAAAAATGGAGTTTTAGTTTACGCCTAAACACGCAAGTTGGCTGAATATGGCAGAGATAGAATTTTCATCAATAAGTCGTCAATGTCTAAAACGGAGAATCCCAACGATGGAAGAACTGGAAAGGGAAGTAACAGCATGGCAAGAAAGGAGAAATAAGGAAAGCACAAGAATATCATGGTCATTCACAACAGACATAGCAAGGATGAAAATGTCAAATAAATACAAATTTTAATTTGAATCTATTTATGGACACGGCACTAGGCTAATAAGTAAATGAACTTATGCCGTGGGAGATTGCAGGATATGCAATACAGCGCTATTGTCTCTAACATATAGTCTGCCCTTATGGTAAAATGGGATATTTAATGGTTGTCGCATATCCACTTTTGTTTCATCAACAGGTATCTCGATATATTCTTCTACTCTCTCGGATAATATATTGAATCTACCGACTATCGGTTTACCGAAAACAATGAAATAAATATCATCCCCCGACATCGTCTGATTTCCGAGATCGGCCCAATATATCCTTGACCCTTCATTTAATTGAGCTACCACTTTATTTGCAAATATCTCTCCTGTGAAAGGATCCAGACATAAATATTGTTGCCCGTTTATTCCATACAGCTTCATCTTTTCTTCATCATAAATAAATCTATCAAAGTGTTCACATCCGGATTTATACAGAACTTCACCGGATAGCTTATGGATACCCCATAATTCAAATCGTTTATCAGTTGGATGATCCGTATCGAATGATTGCATGACTAGAAATATTTCATCCGAAATGTTCTTATAAAAACGAGGAACAGAAAAGCCTTCAAGTTTCAAAGACCACAGCTCGATTCCGCTTGTAATATCAATTAATTTTAAAATAGATTCGGCTAAATTCTCAAAAACGACCATTCCTGTTTCAGAAGTATATACTGGCATAGACCTATCGTTCCAGGAATACAGCGTTTTAGCAGTAGATATCTCAACTATTTCACAGAAATATTTCCTTGGTCGAGGAGTAATAGTCCTACCCATGCAATATATTTCGTTTAGTAAGGAGATATATTCTTCATTGGTTTTACAAATTTCGAAAAATGATTTATTTTCAAAACTAAATAATAATAGCCTATTGTCAACCCTTAAAAATATCTTATTCTTATCGACAAAATAGTAAATATTATCGCCAACTAACAAATCTTCCTGATAATATAATTCCAGGGAATTAATCTCGACAAGAGTTAAGTTTCTTGTTTCTGGGAAATAGATTAAAAATCCCACTCGAATAGCTTTGTCCCAATTATTATAGGAATAATTTCTAAATCCTTCAATTGATTTAATATTCGTCCAATTCATTTTGCTTGAAAAATTATAGCGAATTTACTTTCAATCATATCAACTATATCTCGTACTGTACCATCCTGAACAAATTTATTGATGGTTTCAGTACTTAATTCCATATTTTCCAAAGAAAGGAGCATTGCCTCCATGTCAGTTTGAGAAATTTCTCCACCAGACAATTTTTTCCCATCAAAATACCATTTCATTTGATCAAGTGAATTGACATTTGGCAAGTCTCTTTCTATTTGTTTGACAAACCGTTCAGGTGGTAGCGAAGATACTGATTTAAACTCAAATAAGTTACTTCCTATTTTCAAATCTATTCTACCCGAAATCACCCCGACTTCAAACTCTAAGGTTTTACCGGCAAATTCAGATGGATTTTTAACTATATATTTCTGCATCCAACCTGCGCCTTCTGAAAAGCTACCACCTTTTTCTAAATCTACCACAAATCGTTCGAAATTAATAAATTTTGTGTCGGAATTAATAAGATTATTAAGTCCAACTGTTAGATCATCCAGTGCCGCAGCAGTTGGACCTGCCATTCTGTTCCCGTTTATAGCTCTTTCTATTAAATTTTCAGTTATTTGAGCATTAGGTAATTTCGGATTTAATAAAAGTGTGCTAAGTTTTTCAAGACTAGCAGGGTTCTTCCGCATCGTAGAATAACCAGCTTTGTACAAAATCTCCCATGCCTTCACACACCCCGGCTCTCTCTTCAGCACCTCCAGCACATCATCCCCCGCCTCGAAAAAATCCTCTATAAACTTACCCTTTAGCCCTGATGATAATTCATCAATTGCGGCCACTAAACCCGGCGAATTCTTTATCCTATCTAAAAAGCAATCATTGTGAACCAACAATCCCGAATTGCCTACATAATAATTGTGGTTGTCCTCTACAGTAAAGTTATATACCTTTAATGTTGTATCCTTCTTGAATATATTGGCAATGACCTCTGTTGCTCCATCCAACGCTGTAAGCCTATCCCCTGTATGCAATGTCTTCGCCTCTACATAATGATCCTTATACCAAAACGGATGATTGGGTGTCGCCCACAGGGTATCGCCAGTATGGAACACCAATGCCATGATGGCACTGACTAGATACGATTTGATTGATGTCACTTTTTTCATCTCAGGTCGGTTGGTTTGGTGGTTGAAAGATAATACTTTGTCGTCAATTTTTGTTAGTTAGACAGATGGAGTTTCCATCTTTTGCAGCATTGGCTTCTCCATTCAATGAGTAAATATTTATCTCCAAAAGGGTAAATATGAATCAAATAATTGGTATTTTTGAATTTTGTGATTTCATTTATCTATTTAATTATGAACAAGTATTATATACTTAAACCGGCTGTCGGAACTAAAGAAACAGGTATGGCATACCCCGCTGTAGAAAGTTATGATGATTATGATTTTGATGGACCAAGGTCGGTGTATAATTTAAGTCCTGATAAATTCCCAGATTTTATCCCGGAAATTAGATTTAAACTTACTAAGGGAGCGAAGCTATGTGATATGATGGGACAGGCTACAATTAGTGCCTGTGGCTTTTTGATTAGTGAAAAATTAAAAGAAATAATAGAACAAGCAAATACTGTCCCAAGTTCATTTTATTCAGCGACTATAGATGATAAGGGTCAATTACATCAATATTATTGGGTACATTTTGTTTGGAATGAAGGAATCAATTATTTAGATTTTAAAAATAGTAAATTTAAAATTAAACGAGCGAGCAAGGATTTAGGTGATATTGAAATTTTCAGCTTGTCTGATTTATATATAAAACAAGGAAAACTTGGTTTTATCAAAATGATACATAATTACGAATATACCTTTCTAAATCCAAATTTAGATTTATTTATTCATCCTCTTAATAAAACTATATTTATTACAGATAAATTAAAAAAACTAATGAGTCATTTCTCGGGCATAGAAATAACCTATGCAACAAATTTAAAAATGATCTAATCCCAACTCTAGGTCATTAAATTTGGTAGAGGTATTTATAATCGTCTCTCTGATATCTTCTGCTATTACTCTCATATATTCAGCTGTTTGAATTGGAGTGAGATTTTTATTCAATACAGATTGTCCATTAATAACGGATGATTGGTCTGCCCACCAATTCATATGATCAATAATTTGTTTTGTTAATCTAGGATGGGGGCCATGCTTCCCAAGTCCAGTCGCTTTCATATATTTTTCAACAGATAATCCATTAATATCTCCTATATTGAATTCGAACCCTCCTTCAACTCCCTTTTTTACCCATTGATTTTCTTTTAATGATTGAATGGGGAATAAATGATGTGCATCCTCCGACTTCTTAATTCCTGGAATTGAAGCACGTAGTGCCCCTCTTTGTTTTATTGTATTCTGAACTAATTGATTACCGTAACTAGAGACATCTTCAATAAATCCAATGGTCCCATCTGAATTTAATACATATTTGGGATTAATAAAATTCTCTCCAGTATTTGATTTAATGGCAATCTCACCGAATGGTTTTGGTGTGCCCATTGAAACCATAAAGTCATCAGAAATCTCAAAAAATTCATCGGCTCCATCCTTAACTAACTTACCAATCTCATCGCCATTCTTATTGATTACTTTAAATCCTTCTGCGATTGGCTCAAAAGACAGAGAAATCCCATCATTAATCCACTGACTTACAAGCTTCAGTGAATTGGCACAATGAAAAGTATTTAGTTAGGCAAAATTAGATGTTTTAACGCGCCAAAAATCTTCATCCCAATTCTTATATAATTTCTTCTCATCAATTTTTCTTGCCAATAAATTCACTTTAATGATGACTTCCTTAAGGCTATTAATAAACTCAAAAATGTCATCGGCTAATTTTTCTTTATAAGGTCTATCATCACCCCAATCTCCATTTAGTTTCCAAATAGTATCACTGTTCTCTTTTGTTACGCCTAATAATATCGAATCGCTTATATCAAAGAGGCCGATTCTAATAAACCCTTGTTTGTGATAATCATCAAATTGAGCTGCATAAGATTTTAATTCATTTTCTAGTTCTTCAGGACTGAAAAAGTGCGAAACTGAATTTTCATAGCCATTATCACTGAAAAATGTAATACTGGTCAGCTGAATTAAGTCTTCATTAAATTTTAAATAGTTGATTTTAAATCCATCTTTTCCAATTGCATAATTCTTGATAAAAGTCGAAAAGATTGGTGGCATTTTCTCCAAAAATAGGCGACCATTTTTGTTCTTCTTTAATAACTCTACTCCTTCCATTTTTTAAAATTGAGGTGGGTCAAATAATCCTTTCAATCCTCTATTAACCACGGCTCTACCCCCTATATGATAATTTTGAATACTCTGGTGAACAGTTTGCAAAACAGGCATCATCGATACACCATCCTGATGGTGATGCCATGTATATGCGGGCCCATTAAAAGTTCCATCAGCTTGTCGAATCTTAAATGAAGAACCATATTGATTTGTGAATTGGATATTCCCTTCACCAATAATTCCTTTTAGCTCGTCGTAGGCGCGCATATAATCATCGTTTGAGCCATCCATTACAATTTTTACAACATGCCCCTTATCTGAAACGTGTGATTCCAATATTGGAAAACCAAATTTGTCATAATCGACTTCCAAAAACCTTCCTGGTGGTCTATTCGGCGGTTTTAAGGTTGGAGGTAGTTTCATAACAGTTGGACTATATAACTCATCTATTTTAACAATAAAATCATCTGATTTATCTACTAATTTCTTCAATAAATCAGTATTTGTTCTAACCCACTGATCTCTATTGGCTAGTTTCTCCCACGCCCTCACACACCCTGACTCTCTCTTCAGCACCTCCAGCACATCATCACCCGCCTCGAAAAAATCCTCTATAAACTTACCCTTTAGCCCTGACGGTAATTCATCAATTGCGGCCACTAAACCCGGCGAATTCTTTATCCTATCTAAAAAGCAATCATTGTGTACCAACAATCCTGAATTGCCTACATAATAATTGTGGTTATCCTCTACCGTAAAGTTATAAACCTTTAATGTGGTATCCTTTACGAATGTATTGATAATGACTTCTGTGCTTCCATCCGCCGCCGTCAGTGTATCCCCTACACTCAATGCCTCTGCCTCTACATACTGATCCTTATACCAAAACGGATGATTGGGTGTCGCCCACAGCGTATCTCCGGTATGGAATACCAATGCCATGATGGCACTGACAAGATAGGATTTGATTGATGTCACTTTTTTCACCTCAGGTCGGTTGGTTTGGTGGTTGAAAGATAATACTTTGTCGTCAACTTTGATTAATTAGACAGATGGAGTTTCCATCTTTTGCAGCATTGGCTTCTCCATTCAATGAGTAAATATTTATCTCCAAAAGGGTAAATATGAATCAAATAATTGGTATTTTTGAATTTTGTGATTTCATTTATCTATTTAATTATGAACAAGTATTATATACTTAAACCGGCTGTCGGAACTAAAGAAACAGGTATGGCATACCCCGCTGTAGAAAGTTATGATGATTATGATTTTGATGGACCAAGGTCGGTGTATAATTTAAGTCCTGATAAATTCCCAGATTTTATCCCGGAAATTAGATTTAAACTTACTAAGGGAGCGAAGCTATGTGATATGATGGGACAGGCTACAATTAGTGCCTGTGGCTTTTTGATTAGTGAAAAATTAAAAGAAATAATAGAACAAGCAAATACTGTCCCAAGTTCATTTTATTCAGCGACTATAGATGATAAGGGTCAATTACATCAATATTATTGGGTACATTTTGTTTGGAATGAAGGAATCAATTATTTAGATTTTAAAAATAGTAAATTTAAAATTAAACGAGCGAGCAAGGATTTAGGTGATATTGAAATTTTCAGCTTGTCTGATTTATATATAAAACAAGGAAAACTTGGTTTTATCAAAATGATACATAATTACGAATATACCTTTCTAAATCCAAATTTAGATTTATTTATTCATCCTCTTAATAAAACTATATTTATTACAGATAAATTAAAAAAACTAATGAGTCATTTCTCGGGCATAGAAATAACCTATGCAACAAATTTAAAAATGATCTAATCCCAACTCTAGGTCATTAAATTTGGTAGAGGTATTTATAATCGTCTCTCTGATATCTTCTGCTATTACTCTCATATATTCAGCTGTTTGAATTGGAGTGAGATTTTTATTCAATACAGATTGTCCATTAATAACGGATGATTGGTCTGCCCACCAATTCATATGATCAATAATTTGTTTTGTTAATCTAGGATGGGGGCCATGCTTCCCAAGTCCAGTCGCTTTCATATATTTTTCAACAGATAATCCATTAATATCTCCTATATTGAATTCGAACCCTCCTTCAACTCCCTTTTTTACCCATTGATTTTCTTTTAATGATTGAATGGGGAATAAATGATGTGCATCCTCCGACTTCTTAATTCCTGGAATTGAAGCACGTAGTGCCCCTCTTTGTTTTATTGTATTCTGAACTAATTGATTACCGTAACTAGAGACATCTTCAATAAATCCAATGGTCCCATCTGAATTTAATACATATTTGGGATTAATAAAATTCTCTCCAGTATTTGATTTAATGGCAATCTCACCGAATGGTTTTGGTGTGCCCATTGAAACCATAAAGTCATCAGAAATCTCAAAAAATTCATCGGCTCCATCCTTAACTAACTTACCAATCTCATCGCCATTCTTATTGATTACTTTAAATCCTTCTGCGATTGGCTCAAAAGTTAGTTCTATAGCATCATCAATCCACTTACTTACTAGCTGAAATGATATGACACTTTTTCTAACTGCTGAATTTGCTACTAGTTTCTCCCACGCCTTCACACACCCAGGCTCTCTCTTCAGCACCTCCAGCACATCATCCCCCGCCTCGAAAAAAACCTCTATAAACTTACCCTTTAGCCCCTTAGGTAACTTTTCAATCGCAGCTACTAAACCGGGCGAATTCTTTATCCTATCTAAAAAGCAATCATTGTGTACCAACAATCCTGAATTGCCTACATAATAATTGTGGTTGTCCTCTACGGTTAAGTTATAGACCCGTACCGTCGTGTCTTTCGTAAATTTATTTTCCAAGACAAGAACACTCCCATCAATTATCCATAAGATATCGCCTGCTTTTAAATTTTCGGCCTCTACATATCGACCTTCAAACCAAAATGGATGATTCGGTGTGGCCCACAAGGCACCACCCGTGTTGAATACCAACGCTACGATGGCGCTTAGGAGTTAGAATCTGATAGATGACACTTTTTTCACTTCGCAGTGGTGCGTTGTCATGAATTTTAGTGAATAGTTACTTTTTTATAAAATTCTGTAATAACCAAAGTAATATTCAATTTTTCCATTTCGGATGTAAGCACTAAACTGGTCATTATGTATTTTATAGATTTAAAATCAGGATAGCTTACGCTATGTGATTCAGCTTTTTGAAAATATATAAATTATTATTCGAGTCCTTTGCTAATAAATAGGGATCTCTCCATATAATTTTAGTGGTTGAAGGAAAATTTCCACTATCAATTCTATAGACCCAATCAAATTTCAACTTCTCAAGACAAAAAGAACCCATAATTCCCTTTTTCCAATCGGTGGTATAAATATGATTCCTATCTAAAGCATAATTTGACCTTTGAGATTCTATTTCTATTTCAGAATAATAATCGCGATTTACATTTCTAGCAAGCATCTCTCCTGTCTCTAAACTAAATCTAACATAACCAATTAAAAACTGATGTATAAAACCATTTTCAGGATCAACTTGAATACCTTTATTAAATGAATCAATAGACCAAACGATCTGACTTGACTTTCCATTAATTAAACGTAACTGGTTTATGCGGTCGAAACCTATCAAGACACTTTCTTCATTTCCGTAATAAATAACAGGAATAGTCTGTTCTTCTTCATATTCAATAGACCAATTAATTGATCCTTTTATTAAATTTAGATTCGACACTTTGTTTTTTGACACCCCAAAGATTTGACCATTTGTCATTTTTAGATTATCACCTTTGTTCCCATTCCATAAAACTTCCTTTTGTTTAAGATCGAATAACCCATTAATTAGTAAGAATACCGAGTAGTCATAATCAACAGCGACGACAACTTTACCTTCTGAACTTATGCTAAAATCACCTATTCCTAATTCAAAAGGCTGACTTTCTATTAAATTCAAGTCCCGATCAAAATACTTGATTTCATCATTTGATAACCCTATTACGGAGTTTCCTAAAAGACCAATTTCCTGAAAATCTTTTTGTACTTTATTGCTACTTATTAGTCTAAAATTATCAAGGCTATATTTATTCAACAATCCGTTCGAAGATACAAATAAGCTATTATCTAATAAGCTATACCCTCCTGTAATATTTTCAATTTTTTTTTCTAAATCAAACATGGTATGCACTACTTAATAAAATTCATAAATGTGGGGTGCGTAACTAAATCTCCCTTTTTCGCTAAATTATTCAGTACCGTAGCACTAGATATGCCCTGACTTGTAAAATAAGATGGATTCAAATTAAAAAGCTCAGTAGCTCTAGCTGAGTTAGTATAGATGTTTTGAAATTGATATTTCATAGCATCCCTTATCTCATCATTGAAATAATACTCAAACTTGTTGCCACTTTTTAAATAAGCATAATATTGGCTGCCTTGATCAGATGGTACTGTTCGAGCAGAGCTCCAGTTTTTCATTTCAACAGCTTTTAACTCAGTGACACCATAGGAATTTGTTCTTTCAAATAATAAATCAAGCTTGTGTCCGGTTTCTATATCTGGAATATTACCTTCAAAGCGAGATAACGTATATCCAACTTCCGTCAATTCATCCCAATTGTTTGACATTTTCTTCAATGTCAACGATGCACCTTTTGCCTTAGAGGCTTGCTCACCTGCCTCGATCATAAACTCGGCAAATCCCTCTACGAATTGGCCATTGGGTAAAGTCACTCTTTCTGTAACAACTTTGTATAAATCATTAATAATATCATCTAAGTTACCAACTAAAGCACTCCCAAGCCCTTTACAACTTGAGCACTTAGGGTTTGCTTCTATTAATTTTGTTAAAAAATCATCAAATTTTTTTGTACCGATTTTGGTAACTAACTTATCGTCAAATCGAGCCAATGCTTCGATAGATGGCATATCTTTTCTTAATAATCTACCTGCATCAGGTATATCAGGATGAGCCTTTTTTGCCGCATTGAATATCCGCTCCCAAGATTTTACATAGTGTGGATTATCTTTGAATTTATCTAGAACTTTACTACTTTCTATAGCAAAATCCTTAATAAACTCCCCTTTCAGCCCCTTGGGGAGTTCATCAATAGCAGCAACTAATCCGGGCGAATTCTTTATCTTATCAAAGAAACAGTCATTGTGGACTAACACCCCGGGTGAGCCTACGTAATAATTGTGATTATCCTCGATTGTAAAGTTATAGACACGTACAGCCGTGTCCCTTGTAAATTTATTTTCCAGGATAAGTGCACTACCATCTATTGTCCATAAGGTATCGCCTGCATTTAAACTTTCTGCTTCTACATATTGACCGTCAAACCAAAACGGATGATTGGGTGTCGCCCACAACGTATCCCCGGATGAAAACACCAATGCCATGATGGCACTGACTAGATACGATTTGATTGATGTCACTTTTTTCATCTCCGGTCGGTTGGTTTGGTGGTTGAAAGATAAGACTTTGTCGTCAACTTTGATATCCTCTATAGGAATATTTTCACTTTCCGTAACAATTGATGTTCCTGCCGGAAAACAACCGTACTTTCCAATCTTACACAGAAAATCGCATCCTGCATCGGCAATATCCAAAATCTCATCTGCAAAGTCAGCATTCAACCCCTTCTTTGGAAGTACACTTTTTGCCATATCTGCCATGGATGCTTCAAACTTTACTTTGTCCGCTTCGGCTAGGTTTGACCTTTTCGAAAAGCCTACCATTTCATCTATACAATCACCAACTCTTGTTAGTGATACAGCTATATCAGGCAGAGACAAGGCAAAAGATGCAAGTTGTATTTTACTTCGCAAATCCTGATCTATCATGTCACTTGGTATGGACTGAATCACTATCCCTGCGGTCGACCCAATAACATCAAGTGCCGATGTGATTTTTCTAGCCCAACTTGCTGCTTTTATCGCTGCATTCAACCCTCCTACTCCTATAACTAATGTGCCTATATCTAGTGCAAGCCAAGCAGCATCTTCTGCAACTTCCATTGTATTACTTCGGGAGTACAGTATTGCCTGTATCGCCGGGACCACCATAATTGTACCTTTTGTCAACTGTTCGCCTTGGAATTTGAATGGTTTAACCACTTCGACAGCGACCATACTTTTATAATCAATTGCAGGCGTATTTTCATTTGTGCTCTGATTAGAAAGCCTTACCTTATTGCCTTCCAAAATTTCGTAATCAAAATTCTGAAAACTGAACAAATCAGCCTCCAAAGCTAATGGCTTCAATTTCTTATCATAATAGTCAATTATTTCTTCTTCGCTCATGCTTACACCAGACCGATTTATGATAGAACTCAATACTAAAATTATACTGTTTAAATTGGCCCTCCCTAAAAAATGATTGTCAAATTTTTCCCATATATATTGTAATCCTCCTTTCCCTCCCTCTTCCGTTTCAATTATCGACAAAAAACCCGGTATCTCGTCATTCCTCACAACACTCAAAATCTTAATTATCGCATATTCCTTCTCTTCATTGAAGGATTCCGTCCCAAATAGCAATTTTGTTAATGCCAGTTGCCTTTTATCCACATTAACTCGCGATGTTTGTATAGCCAGTTCAGTTTGCAAATGATTGACTAATTCGATTTCAGGCGTATTCTCATTAAACTTATCCCAAAAGACTGAATAATCAGTAGTTTGCAAGGCATTTATCGTTTCATATCCAAGCCAATTTATACAATCTACTGTATTTTCACTCTGATACTTATATCTATAATAATTCAGATAATCAGAAATCAATTCGGTTAAATATGCACTACTATTTTCAGCAGAAACATCTATCAAATACCAAAATTGTTCACGAGGAGTTATTTCTTTTGTTTTTTGGTTCTTTTTAAGCTCAACCCAAAAATTTAACGAAATCAATACTCTACGATCACTATTATAAACCTTCTGTCCTAATAAATCATTATTATTGATCAGGTTTTTAATCTTATCCTTAAGAATATTCATTCTCAATTCGAATTCTCTTGATATCTCTCCTAATAATTCTTTATCCTCATCTTCTTCCTCTATTCTTCTTTTTATCTCATCCAATACCTTGCTTGATTTGCGAAATTTGCTTAAATAATCTATCCATTGTAACGGATTAAACTTAATAATCAAAAAATATAGCTCTACCTTAAAAATATTCTCGGTATTATCAACCTTATTAAAACTAATCAATGCAGAATCTAAAGAGTACAAATAAAGAAGTGACTCATTCACTGAGGTGTTACCTGTTTCCTTGATAATTTTTATATGCTGATATTCAGAGTATTCATCATCAAACACAAATATGTAATCATTTTCTCCCTCATTTCCTAATAACTTATTTTCCAAATTTGCATGATATTGTTTCTCAAATTTTCTATAATTGTATTCAAATAATGAATCCAAAAATGGAAAATTTCCACCTATAGCCTGTACTTGGATAAGTAGGAAGATACAAGGTAATAACTGCCTGATATTCATAACTTAAAATATATTTCAATTAGCGAATTATTCAAAATATTGGCGACTTTACCCAATATGTCATGATCTTCTGAAATAGCATCCATATCCCAATTATATTTCTTAAATTCATTGCCGATTTCGGAGATGACATTTACACCTATTTGTTTTAAAATCAATATAAAATCTTTTACTGTTTCGATATTCAATTCATCCTCAATGCGGTCAGTTAAAATCAAAAGCGCATACTGCTTTTCCTTTTCCAAAAAAGCCTCAGCTATTGCTGCTTCATTAGGTCGAAGTTGCTTATACTCTTCCCAATCATATTCCTTGATAGTAATCACATTAGGCTTTTCATTAACTTCCGGAATTTCAACATCATCATCAACCAGTCCGACGGTTTTTCTGCCTTCTTTGTAAATATTCGTTATCCCTCCAGCCTGCGCCTGATACACCGAATCCAAATACTTCACCCCCTCGATGATTTCATCCCAATACAACATCTCCCAGTCCTTCCGCTCACTCTCCAACTTCTTCAATTTCTCCTGAAGAGCAGCCAGATCCGCCCCTTCCGGCGGATTGGCTATAATACCCTTGATATCCAGTATCTCCTGTATTAACCACGGAGGCATATTATCCGCCATCTCAAGCAGGAGGGCGTCCAGCATGGAAAGTATTTCGGCGGCCTCTCCAAGTAGGTCGGAAAGATCATCCAGACCCTCTAACAGGGTGAGGATGCCCGCCAAGGTATTGTCACCGATGATGTTCTGCCCTACACCGATCACCTTCAACTCTCCATCCGTCATCCTATATTCGTCATTGACGGTGATGTCTGTAAAAGTGACATTGACCCGCGCATACTTCAGATATGGCACCACGATATGCCCCTTGCCCGAGAAATGGCCGTTGCTCCCACTTGCCTGTCGGATGATGACCTGGATGTCGGCCGCCACGATGGTATCATTGGCATGCAAGGCAGGCAGATAGGACTGTATGCCCGCTATGCCGCCGTTCTCCACACCACAGGCAAATGGAGGTACCGTCGCCTTAGGCCGCTTGAAATGTACCCGGATGGTATCCGTGTACAGAGTGTCTCCGATACATACACAACCGGTCCGCAGGATATACACATGCTCCGAAACGACACTCCTGATAGTGTCCGTCAATAGGCTGCCTGTCTTGATCTCCGCATCCTGATACAACCGCACCTCATCAGCCAGGTCATAATACTCCGTCACATACGCATCACAGGCCTTGAATGTCTTCCAATCCAGTGCTATGCCCGGTCGGACACCGACTCCCCGGTACCCCTGAGGCTTTTCACAGACCACACCGTCTAAGGTATTGATCGTAAAAACCACTCGCTGGGAATTACCGCTATTCTTAAATAGGGCAGGATACTGCACCGGTACGACCTGAACAATTGCATAGTATTTCTCATCAGGCATCAACGGCGGATCAGTGGGCGACAGATGATAGAAGAGATTGGTAGTGCGGATGCTGATATATGGCGGCGCATATTCCATCGTTATATTATCGGGAAGCTTCATACCCTCGCCTTGTTGCCTGTATATCCTAAGGTTGTATTCTACCGGAAAGACACCGGTATGCATCGGCTGCCAGGTAAAGAATCCCTGCTGAAACAATGGCGGCTGAATATCAAAAAGGATGGTATTGCTGAAATCGGGCGGATTCAGAATCGGAGGATCGTAGAGCTCCAATTGTGCAATGGTGCAACCTGTATTCGACACGGGCAGACCATCAGGCCTGTTGTAATCAAATGCCTCTAGACAGATATTGTAAGTACCCTCCGGCAGGGTCTGCCCACGTTGGATAAAAAGACTCCTGTTCACCCCTGAGATATCCATAGTACCTATGTCGAAATATCCAGCCAGTGAAGCCTGATCGAGTACCACCGCCTGACCGGCTATCAGATCGACCGGTGGCAGGATGGCATTGCGGGACGTTGTCAGCAAAATGCCATTTCCGGCAATCGTAAGCTTCAACCGTACTTTGAATGTCGGCTTCTCTAAGTCGGTAAGTATGATGGATGCCATGACCTTTGGCGCCTGACTTACCTGATATTCCGCCAGACTCACGCCGGAGGGGGGTATGACATTGATGGTGACGGTAACCGGGTAGGGTTGGGCGGCCAACCGGGATACTTGTCCTATGTAGAAGAACAAAAATGATGTTATGATAAATTTCCAACTTTTCATGACCGGCTATTGTACGATGATGAAATTAATCCAATGAAACTCGCCTGTATCTGCCAAATATATCAGGGAATAGACACCCGGCCTGAGACCCGTAAGCGCAATGGGCGTCTCTTCCAATGCATACTGCGGTGTCAAACGCTGCGAATACACCTGCTTTCCGGCAGCATTATAGATAAATACCTGGCCGGGTTGTATGTCAAAATATTCGGCAATCAGCCGGAATGACCCGTTATTCGGATTGGGTGTAAGTGTCAATGAAGCTATAACCCGCCCTGTGATGCCGGTCAGTGGAAACTGCAGACTATCCCTGCTCGCAAAGATCCGTACCTGTTTTTTCACAACTTCCTCACAATCGCCGGAGACATAATGCGCTTCCACCGAATAGGTGCCCGGACTACCAAAGACGACATGATATTGATTGGCCAATACTTTGTCGGTCTCTTTTTCAGAGGATTCGGCGGACCAGACAATGTTGTCAGGGATGGGCCTGGAAATATCCACTGCAATCACCGGAAAATGTATCAGACCTTCCGACGGCAAAAGAAAGTCGAAATCATACAGCACCTCAGACCTTTGCATCTTCCATCGATCGTTCAACACACAGCCCCGATCATCACTTATGACCAACCGCACTTCGGAAGGTGTCGGAATGGACACTGATGGACCGTCAGCCCAAAACGCCCTGTTGACATACCATTCATATTGAAAAGTATCGGCCAGGGAGTAAACGACATTGCCGGAGTTGCACAAAACAGTATCACCGACCGGATGCCAGAAAATGTTATCCACCGTGGATTCTGGTATGGAGGCAAAGTGCTGTTCTTCACAGGTACCGTACTTTATTTCGAATAGATATTCACCTGCACCACCGGGACGGGTATAAGCATTATTCTGATTGTCCCAGATCACCATCGGCTGGATATTGTCTGAAAAAGACAGGCTAACCGACCCATCGTCCATGCCCTTGCAAGTCGGAGGTTGAGCAGTGACAAGGTAATCGATGCTGTCGCGATTTGCAATTTCAACCGGAAAACCTGGAGAGAAAAGGCATTTCTCACCCTTTTTGATGATCACTTCATAGCTGCCAGGCAAAAGGCTCTCATACCGGGTATTTTCCGACCAGGCCACTCCTTTGTCTATGGAAAATAAGAGACCTGCCTCAGCCTTAATATCAAATCTACCCACCGGCCGTCCACAATAAGCATCCAAATGTTCGATAACGATGGCATCAGGATCAAAGCCGGGCCAGCCGATATTGAAGGCAAGGCTCGAACTCTGGCAACCATTCACCGTATTGCGAACCAGCATATTGTATCTGCCGGGTTTCAAACCATAGTAGCCGGCATTGTGCTGCCAGCTAAGGCCAAAATCTATCGAGGTCTCGATATCCGGCTGTTTTTCAAAAACAAAACTACCGTCATTGGCATCACAGGAGCTCACTGCAGATGCAATGGCACTGAGGGACAGGTCAGGAACCGAATTATTCAGACGCACCGTATCCGCGACCGATAGGCAATTGGACAATGTATCGAGGATCAATACAATATATTCACCATCCTTCACTTGGCCGAAATGGCCCACTCCCTGCCAACTAACGCCATTGTCGATACTGAAAAGATGTCCTGTCAAAGCCGGATAGATATCCAATACGCCAAAGCCATCTTCACAAGCCTTGAGATAATGGATGCTGATGGAATCAATATGCGGGACATTTTTGACTATGATATGTATCGTCGTTGGCCACATCAGGGTACATTGCGATGACTCATCCCTGACCAATACCCAATAATCATGAGCCCCAAGCCCTGTAAATACCGTATCAGACGTCCAGCTTTCGCCATAATCGATGCTAAATTGCAATCCCAGATGTTGTGAGGACGGGTAGATTACGATACTGCCATCAGACGAGACGCAATCCTCCGGCTGCGACGCAAGCAGGGAATCCAGCAGGCCGGTAGCATCGGCATACAAAGGTAACTGTCCCAAATCAAAGGCACAACCTTGTCCTGACTGAACATATATGGAATAGATACCGCCATCCAATCCTGAAAACTTCGCATCCGGTACATAGTTATTCCCACCATCTATACTGAAGCCCGTCGCTCCTGGACAGAATATTTGCAGCATTCCATCAAGCTCGCTACAGGCAGATGGCATCTGGAAGTCAAGCCTGTCGAGCTTCAATTGCGCGAAAGGTTCGAAAACCAAGGTATCTCCGAATGTCACACATCCATCCTTTCGCACAGCAATATAGTAAATACCGGAAGTCAGTGGACTGAAGTAATTTTCTGAAGTCCAGTTTATACCACCATCCACCGAATATTGCAAACCGTCATCCAAAGTATTTATCCTGATAAATGCCGGTAAGCGATCACAATTGGCCGTGGAGCGATAGTCCACCGAAGCAATAGTGATCGAAACATCCGAGCCCACGTTGACAGGTACCGGATAATGGACGACGCAGCCGGATTGTGGATCCCTAACAGCTATCCGATAACTTCCACCGCTCAGACCTCCAAAATGAGCATTTGTAGTCCATGTCAGACCATCATCAATACTGTACAACAGACCGGCCTGATTTGCCTGTATATCTATGGAGCCATCAGGAGTAACACAATCGGCATTGTCACTGGCGACAACTTTATCAATCCTGAATGGAACGGTATAGGTAAGCTCCACGATTTCGGGGAACAGAATGAGACAACTGCCATCTGTATTGCTGAGAGCAGGATGATAAATGCCATCTGCAAGCCCGCTAAAAAGTCCGGATTCCTGCCAAGTAATGCCTCCATCGATGCTATACCGGACATCCGAAGTCGAAGATATTATCCAAATGGAGCCTGTGGCATCGCTGCAACCGGGCTGATTGATTACAATATTTTCAAAGCCAGGCGCATCGGGCGCAATCAGTGTAACAGTCTGCGAATAGTCAAAAATACAAACAGTACCGCTCCGCCTTACCTTTATACGATAGTTGCCGGCGTCCAGGCCAGTAAAAGTTTTCTGCCCGGAATAAGTTATTCCATTGTCAATACTATATTCAAAAGAACCGGTAGCAGGCTCTGTCAGGATATCTATCCGACCATCTGTGGCATCGCATTCTGTCGGATGTGAGAGGACGACATTGATTACTGAAAAATCAATAATTTCTCCCAAAATGAGCGGATTACCTGCAAATACGTTCTGACAATGACCATCATCATTCCGGATCAATACAGCATAGCTCCCCTTGGCCAATCCTGAAAACAGTGGATCAGCCTGCCAGTGTAAACCATTGTCGATGCTCATCTCTACACCTGTCGTTGCTGAATAATTGACCTTCAGCGCTCCATTCGACTTGGAGCAGTCCGGTAATTTGACTATATCGACTGAAGAAATAACCGGCTGCGAAGGAGCGCTCAATGTCAAGGGATTGCCCGGCCAGGATGTCACACATCCAAGGCTGTTTCTGATCAAGATGTGATAAATGCCTGAAGTTAGATTCTGAAAAGAAGGATTATTCGTCCATGTCTGACCGTTGTTGATGCTGTATTGCAAGGCCAGACTATTGGCATCTGACCCTGTGATTCCAATGGAGCCTGTAGCCGGGTTACTGCACGATACGGGTTGTGTTACGGTCACATCAACAATATCGGGTGGCGGAATGACATTCAGGATAAGGGGATTGGCGGCATAAGACACCTCGCAAATACCTTGCTGATATCGGACCTTAATCCTGTATGTGCCTGCAGAAAGGTTGCTGAAGCCAGAGCCGGACTGCCAAGTGACACCGTCGTCAATACTGTATTGAAGAGTGTATCCGGTTTGTCCGGACGCCTGGATAAACACAGACCCCAGTCCGGAAGTACAACCTATCAATCCATCCGTGGTTACAGCGTGAATCACCGGCAGTTGAATGGCAGCTATCACAACAGGCGATGTCGATATGGATGAACACGAACCATCGGAGTTCCTGACACCCGGAAAATAAGTACCAACTAAAACATCGCTGAACACGGGTGAATTGTGCCAGGTTTGACCTCCGTCTATGGTAAATTGTGGACTGCCGGAGCCCGGATTGTACAGGATGGTAATGCCGCCCTTATTATCATCACAATCTACAGGCTGTTCTACGACCAAGGAGGTAATAGACGGAGAAGATGGAGCAAAAATAACCACTGGATTGGCTTGATAATTCACCACGCAGGTACCATCGTCATTTCTTACCACCACATAATAGGTACCTTGTCCCAGTCCCGTAAAAATACCCGAAGAATGCCAGGATGCACCATTATTGATGGAGAATGTCACAGCGTTGCTTCCCGGTGAGGCATTGACCGTTATGGAACCGTCATTTACATTACATTCGGTGGCGTCGGATTTTATTACCGATTGGATAACTGGAGCTGTTGGGCCGGTGATGATTACCGGATTCTGAGGATATAAAACGATGCAGGTATTGTTCTGATTTCTGATTTTCAGAAAATAGACTGCTGCCGACAAGCCATTGAAATTTCCGGATGAAGACCATGTAATTCCATCATCTATACTGTACTGGACAGCACCATTGCCTTGTTGGGCGCTGATTGTGATCTTTCCGTCACTCAGGTTACAATCGGATACATTGGTTGACATTACATTTAGAAAGACCGGTGCGATTGGTTGATTAATTGTGACCGGGTTCTGGGCAAAAGGCACGATACAGGTACCATTGCTGTTTTTGACCTTGACTGTATAGGTTCCTCCACTGAGATTGGCAAAAATCGGGCTTGTGGACCATGTTGACCCATCATTGACGGAATAAAGGATACCACCTTCGCCCGGATTTGCTGTCACTGTGATCCTACCGTCCGTCAGGCCACAGTCACTTACATCAATGGTCTGAACGGCTATGATGGCAGGCGCGGTATGCCCTCCGACCTGGACAGGATTGCCGCTCCATGTCACTATACAGGTGCCATTGCTGTTCTTGACCCGCACAAAATAGGAACCCGGAGCCAAACCTCCGAAATTACCGCTTGACTGCCATGTGACACCATTATCGATGCTGTACGCCGGCGACGAAGAGCCTGGTGTCACCTGTATGGATATCAAGCCGTCATTTAGATTACAATCTGAAGTATTGGCTGATGTAACCGATTGTATGACAGCAGGTGTCGGCGTGGTGATCGTAACGGGATTGTTCGGCCATGACACAACACAGGTACTGTTGTTATTCCTGACCCTGACATTGTAATTGCCCGGCGTGAGGTTGGAAAATGTCCCGGTTGCCTGCCAGGATGTACCATTATTAATGCTGTATTCGGTGGGCGCCGAGCCTTGTTGCGCCTGAATGACAATCTGGCCATCGTTGGAGCCACAGTCACTTAAACCAGTCACGGTGACGCTTTGGATTACGGCAGGTGTCGGCGTCGTGACAGTAACAGGATTGTTCGGCCATGTCACAACACAGGTATTGTTGTTATTCCTGACCTTGACGTTGTAATTGCCCGGCGTGAGGTTGGAAAATGTCCCGGTCGCCTGCCAGGAGGTGCCATTATTAATGCTGTATTCGGTGGGCGCCGAGCCTTGTTGCGCCTGAATGACAATCTGGCCATCGTTGGAGCCACAGTCACTTAAACCGGTCACGGTGACACTTTGAATTACAGCAGGTGTCGGCGTCGTGACAGTAACAGGATTGTTCGGCCATGACACAACACAGGTATTGTTGTTATTCCTGACCTTAACATTGTAATTGCCCGGCGTGAGATTGGAAAATGTCCCGGTCGCCTGCCAGGAAGTACCATTATTAATGCTGTATTCGGTAGGCGCCGAGCCTTGTTGCGCCTGAATGACAATCTGACCATTGTTGGAGCCACAGTCACTTAAACCGGTCACGGTGACGCTTTGAAGCACAGGAGGCAATGGGCTTGTCAAGACAACGGGATTACCTGACCATGATACAATGCAATTACCTGTATTGTTCCTTGCTTTCACCTGATAACTGCCCGGAGCTAAGCCTGAAAAAATCCCTGAATCGTTCCAGGACGATCCGTTGTCAATACTGTATTGCACCGGCGCAGTCCCCGGAATAGCGGTGATGGTGATCTTACCATCGGATACACCGCAATCTGAAATATTTTGGGTGGTCACGGCAGTAATCTGAGGAGGAAGAAGTGGATTGATGACGACAGGATTGCCTGAATAATCAACCGGGCAAGAATTATTGCTATTCTTTATTTTGAGGAAATAATTATTTGCTGCCAAGCCTGAAAAAACATTGCTACCCGCCCAGTTGCTTCCATTATCTATGCTAAACAAAGGGCTACCGGTGCCTGCGGTATAGCTTATGGTTATTTTTCCATCATCCACACCGCAGTCGGAAAGCTGTTGTACCGTTGCTCCGTTGATTATTGGAGGAATATTCTCATTGACAAGGGTTTGATTTATCTTGGGAGAAAAACATAAATCATCTATAGTCTTTATTTGAATCTGATAGGTGGCAGGGCCCAAATTGGAAAATACATTGCTACCAGACCAGGTATTGCCATTGTCGATACTGTATCTGTAATGGGCATCAAAAGGAAGAATGGTGATGGAGCCGTTCGTCTGATTGCATTGAGGATTCATCGCATTTACGACAGGTGCTGCTAATGTGCCCAAAGTGACCGGAATATCGAAATAATAAGTACACGATTCCAACAAGCCCGTCGTACTGTTCAGCCATTTGACTTTGAGGTAAATTCTTGTGACACCCTGAGGAACGGACATCGTCGCAGGTGATAGGTTGCCCGAAAGCACGGTATAATTGACATTATCAGTGCTAGCTTCATATTCCAGATAATTATATTTATCCCGTTGATGTGCCAGGATGAATGACAAGATGCCCGGAGATCCACATGCCGCTTGGGTAGATTGGACGTTGAATATCTGTGGCTTGATGGAAGTCAGGGTAAGAAGGTTGTTTTCAGGTGTATAGATGCACCCGCTCTTTCTACACAACAAGACATAATATCCGGGCTGGACATTGGGAAAAAAGTCGGACGATTGCCAGGTGACGCCGTTATTGATACTATACTCAACGGCAGAAGGAAATGTGGCAGTCAAGGTCAAATTATAACCGCTGCACGTTCTCGTATAGGAATATTCAAAATCCTTGATATAACTTTTTGGATAAATGACCACTTCATGTCGGTACTCAATGACGCACGACATGCCACTCTGTCGCACATATACATGGTACCTTCCAATAGGCAGGTTCTTAAATTTATTATTGAATTGAAAATTCACTCCGTCTAGCGAATATTCAAACGAGCTGGTATTGCCTATCGGAGTAACTTCAAGCGAGCCTAGCCCCGCGCAATCAGTCGGTGCAACAACCGTAACAGTATCTATCAGGGACTTGCCCATTGTAACCATATGCCCCGAATTAGGATTCCAATATTGTGTTACATAATCCTTATAGGTAACCTTGACCGGATTGTATGGATAATCTACGATGCACTCCTGTCCATTGATATTTACCTTTATCTTCACATTATAACTGCCCTGAACAAGATTATAAAATTCATAATTGGAGGACCATGTCGCTCCATTGTTGACGCTATACTGAATGTTGGAAGGATAGGTTACACCTGCCCAAACAATGATATAGCCGGTCGCCGGACATGAAAGAGTATATTGGCCACCTGACTCTACCGAAATATAATAAGGACACTGTAAGGCACCATCGACCTCGATTGCCTCCTGTCCCAACAGTGACCAGCCGGCGAAGAGTAGGATGATTGCACATAGGAGCTTTTTCATAAAAATGGATTTAAGATTTAATAATTGAGCATCATCGTTTCTTGATTTTCACTTCTATCTCTTTCATATTGCTGTATGTTCCGTCTTCATAAAGCGTGCGTATCTTGTATTCTACCCGGAAATCCGATGGTATGTTCCTATCTACATATTGACCATCGATCAGGTCAATCGTGGCTGCTCGTGTAAAGGGTGAACCTTGGGTCGATTTGTACAGGATGAATTTTTCCTTGCTTCTAAACGGTCTCTTCCAGTTGATGATGACTTGCCTGCGCATTGTATCGAGAAGGGCACTTTGCACCGGATATCCCGTTCTGATACCATCCGCAATAGGCGTAACCGAGAATGTTTCTGAATAGGCAGTATTATGGCTATAGTCCTCTGCTGACAAAATGTAATGGTATTTTTTGCCATATTCCACCAAAGTATCCACAATGATGGTATCGGCAGGCAGACTTCCAAATGTCAGAAAAATCTGATACATACTGTCCACACCACTCGTCCTGAGCAGGCGATGACCATACACGTCTTCACTTGGACTCCCCGCCAGCCGTACCAAAGCGATGCTCTTGTTCTTGTATTGAATGATGCCTTTGATGAGCGGTGCGGCAGGTGGAATGGTGTCCGGCTTTGTGATCTCCACGATTTCAGAAAACCCGGAGTAATTACCTCGTCGATCCAAAGCCAGAATTTTGTAGTATAATTTCCTGCTGAGGTTGTTGATGTCCACCGTGTCCCTGTAATAATTCTCCTTTCTTGGGTTCGCATTCAGCAAAGAGAACTCATCCGTTTTATTGTTTGCATAATAAATCCTATAACCCCACAAATCCTTTTCCGTATTGGCTTTCCATGACAATTCCACCCTACCCAGTGAATCCGTCTTTCCGGTCAGTCCCAACGGAATAGCAGGTGGAATATGATCCAACCGCTCAATGGGTATGGCGTTGGACAGGATAGGGTCACCATAATAAGGCCTTGTCACAAACCGATAATAACCAATCGGATCGGGCAATTTTACGTACACCGGATTTACTCCATCCAGGATGTCCGTCCGGATGATTCGATAATTACCGTTGAGCGAATCAATTCCCAAAGCCAAATCGATGGACCTTACCTTCGGCAAGACCATTGAATCGATCTTCCAGTAAATGTTGGCAAATGAATCCTGCACTATCACATATTCTCTGTATTCAGCACCTGATCCGATATCTTCATAACCGGCACATATCACTGAGTCCCCGGGAGGGCCAGGATCGCCAAAATAATCCACGCCTACCCACCGAAAACCGTACAACTGCTCATTGCGCGGCAGTGAATCCACCATTTTATAATAAGATCTCAGTTCCTCATTGTCTGATTCATGGAATGCATTGATCAATATTTTCTCATCTATCCACTCCCAACGGTCCTTGCCGACTTCATTTCGCTGTGCCAAAAAGCCCCAATAAGCGCTCTTTGTACTGCGTGCATCCAATTCAAGAGTGGTGGTCAGATTGCCGCATTTAACCTTAGGCGGGTCAGGTTTAGGAGCTTTAAAATTCCAGAATGCCGCATCCAGCACTTTATCAGGCAATTGTTTCTTTTGCCCTTTACGATCAATGATGGTGTATCGGATAAAACTATTCCTGCCAGGTATTGCCCGGTCTTCGGTACCGGTACCCATCCATTTCGCACCATCAAAATTAAACAGGGATAGAAAATACAGAAAATGATAGGAACTGTCCAACGGATATCCTTCCTCATTGAAATAAATTTCAGTCATTTCATCCAAATAAAAATTGTTCTTTTGGATAGCTAATGACCGCAGCATTTCTCCCGATTCAGGCCGGAGTGTTTTCTCAAATGCGAGTTTTTTATTCTCAAATCTTTGATAAATAATGCTGGAGCCATTGAGTCGTTGGGTCTCAGCTGAATCCAAAGTAATAATTCGGGACACGAAACGACCGTCCGGCAAGGGCTTAGCAGCAATGAAAATTCGTCCCTTTTGAGCCAGCGCAGAAATACAAAGGCAAATTCCAAACAGCGTCAATATGTATCTTGAATTTCTCATAAGCATTTACTGCCTTTTTGTACATCAAAACTCAAACTGAAGCCATTGAATTTGGCCACTCCTTTAGCATACAAATAATTCGGATTCGGGAAGGAACCTTCTGCAAAGGCGCCTACCGTGAAATTGACCCACTTGTTATACCCTTCCTTACATTTCTTTCTCCTGCCACCCTCAGCGCTGGCGATGAGATAAAATCGGGCAAAAGTGTACCAACCATCCTTCCCGATCGGTCCCCTACCGTCATTGCATCGCTTACCCGAGCCAAAATCGAGGATCCCTGCCTCAAAACCAGCATTAAAACTGGCTTTTGCATAGACACTAACGAAAATGATTTTCTTGCATACATCAAAATCAATGCCCAAGCCCGCACCAAAAAGCATCCCCGTTCCCGTCTCTACACTCTTCATATAACTGTTGGCATCCTGATTGTTCTGATTAGTTGAAATACCGAGTGCGCTTGCGATTTTTGGATCTAAAGGCGGAAAGCCCGGAATATCGTTGCCCAACATGGTATAGGTCCATACATTGGCGTTGAAACCATCGACATTTATACCAAGCATGATTTTTTGTGTAAAAGTCCCCAGGTAAAAATGATATTTGTTATTCTTGAAGTCAGCTAGCATATCAGCCTGACCATAACCATGCAAATAACCTTTCACAATATTCACGGTTACTTCCAGTGTGCTGTGATAGAATTGTTTTTCGAAATACAGTTCGGTAGTTAATGTTGCCTTGATTTCATTGCCATTATTTTCCTTGGCCTTGGTCGAATCTTCTTTGGACAATAGATTCACGTACTGTGCCTTGTTGGCTTTGTATTTATCGATGATACCCGCCATCTTAGTAGCAACACCCGGAATTTTATCCGCCGGAACCTGGATTTCGACCATGCCCTGAAAGAAAACCCGATCCAGAGATCCTGAAGAAGAAAAGGCAAATTCAAACAACGCCGATCCATTAATGGTGTTCCCTCCTGCAACTTGTATCTTCACACCAGCCCTGATTCCAAGGCCCGCATCTGCATCGGGTTCATATTTGATACCGCTTGGGAGTACACCCAGATCAAAATTATTGGCAGGTGAACCCAATTCAACAGGCGACATCCTGCGATATGCACCGCCCATAATGCCGCATAGCTTGACCCCGGTAAAAATCGGCACACATGGGAATTCCGCCTTAACATCAACCAGCCAATACTTCAACTCCGGGTTCTCCCGCCTTCCGAAGATACCGAAAGCATCCAGTACAAACTGATTTTTGGAGGGCGCTTCACCATCCTTATTTCCCGAAAAATCAATCTTCAATTGTAGCTGAGCCTGAAATCCGGTGCCATAAACCTCATTGCTGAAAGTCTGCATAGATCCCCTGAACTCAAAGCCCGGAAACTTGGCAGCAATGGAGCCATCCTTTACATCGATCTTCTCAAATTGCCATTTTTGTTTTTCATCCACTATACTTACCTGACCCAGAACAGCAGCTCCCATCCCGCCACTTATGCCGCTTTCTCCTTCGTTTTCAAAGTTGACATCCGCAGTAAAGAAAAATCCTTTCAGACTGTCTTTATCCATGCCGAATCCGATATTTTTCAAGCTGATCGGTGAGCCCTTCAAGGTTACATTGCCACCCAAGGACAATTTATCTACATTGATATAGGGAGAAGTCGAAGTCAATACAAGTTTCTGAAAGACTATATTTGGCGCCTCCACATCTTTAGCTCCTTTGTCACTGAGGGCTAGAATTGTTAGTTTTCCGTTCAGGCAAGCAAGAGGTAAAAATTTGGATTCACTGTATAGCAATTTGACATAACTGGATTTCAGCAGATTAACTTGAGCAACCTTCCACACCGGAAATTTCAGGTCAGTTGAAGGCTTGACATCCAAGATATATTTTTTACCTACAAGGTCAAATTGCCCAGTGTACAACAATGCACCCACTGTATCCGCAATAGGCAGCTCTACCCTGCCACCAAGAAGGAATCCCTTCAATTTGCTTTTTTGAAATGCAACTCCCATTCGATCCACAGAAAATGCCCAATTTCCGGCTCTCCCTTTCGATAGCGGCAAAATATTGATTACCTCGACCGATCCTGATACACCACGACTGTCTATGATAATATGGCGTGCCTCGACGGTAATCCGATCCTTGCTCCCCTGTTCGCCGAATTCCTGTGGCAGTACGATTCTGAATAGTCCAATATACACACCCCGCCAATCCGGAGGTGCACTAGAATTATTATTTCCGGATGAGTTATTGCCGGTATTACTGCCTGTACCGGATGAAGAACTACTCGTTCCGGAAAAGATACCGTTCAAATCCCCTTGTGACATGCCGGCCACCTGTTGATTGGTCGTGCCTCCATCATCCATATCATCGAAATAATCAGGAGGAAACTCAATCCCGGCTGCGTTGCGCGTATCTGAAAAGTCAAACACTGCCTTTTCCAGGCTGTATGCCACTTTTGGAAAATCCGTCAGCGCAAAATCTGGCAACGTAACATCTATCAACCAGTCATTGAAATCTTCTACAACAATGCTAAAGTCACACTTCACACGTCCGGTCGGCAACGGATTATAATTTTGATCCACAGGAACAACCCAATCCCGGCTCAGTTCAAATCTGGCGTCAAGACTTGCATATTGGAAACCGTCACAATCAAAGGCCAAATAAGTCCCACCCCCGCTTTTGTTGAATTTTTTCAGTGTCAACAAAGCCCGTTTATTGTCCAGATCAATGCCGACATCACTGAGTAAACCCAGATAGGAAGTGCCCACGAGGCCTCCAGAACCCGAAAAATTAATCTCCGGCGCGCCAAAAAACATTTCCTTGCCCTGAGGTGTCTTGATCGATCCAAATACTTCAATGCTGATATGATCCGGAAGTATCCTGATGCTACCAATGGTGATGAGGTATTCCACATTGTTGATGGTTTTCTTGATCAATGGGAATGGAATCCCAATCAGACTTTCAGAGGTCAATTTCTCAAACACATTGCCCAAAGCCCTTGCTGAATCCACTATCGCCTTAGCCCTTAAGAGCGCCTTTACTTCGTCATCAAATTTAGATAACATTGCCCTCTCTCCGGGTGTAAGCGTGTCAGGACGGGACACAACCGACAAATGGTTACCTGCCTTCACATACGATACAAATAAGCAATTGCAGAATAGTATCGACAACCCTAATATCAGTGCATTTAATCTATTCATGGCCGGATTGCTTTTGGGATTTGGGAATAAAACTCCTGATCAAGGCTATTTTTTCAAACCTATATTGAATCGCCGTTTGAAACATAAATTCGGAGGTATTCGCCCCGATTTTATAAAAGACTTGGGAATACATCAGTCTGATATCCATAGTGGCATTCTCCGAAAAATTGAGTTTGTTGGACCAGAAATTCCGGAATATCTGCCTGTTACCGCCTTCACGACTGTCAAGTAACCAGAAAATACTGAATGACGACTCCCAGAATTTGCCAAAAAATGGTTTTGAAACCACAACCGATGGCCCATACATATCGCTATTGCCAAAGGCTGCCAAGACCCTGTTGTAATTGATCCCTGCAAATGCATTCCATCCCGACTCCTTATATCGCTTACTGAATCCGGCGCTCATGGTCAACATTCTCAGGCGTGCATTGACATTGAGAGTATCGCCCTGATAAGTTCGCGCGTCATTATAACTGACCAGGAACTGCATTACACCGGGATTGTCACCGGCAAATTGTTTCAGCAAAGAAATACCCGTATTCAGGTTATTTTGCGTCAATACCAAAGTATCCAGCTCGATAACGGGTCGGACAGTGATATAAGATTTCTGATTGAAGGAAAAATTGGAAAAGTTGACACCGAGGTTCATCGTGCGGCTTAGGCGGGCATTGATATTTCCTGACACGGCGAGTCGGGAAGCATCATTCGTTTGATCTCTTCTCAGGTTGTTGCGCTGCCTGCCCACCCGAACCTGCGTCTGCACCCGATTTTTAAAAAGCGGAGTCTGGGCAGAAAGCGATATGATCTCGATGTCGTTGTTGAAATACAGCGTGCCTAAGGAGACGTATCCGGGGTCGATCCGCTCATAACCCAGGCCGATATTGGCTTTACCGGCTTTCAGGTTTAGCTCGGATTTGAAGGCATTGAATTGGCCGGTCGAACTATTGGCGGGATGCCAGCCGGGGACAACTGAAAACAGGCTCCGACCGGAAAAAGGCAGGTCATTATTGAGGTTTTTGGTCAATATATTATAGGCATATTCAGCCTTCAAGTTGAGAATGCCCAATTTCCTTTCACCATTTATCACGAGGATGCTTCCAGCTTGGGGATTAATACCGGCTTGCTGTTCCGAAGTTAAGGAAGAAGGGACATCTCTGGCTTGAAAAAGATGAATGCCATACTGTTGCTTATCGTCTTTATAACCACCACCTATGCCCCAACCGTATCTTCGGAAGGAATTGTCCAGGCTGTTGAGTACGTTGGCGTCCCGCACTGTAGCCTTGCTCAGCCTGCCATACATGCCCTTGACAAAGAACTTGCCGAAAGTGCCTTCGTACCCGACACCTGTAAAGGCTGTACCGGAAAAGCTATATTGGCTGAAGTCCATTGTACGGTCAAAGAGATGTAGCTTGTGGCCTCGAAACTCAGGACTGATACCAATGAAGCGGTAGGAAGGAAGATTGAAAGTCGTGTTCTTATTGGTATAAAATATGCTTAGCGGAGCCTGAATACCCAAAATATCGATATTGACGCTCCCAAAAACGTTGTAACTGAAAGGAATCCCTATATTACCGCTATGACCCGCAGCGTAATAATTGGTGTTCAGTCCAACGCTGCCACCTGCCATGACAGGATTTTCCGTCCAGCGATGCCGGAGATCGCTTATGCTTTTTTCAACGTCCTGTGCAAAAAGAGGTTGAATAAAGGCAATAACAATCCATATGAGGCTCAGGCGCTTCATAAATCAATGAATAATAATTTTAAAAAAATACAACTCCTTATTAAGGCAAGCAAAAAACTCCCTCCTGATACGGATACCGCATCAACACATCGTGCATAAGAACTAAATAAAAATTATATCGGGAAGTGTGTCAGTAGTACAGGTCTTATCATAGAAAGTTTTTCAATTGTGATAAATAAGAATTGTTGGTTCAAATTTAAAAACCCACATTTTTATTTCCAAATAAATTGCAAATAAATTTTTATATATTTTATTCTATAATATTTACAAAATTATATTTATTTATATTACACTTCCAACCTGTTTTACGACAAAACGAGTTAGTGCCGAAAAAATTAGCCTCAATTTGATGTTGTAACAAAATGAGGAACAGATTAGATATATACCGAATCAGTAAATAAATATTTTGTAAATCCCATCCAATTGCAATTCATGTGTATAATAAATTGAATTTTTCTTCAATCCAAACGTAGTGCGGTATGCAAACAAACATCTATCAAAAATAGAAACTGGATTAAGGAAGAAATTTCTAAAGATTTGGCAGGTAAAGTTGCTGAACAAATTACGGAATATTTGAAACAAAATAGTATAAAATTCCAAACTGGAAAATAGATTCGTAAGCGCGGTACAGACCGATTCCAAACAGAACAAACTCTTTGCTATTGCTTGCTTATTTCCTTCGTGCAATTTGTGATACCCATTTGCCGAATTTTTGGTTGTAAGCGCCAAAACCTTTGGGAATAAAAAAAAGCGCCTGTATCAACAGAGCGCTTTTTCATACATTAAAAACAACCTTTCAAACTACATAATCGAATTTCTATCACTTTTGAGGTACCAGCACCTCGTCTATTACGTGTATGATACCATTGGAAGCAGGTACGCTGGCGATAATGTGTGCATTACCATTCAGAACCACCTTGCCATCCTTGACAGATACCTGAAGGTTATTGCCATCAACCATGCCAAGATTCATACCATCGTGCAACTGATCCTCCTTCAAAACTCCAACATATACGTGGTGATAAAGAATATCGGTCAGTTTGTCCTTATTTTCAGGCTTTAAAAGATCGTCCAGAGTACCTTTAGGCAACTTATCGAAAGCTTCATTAGTCGGTGCAAAAACCGTAAATGGGCCTGCGTTACTTAAAGCATCTACGAGTTCGGCAGCCTGAACAGCCTTAACCAAAGTAGTGTGATCCTTACTACCCACAGCCACTTTTACAACGTCGGGTTGAGAAGTTTCATCGACAACGCCGGATTGTGAATGTGACTGTACGCTTTCAGTGTTTCCTGATTGCGTAGCAGATGAATCATTTGCCGCTTGCTGGCATCCAATAAAGAAAGGGATAAACAAAAAGAAATAAGCTAAATTTTTCATAGTCAATTAATTTTAAAGCAAAATAAAGGACTAAAGCGCCGGAATTTTATGGTTTAAATCATAAAATGCAAATAATTTCTCAATAAAGATGAAATTCGAAGAATTATCATTCATATTTCCAATAAGAAGACAAATTTATCTTTTAAATAAATCTTAAATTGATTAAAAGGTCCAGAGAGCAGAAACTCAAAAGAGTATGAATTCGTTATACAAGAAAAACATGATGAGAGCAATTGCTATAATCTTCCTGTTGCTGATTACTTCGCTAACCTATGCGCAGAAAGTCTATTCCGTAGATTATCAAAATCAAGCAGATGTCAAAGTCTATGTGGTTAAATACGAAAACCAGGCCGACTTAAAGGTTTATAAGGTCAAATATTCTAGCCAGGTCGGCAAAAACGACGGCAAATGGTACTTTACGGACTATTCCAGTCAAGCTGACAAAAAAATCTACTTTGTGGACTACGAAAATCAGGCGGATGTAAAAATCTACTTTGTGGATTATGAAAATCAGGCAGGCTGGAGGAATAAAAGCAAGATGCAGTATTTTTATTGATACACTTTCAATCATGACCTGTCAATAAAAATACCATAAAAAAGAACGCAAGAAAAGAAATAGGGATGGCATAAATAGTGCCAAAGGAATGGTCTAATGTACATTAAAAATTTAAATAATTTTGGTCCGCAATCGTCCGGATTAAACCATGGTCGTCCATGGCTCCCACACACGAGGGGCAGACTTTCTTTTTCCTCTAAAAACAAAAAAGTCTCGGGTGTTAATTCAAGGCTAAAATTTTGATCCGTAATCGTCCGGATTAAACCATGGTCGTCCATGGCTCCCACACACACAGGGCAGACTTTCTTTTTCCAATAAAAACAAAAAAGCCTCAGGTTATTCACCCAAGGCTTGTATTTTGATCCGCAATCGTCCGGATTAAACCATGGCCGTCCATGGCTCCCACACACGTGGGGCAGACTTTCTTTTTCCACTAAAAATAAAAATGTCTCAGGTGTTAATTCAAGGCTAAAATTTTGATCCGCAATCGTCCGGATTAAACCATGGCCGTCCATGGCTCCCACACACGTGGGGCAGACTTTCTTTTTCCAATAAAAACAAAAAAGCCTCAGGTGTTAATTCAAGGCTAAAATTTTGATCCGCAATCGTCCGGATTACACCATGGTCGTCCATGGCTCCCACACACGTGGGGCAAACT
>WBZR01001282.1_pt1 | contig 32453 bp, 23 predicted proteins | sample 5204231 | NCBI WGS metagenome assembly WBZR01 (sample SAMN12412403, study PRJNA552823) | activated sludge metagenome | isolation source: activated sludge from anammox sidestream of wastewater treatment plant... | place: USA: Virginia | collected 2017-08 | reverse complement strand
AGCGTCGGCAAGTTCGCCACCGAAGACATGAAGAAGATGCCGCGCCGGGGTGTGATCTATACGATCGCACCCTCGCCGCTGGACCTCGACGTAATCTGGTGCGGGACCGACGACGGCCTGATCTGGCTCACCAGGAACGGAGGCAAGGCGTGGGAGAACGTGACGCCACCCGCGATCGAGTCATGGTCGAAGATCAGCTTGATGGATGCGGGCCACTTTGACAAGGGTACGGCCTATGCGGCGGTGAATCGAATTCGGTGCGACGATCAGAGGCCGCAAATCTATCGGACCCACGACTGGGGGAAGACGTGGACCGAGATCGTCGGTGGTCTGCCGGAAGGGCCCGTGAACGTCGTCCGAGAGGACCCTCTGAAACAGGGGCTGCTCTTTTGCGGAACCGAGCGAGCTGTCCACTTCTCGACCGACGACGGGGCGACTTGGAGATCGCTGCGCCAGAACATGCCGGCCACCTCGGTGAGAGACCTCGTCATCCATGAGAGCGACCTTGCGATTGCGACCCACGGTAGAGGATTCTGGATCATGGACAACTTCTCATTGCTCCGCGAATCCGAGTCCGCGGTAGGGAAGGACGTCCTCTTCCCGATTCAACCGGCGTATCTGCTCGAGCGCAACTCGAACAGCGACACGCCGTTGCCTCAAGATGAGCCGGTCGCACCAAACCCACCCGATGGGGCGATGATCGACTACTGCCTGGCCGCAGGCTGGACCAAGGTGACCATCGAGATCCTCGACCCTGCGAAGCAGGTCATCCGCACCTTCACAAGCGACGACCCGCTGACGCCGGTGGATCCACTATCCATCACGGTGATGCCGGGGTGGGTGCGGCCCCCGAGACGGCCAGGCATCGAGCCAGGGGGCCATCGGTTCGTGTGGGACCTCCGAACGGCTCCTGGAGAGGGCGCAGGGCGGCGCGGAGGCTTGCCGATCTCGGCCATCTGGGGCGACACGCCAGTCGGTCCACAGGGCGCGATGGTGGCGCCTGGATCCTACACCGTCAGGGTTTCCCTGGAGCGGGCGGATGGCGAAGGCCGTCGCACGATGGAGCGTCCTCTCCGAGTCTTGCCCGATCCTCGGGCAGTGCCCGAAAAGTGAGGGTCAGCTTACGGGGATGTCGGTCGTCTCGGTGGCGGTGCCGCCAACCGAGAACTTGATCGTGCGCCCACCTTTGCTCGCCTTTCCCTTGACCCAGCCTGCGTGAACCATCGCTTCGAGCGCTTCGAGGGCTTGGCTCAGGGCAAGGTCGTCGCCACGCGAGAGGGCTCGCAGCTCGGCAAGCACGGCGTGGGCTTTGTCAGCCCGCGTCAGTGCGCGGATCACCATCTGCCAAGGTCCGTAGACCGGCAGGACCAACTTGTCGCGCCGATAACCGATGACCGAGGCGACACGTCCGTTCGCGTAGATTGGAAACTCGAGCTTCTCGGCGCCGTGAAGGTCGAGGCGAAACTCGGTGAGTTCGTTCACCCTCCAATCCTCGCCTTCGCCCACAAAGAACCGGTTCGCGAAGTTCTTGATCGCGCCCAGGCTGAATACCCCGACGGCGGCCAGGCCGGGGTTCTCGTGGGTGAAGCCACCGGTGCCGATCCATCGGAATGCCTGCTTCGGGTCCATTTCGAGCCCGCAGTCCTTCGCGATCTCGGTCGTGTACTCCTGAAGGTCGGTGAAGATGCCGTTGCCCGCGTACCAGAAGTTCGCGAAGCGGATGTGCTGCCCGATCCGCTGTTTCTGGTTGTCCTCGTACCACTTTTTGAGCCAGTCTGCGTCGAGTTCGCCGCGGTCGAGTTCGGCGATCGTCGCCGCAACCTCGCGCGCGCCCGACATCGCCAGGGTCAGACCGGCGGAGAGGATGGGATCGGCGAAGCCGGCGCACTCGCCGACCATAAACCAGTTCTCCCCATAGAGCCGGTCACAGATGTGCGACCAGTCCTTCGTGGCCTCGAGCTTGTTCTCGCGCGTGGCGCTTTGAACGAGCCGTTTGATCGTCGGTTCGGCCTCGATCGCCTTGAGATACAGCGCTTCCTTGTCGAGCCCGCAGCTCTTGTAGTACTCGGCGGGGACGACGAGTCCGAGGCTCGTTCGCGTGTTCGTGATCGGGATGAACCAAAGCCAGCCGAAACCGACCGACATGACGAGGATGCGTGTTCCCCCGTTGCCGACGGTGACCGCCCACTCCGCGTCCTGCCAGTAGTCCCAGATCGCGATGTTGCGAAGCGCGGTCGGCTCGTCGGCGGGGATATCCAGCTTCCTCCGCAAGAGCCCGACGTTGCCGGTGCAGTCGAGGAAATACCTTGCCTCGATGCGCTCCCCGGCTCCGGTCGTCACGGAGACGACGCGATCGCCGTCCATCTCCACGTCCTTGACCGGCGTCGCCTCGTGGACTTCGACGCCGAACTCGCGAGCGTGGTCGAGCAAGATCTTGTCGAAGATCGACCGATCGACCTGGAAGGCGGTGAACTCACGTTGGCCTGCGAACGAGCCGGGGCGGGGCGACTCGCGGAACTCCTCCATGCCCAAAAAACTGAAGTCCCACAGCTTCTCCGACTGGCCCCACTTGAAGGTCGCGCCGATCTTGACCGGGAAGTCGGCATCCTCGACCTTTTGCCACGCTTCCAACTCGCGAAGGATGTGGCAAACCGGTGGGAGCAGGCTCTCTCCGATGTGATCGCGGGGAAACGTGTCGCGCTCGAGGAGGATCACGTCAAGTTCGGGGTTGTACTTCTTGAGGAGCGTGCCGGCCGTCGTGCCCGCAGGTCCCCCACCGATGATGCAGACGTCATGCATGGGCGAGGTGGAGGATACCGGTTCGACTACAATCGGAGCGATGGTCACCGCAGTTGTGTCGTTGGTCGTGATGGGCCTGCAAGGAGGCTATCTGGGCAAGTCGGACGCCCAGATCTTGGCGATGGGCCGCCAGAAGTGGTTCGCTTACTACACGGCGAAGCAGGGCGACTCGACCGCCGACACCTGCGACGCGGAGGCCCGCTACGGCGAAGTCCTCAAGCGGCGGAATGACAAGCTGGCGGCCCGTCGGGACAAGCAGACTCGCGAGAGTGTCCGCAAGGCTCGACCCGAGTTAACCGCGTTCGCATTGGGCGCCTATGAGGTTGGCCAGGCGCTCACCGGAGGTGGAACCCTCTGGAACCTCTTCAACGCAGGGATCGCTCCCAATGTCGAAGAGGCCCTCGGCGCGTTCGTAGGGATCGCCTATCCGACCGCCAAGCAAGGTTCACCGACCTCCGCGACCGTCTCGAAGCAGCTCGACGCCCTCATGACGATTGTGAAGGGCCAGTCCAGGTCGATCGAGGAGATGAGCGGGTCGGGGGGCGGAATGGAAGCGGCAACCAAGGGCATGATGAAGGCGAGGTTAGCGCTGGCGGCGATCGACAAACTTGTGGGTGGTCGCCCATCGATCGAAGCCAAGGCTTCCTACGCGGCGTGTCTGCGTGCGCTCGAGTTGGTGCGGCGCGAGGCGCCGACGGGCGGCTAGCTCGTGCTCGAGCCGTCAGTCTATGCGGCGATGCGTCGCCGGCCCACATCTGCAGCCGCCATGCTTCAGAGCTGGCGTGACCTGCTGTTCGTCCATCAGGTTGTGTCACCGGACCTCGTCCAAGCGGCGCTTCCTCCCGGGCTGACCGTCGATACGTTTCCCGTCGATGGGGTCGAGCAGGCGTGGATCGGGCTCGTCCCTTTCACGATGCACGGCATCCGACCGCGATGGGCTCCCGCCCTACCCTGGCTTAGCGCGTTTCCGGAGGTGAACGTCCGGACTTACGTGCACCGTGACGGTGGGGAGCCTGGGGTCTGGTTCTTCAGCCTCGACGCGGCCCGCTGGCTCGCTTGCCGCTATGCCCGCCTAGCGTTTCACTTGCCCTATCATCACGCTCGGATGCGTGCCAAGAAGCACGGGGACACGGTGGATTATCGATCGACCCGCTATGGTCCGGGCGGGCCGGTGCTGGATCTGCGCTATCGCGTTGGGGAGCCGATCGATGCGCCCAGTCCGGGAACGCTCGAGCACTGGCTGGTTGAGAGGTATCTGCTCTACGCTGCGAGCCCGACGGGCCTGCGTTGTGGCCGTGTCTATCACGAACCGTATCCGCTCCGCACGGCGGAGATTCTCGAACTGAAGACGAACTTGCCAGACGCGGCCGGGTTCCCAGCTGACGCTTGGCGGCACGTCTGCTACTCACCAGGCGTCGACGTCGAGGTGTTCTCCCTCGAACGGCTGCGCTGCTGGGCGGATCGAGCGCTCAGTAGGCCTTGGCGAAGATGACCCGGCGCGCGCTCGGCCTCCCCGAGAAAACGCAAACACCGGGCTCGTCGTCGCTTGGGATAAGTCCCACAAGGGGGACCGCCCGAATCGTCGCCTTTGTGGCGTCGGCGATCGCGGCTTCCGTCTCCGAGGTGCCATCCCAGTGCGCCACCACGAATCCACCGCCGCCCTCGCCGTCGAAACAAGCCTTGAACTCGTCCCAGGTGTCGACGCGGCTCGTGTTCGCCTCGCGCGCCGCCAAGGCTTTGTTGTAAAGCGCCTGCTGCATCGCCGCGAGTTGACCTTCTGCGTAGCTCTTCAAGTCGGCCAACGGCACCGTGACCTTTTCGCCGAGGTCGCGCCTGGCGACGATACATGAGTTCGACTCCAGGTCTCGGGGCCCGATCTCGACACGCAGGCATGCGCCCTTGAGCTCCCAGTCGTTGAATTTGAAGCCCGGCGACAGCTGGTCGCGCTTGTCGACTTTCACCCGCAACCCGGCAGACACGAGGGTGGCCGCCATCTCGTCCGCTTTGGCGTAGGTCACAGATCGCGCCTCATCGTCCCGTCCCATTGGGAGGATCACGACCTGGGTCGGGGCGAGCTTGGGCGGTACGACGAGCCCCTTGTCGTCGGAATGCACCATGATCATCGACCCGATCAGGCGCGTCGAGACTCCCCAAGACGTTCCAAAGACCGGTTCGAGCTTGCCTTCTGACGAGGTGAAGTTCACGTCGAACGCCTTTCCAAAGTTCTGTCCCAGATGATGGGACGTTCCTGCCTGGATCGCCCTCGAGTCTGGCGTCTGGGTGAGCGCCTCGATGCAATAGGTGTGATCAGCCCCAGCGAACTTCTCGGCTTCGCTCTTGACTCCGGTGATGACCGGCACCGCCATCCACTCCTCGGCAAATCGCCGATAGACGTCGAGGATGGTCAGCGCTTCCTGCTCCGCCTCGTCGTACGTGGCATGGGCGGTGTGCCCCTCCTGCCAGAGGAACTCGGCAGTGCGGAGGAACAGGCGGGTGCGCAGCTCCCAGCGTACGACGTTGGCCCACTGGTTGATGAGGATGGGCAAGTCGCGCCAGCTTTGGATCCACTTGCCGTACATGTGCCAGATCACCGTCTCGCTCGTCGGGCGGACGATCAACTCTTCTTCGAGCACCGCATCGGGATCGGGAATCAGGCCCTTGCCGTTCGGGTTCGGCTTGAGCCGGTGATGGGTGACCACCGCGCACTCTTTGGCGAACCCCTCGACATGCTCAGCCTCCTTCTCGAAGAACGACTTCGGAATGAAGAGCGGGAAGTAGGCGTTGGAGTGGCCCGTCGCCTTGAACATGTCGTCCAAGGCCCGCTGCATGAGCTCCCAAATCGCATATCCGTTGGGGCGGATCGCCATGCAGCCCCTGACTGGGGTGTAGTCGGCGAGCTCCGCGCGCTGGACGAGTTCGTTGTACCAGTCGCTGAAGCTCTCGCTGCGAGATGTGATTCCTTGCTTGCTCATGATCGCTCCGCGCCTTGGGGGGAGCGTAGATTGTGGCAGATCGGCGACTAGCCGCCGCCGAGCACCTGAGGCGGAAGCGGTCCCTTGGGTTGGAAGCTTGACGGGGTGACGAGGATCGCGTCGACCCAGACGTCGTTCGACGACTCTCCGACCACCTGCAGAACGATTTTCATCGACGGCCCCTTCAGGACGGTCGACCCGAGGTGATACCAAGCGAACCCTTGCCCGTAGGGGCGAATCGGTTCGTCGATCGCCGCCAGCTCTTGGCCTCCGACCGACATCCGAAGTGAGCGGCGCGCCTCGGGCGAGACTCTCGCCGAGACCCACACGTCGACCTCTTCCGCCTTCACGGGGATCGTGTATTCGGCGAAGAACCCTCGTGGATCGAGCGACGACGGCGAGCTCAGTGACAGCGCCGCGCCACTGCATGCACCGGGAACCTGAAGGACCTCGGAGAAGTTGTGAGTGGGGCTAGCCTCAGCCTCGATCCATACGTACGGAGCCAGCCGAACCGTCGCCGTCCAGAAGGCGCGGCGCATCTGCAGGAAGCTCCCCCCGGGCGTTCGATCGAAGCCGAGCGTCGCGTCTCGGAACGCATAGTCTTCCTGGGAGATGTCGCGCCTCAGGCTCTCCGCCAGCTTCTTAAGCTCTTCGAACTTCGCGGTTGTCTCGAGGAATGCGGGCTCGGGAACGGGGATTTCCTCCGTACCCGTGATGAGCAAAGGAACGTTGCTCATTGTGAGCTCGACCCCGTTCTTCGACAGCTTCAGCTTCGGATCGCTGCCGTCCAGAGTCTGGAACTTGACGACCTTGGGGTCGGCAAACCGGAGCTTGACGCGACCGGTGCCGATGCTCGTCCAAATCGCCGTGTAGGACGTTCCCTTGTCGGCGTAGCGATAGGCGAAGAAGTTGTCGCCCAGATCGACTCGACTGCCACCCCCGGGAGACGGCAGCCAATACCGGCCGGCGGGCAGGCGCTGCGGGCTCGCGGGGCTGGCCGCGCTCTCCGGGTAATAGAGCGGGTTCGGCGACCACTGGGCCAGGCTTTGGTCGGCGCTTCGAGCCTCGGCGACAAGCCAATCGGGATGGTTGGTTCGGAAGAAGAACCCTCGTGCTCCCATCGCCGAGAGATCTCCGAGGGCGTTCCCGAAGATCGAGGAATCGGGGGCACTGGTCGCGTCGATATCGGTCGCCAGCAGCCAGCCCTTGTTGCTCCACCTGAGAAGGGAACTGGCGGCGCGCCCGGCGGACTCGGCGATTTCCGACGGGGTCGTTCCCCGTGCTCGAATCCCAACTCCCGTCAACGACGGCTTCGCTGCCTCGTAGGGCGCGTTCCACCCGCGCCAATCCTGCACGACTGGGACATCGACGATTTGCCGGATCGCGGATACGAGGCGGTCGAACCGGCGAGCCGAAGCCTGGGCAACCACCGCTTCGATATCCCCCCAGATCGAGCTCACTCGGTTGTTAACCTTGTACTGCTTGCCGGTGGTGGGGTCCCACAGGTAGGGGATTCCGCGTGATCCCGACCACAGCGGGACGAGACGCGCCATATCCTCGAACGACGCGAGATCGTTCACCGCGAGCGACCACGCCCTCTGTGCGGTCTCCATGTTGCGGTAGCGGTCTTCGATGTATTGGCGGAACTCCATGCGGAAGTAGGGGCCATTGGGCACGAACCCGCCGGCGTCCCGCATCGTAACGTAGTCTCCCATCGGATTGACCACGGCCCGGAACCCCGGCCCAAGCCCAGCCTTCTTCAACGCGATCAGAACCGAGTCTCGCTGCTCGTCGAATCGCTCCCAGTAGTCGGGATGGCCCTGGCTGGTCATCTCCGGATAAATCAGCAGAATGTGCTCGAGCGCGCCTGGAATCGCCAGGTCATAGGTTAGTCGGCCGCCGGGCGTCGGAACGACCGCGGTCTGAACGATCGCCCCGTCTCTGGCGGTCACCAGCATCAGAAGGGCGGAATCGGACCCTGGAATCGGAATGTCGAGCTTGCGCGCCTCGGTCAGTCCGGTAATGCGATAGGTTTGTGGTTCGATCGCGTAGCCATGGGCGCCCGGGGCGATCCCGTCGATGCCGATCATGTAGCGGAAGCCGTTCGCCTCGAGGCGCTTGATGGTTGACGTCCAATCGGCCGCTGGCGACAGCTTGACGAGCGCGTCGCTTAGACCAGCCTGCTTTGCCGCCGCGATCGCCTGCTCAGAGCCGTCCATCCGGACGCCCACGGGAATGTATGGGGCGTCGTTCCACAGCAGCGTGTGGTTCTCATTCACGTGCCAAGCCGCCGCGGGCGCTCCGACCGGACGGTACGTCCCGGAGGCGTTGTCAGGAGCGGCTAGCGCCGTTCCCATCAGCAGCGACAATACGGTGGCGACCACGGCTTTCAAGGTACCAGACGGGGGGAGAGCCCCGGTTCGTTCTCTACCAGGTTCGAGCTTTTGATGTACGATGGAGCGCCGGGCCGCACCATGAGTTTCGCATCCTTCAGCTTCCTGCTGTTCGCGGTCCTCTTCTTCAGCGGTTGGTGGGTCGTCCGCAATCGGCCGAACACGAGAGATCTGTTCCTCTTGGTCTCGTCGCTGGTCTTCTACGGCTACCACGAGCCGCGCTACGTTCCGATCTTCCTTGTTTCGGGACTCTCAAGCTGGTGGTTCGGCCAGTGGCTGAGCAAACACCCAACGAAAACGGTCTTGATCGCTGGGCTCAGCGTTGACGTCGGCCTCCTCCTGTTCTTCAAATACAGCGGATTCCTGACCGACCAGTTGGCCGTCTTCGGCCTCCACATCCCGAAGCATTCGTTGGTGCTGCCGACCGGGATCAGCTTCTACACGTTCATGTCGATCACCTATCTGGTCGACGTCTATCGGCGGGCCCTGGAGCCTGAGCGCGACTGGAAGCGATACCTCGCCTACTTGTCGATGTGGCCGCACCTGGTTGCCGGCCCGATCGTCCGCCCGGGTGAGTTGCTGCCGCAAATGGCAGCCGCACCGAATCCGCGACTTTTCGAGGGCGCGCGCCTGATCGTCCGCGGGTTCTTCAAGAAGTTGGTGTTGGCCGACAACATCGCTCCCGATGTGAACCTTGCGTTCGCTACCGCCCCCACCGACGGCAGCGCCTATTGGTGGACCGCGTCCTGCCTCTTCGCTCTCCAGGTGTACTTCGACTTTAGCGGCTACACCGACATCGCACGCGGCATGGCGCGGTGGCTTGGATACGAGTTCCCGCTCAACTTCGACTGCCCGTTCGGCGCTCAGGGGTTGGCGGACATGTGGAATCGCTGGCACATCTCGCTCTCGCACTGGTTTCGCGACTACGTCTACATTCCCCTCGGGGGCAGCAGAAACCGGCCAGTGCGCAACATCTGGATCACGTTCCTGGTCTCGGGCATGTGGCACGGCGCGGGGTGGAACTTCATCCTGTGGGGCATGCTCCACGCGCTCTTCCTCACGGTCGAGCGACTGACCGGCTGGCCCAGAAAGATCCCCTCCAAGGTCGTGGTCTCGGCGATCACCCTCGCATTGTTCGTCTTCGCGGTCGCGGCGTTCCGGTCGCAGTCGCTCGAACAGGCCCTGCACGTGCTTGGGAACATGCTGCGGCTCGATACCTTCTCTCTGGCGGGGATTCGAGCGATCGGGACGTCCGCGCTGCTCTATGGGTTCTTGGGGACGGCGTTTGTGCTCCTCGAGATCGTCTGGCGCGAACGCGTGACCTGGTTCGCAAACCTGTGGCCGAAGGCGGAAATCGTCGGCCTTGCAGCGGCGACCGCGCTCACGGTCTACTGGCGTGGACCGGGATCGACCTTCATCTACTTTCAGTTCTAGATCATGGACACACGCTTTTGGTCACTGGTTGGGGTCTCCGCGCTCTTCACTCTCGGATTGGGCGGCATCGCGAAGCAGTTCGCGCCCAACCGAGCCGCGGAGGCGATCGACAGCGCCCGCCGCCTGACGTGGCGCGAGCGCTTCGACATCGTGTTCGTCGGTGACTCGAGAACCCACGACGGGATTGCGCCCTCCGCGATGGCGGATTCCTTTCCCGGGAAGTCCATCGGGAACTTCGCCTGGGGTGCGCTCGCGTGGTCGCCTCAGGTGATCGAGGCCGCCGAGAAGACATTGAAGCCGGACGGGCTCGAGGTCATGGTTCTCGGCGTGTCTCCCCACGGCTTCAACACACGAGGTGCGACGCAGAACGCGTTCATCGACGCGTCGCAAAGCAACTGGGCGGACCGATGGTTCCTGCGGAGCTACCCGTCCGCGGCGAACTACTTCGCGCCGTGGGGGCCGAGTTGGTGGTTCAGGCGACTGAATCCGGAGCTCGGCCAAGTGCCGTTCGAACTTCATGACGATGGCTGGTATGAGGCGAAGCCGCCCAAGATTCAGGGTGCCCGGGTTCTCAAGGCCCATGCCGACCGATTGAAGGCCTCTCCGTTCGAACGAGAACGCCTGGACGCCTTGTGCACCCAGATCGAGGGGCTCGTCCGACGCGGCGTGCGGGTGTTCGCGTTTTGCCCGCCCGCATCCGAGCAAATGCGCACGATCGAGAGGGAGCTCGGCGGCTACGACGAACCCCTCGTCCGCGATGCGCTCGAGCGAGCTGGAGCGACTTACCTGACGGTCGATGGGACGTACGAGCCTTACGACGGGAGCCACTTGCCGTCGTCGGAGGCCATCCGCTTCTCGAAGGCAATAGCGGAAAAGCTCGCGAGATAGAATGGCCACGTGGCGGCGGTCGATCTGACGATTCGGGGCAGAGTCCAGGGAGTTGGCTTCCGCGCCTTCGTTCAGCGAACAGCGATCACGTTCGGCGTCTCGGGTGAAGTTTGGAACGCGATCGACGGGACGGTTCGCGTCCACGCCGAGCACGACGACGAGTTCCACTTGGCCGCGTTCGCCCGGATGCTGCAGTCGGGGCCGGGCAGGGTCGACGCGATCGACGTCGAGAAGCTCGAATCCCGAGGCGCGGTCGGCTTTGTGATCGGCGCCGGACGCTAGAGCGGCTTCACGAGATCGTCGACGGGTTCTGAAGGACTCGCTGCCCGCATCTGCGCGACCTTCTGCTCGAAGAGGACCAGCGCACGCCCCTCCAAATCGACCGGCTTTCCGTCGAGGAGCTGCGCGAGGGCGGCTGCCTCGGCGCGAGAGAAGGAGACCGAGCCCAGGATGTGCTCGGAGAACGCCTCGTACGCGAGTGGGGCGACCGCTTGAGCGCACGTCGCGAGGGCTTCCGCGAAGACTCGAATCTCATACTGCGCGTGCGGGTCGAGCCGGAGCCTGATGAAGTGAAACAGGTTGTGGAGATCGATCTGCCAGTACCACTCGGTGTACAGGCTGACCGGCAGGTTCGCTCTGGCGAGCTCGCGGGCGACCCCTTTCTTGAGCAAGGACTCGTAGTTCGCGTAGGCGGTTTTCTGTTCCTGCTCCATCGCGGCGATGACTGCCTGGGCCTCGTCCCACGGTAAGGCGTCGCCCCGGCCCTGCTTGTTGGAGTCGCTCTGGCTGCAGATGTGGTCGGGAGCAGGGACGTAGAACTCGTCGCGCATCACCGAATAGCGACCGGAGATCTCGTTCAGCCTGGCGGTGCGATGCCGAACCCATTGCCTTGCGACGAAGATCGGCATCTTCGTGTGGAAGGTGAGCTGCACTTGTTCGATCGGGGATGTGTGCCAGTTGCGGACGAGATAGTGGATGAGGCCGCGGTCCTGGCGATAGCTCTTGGTGCCCGCCCCGTAGCTCACCCGGGCTGCCTGAACGATGCGCTCGTCACCGCCCATGTAATCGACGAGGCGCACGAAGCCCTTATCGAGGACGGGAATGGTTTGATCGAGGAGGGCTTCGGCGGCTTCGACGACGATGCGGGCCATCTGCCAAGTTTACGAGGTGATGCGCGGCGCTTGCGGGGAATAATCTCATTCGTGTCGGGCATTCGGCTCGAAAAGTTCGGAAAACAGCCGCAAAATTTGCGCTGGACCTAGCAATTGCTGGGAAAACACCGTATACTATTCCTGGGTTCGGCACGTCTGAACTCATGCGAGCGCAGGAAGCGACGCAGAAAATGGGGAAATCCGAACGGGCTTGAGTTTCATACGAAACTAGGCAAGTTGATGAGGCGAAGGCCACGGAAGGACGGACCCGGCTGCTAGCTCCTGAACTCGACACACACACAAGGAGCAAAAGCACGGAATGAACAAGACGCTTAAACTGGCGCTTGGTATGGTCCTCATGGGCGGCTTCATCGGCTCGGCCATGGCTCAGGATCAGTTCCCGGATGTCCCGGAGAACCATTGGGCTTACGAAGCCCTCGCCAACATGAAGAAGAACGGCCTGCTCGTGGGTTATCCCGACGGCCTGTTCCGCGGCGCTCGCCCTGCCACTCGTTACGAGATGGCGGTTGCGATCCACGCGACCTATCAGTACCTGAAGAACATCACCGACGGCCTGTCCTCTCAGATCGAAGAGCTGAAGGGCAAGCAGGGTCCCGACATGTCCGGCATCCGCGAGGCTCTCGAAGCCCTGCAGAAGGATGTCGCGGCCATGAAGGGCTGGGGTGACGACATCGCCAACCTCAAGCGAATGGCGGCCACGTTCGAGAAGGAACTCGCTTCCCTCGGCGTCGACGTCGAAGCGATGAAGAAGGACCTCAAGGACCTGAACGATCGCGTCACCAAGCTTGAGAAGAATGCGCTGCCGATCACCGTCCACGGTGACGTCAACTTCTTCGTCACCCACGGCAAGGGCACCAGCGGCCGCTTCGGTCTCGGTACCGACGGCGCGTTGGTGGGCGCCAACCCGGATGGACTCGGCGGTGGCCGAGCTTCCGGTCTCGGCGACGGCCTCTCGGTGTTCCACGAGGCGAACCTCAAGCTCGCCGGAACCAACGAAGAGGGTCCCAAGTGGCACGCGATCCTGTCGATCGGCAACCTCATGAATGGTTGGGGCGCCCCGACGGCCGGCGCCACGCCTGGTCAGGGCACGACCCGCAACGACGAAGCCGGCACGAACATCGTTTTCCGCGAGTTCGTCGCTGAATTCGACTCGTCGCTGATCGGCCAGGGCTTCAGCGCGAAGGTTGGCCGCCAGAGCTACAAGATCGGCAAGTACCTCTACCAGCGCCCTGACACGAACCCGTACTACAGCGACGAGTTCGACAACGGCGCTTGGACGATGGACGGCGTGAATCTTGGCTTCAACTTCGGTTCTGCCAAGCTGAACGTGCTGTTCGGCCGCACTGATGGCCGCTTGACCAACCAGGGCTACGACGTGGCCGGCGTGACCGCCGGTGCGTTCAACTTTGGTCGGGGCTCGCAGAACATCATCGGCGGCTATGGCGGAGGCAACGTCGTTGCCGACACCACGCTCGGCGCGCACTTGAACGTGCCGCTTAGCGACAAGGGCAGCGTCGATCTCGCCTACTTGATCCACAGCCAGAACAGCCCGGCCAACGCTGGCGCCCCGGGAATGCGCGACAACGTGCATGTGTTCGGCGGCCAGGTGAACTATCAGATCACCGACGCGATCAAGTTCAATGCGGGCTACTCGCAGTCGAACATCTTCAACGGCAAGAAGTCCGTCGTGACCCGCGATAACTTCGCGTGGAACCTCATGGCGACCTACGAAGCCGAGCGATGGGGCCTGTCGGCCAGCTATCGCGAGATCCAGCCGAACTTCGGTGCGGCTGGCGACTGGGGCCGCATCGGCGCCTGGTGGAACCCCACCGACATCAAGAGCATCAAGGTTGGCGCGCACTTCGACGTGACCGAGAACCTTTCGCTCTGGGGTGCCGGCGAGTGGGCCAGCGGCCTCGGGAAGACCTACAAGGCCTTCAACGGTGGCACGACGGTTACCGGTCTCCGGACCGACGACCGAGCCGACAGCTACAAGATCGGCCTGGACTACAAGATGGACAACGGCTGGAACTGGATGCTCGGCGCTGAACTCGTCGACTTCCGCATGAACGGCCTCGCCGATCGCGGAACCCAGCGTTGGTACACCCTCGGACTTGGCTACAACCTCTCCGAGAACGCCAACTTCAAGTTCATGTGGCAGATCAGCGACCACGACGCTCGCACGTCGGGCATGTGGGCCGCTCCGGGCAACGCGACGGGTCGCTACACCGGCAACCTGATCACGACCCAGTTCACGATCAAGTTCTAACTTCGGTTCGAACCTGATACGGAACGGCGGGCCTCGATCTTCGGATCGGGGCCCGCTCTCAATTTGGGTTGCCAGCTTGCGCGAGGCTTGGTGTGGTTGGCCATAATCGCCGAATGCCACGTCGCTTCTCGGTTTGCACTCTAGCGGTCTCGGTCGCAGCAGTCTCTTCTGTCGCGTTCGCACAGTCTCCGCTGAAGCTTTGGGAAGATGTGGCCGCGTTCCACTCAGTGAGTCGAGGGCCAGTTGTCTCTCCGGACAAGAAGTGGGTCGCGATCGGCAACTCAGACGAGATCAACGTGCGTGATGCCGATAGCTTGAAGTTCAAGTTCCTTGTGAACTCGCCCGACTATATCCTCTGGATTACGATCACCTCGGACTCGAAGAGCTTGGTCGTTGGCCGAGATGTCGCCGGTGTCGATCGCGCCTCGATTTATGACCTTGCGACCGGCAATCAAACCGCAGACTTCCTGATCCCTGAAGACACGGTCGACGCGATTCCAGGCTATACGGCACCGGGAGGATATCCGACGTTTGTGATGAGGTCGGCGACGTCCGTCCAGGTCGTGGGCTACAACGGCGCGGGGTGGAATACTCTTGGGTCTTTCGCCGGATTTGGAAATATCGACAGCTTTGCGGTGAGCCGCAACGGCAAGTACCTCGCCGTGGGTGACAGCGGGGCTGACTTCCTCACGGCCTACTCGCTCGACACCTTTAACCCGACTCCCGTGGCATCGAAGCTGGCGAACAATCCCTACGCGATCGCCTTCTCACCCAACTCCTCGCAGCTTGTCGTCGCGCACGGGAGCGGCTTAGTCCGTTTCTGGAACGTCGCCGGATGGGTATCGCCCGGCGAGTTCACGCTTCCGAGCACAACTCCTTTGACGATCGAGTACACGAGCAATGGCGCCAGTGTCTGGGTGGGCTACGCAAACTCAGTCGAAAAGCGAAACCTCGCCGGTACGATCCAGGTGGCCGCTGTCGGGTCGGATTCGACGCCAGACTATATGGGCCTTAACCGCTTCGATCGACCCATATTCGATGGACTGGATGAGCTGCGGTTCCTAGACAGCACAAATCAGCTTCGGATTGGACCAGGGCATAAGTCATATATCACAGACATTGCCGTCGCCCCCAGCAATGGGTGGATCGTCTCCGCCGCGGATTTCGACGATCCGTCGGTGCGTCAGTGGAACCCGACGGGCGGCACCCAGTTTCGGACTTGGACACCGAACGGCTCTAGCATCACCCATCTTGGCGTGACCAATGACTCACAGAAGATCGTCGTGGCCAGCACGTCCAACATAACGACGATCCTGATCTACAATGCGCTCGGAACCCTCCTGAACTTGAACCCAATCGGGCAGACGAACAATGTCTCCGCTCTCGCAGTGAGTCCGGCGATCGCCGGGCTGGGCTATCTGGCGGCCTACTCCGACGGATCGTCGGTGCGCTTGCTTAAGGTGTCTGATCCGAACTTCGGTGTTCAGCCGACGATCACCCATACAAGCGCGGTGTCTGCCATTGTGTTCAACCGCAATGGATCTCGACTGGCTGTGGGGCACAACGATGGAACCGTCCGCGTGTATAAGCCTCAGGCGGGGAGTTGGGTCTTGGTCAAGAGCGTGGTCGTGACCGCCACCCCAACGAAGCTCGAGTTCGACCAGAGCGGCAACTTCATCCTGGTCGGCACGGACGATGGCTCGATGGGCCTTCTGAGAATCGTCAAGAGCACGGTCGCCGGTGAGACTTGGGCGGTCAACGATACGATCACCTTGCCTGGCAACGAATCTGTTCGTACGCTGGCGGTGTCCCGTGATGGGCGGACGGTTGCCGTGTCGACCAACTCGTTCGTCCACTTCTACTATGTGTCGACGATGCAGCGTCTGTCGACCTGGACCGACTGGGCGGGCAATCTCGACGCGATTCAGTATGGGGCAACCAATGAAACGATCTACCTTGGGGCATGGGGATGGCTCCGCTGCGTCAAGAACCCGTACCCAGCGTTCGTCAACACCGTCACCGTGTCGCCAGGTTCGGTTCCGAAAGGACAGAGTGCGACGCTGACCGTCCACCTCACGAGCCGGGCCCCCGCAGGCGGACTCATCATCACGTTGACCGACTACACGACGTCGGTCAACACGCCGGCGACGGTCACCGTGCCTGCAGGCGCGACATCGGCTTCGACAACGTTGACGACTTCTGCGGGAAGCGTCGCGGGAACCTACTCCATCACGGCCAGGCTGTTCGGCAAGGGAGCCAACGGAACCCTGACGATCATGCCGTAGACTCGCTCTACGCTCGGGTTCCTCCCCTCGCAGGGGAGGACGTTCGCGCCTTGCGCGAACAGGTGGGGTGCTTGTCGGTCTCCACCCCATCCCAAGCCTTCCCCTGCAAGGGGAAGGAGGGATGTCCTTCCAGGTCGCCTCGCTCACAGACCTTCCCCAGCCAGTGGGAAGGAAGGGCTCACAGTCTCCCGCCAACGTCCTCGGGCGTATGATAGGGGTATGAGACACCACAAGCTTTGGTTCTCGATGGCCGCCGCGTTGGCGGTCGGCTCGATCGCATTTACCCAACTCGACCAGATCGTCAAGGTCGGTGGCGTGGTCGCCGTCGTCAGCGCGTTCGGAAAGGACATCAACAAGGCGCTCAACAAGCTCACCGGACACAAGGACACGCCGAAGATGAAGAGCAAGGTCGTGACGATCTTGAGCGTGGGTGTCAATCAGAGCAGCGCGATCGGAGCGGCCCAGGTGATGGGTCCGCCCGAAGCGGTCGACCGAGTCGTCGCGGTCGCTCAACCGGAGGCCAACCTGATGGGCACGATCCGGGTCAAGGCGCTCCTGCCGGTTTCCAGCAAGGACGTTCTGAAAGGGCTTCGCATCGTCGAAGGCGCCCACGTCACCGGCATCGTCGACATCAAGCTCTGATCCGTCGCAGCCGCGCGCAGCGTCTGTAAGGCAGTGAAAGTGCTGCGCGCGGCGACGCCACTGCTTGCTTTCGGGCTCGCCTGGTGGCTGTTGAGGTCCTTCGAGCCCGAACCCCGCCTCGTGGGGTCCATCTTCGCCGCGACCGTGCTGCTGTGGATCACCGAGATCCTGCCGCACGCGATGACCGCTCTGCTGAGCACCTCGGCCCTTGTGCTCATCGCTGGCGTCGACGAGAAGAAGGCATTCGGCGCGTATGGCGATCCGATCATCCCGCTCTTCATCGGCAGCTTCATCCTCGCCAAGGCGATGGAGACAAGCGGGCTGAGCGACCGGCTCGCATGGGTGATTCTGTCCCAGCGTTGGGCTACCCGCAACCCGTCGACCCTGCTGCTCGCGCTTGGCATCCTCACCTGCGGAATCTCGCTGTTCGTCTCGAACACCGCCACGACCGCGATGTTCCTACCGATCGGCCTGAGCATGCTCTCCGCGCTGCCCGCGGAGAGAGGGAAGCTGTCGGTGGCGGTGATGCTCATGCTGACCTGGGGGTCGAGCGTCGCGGTCGGAGTGCCGGTCGGGACGCCTCCGAACCTGATCGCGCTAGGCATGATCCAGTCGGAAGCCCACGTGCAGATCGGGTTCGGGCAATGGATGACGTTCGGGATGCCGATCACCCTGCTCATGGTGGTTGGCTCTTGGCTGCTGCTCGACCTCTTGTACGGGCGCAAGGCCGTCGATACGACCGGCGCCCACCGGGTGGCGATCGAGAAACGCGCGGCGTTAGGGGCTCTGTCCGACGCCGAGCGCAATGCGGTGCTCGGCTTCGGGCTCGCATTCGTGCTGTGGGTGCTTCCGGACCTGTGTGGCGCGTTGCTCGGAACGGATCAGCCCACCGCGAAGTGGCTGCAGGGCCACATCCCCGCGTCGGTGGCGGCCCTGGCAGGCGCTGCCGTGCTGTTCATCCTCCCATGTCGGCAAGAGGACAAGCGAATGACCTGGAAGACGGCGTCGCGGATCGACTGGGGCGCGATTCTCCTGTTCGGTGGCGGCATCGCGCTGGGCCAGGCGATGTTCGCGAGCGGGCTGGCGAAGCAGCTTGGCGAACTGGCCGCGCAAGCCTCGGGAGCCCATACGCTCTGGTCGATCACCGCCCTCTGCACCGCTGCGGCGATCTTGCTGAGCGAGCTTGCCAGCAACACCGCCGCCGCGACCACCCTCGTCCCGGTCGCGATGGGGCTTGCCGAGGGAGCCGGCGTCTCGCCCATTGCCCCCGCGCTCGGGGTCGCATTGGGGGCGAGTCTGGGCTTCATGCTCCCGGTGAGCACCGCGCCGAACGCGATCGTCTACAGCTCGGGCCTCGTGCCTTCAAAGGAGATGATGAAGGCCGGGCTCCTGATCGATGTGATCGGCTTCGGTGTGACGATGCTGGGCCTCTGGTTGATCCTGCCCCGCATGGGCTTGGCCTAGGCGACGACGGAGCGTCGCCCTCCCATGTCTCGAGTCAAAGAGGCATCGCACATCGGTGCTGTAAGATAAAGTGAGCCCGCCCGGGCTTTTTGGGGAGGAATGATGAATCGATTACTGATCGCAGCAATCGCTGCAACTGTCGGTGCCGCCGCGACGTTCTTCGTGGACCCACCCGTCAATCTGCAGGCCTCGACGCCTGGAACCGCGCAGTCCGGCCACGCGAACATTACCGGCAAGCTTTTGGCGGGTTCGGTTTCGGCGACCGATACGTCGCTCGGCGGAGCGGCGGTGACCGGCATCGCTTCGAGCACGACCAGCTCCAACCACGGAGGGCTCTTCAAGTCGGCGAGCCCAGGTGGACGAGGGGTCCGCGGATACAACTTCGCCGCAACCGGGAGCGGCATCGGGGGAGACTTCCAGGCGGATGGAACCACCGCGACCGCCGTGCGCGCCGTGGCGGCAGCCGGATCCGGCGCGAACATCGGACTCTTCGCGAAGACGAACAGCGCCACTGGGCTCGCGGGGTCGTTCGTCGGCAACGTGAACGTGGCAGGGAACCTGTCGGCGACGTCCCTGAGCGGCAACGGCGCCGGGCTCGCCGGCGTCCATCCGGCAGGAGCGGCGGGTGGAGCGCTGACCGGCACCTATCCCAATCCGGGAATTGGGTCCGGAGTTGTCGGGCCCATCAACCTTCTTCAAGACCGCCTGTCGATGGCGAAGGTATCGGGCGGCGCGATGACCGTCGACTCGCTCGGCCGGGTCGGCATCGCCACCACAGGGAGCCTTTCCAAAACGCTGACGATCGGCAACGGCGGGCAGTTCGCGATTGCGACTGCCGCCGGACTCGACCAGGTGCTGGTCAATGCCATCTCCAACTTTGGAGGCAACATCGTCATCAAGGATGCGGCCGGCGCGGGTCGGGCCGAGGTGGCGGTGTACAACACGGGTACGTCCGTTATTGGAAGCGTCGTCAGGGTCCGGGACGCCAATGGGGCGATCCAGGCAGGGATGAACGTCGGCAGCGACGGCAACGGAAACCTCTTCGCCGATGTAAAGGCCTTCCGAGTCCCCAACCCGAATGACCCCCAAACCGACATCTGGTACGCCTGCGTCGAGGGGCCCGAAGCGGCCGCGTATCTGCGCGGGACCGCGAAGCTCAAGAACGGCCGGGCGATCGTCACGTTCCCGGAGCACTTCCGATCGATCGCGAACTCGGAAGGGATGACCGTGCAGCTGACCCCACGATCGGTCGACACCTACGGCCTGGCCGTCCTCGCCTCGTCGGCCGACGGCATCGAGGTTGGCGAGCTGAAGCGAGGAACCGGCAACTTCGAGTTCGATTGGGAGGTCAAGGCGGTCCGGAAGGGGCATGAGAACTTCCAAGCCGTCCGTCCTTGGGACGTTGATATCGACCCCGCGAACCGCAGTGATGAGTGGATGGCGAGGATGCGGTCGATCAAAGCTACCTCCACGGAACCGGTCCCGAGCCGTTCAAAGCGCTGAACCTGAGCCATCGAGAAGGCCTACGGACTCTAGTCCATTTAGAGTGCGCGAGCCATGCTCGCGCTTTCAAAGCTCGCCCATGGGGAGAGCACTCTAAACTTTCAAAGCTCTCCCGGCGGCGTACAATTAGAACTAGATGTCCTTTGCTTCGATTCCTGAGGCGCTCGCCGACCTGCGTGCCGGCAAGATGATCGTGGTCGTCGACGATCCCGATCGTGAAAACGAGGGAGACCTCGTCATCGCGGGAGAGACTTGCACCGCCGAGGTCATGAACTTCATGATCACCCACGGGCGCGGGGTGCCGTTTATCCCCACCACCGCCGAGCGGCTGGCCGAGCTCGCCATTCCCATGATGACGAAGCAGAACACCGCTCGTCATGGCACCGCCATGGCAGAGACCGTGGACGCCTTGAAAGGGGCGACCACCGGCGTCTCCGCCCATGATCGGTCGCTCACCGTCGCGGTGTTTTGCGACCCCCAGGCGAAGCCGAGCGATCTTGCGAGGCCGGGCCACATCATCCCGCTTCGCGCCGAGAAAGGCGGCGTCCTGCGTCGAGCGGGCCATACCGAGGCGATCGTCGACCTGGTGACCCTGGCCGGGTTCCAGCCGGTCGGCGTGGGCTGCGAGATCATCGCCGACGATGGCGAGATGATGCGCCTGGACGGGCTCCTCGAGTTCTCCGAGCGCCACGGGCTCAAGATCGTGACGATCGCCGACCTGATCGCCTACCGCCGCAAGACCGAGAAGCTGGTCGAGCGCACCGCCGGCCCGATCACCTTTCCCACCAAGTTCGGCGAGTTCACGCTGTACTGCTATGAGCCGCTCGTCGAGCGCGAGCCCTACGTCGCGATCGTCAAGGGCGACGTGTGCACCGAAGAGCCGGTGCTCGTGCGGATGCACTCCAGCTGCCTCACCGGCGACCTGCTGGGGTCCCTGCGCTGCGACTGCGGCGATCAGCTGGAGATGGCCCTTCGCAAGATCGAAGAGGCGGGCCGGGGCGTGGTGGTCTACATCGCCCAGGAGGGCCGCGGAATCGGCCTTGCGAACAAGCTGCGCGCCTACGAGCTGCAGGACGGGGGAATGGACACGGTGGAGGCGAACCTCGCGCTCGGGTTCAAGGCGGACCTGCGCGATTACGGCCTCGGCGCGCAGGTGCTGGCGGACTTGGGCCTGCGACGCCTGCGGCTGATGACCAACAACCCCAAGAAGATGGCCGGCCTCACCGGCTACGGCCTCGAGATCGTGGAGCAGGTGCCCCTGATCGCCTCTCCGGTCGAACCGCGGGCGAAGTACATGGACACGAAACGGGACAAGTTGGGCCACATGCTCCCGGAGGAGTGAGCTGAGACGGGCGGGAGAGCGCCGGCGTCAGCAGTCCGTCATCCGGGGTGCGATCATCGTTTGGGCCGCGCTGATCTTCTTTGCGCTGGCCGCGATCATCCTAGGCGCCCTGTTGTTTCGGGGCTGGAGCGACGACGATCGCGTTGGATCGACTACTCTGGTCGTGAATGGGCTGCTTCAAGCCGCGCGACAAACGTGAGCCTCGTTTCGAATCACCCAGCCGCAGCCTCAAATCGAACATAGATATGGTCTGGGATCGCGTGTTCTAGCTTCCACACGAGCCTGATCGGCTTCTCCCCTTCCGATGCAACTGGCGATGCAAAACCGGCACACAAGAATGGGGATGTTCGTCCCTCCTCAACTTTGTTTTCTCGTACAAAGAAGAGGTGTCGTCCTATGCCCTGGATCAGGCGCCGCCCTGTTGGCGAGTCGACAGTCGTCGTGGACTGACTTTCCCAGTGTAGCCTGTCCGGCTCCGTGAAGAAGTCGCGGTAGCGTGTTGTAGGTGAGTAATCCTGCTCTGACTTGCGGAGCGTCACGATGGGGACGTCTAAGCCCAAATCCTGCACGTAAAACGTGCCTTGTCTCATCGAAGCTGGGTTGTCACGGAAAGGAGCCACAATCTCGTCGCGCGTGTAGGAGGAGTGGAGGCAGTATGGGAGGTCAGGGCTCAGAGGTTGTTTGCTCCTGGCAACGGAATCTCTGGCATCAAGAACTTCGAACATTTCATCTCTTATGGCCGTGTCAAGCGACGCTAACGAGGTTCCTCGCCCAAGAGTGAAGGCAAGCATTCGTTCCCAGCACCCTTCTCCGGGTGGGGACATGAGGCATTGGCGATAAGCCTCTAACCTCAGACGGTCATCGACGTGGATGAAGGAGCCAGCACGTCGCGTCTCAAGGCATTCAACTGATGCAAGCCCCGCTGCGTACAGGAGGGCATTGAAGCTGCGTCCCTTGTAGATATCGCTCAGTTCAACCCCAGCCTCATGTAGTAAGTTCACCAGGCTCAGCGTCACCCGTGCAGCTGCCATTCGCCTAAGCTCCTCGACCAGCGCCCGCGTATTTGAGGGGATCGCGTCTCGGACGTTCTTCAAGACTCGCTCTTCGGTCGTCCGATCTAGCTTGATGTGGCATCCTGGAGGCAGCCTTGGAAAGCCGTTCCTTATCGCGTGCTCAAGTTCTGAGCGCGACAGTCCCGTCATCGCTCGGTATCGAAGGTCCATTCTGAACTTTCGATTCTGTTGCCCGACGAAGTCGAGCACCGTCAGGGCTCCTTTGTCCACGCTGTTTCGCAGTCCACGTCCGAGTTGCTGAATGAAGACCGTCGCGCTCTCAGTTGGTCGCAGGAACAGGACCGTGTCGATCTCGGGGATGTCGACGCCTTCATTAAACAAGTCCACAGTGCATAAGAGCGGCAAGTCGCCACTTCGAAACCGATGGACGAGTTCGCGTCTCTCCTCCCTAGACAGGTCGGAATGAAGGGCTCTAGCGTTGAGTCCCGCCAACGAGAACTGCTCCTCCATGAACTTGGCATGCCGGATTGTGGCGCAGAACGCAACAGCGCGCATGCGGTCTGGATCGTCTACCCTTTCCAGTAGTTCGCGGATGATGATCCCAGCACGGTCGCGGCCATTCTCAACGAATGATCTGTCTAACAGGGAGTCGGGGTACCGTCCACGGGCGAAGTCGATGTCTGACAGATCTGTGTTGTCATTTATGCCGTAGTAGTGGAACGGACAGAGTAGGCCTCGGTCTAGGGCATGCCAGAGTCTGAGCTCAAAGGTAGGCACACCGAATCGCTCGACCACACTATAACCGCTCGTTCGTTCTGGCGTTGCGGTGAGACCAAGCAGCTGTTTTGGCACGAAGTGGTCCAGGAGCCTCTGATACGTGCGGTTCTCAGGATCCGCGTGATGAAACTCATCTATGATGATGACATCAAAGTGGTCTTGAGCCAGCTGAGTGAGGTTCCGCTGCCCGAGCGACTGGATTGATGCAAACACATGTCGCCAGGCATCTGCCCTATCTATGCCGACGTTCAGCTCTCCAAAGTCCGAGTCTTTCATGACCGCCCTAAAGGCGCCAATAGACTGTTGGAGAATGTCTTCACGGTGGGCCACGAAGAGAAGTGATGGCCGCCCACCGAACTGGGCACACAGCCGCCGATAGTCAAAGGCAGCAAGTAACGTCTTGCCCGTGCCAGTGGCCGCAACGATGAGGTTCTCGTTCTTGCCCTCCAGCCTTGCATAGTCAAGTTCACTCAGAGCCTCTTCCTGATGAGGCAAGGGCACGAGGTCCGCAAAGAAGGCGATCCCTGTTCGAGCTGATCGTTGGGCGCTGAGGGCTCGCCTAAGGCGATCTGAGTCGCGCTCTGGCTGAAAGGACTCGAACCGTTGATCATCCCAGAGGCGCAGGAAAGTGACTTCCAACTTCTGAAGCAGTTGAGGTGCTTCTGCGATTGAGAGCCTGATGTTCCATTCGAGCCCGTCAACCAGAGCGCGAGGTGACAGGTTCGATGAGCCAACTGAAGCTGTTGTGAACCCGGAGTTGCGGTGGAAGATCCACGCCTTTGCGTGGAGCCCCGTCTTCTGCTCGGAGCGTTCATAAACGATCTTCACTTGAGCACCGGTCGCAACAATCCTATCAAGGGCGCGTTGGTTGGTTGCACCCAAGTAGGTAGTCGTAATGACCCGCAAGTTGGATCCGAGGGGAGCCAACAGATCCATGATCAGGTTGAGCCCTTGATTGCCGATAAACGGGCAGATCAGGTCGACACGATCTGCGGTGGCAAGCTCGGACCTCAGCACCGCATGATGATTTAACCCCTGGTCATTAGTGATCAATGCGCTCTGAGATAGCGGTATCAGCGGACTTGCGATACTCGTGGAAACCGCATCGTAGACTGCGATGAGGCGCCTCTGCTCGGTAGGGTCTAGTTCCTCGATGTGGCCAAGAAGCTGGTTGACGAAGTCCGAGCAGATCTTGTCTTCAACTTCCTCCGACTCTGACAGGAGCCTCGCTCGAACCCGCTGGGCAACATGTCGAGCGAAGTATTCAACGGAGTCAGCGGTTGACAGATCTGCCAACGCATAGCGGAGGTGAGGGGGCAGTTCGGCGAGCTCTCTCAGGAGAGCAGCGGTCACCAACCGATCGTAGACCCCTTTCTCCACGACTCAAGGTTACCGACATCCCGCCAAAGTGCAACGAGTGATCTTCTCCAGCCCGCTGTTCATTGTATAATGGACTTTGTCTGAGATAAGGCTACTGGCCTCGGCCGGCGGATCCTCGGCAAGGATGCGTCGGCCGTTTTCACGTCTGGCGCAGGGGAGTTTGCGAAGATGCCGACACTCGTGATCGTAGGAGCCCAATGGGGCGACGAAGCCAAGGGCAAGCTCGTGGACGTCCTCGGAGAGCAGAGCGACCTGGTCGTTCGCTACTCGGGGGGCAACAACGCGGGGCATACCGTCATCGTGGGGCAGGAGGAGTTCAAGTTCCACCTGATCCCGGCGGGGATCCTTCACCCGAACGTCACCGCCATCGTGGGCAGCGGGATGGTCGTGTGCCCCAAGGGGCTGCTCGAGGAGCTCGACCGCACCCGCGCTCAGCGCGCCGAGCTCGGAACCCTGAAGATCAGCACCGGGGCGCACGTCGTGTTCCCCTACCACCGCCTTCTCGATCGTTTGGAAGAGGAAGCTCGGGGGGAGAACAAGATCGGGACCACCTCGCGGGGGATCGGGCCGGCCTATCAGGACAAGGTCGCCCGGCTTGGGATTCGGATGAGCGAGTTCGTCGACCCTGGCCAGTTTCGGACGCGGCTGCGCGAGGTGCTCGACTACAAGAACCGGCTCCTTCAGATGTTCGGAGAGCCGCCGCTCGATTTCGACGCGCTGTTCACGGAGTACTCCGCCTATGCCGAGCGGCTCGCCCCGTTCGTCTGCGACACCGAGGTCCTCGTGCAGCGAGCGGTCGAGAAGGGTGAGCGTGTGCTCTTCGAGGGCGCCCAGGGGGCTTTGCTCGACCTCGACTCGGGGACGTACCCGTATGTGACGAGCAGCCACCCGGTCGCGGGCGGGGCGTGCCTCGGAACCGGGGTCGGGCCTCGGGCGATCGATTCCGTGCTCGGCGTGTGCAAGGCGTACGCGACGCGGGTTGGCGCTGGGCCGTTTCCGACCGAGCTTCACGACGATGTCGGCGAGTGGATCCGCCAGCATGGGAAGGAGTTCGGAACGACCACCGGGCGCGGCCGCCGGTGCGGCTGGCTCGACCTCGTCGCGCTCGCGTATTCGTGTCGGCTGAACTCCCTTTCTGGGCTCGTCGTGACCAGGCTCGACATCCTGGCCGGATTCGAGACCGTGAAAGTGGCGACGGGGTACATGCTCGACGGGGAGCCGATCGACCACGTCCCCTCGTGCACGAAGGCGTTCGCCCGGGTCGAGCCGGTTTACACCGAATTGCCTGGTTGGAGTGGGGACCTTCGCACGGCACGCGCCTTGACGGATCTTCCTCGCGAGGCGCGGGCCTATCTGGAGTTTATGGAGGAGTACACCAAGACCCCGATCGCGTTTGTGAGCGTGGGGCCGGCGCGGGATGAAACGATTCTCACAAGGCCAGAACTCGTGTGGAGCCAGCCTTACGAGGAACCCAGCGCAGGAGGGAGTTCGTAGTGATAGATAACCGACCGACCAAAGCCCCAATGCGTTGGTGCCGTAGGGCGGTAACTTACTCGCTGATGCTTCCGCTTCAATGGATTAAAGGGTCGACCCTCGCGTTCGCGATCGCCTCGGCCTCAGCCGTCGGCGCTCAAGACAGCCTCACGCTCGACCAGGCTCTCAAGCTTGCGCGGACGCGCAACGGCAACTTGGCCGCTGCCGCCGCCAACGTCGAAGCTGCGAAAGCACGCGCCCGACAGTCGTACGCTGCGTTCTTACCCACGCTGACGCCCTCGTTCAGCTACTCGGACCAGAAGCGCGAGCAGCTGACCGGATTCCGGAACACATCGATCAATTCGGGCATCACCACCGAGGTCGAGGCGCGTTGGAAGCTGCTCGACGCAGGCCAGCGCGACCTCAACTACACAAGCGCCCGCCGCGCGCTGGACGCTCAGGCCCTGAGCGCGCTCCAGACGGTGCGATCGACGTTGGTGAGCGTCTTCACCCAGTATTTCGACGCACTTCGGAGTCAAGAGCTCGTCAAGGTCGCGGATGCCCAAGTCCAACGAGCCAAGGACGCTCTGGCGCAGACCGAAGCACAGATCAAGGTCGGGGACGCCGCCGAGAAAGACCGCTTCCAGCCGGAGGCGGATTCGCTCAACGCCCAAGTCGATCGCCTCTCCGCGGAGTCCCGCCGACGCGCCGCCGAAGCGTCTCTGAAGGCGACGATCGGCTACGACATGCGGTCGTCCTTGCCCGCGCTCGAGAAGTTCGACGAGCCGTCGGCAATCACGCTCCTCACCGAGAAGGACAACCTGGCAGACCTTATCAAGGAAGGGCTGGCAAATCGGGCCGATCTCAACTCCGACCGGAAGCGGCTGGAGAGCCAGAACCTGGGAGTGAGGCTGGCGAAGATCGACGCCGGGATCGCGTGGTCTGTCGACGTCACCTACAACAAGCAGTTCAACGCCGACAACGTGAACAACCGGACGTTGGGGGTGTTCGCCAGTTTTCCGCTGTACGATGGTGGGCGCAGCCGGGCCGCGGTCCGCGAAGCCGAGGCCTCCCGCGAGGGAAGCAGCCGCCAACTCGAGCAGAGTGAGCGCTCGGTCGAAGCCGAGATCGAGTCCTCCTACTACACGCATCGCCTGAACTTCGACCGGGTGAAGGCGGCTCGTGCGGCCCTCGAGGCCGCCCGCGTGAACTATCAGCGCGTGTCCCGAGCCAAGGAACTTGGCGCCCAAGGCGCCGACGTGGTCGCTGTGTCGACCGCCCAGGTGACGCTCACCACGGCCGAGCGGAACTACGTCGAGGCCATTTACGATTTCTACATTTCCGAGGTGCAGCTGCAGCTGAGCATCGGACGACCGATTCGGGGCGAAGAGCCCATTGCGAGCGAACGAGAAGAATGAAGAAGACCCTCCTAATAGCCGTCCCCATCCTCGCCATCTTCAGTCTGTGGTGGTTCTTTGGCAGGGGCGCCGGCGGTGAGAAGGAGGTCGAGTACCGCTACGCTCCGGTTAAGAAGGGCACCGTTTCGCGGTCGATTCAATCGACGGGCGTGCTCGTCGCGCTCACGACGGTCGACGTCAAGTCCAAGGCGGGTGGCAAGGTCGTCAAGCTGGCAGTCGAGGAGGGTTCGGTGGTCAAGAAGGGTGACCTGATCGCCTTGATCGATCCTTCCGACACCGAGGCGGTGTATCGTCAGGCCGATGCCGACCTTACGGCCGCGCAGGCCCGAGCAGTCCAAGCCGAGCAGAACCACCTCTTGACCATCGCGACAAACCGCTCGGCGCTTGCCGATGCGGCCGCGTCGCTCGACGCGGCGCGTTCCCGATTGGCGACGATGGAGATCGAGCACGGCCGCCAGCCGGCCCTCTCCACAAGCCAGCTCGCTTCGGCGCAGGCCAACTACGATGCGGCGGTTCAGGCGCTGGACAAGTACAAGACCGTCACGGCTCCGCAGTTGAGACGCGACGTCGTCGGGACGTTGGCGAGCAGCGAATCGGCCTACACTGCTGCGGAGGCCGCGCTTCGCCGCCAGCGCGAGCTGCTCGATCTAGGATTCACCAGCCGCGCCGCGCTCGAGCAAGCGGAGGCGAACTTCCGATCTGCCGAGTCCCAGCGAAACCTCGCGCGCCAGCGAGCTGAGACGCTCGACCATGAGATCGACACGGGCTTGAAGGCGCAGGAGTCGTCCCTCGCCCAGGCCAGGGCATCGCTGATGCAGGCCAAGGCCAACCAGACGGATATCCGCATTTCTGATCAAGACCTACGGCAAGCGCGCATCGCCGTCAAGCAGGCGGAAATCGCGTTGGATAGGGCGAAGGCGAACCTTCGCAACGACGCCATTCGACGGAGCGAGGTGGACGCCGCACGGGCGAGCACGACGCGAAGCAAGGTGTCGGTCGAGAACGCCAAGGTCCAACTCGACAGCACCACGGTCGTCGCTCCTCGAGACGGCGTCGTGACCCTCAAGTATTTGGAGGAGGGCACGATCATCCCGCCAGGCACGAGCACGTTCAGCCAAGGCACGAGCCTCGTTCAACTCAGCGATGTGTCCCAGCTCTTCGTGGACTGCGGAGTCGATGAGGCCGATGTCTCAGCCGTCCGCGAGGGCCAGCGCGTGAGGATCGTCGCGGAGGCCTTTGCCGGGAAGCCGTTCGACGGCGTCGTGACGAAGATCTCGCCGGCCGCGGTCACTGCCAACAACATCACCGCGGTCAAGGTCCGGGTGAAGGTGCAGGCCGGGACAAAGGTCAAGATCCTGCCTGGGATGAACGCGACCTGCGAGTTCATCACCCTCGAGAAGAAGGACGTGCTCGTTGTCCCGTCACAGGCGGTCAAGACTGAGGAAGGGAAGTCTTACGTTCGCGTGAGAGGGACAGATCCGCTCAAACCGGTTCGCAGGGAAGTCACGCTCGGCGAGTACGGGAACGACGGCGTCGAACTCGTTTCGGGTCTGAAGGAGGGCGAGGAAGTCGTCGTCGCCGAGGTCGATATCGCCGAACTCAAGCGGATTCAAGACCAGATGGCGGAGGCCCAGCAGGGCGGCGGTCTGGCGGGCGGTACCGGCCCGCGGATGGGAACGAGCCGTTCCATGAGTGGAAACGGAGGCGGCGGGACTGGCGGCGGAGCCGGTCGAAGTGGCGGTGGCAGCGGAGGTGGCGGGCGATGAACTGGACCGATAGCGTCGTCAGTGCGCTCCGAGCAATCGCCGCCAACAAGCTCAGGTCGGCGTTGACAATGCTGGGCGTCGTCATCGGTGTCGGCTCGGTCATCGCGATGATCGGCATCGGCGAAGGGACCAAGCAGAAGTCGCTCGAGAACATCCAGCGGATGGGCACGAACATGCTCACCGTCTTCCCGAACTGGCGTCGTGGCTCGGTTTCGATGGGCGGGGACAACCCGGTTCTGAAGGATGAGGATGTCGAAAGCATCAGCCGCAACGTTCCGCTGGTAACCGAGATCACCGGTGTCATCAGCAGCAGAACCACCGCCAAGTTCGGGAACAAGACGCACTCGACCCAGGTAACGGGCGCCGAGCCTCAGGTGGCGATCATTCGCAACGCGACGAAGATGCACCAAGGCACGTGGTACACCCCGGAAGACGAAGCCATGGCCGAGCGCAAGTGTGTGCTTGCCTTCACCGCATACCAGGAGCTCTTCGGCGAGGAAAATGCGGTCGGCGCGCGGATCAAGATCAAGAACCAGAACTTCGAGGTTGTTGGAGTCATCGCTTACAAGGGCGGCAGCGGCGGCATGATGAACCCCGACGATCAGATCTACGTCCCCCTAACGACGGCGAAGACTCGCTTGCTCGGCAAGACGACCCTTGACCAGATCATGCTGCAGACGTCACGGTCGGACCTGATGATCGTCGCTCAGGCCCAAATCGAAGACACCCTGATGAAGACTCGGAAGAACGCCTCGGGCGAGCCGCTCTTCCGCGTCATGAACCAGGGCGACATCATCGAGCAGCTCTCGGCCCAGACCCAACTGTTGAGCATGCTTCTGGCAGGTATCGCCTCGGTGTCTCTGCTCGTGGGTGGCATCGGGATCATGAACATCATGCTCGTCAGCGTGACCGAGCGAACGCGTGAAATCGGCCTTCGCAAGGCGATCGGGGCAAGGCGCGAGTCGATCCTCTCCCAGTTCCTGCTTGAAAGCGTGGTCATGTGCGTTTCGGGTGGCGCGATCGGGATCGCCCTCGGAATGGGCTCAGTCGCGGTGGTCGCACGGGCGCTGAAAGTCCCGCCCGTCCTCAACCCGCAGGCTATTCTCTTAGCGTTTGGCTTTTCGGCCCTCGTGGGGCTCTTCTTTGGCCTTTATCCGGCGCTCCGTGCGAGCAGACTCGAACCAATCCAGGCCCTGAGGTACGAATAACAGATTCATGAGCGCGATCATCAGAACCTCGAACTTGTCCAAGGACTACGTGATGGGCGATGTCGTCGTCCATGCGCTTCGCGGGGCGGACATCACCATCGAACAGGGCGAGTTCGTGGCGATCATGGGCCCCTCCGGGTCCGGCAAGTCGACGTTTATGAACCTGATCGGCTGCCTCGACCGACCGACCAGCGGCACGTTCGTGCTGAACGGAGAAGACGTCAGCGACCTAAACGACAATCAGCTTGCCGAGATCCGCAACAAGTACATCGGATTCGTCTTCCAAACGTTCAACCTTCTGCCTCGAACGTCGGCCCAGAAGAACGTCGAGCTCCCGCTCATGTACGCCGGCGTCAAGAACCGTATGGAAAAGGCGAGGGCGGCGCTCGAACGGGTCGGCTTGGGCCAGCGGGCTCACCACCGGCCGAATGAGCTTTCCGGCGGCCAGCAGCAGCGGGTCGCGATCGCACGGGCGATCGTCAATGACCCCGTGTTGATCCTCGGGGACGAGCCCACGGGGAACCTCGACTCCCGCACGTCTGAGGAGATCATGGCGCTCTTCCAAGACTTCAACCGCCACGGTAAGACCGTCGTGATCGTCACCCATGAGGAAGAGGTCGCCCGGCACTGCAAGCGGATCATCCGCTTCAGGGACGGACGGATCCTGATCGACGAACAGGTCGAGAATCCGGTCGACGCGCGGGAGATCCTGAAAACCCTTCCCGACCCGGACGCATACATTCCGCCGATGCCGGAGCCGGCAACCTCTGGTTTCGAGCTCTGACGTCCTTCGGTGGACTGAGCGATAGCCCTCCTCCCGGCAATTTTATTAGGGTTTGAGACGGATGTGAAGAACTTTGGTCGAATCGTCCCAATCACGCCTTTAACGATCTGATAAACTTGACCGAGCACCATTGGGTGTGCGGCCGGAAACGGTCGTCTTGCTCGGAGCCCAGGATGGGTGAGCGGCGCACGGTTGCGCAGGGCGGAGAACGGAGACAGAACACAACATGAAGCGAGCGTTTACTCTTATCGAACTCTTGGTCGTGATCGCCATCATCGCGATCTTGGCGGCTATCTTGTTCCCCGTGTTCGCCCAGGCCAAGGCCGCGGCGAAGAAGGCGGCGGCGATCTCGAACCAGAAGCAGATCGGCACCTCGATCGCCCTGTACGTGACCGATTTCGACGACTACTACCCCCGACAGGACAACTGTCAGGACAAGTCTTCGTCGCTCAATCCCGCCCTCAACAGCAACCCGTACAATCCGACGGGCGTCGGTTGCGTCAGCGCGCCGTTCTACTACAGGAACAACCACTACAGCTGGCAGCGATGGCTCATGCCGTACGCCAAGAACACCCAGATCTGGGAGCACCCGGGCCGCAAGAAGCTCGACAACCTCGGCCAGTGGAGCCAGAGCGGTGAGCTGATGGGTGGATTCGCTATCAACCTCGCTCTGACCGGTGCGACTAACACGTACAACCGTTCGGCGACCGCTCCTGGTCGCTTCCGCAACTCCTGGAAGGGCGGCAACCAGAACTCGCTTCCCGACGTCTCTGGCGCGATGCTCCTGTTCGACCTCTCCCACCCGGACATCAACTTCGCCCCCGTCATTGTCGACGCGATCAACGACCCGCTTAGCGAGCAGACCATCTACCCGATGGCAGTTCGCGAGTTCTGGGCTCGCTGGTTCATGAAGTGGAACGTGTGCTCGAGCCCGGCCACTTGGAACATGAATGAGATCATCATGGAGCCGGATGTCCGCACGACCGTCGCCGGTGGCATTGTCGTCGGCTTCGCCGACACGAGCGCGAAGTTCTTCACCGCGGCCAAGTTCCTGTCGGTGACGCCGACCGCGGCCGAGTACGGCGTGCCGAACGCGGCCGGATCCGGATGCGGCGCTTCGAGCGGTACCTACCGCCCGGGCACGACGCCGAACCTCAACATCAACTATCCGTTCTGGGGGCTTTCGCTCTAATGTCGATCGGACGCTTCATGCTGGCAACTGCCGTCGGAGCCTTGCTTCTCGGCGCGCTTGGCTGCAGCGGAGGAAACGACGTGTCGGAAAGCGACGCGCTGTCCAAGTACGACCAGATCAACAAGGCGACCGCCGACGGCGCGGACAAGTCCGCGCCAAAGAGCGATCGCGAGTAAGTTAGGCGACTAAGAAGGGGCCCGGATGGCTTGCCATCCGGGCCCCTTTGTTGTTGTCGACCCCTCTCAGTCTGGGGAGGGTGGAGGTCAGCCGAGAAGCGCT
>WBZR01001281.1_pt1 | contig 32462 bp, 34 predicted proteins | sample 5204231 | NCBI WGS metagenome assembly WBZR01 (sample SAMN12412403, study PRJNA552823) | activated sludge metagenome | isolation source: activated sludge from anammox sidestream of wastewater treatment plant... | place: USA: Virginia | collected 2017-08 | reverse complement strand
TTTGTTCTTTATCAACTAATTTAATTATTTCTCTGCCTGTAATATCAAAGACTATTAGTTTCACGTTTGACATTTGACCTTTCACGTTTGACGTAACCTGGTATTTGATATTTGTTGTTGGGTTAAATGGGTTAGGAAAGTTTTGGAATAATTTGAACTCATTTGGTATTTCAAATGATATTTGATGTAAACCAACTAAAAATGTTGTATCGCCACCATTAGTAGTATGTATTAAAACTGAATTACCATTCGATCCATAAACCCAACCTATATTTTTATTTATAAATTCAATTGATCCATATGCAAATATCCCGAATGATGTATCAGGTATTTGAAACAACCAATTATTTCCTCCGTCAATTGTTCTGTAAAGCATACCTCTAAATCTCCCTCCCCCATAAAATACCTGCCCGCCGGCTCCCCATATTGTATCATGATTTAATACATTAAATTTGTTAATATTGGAAGTTAAAATAATGCCTCCGCTTGGCAATATTTGATCAATCCAGCTTAATCCGCCATCTGTTGTTTTTTTCATTGTTGCCGGTGGTGAAGGATTTGATTTCCAACCGGTAAGGCTATCCACGAAATAAATATCAGAGTATATGCCTCCCGGTATAGTAAACCAGTTTGTACCGCTGTTTGTCGTTTTATATAAAAGATTTGAGTTTCGTGTCATGAACCCTATCCTGCCGTTAAACATATAAATATGGTCAGGGTTCGGTGCAGGCGTAGCATCATACTTTCTTTCCCAGGTGTTGCCTTTATCTGTTGTTCTGAATATTCCGCCGTCAAATGGAATGTGATCAGCAAACCATATAGTATCTTCACTGAGTACATGAATATCATCTGAATATGAACCTGATGGTATTGGCAGGGGATTCCATGACAAACCGCCATTGGTTGTTTTTAATAGGTTATTTCCTCCAACAAATCCTGTATCTTTATTTAAAAATTTGACTTTATTAAACGGAGCAATTGAATATGTATACTGCCTGTAAACAATGCTCCAGTTATCACCCGAATTACTGGATTTAAGGATAAAGTTTGTATCATTTGATGAAGTGAATTTTGTTACGGCGTAACCTGTTAAGCTGTCAACGAAGGTAATATCGCTGATTACCCTGCCTCCAAGCGGCGGAAAGAACTGCTTGTACCATGTGCCGTTTGGCGGCATATTGGCAGGCACCGCAAAGCCAAGTACAATAATTGCAGTAAAAAACAGTGTAAGTGATATGTTAAGCAGATTTTTCAAATTATTTTTTAAAGATTTTATATAATAATTTTACTTAAATTAATGTATTTATATTGCTGATACAATACTGAATATTGATGGTATTAGGTATTTTATCAACATTCCCGCTTCGCGGGACTTCTGTTCAAATAGCTGCCACTATTTTATCATCAGCATTTTTTTAGTTTCTCTAAACACCTCCTTTCCGTTGGTAACAGTTAATTGGTAAAAATAAACACCTGAAGAATATCCTGATGCATTCCAGTCGAACTTAAATTCTCCGGCATCTAATTTTTCTTTTACTAAACATGAAATTTCTTTCCCATTTAAATCGAATATCCTTAATGTCACAAATCCTAATTGAGGTAATTGAAATGCAATACTGGTAGTTGGATTAAAAGGATTAGGAAAATTCTGATGCAATTTAAACTTTTTTGGTAATTCATTCGATATTTGCTGCAATCCAGTTAAAAATGTTGTGTCGCCACCATTAGTCGTATGTATTTCTCTGACCGGATCATATTTATCTGTTAGCCATCCGTTATTCTTATTTATAAAATTAACATAAAAGTAAGTTATACTGTCTATTGTTGATGTATCAGGTATTTGGAATAACCAGTTGATGCCGCCATTAGTTGTCCGGTTGATAATACTATATACCCTGTTGTTTGGATAGAGTACGTATCCCCCATTTGCCCATATTGTATCTTTATTTATTATTGCAAAATCAGAGATTCCATTTGTCTGAATGATACCGCCATTTGGCAGGATTTGAGTTACCCAGCTTAAACCACCGTCAGTGGTCTTTTTCATTCCAAATACGCTGCACTTCCAGCCGGTAAGGCTGTCAATAAAGCTGATCTTCTCATAATAATCATTATTTACTATCAGACTCCATGTGTTTCCGCTGTCTGTTGTTTTCCTTACATATCCCGATGATCCATTGTTTCTGGATATAAACCCGATACGCTGATTGAACATATATATCTTTTCAGGGTTATTGCTGCCCAAAAATAACTGCTGCTGCCAGTTCCCTCCGCCGTTAGTTGTGCGGTATACACCGCCGGTTAATGATTCACTCATGGCAAGCCATATTGTACTGTCATTCAATACAAACATATCGTCACCAAAAATACCCGGTAAATTAACAGGTACCCAGCTTAACCCTGAATTTGTGGTTTTAAAAATTGTAAAGAATGAATTAGCGAATCCGGTTGTTCCGTTAATAAATTTAATCTTTACAAAGCTCCGGTTATTCCTGTATATAATATTCCACACATCACCGCCATTGGTTGTCTTAAGGATAAAAGATGAGTCATTCGCAGTTCGCAGGCTTGTCACTGAAAAACCGGTAAGGCTGTCTATAAAAGTAATATATGTTATCTGGGCTCCTCCAATGTTCGACATAAACTGCTGGTACCAGTTGCCAACTGCCGGAGATGCAGGCGTGCCGTTTAGTATAGCAGGTAATAAAGCAACAATAAAAATGCTGAATACTAAAACATAAAGTTGTATTTTGAGGCGGTTTTTCAAATTATCCTTTGGGAATTTTATATAATAATTTTACTTAAATTAATGTAATTATATTGCTGATACATTACTTAATGATGATGTTTAATATAATTTTTTGCCTTTTCATTTTTGACTTCTTGACTGCCTGTGCAGTTTTACTTAATTAACATTAGTTTTTTAGTGTCTATCAGCCTCCCTTCTGTATAAAGTGAATAAAAATAAATACCGCTTGCCAAATCACCTGCCGAAAAATCAACTTTATAGATACCTGCGTTCACATTTTCATTTACAAGTGTTTTAACAATTTTACCTGAAACATCATATACAGCCAGTGTTATAAATGATGCTTTGGGAACAGAAAATTTAATACTTGTTGACGGATTAAACGGATTTGGATAATTTTGTCCCATACTGAATTCTGTTGGAATTTCATTACTAATTGGTATAATACCAACGGGAATACATCCATTAGAATTAAGCAGACTTGCTCTGGGTCCGTTTAAAGCTGCATTCATACGTGTTGATTGACCTTGTGTAAACAGGTTCATACATGCATCATTGGAATAATCCATATAATTCATAAACATAATACCCGGACTGTTTGGCTGACAAGCATCGGTATGAGGAAATGTGAAGCAGCCGCTTGAAGAATTACCCTGAAGAGGAGTATCTGAAACTTCATCATCCTGGTTACAGTCCGGTTCATCTCCCCAAATATGGAATAAATTAAACCAATGTCCAACTTCATGAGTAACTGTTCTGCCTTTATCATAAGGCGGCTGCACAACACCTGTAGTTCCAAAAGCTGTATATAGATTTACTGTTGCATCTGTTTGCGGATTGCCGCCCGGGAATTGTGCAAAACCAAGCAGTCCCCCTCCTAAATTACATACATAAATATTAAGATATCTATCTCTATCCCAAATATCTTGACCGCCCTGTGCTGTAAAAAATATCCTCTGATCATTTGAACCGGTAAACTCAGTAATACTGGTCTGAGTTCTTGTAATACCGGAGGTTTGATTGCCACTGGGGTCGCGCTGTGCAAGACAGAATTGTATCTGTGAATTAGCGCCAATCGGTTTCCAAACTTCAGGAGTTTGTGTTGTATCTGAATTTAAGCGTGCATAATCCTGATTCAATACATCAATCTGAGAAAGTATCTGTGTTTCAGAAATATTTTGCTGCTGTGTATTATAAACAACATGTACAACTACAGGAATTGTTATAACAGAACGGTTTTGAGGCATACTGTAGTTTTTTGTAAATTCCTCAATTCTCGTTCTGTTGATTCTGAACTCCGGGTGTTGCTTCATTTGCAGTTCATTAAATTCAACTGTACCGCAGGTCCTGCCATTTGAATGCGGATACAGCGAAATTGAATCGTTAGAACCGGTGCTTATTAAACTGCTGCCCAGTAAGAAAACGGCTGCTATAGCAATCAAAAAAATAAATAAATTGATGCCGGATTTTTTAAAATTTTTCATTGGTTTATAATAAATTGGTTTATGGATGATTTAAAACAAATCTATAAGTAAAATATTATTAAATATTTTAAAACTTATTTTATATAAATTAATATAGTTAAATATAAATTTAATTACCAGAGTGACAATTTTATCATAAATATTAAAATTTTATTAGTTTACATTGTTAAATTATCACAAATATTTATGCTGTAAATAAAAATGGCATTCAAAAATTGAATGCCATTAAGAAATGTAATTAATTTAATAATTTATCCGGCAACAGGCAGCTGTACTTTCTTTTTAGCTGCTTTTTTCTTTGGACGTTTTTCTATACTTCTTCCCCGTTTAAGAACAATATGTTCTTCCTGCACATCGGGATATTCATATACTTCATTTTTAAAGTTGCGGAGAATAATTTTTTCTTTATCTCTTGCCAGTACATATTCAGGCAATAGCGGAATTTTACCGCCTCCTCCCGGAGCATCAATCACAAATTGCGGTACTGCAAGTCCGCTGATATGTCCGCGAAGGTTATCCATAATTTCTAAACCTACGTCAAGCGGTGTGCGGAAATGATTTGCACCTTTGGTCAAATCAGCCTGATAAATATAATATGGTCTTACCCTTATGGCAAGCAGTTTTTTCATCAGTTCACGCATAACTTCGGGGTCATCATTAACTCCTTTTAGTAATACTGTTTGACAGCCAACAGGCATACCTGAATTTACCAGCATTTCACATGCTTGCTTGCTTTCTTCAGTAATTTCCCACGGATGATTAAAATGTGTATTAACGTAAATGGGATGGTATTTCTTCAACATTTCGCAAAGCTGAGGAGTTACTCTTTGCGGAAGTACACATGGCATTTTTGTACCAAGCCTGATTATTGAAATATGCGGTATCTGACGAAGCCGAGCAAGTACTTTTTCAAGCATTGCATCAGTCAGCATAAGCGGGTCACCTCCTGAAAGAATCACATCATTAATTTCTGTATGCTGTTCAAGGTATTGGAATGCAGCTTCAAGCTCTTTCATATTTATCTTGCTTGAATCTCCCACCTTGCGTTTCCTTGTGCAGAATCTGCAGTACAAACCGCATTGGCTGGTAGTTAAAAATAAAGCTCTATCAGGGTAACGGTGAGTAATATTAGGAACCGGGCTCATTTCATCTTCGTTAAGCGGGTCTTCCGGAGCATCTATATCATAAAGCTCTACTTCATCAGGTACAGCTTGCAGCCAGATGGGATCGCCGGGATAGCGAATAAGACTTAAATAATAGGGATTTATCCTTGCCTGGAAGAAATCATCAAGCCTTTCGGCAACTTCTTTTTTGATTCCGAACTTTTCGACAAGCTGATCTACTGAGCTTACGCTTTGTTTTAACAGCTGCTGCCATAGTTCCATAAAATATTAACTCCTTATTTAGTTTTTGGATCTCTGTCCGCTTATTGCGGTCAGGTTTCACATGGTGCCCTACTGTTTTTCAGACAACCCTACCTTTAAAGACTTTCTTTAAAGATATTTACGGTAAACATACAAGTCGTCACCGTATCTGTAAAAATCTTTTATGATAGTCTGCACATCATAGCCGTTTTTGGTGTAAAATTTGCGTTCATTTTCATATTCCGGCTTTCCGCTGGTTTCTATCAGTATAATTTTTCCGCCAATTGCTGAAAGGTCTTCTTCCATATACTTTACTAGCTTGCTGCCCATTCCTTTGCCGTGAATATTCGGGTCAACTGCTATCCAGTAAAGATCATATGTCCAGTCAGTCAGCGGTCTTTTTCCGTAACAAATATAGCCTGCCGGCTTTTTAGACTCATCGTTTTCAATTACATAAATAATATAATCAGTTTGTTTGGCATCGTTCAGATAAATATCAATCAGCTCTAATGCAACTTTTATCTCTTCATCATCAAAATGACCGGTATCTGTAAGTATCCTTCGAATCTCTTCCCTGTCATCTCTTGTTAATTTTCTTATCATCTGCCCCGCTCCTTCCCCCCGTCCTTAAGCGGAGGGTATAATCAAAAAGCATATACTAAGCTAATTTCGTATCTGTTACCTTACCCCTCCAAAAGAGAGGATTAGGGATAGATTACACTCCCCATCTTTTTAATGCAAAACCTATTATCTGTTGTATCAAGAAACTATACTCCCAGCCATGTGCTTTAGCGCTGCGTGTAAATCCGGTATCTTCCGGTACATCACTAGCTATATCAGGATTTGGGTTCAGTTCTAACACATAAGGAATCCCGTCTTTAAGTCTCATATCTACTCTTGCATAATCAGCAGCACCAAGCAGTCTGTAAACTTTCTTAGCTGTTTGCTGCACTGTATTAATTTCTTTTTCGCTCATATTTTGTGCGGGGCATACTGCCTTAGTGTTTTCAAACTCAACAGTTTTGTACATCCATTTGCTGTTATAACTAATTATTTTGGGATAATCATCGGGCAGTCCTGTAAAATCGATCTCGCTGATAGGAAAAGTTACAAGTTCATCATTGCCAACTACGCTTACGTTTATTTCCCTTCCTTCAATGTATTCTTCAACCAGCGCAGGCTGCTTATGTTCTTCAAGCACATATTCAACTCTTTTTTTAAGAGCATCTTCATTTGTTACAACCGATTCATTTGTAATACCAATACTTGCATCTTCGCGAGATGGTTTTACTATCATTGGAAACTTGTTCCCATTTATATGAAAACTGCTTGAGTTGGTAACAAAATGTTTTGCAGTAGGTATCCCGTTCTGGTTCAGTATAGATTTAACAAGCGGTTTATTCAAAGCAAGTCCAAGTGTAAATGCCCTTGAACCCGTATAAGGAATTTTTAACAGTTCAAATAATCCTGCAATATTCATCTCCTGTGTTGGATCTCCATCAACACTTTCGCAAAGATTAAAAATAATATCGGGTTTATTTTCGTTCAGTTCATTAATCAGTTTGTTAATATCAAGTGCAACCGGTATTATTTTTGTATTATGCTCAAGCGGACCTAAAGCTCTTTCAACACTCTTTACTTCATCAAGTACACCGTACTCACTCATATCAATTGCATCAGGTAAAGTATCTATGTCAACACCAGTGCCTTCGTAAACAGGTCCCTGTGCATACTGCACCGGGTCGTTAAATATTATTGATATGTTAAGTTTCCTGCTCATTATTTTAATTTTGTGATTTGAGTTTTATCATTTGCTATTTAAACCATATCTTTCAATTGCTAAATTCAGAACAGTTTGAATTAGTGTATCATAATCCATTCCAACTTCCCTTGCTGCTTTTGGAAAACATGAGTTATCATCTGGGTTAGGTAAAACTCCCGGCAGAGGATTAATTTCAATAATGTATGGGTTATCGTTTGCATCACATCTAACATCCATCCTAGCCCAATCTCTAATCCGCAAAGCGCGATATGCCTGTTTACATATTTCTTCAATTTTGCGGGTAAGCTTATTGCTGATTTTTGCCGGACAAGAAAATATATCAAGCTTATTTTCTCTGGTATCAAAATACCATTTAACTTCGTATGAATAAATTTTAGGAAAATCAGCAGGTAAACAATCCAGATTAATACCAACTATCGGTAAAACCCGTATATTTTCGCCATTTCCAATAAGCGCGACCGTAAACTCCTTACCTTCAAGAAAATCTTCTATTATAGAGTATTGTTCGTAATTTTTGTTAATTCTTGTTATTTCGCGGTTTAGCTCGTCGCGGTTATATACTACACTACTATTATAGATACCTTTACTTGAACCTTCATGCAGCGGTTTTACAAATGCTGGATATTTGACCTTTGGGTAACCGTTTACAAGGGTATCTGTGATAAAAAATCGGGGGTTTGGGATGCCGTAATATGTTAATATTTCTTTACATCGTGATTTATCGTGACAGTTACCAATAGTGATGGGATCGCTTGCGGTGTAAGGAATTTTAAGCATTTCAAGCATTGATGGTATATGAGATTCGCGGGATGCGCCTCCAAAACCTTCAGCCATATTGAAAACTATGTCCGGCATTTCTTTTTGGAGTTTATTAAAGGCATTTTCGTCAGCTTCAATCAGCAAAACTTCATGTCCAGCTTTTTTGATAGCATGCTCAACAGCAGAAATTGTTTCTTCGTCATCCCATTCTGCATAAACATCATTTATACGATGAGAATAATTGTTGATTAGATTATCATCAACAAACAATTTATCCTGAGTTTTTTTATCCTGTCCTTCGGATATTACTTCAGGAACTTTTTTTATATTGTAAGTAAATCCAACTCTCAAAAAGTTTTTACTTATCTCCTTTTATTTTTTTTTGACGATGAATATTTTTTTTGATACTTCTAAAAACTTTTTACAAAAATTTTTTACGGTAATCACATCACCATTCAAAAATCTATGCAAATATAACATTCTATTACTCATAGTCAATAGGTCAACAAAAAAAAGTGAAAAAAATTTTAATGAAAAATTATTCAATAAATTTTTTTTAAAAAAATAATTTGAGTAATAGAAAATAGTTTCAAAATATTTTTAACAATTCATTCTATGTTAAACAATAAATATAAATAGCTAATTGCTCCTTATTAATTGAATTGAACTTACAATCAATTAAAAGTATTTTTGGTTTCATTGAAAATAAATTATAATGTTTGATAAATTAGAAAAAGTAAAAGAACGGTATAACAAAATTGCTGAGCTTCTTAATAAACCCCAAACAGCTAATGATCAGAAGGAATTCCGCAAATTATCAAAGGAATACAGCGATCTTACAGATATAGTCAACGCATACGATAAATACGTGAAAGTAAAGCATCAGCTTGAAAAAAACAAAAAACTGCTTTATGAAACAAATGATCCCGATATGAAGGAGCTTGCCTCAGCAGAACAGGAAGAACTTCAAGGCAAGTTTGATAAACTTGAGGCAGAAATAAAAGAATTACTGGTTCCAAAAGATCCTAATGACAGTAAAAATGCCATGCTTGAAATAAGAGCCGGAACAGGCGGGGATGAAGCCGCACTATTTGCAGCTGATCTGTACAGAATGTACACTCGTTATGCTGAACGCAAAGGATGGAGAATGGAAATAGAATCATTCAATGAATCAGGCGGACCCGGTGGAATTAAGGAAGTTGTAGTTTTTGTTACAGGTAATAATATTTACGGTACTTTAAAATATGAAAGCGGTGTGCACCGCGTGCAAAGAGTGCCTGAAACAGAAACACAGGGAAGGGTGCATACTTCTGCAGCTTCGGTTGCTGTACTTCCAGAAGCGGATGAGGTTGATATTGAAATTAACCCTGTTGATTTAAAAATTGATGTATTCCGTTCAGGCGGTGCAGGTGGACAAAATGTTAATAAGGTTGAAACAGCTATTCGCATTACTCACATTCCCACAGGAGTTGTTGTGCAATGTCAGGATGAACGCTCACAGCTGAAAAACAAACAAAAAGCAATGAAAATACTTCGCTCGCGCCTGCTGGAAGCAGAAATAGAAAAACATAACAAAGAAATTTCAACTAAACGAAAGCTTATGGTCGGCTCTGGCGATAGAAGTGATAAAATTCGAACTTATAACTTTCCTCAAAACCGTTTAACCGATCACCGTATTGGATTAACTATGTATAATCTTTCACAAATAATGGAGGGCGACCTTGAAGAACTCTTTGAAAAGCTAAAGATTGCAGATAGAGCTGAAAAGCTGGCAGAAGAACAAACTGTCTAATATAATAGAGATTCTGTTTAACATTAATCATTTCTACAAAATCTTGAAATTAAACAGCATTATTTTATTAATTAAAGACTGTAAAGATTTGATACTGGTAAAATTCAATAATTAAATTCAAATAATAACTATGCAATCAGAAACAATTAAAACTGGTAAATGCCCTGTTTGCGGTTCAAATGAAGTTTATGATAACAGTATTAAGTTAATACAGGGATACCGTCCTTTTATAAATGTATCTGCAGTAAAAGGTTTTACTATAATTACATACGTGTGCATTAACTGCGGTTATTTTAAAGAATTTATCAAAGACGAAGATTTAAAAAACGAAAAACTGATAAAAAAAGTAAAGGAAAATTGGCATAAAACCTCCATTGGAAAAAAGGAATAAGTTAGAAGAAAATAAAGAAAGACAAAGCTGCAAATATTAACTAATTGAGTATATTAATATAAAAACAGTTAAACCTAATCAAGATCCCTTTCTTGCTCTGCGTTATGCAGAATTCCGTTATTTTCTTTTCACAAATTTTTTTGTAACTGTAGGGCTGCTAATCCAGGAAGTCATTATAGGGTATGAATTGTACCGGCTTACTCATGACCCCCTTGCAATTGGCATGATAGGGCTTGCCGAAGCAATACCTTTTATACTGCTTTCGCTTTTTGGAGGTCATTATTCTGATAAACTTTCAAAAAAGAAAATTATGCTATGGTCGCTCGCGTTTACTATGCTTGCATCTGCAGTATTGTATTTTCTTTCATTCAATTTGTTGACCGAAGCTCATGCAGATGAACTTAAACATGTAATTTGGGCAGTAATTTTTTTTATTGGTACATGCAAAGCATTCTTTTTTCCGGCATCTACTGCTATAAAAGCTTATCTGGTGCCAAGAGAAGTTTACGCTAATTCAGCTGCATGGAGCTCTTCATCATGGCAAACAGGTGTAATTATCGGACCGGGGATCTCGGGGTTTCTATACAGTCTGTTTGGTTTTTCAGGAACGCTTTTATTTGTAATCGGAATACTTTTGCTCTCAATACTTGCAGTTTCATTGATTAAAAATCGACCACCCGATCCTTCTGAAGAAGGTACAATGTTTGAGAAAATTAAAGAAGGGTTAAAATATACATTTAAAACTAAAATTATTTTTTACTCCATTTCTCTTGATATGTTCAGTGTGATGTTTGGAGGTGTTGTTGCCATACTTCCTTTATTTGCTGAAGATATTCTTCATGTTGGACCTGAAGGTCTTGGGATAATGCGTGCGGCACCATCAATTGGAGCTGTACTTGTGCTATTTTTGCTCTCAAAATACTCTCCCATGAAACGTGCATGGCGGAATCTGCTTTGGGCGGTTACCGGATTCGGAATAGCTACACTTGTATTTGCGCTTTCCGAAAACTTTATTCTTTCAGTTGCTGCGTTATTTGCAACAGGTGCTTTTGATAGCGTAAGTGTCGTAATACGTTCAACGCTGCTGCAGCTGCTTATTCCTGATAATATGAGAGGAAGGGTGAATGCCATCAATGGAATTTTTCTTTCAACATCAAATGAAATAGGTGCATTTGAATCGGGGCTTGCTGCCAAAATTATGGGTGGCGTTTTATCTGTAGTTTTTGGTGGCATAATGACAGTAATTACCGTAGGTTATATCTTTTTCAGGAGCCGTGATTTGCTGAAAAGGGACTTTTCATAATAATAGTTATTATTTAGGTAACAAGAATCTTACATTTAAACTGTTAAATGAAAAGGTTATATTTGTAAAATTTTTAATGAAATGGGATGATAAATCCCTTTTTTAATAAGGAGAAAAATAAATGTTAGAAGAATTATTGAAACTTGTTGGCGGCGAGGCAGGTGAACAAATAATCAACAATCCTCAAATTCCCAACGAACATAACGATGCTGCAGTAAATACAACAACTGAAAGTATTATAGATGGGTTAAAAGGTCAAATAGCATCGGGTAACGGTGCAGATGTATTAAGTCTTCTCGGGGGCAAATCTTCTATAAGCGGAAATCCGCTTGTGGGAAGTTTAACTAATAATGTTACAAACTCTCTGATGGAAAAAATTGGTATCACTAACCCTGTTGCAAAACAAATCGCTGCAGCTTTGGTTCCTGTGGTTATAAGCAAACTTGTTTCTAAAACAAATAATCCAAATGATAGCTCGTTTGATATAAATTCTATTTTCGGTTCTTTAACTGACGGAAAATCTGATCAATTTGATCTGGGCAGCTTGTTGGGAGGCAGCAATACAAATTCTGAGCAATCTGCTGATTTAGGCAGTATTTTTAACATTCTTTCAGGAAAATAATCTGTTAATTATCTATAAAAAATGAAAACTATATTAATATTATTTATTACAACTTTATTTTTTATATCTTGCAGTAAAAAAGAAGAAATTAAAACTAGCGATTCTCAAAAAAATGATTCTGCTTCGCAAATTAACAAGGAAGTAAAATCCAATACAACTGATAATGCTAAGCCCAACGAGTCATTAAGTGAAGGAATTAAAGATATTGTTTATGAAACAGATAATCTGCCTAAATCTGTAAAGTATGAAGGAAAAATTGTTGCAGGTGCAAAATGGGAAGATAAAAACGGGAAAAATGTACTAATTATTTGTGAAACTGAAGAAAAAAGTTCGGGTGATAACCGCTCAAAGGAACTTTTTGGCTATCAATACTTATTAGAAGGCGAAAATGCTAAAATGCTTTGGAAAGTAAATGATTTTATTAAAGATTGCCCTGTAGATGTTTCATTAGCGCTTATAACCGGTTCGCTTACTGTAACAGATATAAACAAAGATGGAATTGCAGAAAATACATTTCTATACAGAATGTCATGTAAGGGTGATGTTTCTCCTGATGATATGAAATTGATAATGCATGAAGGTGAAAATAAATATGCAATCCGCGGAGAGATGATCCAGGTTATGAATGGAGAAAAATATGGAGGACAAATGAATACCGATCCTTCGTTCAATAAAGCACCTGCCGGTTTTTTTGCGTATGCAAGGGAACAATGGAAAAAATATGAAACAGAAAAAATTGGCAACCAATAAGCATTAATTTCGTTTAATTTTAAATAAAAAAAGGGGTTCACCCCTTTTTTTATTTTCATCAATTCAAACAGTAATATTCATGCACAGAATCTTTTTGCAATGCTAGTAAAGTGCGAAGGTTAACATGATTAGTCATTGTTGTATTCAGCGCTTTTTCACTTCCTTGTAATAAAAGGTTAAATTTTTCAATCTCGGTTAAACCTACAGAGTTGGCAATTAAATAAAAACCCGGTTTTGGCAGTTTTTCTAAATCAAGCTTCAATACAAGTTTGTTATATTTATTAAATGCATCTAAAAGTTGTTTGCTTGGCTCAATTTTTCCTTTGTTAAGAAGTTCTAAATTGCCAAAAGGATAAAATCTTTCAGGATGCTCATCGTAGTATTTAAGTATATTAAAAATATCCACGCCCTTTACCGCAATATCCAATTCACCGTTTGGATATTTAACAAGCACTTTTTCCAATTTAACAAGCGAACCTGCCTGTTCTACATTACCGGTATGAATAAAAGGTATTCCAAAATATCCTCCGTTTGATTCAATATCTTCATATAGATTTCTATATTTTTTTTCAAAAATATGCAGAAATCTCGTCTCCCCCGGCAATACAACAATTCCGAGAGGAAAAAACGGTATATTTTCTTCCATAATGCAGGCTGTTTTATTTAACTATAATAGTGGATTTTACGACAACATTTAATAAAATATTTTCATATTTTAAAAGGAATTTATTTTATAAAAGGTTTCAAAAATACAGTATATTTTATGAAAAAAATTTTAGTGTCTATTTTTTCCATTTTAGTAGTTTTGTTCAGCATACACTCCAAAGAAATAATAACAACGGATAGTGATATAAACGGAAAAATTACTGTTGACGGACTTGAAAGGGAGTATATCCTTCATCTTCCCAAAAATTACGGCAGTGTTCCGCTGCCTCTTGTAATGGTATTTCATGGTGGAGGCGGTTCTGCTGAGCAGATAAAAGATCATGTTAAATTCAATAAAACTGCCGATAAAGAAAATTTTATTGTTGTGTATCCTAATTCCGTAGATAAAAACTGGAATGACGGCAGGTCAGGTTCTAAACTTCCAGATGATAGAGATGATGTAAAATTCATAAATATAATGCTTGATACGCTAATTTCTACTTATTATATAAATTCCGGAAGAATTTTTGCAACGGGAATTTCCAATGGTGCATTTTTTAGTATATATCTCGCTTTAAAAATGTCAGAAAGACTTGTTGCAGTAGCACCTGTTTGCGGAAATATCCCTGAAAACCTTCGGGATAACTTTAAACTTACAACACCTGTATCTCTGCTGTTAATAAACGGGACAAAAGATCCATTAGTGAAATACGAAGGCGGAGCTGTTGGATTTGGCGATGATGAAACAAAACGCGGTGTAAGTATTTCAACAGACTGGACTATCAAAATATGGACAGATAATAATTTCTGCCAAAATTCAAGTAAAATTGAACAAATGGAAGATAAAGAAGACGATGGCTGTACAGAAGAGAAGATAACTTATTATAAATGCGGAGAAGATTCAAAAGTTGTGCTGATAAAAATTAATGGAGGCGGGCATACATGGCCCGGAGCATCACAATACCTGCCTAAAATACTTGTAGGAACGGTTTGTAAAGATTTTAATGCAAACAATGTTATATGGGATTTCTTCAGTTCGCTGCCGCCAAAAAACTGAAAAATGAATAAATTATATATCAAAAATATGGTGTGCTCTCGCTGTATAACAGTGGTAAGAGAAGAGCTTGAAAAGCTGGGAATTAAATATATTTCCATCCAGCTTGGTGAGGTATTACTTACTGAGAATTTGAATAACAAAAAACTTGAGCAGCTTAAAATTTCACTTCTTAAAAACGGCTTTGAAATAATTGATAACTCCAAAAACAAGCTGATAGAAAAAATTAAAGCTTTGGTTATTAAAAGCATTTACGAAGAATTAAAGCCTGAGTCTATTAATTACTCTGAATACCTTTCAAAAGCTCTGGCAAAACCGTATCCCGTTTTAAGCAGTCTGTTTTCCTCTGTTGAAAATATAACAATTGAAAAATTTATTATTGCTCAAAAAATAGAACGAGCAAAAGAACTTCTTGTTTATGGTGAGCATACTTTGAGCGAAATTGCATATATGCTTGGCTACTCCAGTTCTCAGCATCTTTCTAACCAGTTCAAAAAAATTACAGGCTTTACGCCAAGCTACTTTAAAGAACTAAAAGAAAACAAAAGAAGATCAATTGATAGCTTATCAAATTAATTTCATCTAGAAACCACATAATCGCATATCTAAAAATCCTGTACAATAATTTTAAAATAATGTAACGTATCACTTAATTTTGTGTGTTAATTTTGTATCCATAAATTAAAAGGATAAATAAAATGAAACATACATACAGCATTAACGGAATGACCTGCAATAACTGTGCAGATAAGGTAAAATCGGCACTATTGGATTTAAATGAAATATTAAATGCTGAAATATCACTTATTCCTCCAAAGGCAGTAATTACTATGAATGAACACATTCCGTTGGCTATACTAAATAAAGCATTAGCAAAATCAGGGAATTATACGCTTTCTGAAAATGAATTCAATCATATATCTGAAAATAAAATAGCTGTGCAACATTTAAGCAACAAACAAATAATTTCTGATGTTAAATATTCTGAAGAAAAACAGTCTTTTTTTAAAACATATAAACCCGTTTTATTAGTGTTTATATATTTATTTATTACAGTAACATTAAGTATTATATTATCCCAAAGTTTTGATATAATGGCTTTAATGCAGCTTTTCATGGGAGGATTTTTTCTGGTATTTTCGTTTTTCAAAATGCTTGATCTTAAAGGTTTTGCATATTCATATATGAGCTATGATATCATTGCCAAAAAATGGCTGCCATGGGGATATATTTACCCTTTTGTTGAGCTTTTACTGGGCTTATCATTTTTATTTCATGTTATGATAAACGAAATAATTATTGTAACACTTATTGTAATGAGCTTAAGCAGTATTGGTGTTATAAAAAGTGTAATATCTGGTAAAAAAATTCCGTGTGCCTGTCTTGGTACAGTATTTAATCTGCCTGTTTCAAACATTACTCTTATTGAAGATCTGTTAATGGTAATAATGTCAGCAATAATGCTGATAATTTAATTGATTATAAAATTTAAAATATAAAATATGAAATACTTAAAAATAATTTTATTAATCACGGTTATATCATTTTCTGTTAACTCATATTCTCAGCATGATCACCATAACATGAATACAGATGATAAAACTATAACTCCAAAAGATTCGTTAATTATGCAAAACGATAGTACCAAAAATAAACATCATGATATGCATCATGAAAATAGTGAAAATGTGGAGCATAGCGGAAGTGTGCCAATGTCACACATATACTCTTTAAGTTTGGATATGAACCGCAACGGTTCAGGTACTGCATGGCTTCCTGATGATGCACCAATGAACGGATATATGCTTCACAAAAACGGCTGGATGATAATGTTCCATGGAAATATCTTTCTGCGATATACTTCAACGGATATCAGCAAAACCGGTAAATATGGTGCAAGCAGGTGGGATGCACCAAATTGGTTAATGGGTATGGCACAGCGAAAGGCTGGTTTGAACGGTCTTATTGCTTTTAGAGTTATGATTTCATTAGATCCTGTAACTGAAAGCGGAAATGGCTATCCCCTGCTGTTTCAATCAGGTGAAACCTGGAAAGGCAAACCGCTTGTAAACAGACAGCATCCGCATGATTTTTTTGCAGAAATAAGTACAGCTTACACACACAGAATAAATAAGGATATTGATGTTACTGGATACTTTGGTTACCCGGGAGAACCGGCTTTAGGACCGGTAGCGTTTATGCACAGAGTATCAAGTTTAAATAACCCCGATGCCCCGCTTTCTCATCACTGGCAGGATGCTTCACATATTACATTCGGAGTTGCAACTTTTGGTTTAAGATATAATATATTTAAACTTGAAGGCTCAGCATTCAATGGCAGTGAACCTGATGAAGAACGCTGGGGTTTTGATAAGATGAAATTGAATTCGTACAGCTGGCGATTATCCATAAATCCTTCAAGAAGCTTAGCTTTGCAGGTATCACAAGGATATATTAAATCACCCGAAATTCTTGAACCCGGTGTTGACGTAACAAGAACTACTGCCAGCATTATTCACGCATATAACATCAATAGTACACAATATATAAATTCAACTCTTGCTTGGGGTTATAATAACAAAGGTCATGGACATAAAGAACATTCTGTTCTTTTAGAAAGCAGTTTACAGATAAATAAGATTGCGGTTTACGGAAGATATGAATTTGTTCAAAAGGATCCTGACGAGCTTTCGTTATCGGGATTTAATCATGATACAAAATTTAATATAAATGCATTAACACTAGGTACCAATTATAAAATATTTCAGTTTGCAAATACCAGTTTAGCAGCGGGTATTCAAGGCAGTATATATTTTCCCCCAAAGGAACTTGAGCTCTATTATGGTAAAAATCCTGCTTCAGCACAGATATATATTAAACTGTACCCCGTAGATATGTAATAATATTATTTTTAAAATTAAAATAAATCAGAAATTTAGAATATACTAATGGAACACACTCATAATCATTATAATAACATAAGTTCAAAAAACGATAATAATTTTCTACTGGCTTTAAGTGCAACATTGCATTGCTTATTAGGATGCGGATTAGGTGAAGTTGCCGGAATGATTATTTCAGTTCCTTTGATGCTGGATAACAATTCAACGATGATACTTTCAATAGTTCTTGGAATAATTGGAGGTTTTGGATTGGGAATTTTCCCAAAGGGCAGGTTACAAATGGAAAGCTGCATTTTAACAGGTTTAAATTGCTGAAGGGTTAAGTATTGAAGTCATGAAAACTTTTGAAGTTATTGCACAAATGAATATACCTGGGGTAATGGAATCTGGTCTTGGAGATATGCTTTTTTGGTATGGTATGATCCTTAGTCTTGTAGCTGGATTTATTGCTGCATTTCCCGTAAACTATTATTTTGTTAAAATTGGGATTAGACATAGTCATTGAAATAATTTTTAAAATTATTCCGCTTTAAATCCCACATTTGAAACGATTCGTATATTATATTGGTTAATAAATTTAAATAGAACAGGAAAACCATATAATGTTTAAAAATAAAATGATATTATTACTGCTATCGGTAATATTTATTTCTGCATCTGCTTATGGATGTTCGTTTTTTGGGATTAAATCTTATAAAGTATCAAATAATAAAGATGAAAATAAAACAACAACAAATTCTAAAATGAGTGACTCAACTAATAATGAAAACATAAATTACGAAACAGCAATACTTGCAGGCGGTTGTTTCTGGTGTGTGGAAACAATATTTCAAGATATAAAGGGGGTTGAAAAAGTGGAATCAGGGTATTCCGGAGGAACTGTAAAAAATCCTTCTTATCAGGAAGTCTGTACGGGAAATACCGGACATGCAGAAGCAATTAAAATTACATTTGACTCCACCGTAATATCATTTGAAAAACTGTTAACTGTTTTCTTTCATGTTCACAATCCAACAACCGTAAACAAACAGGGTGCTGATGTTGGTACACAGTACCGCTCAGCAATATTTTACATGAATGATAATCAGAAAAAAACGGCTGAAAAAGTTATTGCAGATATAACCGCATCAAAACTATGGGATGACCCAATAGTAACAGTAGTAACAAAATTTGATAATTTCTATAAAGCTGAGGATTACCATCAGGATTATTATAACAACAACCCAAACCAGGGTTATTGTTCGTATGTAATAGCCCCAAAAGTTAAAAAATTCTATAAGGAGTTCCCCGAGCTTCTTAAAGAAAATGTGAAATAAAAATTTAAAATGCACTTATTAAGGCAACTTTCAAGCTGTCTTTTTTTTAAATATTAATTATATGTTAATTTAAAATTTTAACTATTTGTTATTTAAACATTACATTATATATTTGCAAAATCAATTAATTTATGAGTTGGCTATATCTCATTATTGCCGGTATATTTGAAATCTGTTTTGCTCTCTCATTAAAATACTCACAAAGTTTTACCAAACCATTACCAACAGTATTATTTATTTTATTTACAATTTTAAGTTATTTTTTTCTTGATAAAGCTATTAGCACAATACCATTGGGCACAGCTTACGCTGTATGGACAGGCATTGGTGCATGCGGTATTGCAGTAATTGGTATCTTGTTTCTTAAAGAACCTGCTGATTTTTGGAGAATATTTTTTATTTTAACTTTAATTGGATCAATAATTGGACTAAAATTTATTACTACATAAAAACTGTTTATGAAATTAATATTAAAATTATTAATTCTGTTTATATTTAACCACACACTGTATTCCGGTGATAATTTCACTAATTTAAAATTAAAATTAAACAATACCTGTAAAACAGAGCAGTTTATATTACGCCCAAAGCCAAATTTTAAAAAAGCAGATATGCTGGTAATTTGGTACCTGCCTGTTATTATTAATCCCATGCTTGTAATAGAAGATAAGAAAGTATTTATTGGACTGACAAAAGAAATCTCAATAGGAATTATTCCCTACGGAAGAGTTGCTTTTGAGTATTCGTATATATTTAGAAATTATAATAAAAATCATTTACGATTTTCATACAATTATGATATTATTCTTTCTGCATCTGATTTCGTTGCATTTATTGCTACGCCCGGTGCAGGGTACTTTACAGATACAAAGAATAACGGCTGGTTTTTGCATGGTTCAATAGGCGCTTTAATGGGTCCGGGGGAGCCTTTTGTATTTATACCTTATTTTAGATACCGGCATACCTTCATTTCCCAAAAGATAAGCTCCGATATTAACGATATTTCTCTAGGGGTTGGTATTTCATTTTACTATTAATTGAATCATATTCTGGATATTTTTTACAAAATAAATTATTTAAAACATTTACAAAAAAATTTCGCCTGAGTTTAAGTAATTCATCACACAAAAAACGAATAATTTTACCTATATTTACAAAAATATTTATACATTTAAATAAATAAGTTATGGAACCACCTGTAAATTATCCTCAGGGCGAAACCTATCAGGGTAAAAAAATTTACGGAAGAAAAAAAGGCTGTGCAAAATTCAGCTGCTTTGGTATTGTGGGAGCTTTAGTTGTTCTTATTGTAATTGGTTTTATTATTTATGAATTTGCTATTCCTGCTTTAAGACCAAACAGTATAAGCGGAAGCTTTCTAAATGCTGTGATTGTACCATCTAAAAGCGGAGGTGAGAAAGTTTGGATTCTAACAGATGGCTCGTTTAATTTCATTCAAACTACCAAATCTCCGGGAAGAACTTCTACCGGAAGAGAATGCTATTTTTGCAAAACATATACATATATTATTGATCCTAAAACAGAAAAAGTTATATCAAAAATAAAAACACCTTATGAGGATATTATTACAATTATTGATCTGGTTTATTATGATGGTAAAGTATGGTCAATTACCCGTGAATATGGTGAAAATGAACCGAGAATAGAAGCATTTGATTCTGAATCCGGTGAAAAAGTCATGGATACAAAGGCATTTATTGCAAAATTTCCCCAGCTTTCAGCAGGGTTAACCGAAGCACATTATGATAAAGATGATTTTACAATACGGCTTAAAACCAGAGATGGCAGAGAAGGTATATACGGAATAGCTGATAATAAATTATATAAGGATAATTCAGAATTTAATAAATCACGTGAGAAAGATTCAACTATAACTACTTTAGCAATACTTGCACCAGAGGACAATTCATCAAGTCCCCGCAAAAAACTTATGATTGCAACCGGACCTAAAAATAATATTGAATACAATATTTCATCCCTTGAGCATTATACCGGAGGTGATGATCAACTTAGAGATTATTATCATATTAATATTTCACAAACTACAGATAAAGTTTACCTTGAGGGAATATTATATTATGCTGATAAAGATTATGCATTTATTGTTTATCTTGACCAACTCGGAAAGAAATCAAACCGTATATTAGCTTGTATAGACTTGAAATCAGGAAAAGAGCTTTGGACAGCCGATAAGGATATTCTTTTTAAGGAAATGCGCATAGATGAAGAAGATGATACTTTTTCAAGTCTTTTCTTTACAAAAGATAACATATCAGTTAGGCGTGAAGGAAACTTAGTTCTGCTTGCATTAAAAGGAGTTGGTATTATAGGATTTGATCTATTATCTGGCAAAAAAATTCTTGAAATGGAAATTTGATTAAAATTATGAAAAAGGCACTAAAATTTTCTGTAGTAGTAATTATAATTGCATTTATCGGTATTCAGTTCATTAACAGGCCGGTTAAAATCACTACAACAGAAATAATGCCGGGTCATATAACAAAAGTTATGAGTGTTCCTTCAAATGTTGAAAACATTTTAAAACGTTCTTGTTATGATTGCCATAGCGATCATACTGTATGGCCATGGTATAGCAATGTAGCGCCGGTTTCCTGGCTGGTAGCAGATGATGTTATACGAGGCAGAAAAAAAATGAATTTCAGTCAATGGGATAAGATCTCCGCGTCGAAGCGTGAAGCAAGGCTTAATGAAATTTGTGAACAGGTAAATTCCGGAGAAATGCCGCTTGAAAAATATCTTTATATACATACAGATGCAAAACTTTCGCAGGCAGATAAAGATATTTTATGTCAATGGATAGAAATTGAATTGAAAAAACTTGAAGAAGATGACGAGGATAACTAATTTATAATTAGTTGTTTATATTGACAATATATGCTTTTATTATTGTTTAATTTGTAAAAATATATAGAAACATATTTTCCTGCAGGAAGCAAAAATAAATAATTCTAAACAAAATGTAAAATTTCAATTTATATACAGTTTTTTTTCAAAGAGAGCAATAAATGCTCTCTTTTTTTATCATTTAATCAGTCTATACACTTGGTTATTTTATAAGAATTATTAATGAAAAAAACCATCGAAAAAATTTTAATAGATATTACCGGCTGGGCTGGATCTGTTTTTGTTCTTGCTGCTTATGGCTTACTTAGTACTCATAAACTTAAAGCAAACTCAAAAATTTATCAGATATTAAATATTGCGGGGAGCGTATGCCTGATATTTAATACATTTTTCTATAGCGCATATCCTTCAACATTTGTAAATATAGTGTGGCTTGCAATTGCTATATACGCATTGTATAATATATATAAATCTTCTGAAAATACTGACTAAATAATGATACATGATTTTGCAGGAAAAGAAACACTGAACAAAATTGCAGATAATCTGAAACCCTATATTCACAGAACTCCTGTATTAAGCTCTGAGCAGATTAATAAAATAGCTGATGCCCATATATTTTTTAAATGCGAAATGTTTCAGAAAACTGGTTCGTTTAAAGTACGCGGAGCAATGAATGCTGTTCTTCAGTTAAGTGATGAACAAAAAGAAAAAGGCATAATAACACATTCCTCAGGAAACTTTGCTCAAGCGCTTGCTTATACGGCAAATAAAACAGGAATTAAAGCTACTATAATTATGCCGCATGGTGTTGTTGCATCAAAACGCGATGCAGTTCTGGGTTATGGTGCTGAAATCATATATTCCGGAAACCAGCCGCTTGACCGTGAAAATAAGTGTGAAGAAATCAAAAACAAAACAGGTGCTGTATTTATTCATCCCTCCAATGATATTAATGTCATACACGGACATTCATCCTGTGCAATTGAGCTTATTAATGATTCAGAAAAACTTGATGCCGTAATAGCACCTGTTGGAGGCGGTGGATTAATTAGCGGAATTGCACTTGGATTTAAAAATTTTTCCAAAGATACAGCTATTTTTGCAGGCGAACCTGCAAATGCTGATGATGCTTTCCGTAGTTTTAAGTCTGGAAAAATTATTCCTGTTAATAATCCAAATACCATTGCAGACGGGTTGAAAACATCACTCGGTAATGTAACTTTCCCAATAATAAAAGAAATGGTAACTGAAATTTTCACTGTTACCGAAGAAGAAATAATTTTTGCGATGAAAATAATTTGGGAAAGATTAAAAATTATAACCGAACCTTCCGGTGCTGTTGCATTTGCAGCTTTGATTAAAAACAAAGAGTTGTTTAAGGGTAAAAACATTGCAGTAATTTTATCAGGAGGTAATGTTGATCTGAACAAGCTGCCATTTTAATTAGGATGGTTATTTTCCGCATTTTAAATAATTCATAAAATATCCTTCCATGCATCAACATCATTTGAAAACTTAAATTTATAACCAGCTTTTATTAATTTATCGGGAAGTGCTCTTCTTCCATCTAGTATAACTGTGCTCATCTCTCCTATTATTGCCTTTATCATAAAAGGAGGGGTTCCTAAAAACGCCGGTCTTCCCAGCAGCTTTGCTGCATGCCTAATAAATTCATTGTTTGTAACCGGCTCAGGAGCTGCTGCATTATAAATTCCATTCAGTTTTTTATTATCTGCTGCAAATAAATATATATTTATCAGGTCATCAATATGTATCCATGAAACATATTGTTTCCCTGAACCAAGAGATCCGCCAACAAAATATTTCACCGGCTTTAAAAGCTTATATACTGCATCAGAATTCCTTGCCAGCACAAACCCCATTCGCAGAATAACTGTTCTTATACCAAGGTCATTTGCTTTTAAAGCTGCCTGCTCCCAATCATTTACTAATTTCCCTAAAAAAGAATCCGCCGGCGGAGCATCTTCATACATTGCTTTATTACCGGTATTTCCATAGTAGTCAACCCCTGAAGCACTTATAAAAACATTGGGTTTATTAACCATATTACTGAAAAGTTCGATAAGACTGATTGTTGTATTTATTCTTGAATCATAAAAGTCTTTTTTGGCTGTTTTTGTCCACCTTTTAGAGCCAAGATTTGACCCTGCTAAATTTATCACTGCATCAATTTTTTCCGAACTCAAATTCTCAATTTCATTGTAAGCAATAATTATTTTATATCCGCGGAGCTTTTTTTTTGCTTTTATCGGGTCTGAAGTGAGTGCAATATATTCATCTCCTCTGTAAATTATTGCATTAATTAAATAATCTCCAACCATACCGGTAGCACCAGTAATAAGAAAAGTTTTAGGCATCCGATTTTCAGCACCTGTTTTTATTTTATCACTCCAAAATCTCTGAAAATATTTTCGGTAATTGCCTTTCTAGATTCAGCAAACCGGGGATTATCTTTTTCTGTTTCAATATTTAACGCAAAATAATATATATTATCACTTTTCTCTATCCATCCAACCAGCCAGCCAATATTTTTCTTATCAACAACTCCCCAGCCTGTTTTACCGCGCATTATATATTCACCTGTGGAATCAAGCATAATAATACTTTTTAATATATCAATTGATCTTTTAGATACCGGCAGTTTATAACTATTTAACTTTTTAAGAAATTCTATTTGTTCTGCCTGTGATATTTTCATGCTTCCTTCCAGCCAGAAATTATCAACACCGCTTGAAATATCCTTATTTCCATAATTAAAATTATTAACCATTTCCTGCATTTTTTCTGCACCAACCCGCCTTGCAAGCTCGCGGTAATACCATACACATGAATATTTTATTGCTTCCTTTAAATTCAAATCCTTTTCACATACCTCTCTGCTTTTAACGCTATCCCATTTAATCACAAAATTTTCATCCGTTATTACCCCGGTTTCCAGCCCAATAATACTGTTAGGAATTTTAAAGGTTGATGCAGGTGTAAATCTGATAAAACAACGGGCTGAATCATAATAATAATATTTATTGCCATACATATCATATACCATAAAAGAACCATTTACATCATATTCATCAAAATATTTCTTTATATCTTGTGCATTTAATGTTGATGTAATAAATAAAATCGATATTATAAATATTTTCATGATAAAAATTTATGTATTTAAAAGTTAATTGGTTTTCGCAATTATTACATTGATGATTTCACATGAAGAATACAAAAATAAGCTGTTAACTTTTGATTTACAATCTTTTCTAGAAAAATATAAAGGTTCTGCTGTGTTGAATCTTAAAAATAAATTCCCTTCAATGTATAAAATACTATCAGAGCAGATTAAAAATTACCCCAAAGCATTTAAAAAAATGCCAATTTTTACTGCAAATTACTGTTATTTAACTTCTAAAAGTTATGAACAATCCAGTGGTGAAGCTCTTGCAAAATATAAATCAATGTTAATAAACGGGAATATATTAATAGATTTGACTGCTGGTTTAGGTATTGATGATATTGCCTTTTCAAAAAACTTTAAAAAAGTAATTTCAGTTGATCCTGATCAGGAACTTAATTTACTTTCAGAAATAAATTTTTCTAAACTTGGTATTTCCAATATTCAACGGTTTACAAGTAAGGCTGATGAATATATTAAAAATGACTTTAAAGCTGATATTATTTATATTGATCCCGACAGAAGAATTTCAAATAATGAAAATAGAGCAGTTACGTTGCATAATTCATCACCGGACATTTTATTATTACTTAACCGCCTATTTGAAATATCTTCGGTTATACTGCTCAAACTCTCACCGCTGATTGATATTAAATACATTAAAAACAAACTAAAAAATATTCAATGGATTCGTGTTGTTTCTCTGGCAGGTGAAGTAAAGGAAATTCTCGTTTTGCTTAATTCGCTATACTCAGGAAAAACAAATATTATTGCAGTCGATGTAAAACCCACAGGCAGATATACAGAATACCTGCATACAGGTAAGTATAAATCCTCTTCAATTAATAATATTTATTTTATTGCAGCCGGTGCTGCAATAATAAAAGCCGGGGTATTGAATGAATATGGAAAAGAGAATGGTTTTTGCAGATTGAATAAAACCTCGCCTTATTTTACTGCTGATAAATTACCTGCAAAACTTATCGGCAGAGCTTTCAGGATTTTACACTTTGATGAATTTTCAAAATCAGTATTTAGAAAATATATTTCTGAGCGGGAATTGTTTAAAGCAAATATATCTTGCAAAGGTTTTTATACTAAACCGGATGATATAAAGAAAATTTTCGGTTTAAAAGATGGCGGGAGTGAATATTTTTTCTTTATATTAACAGATCGAAAAGAAAAAATGTTTTATCATTGCCATACTATAAACAATGAGGAATAATTTTAATGAAAAAATAAAGGGATGCAGCCCAAATCTACTGCATCCCACAGGATATTAGAGGAGAATCTTGCTTAAACAGCAAGTTCTTTGAAACAATCTTTAAAAATAGTTTTATACAGTAAATACCAGTAAAATTATTAATAGTATTTCATATAGAATAATTTGCGTTATTGCTTTACTAGTTTTCAAAAATCTTCGTTTATCCTCGTTTTTTTAAATATAATTGAATTTTCCGGACTTTTTCTATCGGATAATTTTACCTGCATCTTTGCACATGCAGTTTCGTTTATAACATACATTTTCCCGGCAACAAAAACCCATAAACAATTTTTTGCTGAATTAAAATGAAGACTTTCCCATTTAGCTTTTAAAGTCATTTTATTTTATTCTCCAATCCCCAGTATGTTTAAAAAACTGTACAGGTAGTTTGTAAACCCCGGCATTGAAAGCATTATCGGTAATAGTGTAACAACTACAGCAAGTGCAAACAAAATGTTTTTAAACGATTTAATAATTAATGAACCTATATCCATAATAGTATCCCCCCTTTTGAACTATTATTAATTTCAGATGAACCTTTTTAATTCTATTTACATATATAAATTAAATACTAATAATCTTTAAATATTATTTTTTTTATTAATTTTTAAAACACTATTTTATCAAAACCATTTTTTTTGTTTTGATAAAGTTGCCGGCTTTAAGCCTGTAAAAATATACTCCGCTAGGTAAAACTGATGCATTATAAGAAACTTCATACTCACCCGGCAATAAATTTTCATTAACAAGAATATTTACCTCTTTCCCAAGTATATCAAACACAGCAAGTTCTGTAAATGCTGTTCTTTTTATGGCAAATCTTATCTTAGTTGAAGGATTAAATGGATTTGGAAAATTTTGATACAGTTTGAAATCTTTTGGAATGTTTGAATTTATATTTACTATTCCGGTTATATTAAATGTATCAAGATAAAAATTTACAGTGTCCTGATTTAATGTGCCAATATCCAGCTGTCGGGTTTCTGATACATATCCAAGTCTTTGAACGGTAAGAGTGTACGTCCCCGGAATTAATGTACCCAAATTGTATTGTTGTGCATTGTTGCTTTGAACCGCTTTTACAAATGATGTATCTTTTTTAAGATACAATATTGAACCCTTAAGAAAAGGATATGAACCTTGAGGAGGTGAGATATTTAGATAAACATGACCTGAAACATTTGATGCTATACTGCCATCTGATATTACAGAGTTTCTGCGTATAACATATATGTTAATATTAGTTAAATTATTATCAGCATATAATACACCTGCATTTATCCATTGTATAGTTGAAGGATAGTAAGTGGGTACATAACCTGTATCAGCCGGATTATCATTAAGTTCATCATCCGGAAATATCATAACTCTTAAAGTACTATCTCTTTGAGGTACTTTTAATAAAGAAAAATTTCCATTTGTACCAACATTGGCAGAATCAACTACAATTATTTCTCTGGTAACAACATCCATTCTTACAAGTCTTACCCTGCCCGATGTAACCGGTGTATTGTTCTCATACCTTACAGTTCCAGAAATTGTTATTGCCGGTTGATTTTTCCACATAGCAGTATTATAAATCCATTTGCCGCCTGCACTAGAATATTCCCCGCCTGAAACTAGTATTGTATCTGTTCCGAAATAAGTATAAACTGCATTTGTATTATCGTTATGTCCTGTTAGCAATCTGCTCCATTGACTTCCGTTCCAGCTTGCAATTCGATCAACAAATAATCCTGTTCCTGTTTTTCTAAAATCACCTGCAACTATTAACTGATTTTTATACACCGTCAAAGCTGTAACTTCTCCATCCTGTAGACCGCTGCCTACACTTGACCACGAAGAACCGTTCCATTTTGCCAAATAATCCTTGTTATTTGAACCAATTTGTGTAAAATCACCTCCAACGTATAAATTACCGTTAAATACAGTTAATGCATTTACCTCACCATTAAAATCATCTACTGTAAAAGAACTCCAGTTGCTGCCGTTCCATTTTGCTATATCGTTAATTTCTGTTGAACCGGAGTGCGAAAACCATCCCCCTGCAACCAGTCCGCCTGTATATACAGTCAATGCATTTACTTTATCTGAACTGCCGGTTAAACCGCTACCTAATGCACTCCAATTGTTACCATTCCATTTTGCTATATTGTTTGCAGTAATTCCGCCAGCACTGGAAAAATTACCACCTGCTATTAGATTTCCTGAATAAACCGTTAATGCAAGTACTTCATCTTTAATACCGCTTCCAAGTCCTTGCCATGAAGTTCCGTTCCACCTTGCAATGTTTTCAACATTGTTTAAGCCAGCTTCATTAAAAAATCCCCCTGCTATTAGTTCATTATTAAAGTCTGTGAGGGCATATACATCACCATTTATACCGCTTCCTAAAACTGACCATGTATTGGAAACAGGGTCGTAAGCGGCTATATTCTGTGCGCTAATTCCCCCAGCCATTGAAAATTCTCCGGCAACTATAATTTTGCCATTGTAAGATGTTACAGCATGAACTTCTCCGTTGGTACCGTAATTTAGTCCGCTCCCCATAGGTACCCAAGTTGCTTGTGAATACAATGATGCCGAGCATGTTATGATGACTAATAGTATCCTGTATATTGTCTTCAAATTCATTTTCCCTATTACTCTTTGTTTACATCTTTAAATATTTATCCCTAAATACACCGGGAAGTTCTGCTTCAAGCCATGATTGTTCAAAAAATAATGCCATTGCTTCCGCGAAGTTCTGGTTTTTAACTATAATATCACTTCTGTTATATCTTGAAATAGTAGGATCAACAAGACTTATATAAACTATCTTTCTGTCAAATATAGCCATATTCTGATAAACTTTTTTGGTAAGTTTAACCTCTCCTCCCTCACCTTCTGTTCCCTTAAATATTTCTATAAACTTATCAATTCCTACAACAATCCATTTTCCGCCTTCATTAATCCTGAAATTCTCACTTACCTCATATATTGTTTTCACAATACCGCCTTTCTTAACAAAATTTGCTGTAAACTTATCTATTGTTGTATCAGCCATTGCTTCCAGCTTGTTCATTAGCAGCAATTCTTTTGATGATGCTTCCCAAAGCTGCATAAATTTTGCTGAGCGGTGTTTGTTAAACCCTTTGATAAGCTCCACATCAACCTTCTCCCCCTCAAGCTCTTTAGCTTTAAAGATCGGTGTAAGCTTATCAAATGAGTCCTTTAACTTTGTTGTTTTATTTAAATAAGTATCATGTATTTCTTTTTCTATCTTATCCTGTACAACTTTCGGATCAATAATTTCATACTTAATTACACTGCTTGTTTGAATCTCGTTGCATATTCCTTTTTCAGTAAATGATTTAAGTATATCGTATGCTGATGAACGTGCAATTCCGCTTTTCTTGGCAATCTCACTTGCTGTATGTAAATTTCCTTCAAACAGAACACAGAATACACGACTCTCATAATTTGTAAACCCTAATGCCTCAAGATTTTGAATAATTTCTTTCACTAATTTTTGCCGTACTTTATACTACGGCAATTATACGCTTAATTTCTTATCTTGTCAAGTCTAATAACTAACTAAAAATTTGATTTTTATTTTATTTAATAACAGTAATTTAAAGTTTTAACTTATTTTTAATCTAAGTTTTAAAACATATAACTCATAACTTGTATTATATTCATCTTTTTGCTAAATTTTTATTCTTCTTTGATTTAATAGTTGTTTTTATAAGTTAAATTCACTAGAAGTACAAAAAATTCATCATTTGTGGCAATCAATTTTATATTTTTATTCTTATGCTTATCAGTTATTTTTTGAGATAAATATGAAAAGTTACGGCTCTGCAAATATAAAAATTGCTCTGCTTATCACAGGTGTGGTGATAATTATTGCAACTCTAATTTATACACAGGTTCTTGTTTCTGATATTTTAGAGCGAGAGCGTGATATAGCTAATCTTTATGCAAAAGCAATTGAATTTATTGCCACTGACCAAAGTCAGTCCGGTGAATATAATTTTATTTTAAGCAATGTTGTAACTTCAAACTCCATTAATTTTCCTATTGTTGTAACTGATGCTAAATCAAAAGAGCCAACATTTACAAGAAATTTAGATATTGATACTACATTGCCTCAAAAAGAACAGAATGAAAAGATAAAAGAAATAGTTATTGAAATGGACCGTATCAACCAGCCAATAAAAGTTTCGTTTCAGGATACCGTTCCGTTAAGTTATGTGCACTATGGACAATCTGTTCTGGCAACAAGGTTAAAACAGTTGCCAATAATCCAGTTTATTGTAGCAGGGATCTTTATTTTTCTTGGATACTTTGGTTTTAATTATATTAAGCGCACGGAGCAAAGTAATATCTGGGTAGGGCTTTCTAAAGAAACAGCTCACCAGCTTGGCACACCGCTATCATCACTTATGGGCTGGAATGAGCTGATAAAATCAAGCGCAAATGACCCCCTAAAGGTAACTCAGCTTTCGGGAGAAATGAGTAATGATATTGATCGATTAAGTAAAATAGCCAATCGTTTCAGTAAAATTGGTTCTAAACCAGATCTTAAACCGGAAAATGTTAATGAAATAATTGAAAAAGTTGTTAAATATTTTGAAGTAAGAATACCACGCTTAAACACAGGAACATTTGAAGCTACCAGCCGTAAAAAAATTGATCTTGAAATCAATGGTTTAAAATCGGCTATTGCACTTATAAATAGCGACTTGTTTGAGTGGGTTATTGAAAATTTAACTAAAAATGCCCTAGATGCCATTGAAAATTCTGCCGGTGCAATTAAATTTGATATTGAAGAAAAAGGCAGCCATGTGTTTATAGATGTTACAGATACCGGAAAAGGAATTGATTTGCGTTTTAAAAAAGATATTTTCCGTCCCGGTTACAGTACAAAACTGCGTGGATGGGGTCTGGGTCTAAGTCTTTCAAAACGAATTATTGAAACATATCACAAAGGCAAACTCTTTATAAAAGAATCTGCACCGGGTAAAGGTACCACATTCAGTATCAGACTTGATAAAGGCATAAAGAGTTCGTAGGGTGTTAAGAATTATTTTAAATCTATAATTTTAAATATATCCTGTTATAATAGGGATATCCGGCTTTTGCCTGACAGGAAAGTTTAAACTATGTTTGGTAAAAAAAATTTTGATGGGGAGCTTCTTGCTAAAAGACTAAAAGAATGTCCTCTTTTTAACGGTTTTTCAGGCAGTGAACTTAAATCACTTCTTGAAATTTCACACATCAGAGATTATTCAGAAAATGAAACCATTTTTTCACAATCTTCTATAGGATTATGTTTTTATATTATTGTAAAAGGTTCTGTGAAAATTATTTCAGAAAATAACGGTTCATTTTTAGTGTTAAGTGAACTAACCGAAGGTGCATATTTTTCTGAAGTACACCTATTCAGCGAAACTACCCATACCGTTAGTGCTCTTGCAGGAGAAATAACAAGGTTAATAGTTTTTGCAAAACCAGATTTTGAAGCTCTTGTAAAAAAAGAGCCGCGTCTAGGTAATAAAACTCTTCTTAAGTTTCTGGAATTTTTTGGAGGGAAGCTTGAAGAGCTGTACAAAGAAAATAAATTACTTATGCAGAAACTTACTAAATCCGGGATGTAAAATGAAATTCAAATTATTAGATCTTTTGTTATATACTGATTGAATAAGTACACCGAACAAATAAAGAAAATTTTAAATAATAAGACTGCAGTTATTTTTTCTCTTATTCTGTTTAAACTTATATTCCAGCTTATCGTAATAAAAAGCGGGCTAAAGTGGCTTACTGCTGATGATTACAGCAGAACAGTCATATCATGGGATTGGCTTCAGCACCCGCATATTTATTCCGGTGTTTGGCTAAGCCCGCATTTTTGGTTAAACGGAATTATGATATGGATATTTAAAGACCTTACTTTAGCTCCTGTTATAACAAGTACAGTTTTTTCAGTTTTAACTCTTATCTATTTATACCTAATATTCCAAAAGATATTTACCCATCAAATTGCTGTAATTTCGTGTTTAATTTATACTGTATTTCCTTTTCAGGTATGGTTAAGCACTTCGGCTATGCCTGAGTTTCCTTTTTTCTTCTTTATTACTGCATCAATTTATTATTTTGTTGAAAATTTGTTAGCAAATTCAACATTTTTTACATTTATTTCCTACAATAGCATTTTTTTTGAAT